>Ga0179593_1731828_pt1 | contig 18675 bp, 19 predicted proteins | sample CZODoug2_1_08_16_FD_185931 | JGI IMG/M metagenome (GOLD analysis project Ga0179593, IMG submission 185931) | Vadose zone soil fungal communities from Angelo Coast Range Reserve, California, USA - CZODoug2_1_08_16fungal (PacBio error correction) | ecosystem: Environmental > Terrestrial > Soil >...
GCAAGAAGGACTGCCGCGGGTTTGAAAGCTAGGTTTCGGGGGGAAATTCTAAGGGAAAAAAAAAAAAAGTGAGCAATGAGGACTCTTCGGCGAGTCTGAAAACGAAAGGGAATTACGTCGTGAAAGACGACGCAAAAAGCCTTGCGACTTATACCAGCAGGCATTTGAGGAAAGTGGGGGGGTCTAAGGGGGAACCGCGACCAATAACAAAAGGAGAGCCGGCACCGCAGCAGTCTTAGCGGCAGACCTCAGGTAGCTCAGAGCCCAGGAGGGCCCCTAGAAGAACGTTATCGAGGCTGGAACGCCCCACCGATCCAGGTCCAGGAGGGGACCGACGCCTGAACGGAAGTCTAAGCCAAAACCTCCATAAACGAGGGAATGAGGCGCTCGCAGCACACACACCCAGATGGGTAGCAAAATTCTGAGGAAAAAGCAACAAAAAGGTGATCGCTGAATTTTAAGGGCGTCAAGGACGAAAACCATGAGGGCCTTGAGAGATCTACAAAAACTTTGACCAAAAAGAGGGCGTCAAGAGACTGCGGCCGGCCCTTGCACGACGTTGTCGTAAGAAAAAGGAAGGCCAAGCCAAGAGGAGGTGCGAGTCCTCACTCCGCTAATTTGGAGGGGCGCGGCTCACGAAACAGCGTTGAGAGCGATGAACGCCCGGCAGGCGGATTCCGGCCAGAGAGTGACTAGGTTGGTTATTCGAGGGGCAGACCCCACAAGTCTACGCGACAGGGGACTGAATGTTGGCGGAAGAAGGTGACGCTCGCTTTAAAGGAAGAAGAACGGTGGAAGGAGGCCCCATGGGCCAGCCCCGATTTTGAATCTGGAGGGATAAGCTGTGATCGCCTGGAAAAAAAAAAGATCACGAAGCAGCAGTTGGCATCAATGCAGGATAGTAAAAAAAGTGGGGGGGGACTGAACTTTGTCGGTGACGGTGGTCATCCGGACATTCGGGGGGGGGGGTGGGGGGGTGAAGCGGGAAATCTTCCTGAGCGAGAGGAAGCTGCTCTTCATGCCTCCGACTCTAGAAAAAGCTGCGCTAGTAGGACACATTGCGCGGCGAAAAAAACAAGAAGGTAAAGCATCAAAACGCGCATTGTTTCAACCAAGAAAAAAGGCCGGAAGGTTCTCGAAGAAAATTGTGTTAAGACGCAAGTATGAAAATCAACCACTAAATCGCCCGAGCCGGCGGTGAGGGCGGCCCGGATTTTCGCGGTGTCCAGGTCGCTCCCCTTTTCCTCGCGATACTCAGGAAAAGGGAAAGTATTTGGGCCTGGAAAAGGGTACTTGCGGCGTCTTGAAATGTCCACCCCCACACAAAAACCCAAAAAAACCCCCAAAACCCCTGATGCAATGCGTGGAAAGGACAGACGCGGTAGGTTGGAACAACGTAAGGGATTGAGCAGAATAAGTCGCCGTTTGTGACATAGGAATAAGCACGCAAACCCCAGAATCGACGAGGCGGCCTCGGAAACGTCGGGGTTCGGGCATAAACCCGGACACCGGGAGAAAAGGTGGGACGATTTCGCCGCCGTGACCGACCGGGACACACGCGTAAGGGGGGCTTCGAAGGGAAGAGATAAGAGGCCGGAATCGTTATCGTCGATGATTTGAAAAAAAAAAACGAGACATGCAGACCGCTCGCAGGGGGTGGCCCTCGAAACGGTTTGTGACGCAAGGCTGAAAAAAACCTTGGACCGTTACTGCAGAGGGCAAAAATGGGGAAGCGCATCGTGCCAAAAGGAGAAAACGGGATTCCTAATTCTCACGAAAAAGGAACCCGAAAGGAAAGAAAGATCATCAGCAAGTACTAACGGGGCGAACCTTTATCCCAGCCGAAGAAGACGTTGCCGGACAACTGGGGATCCAGGCAAGGCACAAATGGCGAGAGCGCTAATTCTCGCCCGAAAGAGGTCGGGGGGAAACTACAGCTTTTACCTGTTAAGGAAAGTAACAAGCTGGGAAAAATCAGCCTAATCCAGGGGATAGAGAATGCGCATTATTGAGGTGGGAGGCTCTGTATCTCATCGGTTCATCGTTCAAGGGGGGTGCAGGTAGAGTGCATACGATTCACCTCTAAAGTCCCCGAACGGCTGATGTTGGAGCATGGGGGGGGGAGGCTACGGGAAGGCATAGGCAAACTTTTGCGTGGGCGGAGAAGAGGGGCTACGAAAAAAATGAGGAAGGGGAGAAATTCTTATCCTAGGAGCAAAGTCAGTACATGGGCGAGGACTGGGACACCAGGCGCAAACACTGTCGATGATTGGGGCGCGCTCCAAAGGAATTCACGGAGCGACGACATGGCCGGGCTTAAAAAATATGCTATAAACCCCGAGCCTTTTTCTGAGGGAGAGGGCACCGGGGCCGCACTAATCCCCATGGAGGGGCCTGCACAAGATATATCGTAAAAAAAACCTGGAAACTCGAGAAGGGCATGTCTGGCATGCCCGCCGCTCCCTCATTAACTGAAAAGTTCCAAGGAGCTGCGCAGCCGAAAGACTATAACCCGCCAGGCAGTCCCCAACATTTCGCCAAATTGGGGGGAAAGGGTCCAAATCCCTAAGGGGGAGTGAACGGTCGAACCTGAAAAAGCGTGACGAGGCCTTTTTTGGGGCCGACGGCGTTTGTTCACAATGGCCAGGAAACCCCTGGCCGCGTGGCAGGGGGGGGGCGGGCGCGGGAAGGTGATGACACCTTTCTGCGCTAAACATCCATGGCTCGAATGGAAAGCGATCATCCAGGGAAAAAGCCTAATATAATTGGTCGCTCGGCGCCGGTAAAAAAGGAATATGCCCGAGGAGGAATCCGCGTAAGTAAGTGTCGAGGGCTAAGACCGGGCGGCGCAAACCGGAGTGCCTACTCACGCAGCTGATGGCTGAATTTCGGAAGCAAAGTGAAGAACTCAAGTTCGAGAGCAGAGAGGAAGCAAGAACAGTATAATTGCACGCGCCTCCCCCTCGGAATCAAAAACTTGCCCGCTTGGCACTGAGGGGGCGCCGAGAGGAGGGAACTACCCCCGGTTTTTTTTTAAAAAAACCCAGGTTCAAGCAGAAAAAGAAAATGGCTTGGTGGACGCGACGACAAGCTCTCAAAACCAACACGTAGGGGAAAAGAAAAAAAAAAACGAGAGGCAAAAAGCCATACTGGTGAGGAAAGGGAGTAACCTGCGTACCGAGAAACCCATGCTCAGCGGCGCGCAAGTTGTCCTTTGGGAGTTTCGTTTAGGCCAATTTAGCGTAAGATTGCGTCCTGGAGGGTAGGGGAAGCGACGCTAGATTCTTCAAAGGGGGGAGGGAAAGAAGCGGCGGAGCCGTTGCGGGGAACCATCCCACGGGGGGAAAAAAGGACGCGCAGGGCGACAGCTCACAATCCAGGTCAGTACCCTTTGCGCCGTAGGGTCCGAGGAAGGGGTTAGGGCCGCGGCGGAACCAATCACATGGAATCTTCCGTGGGAGGGGGAGGGGGAGGGGCCGAGCTAGCGGGTAGTCGTCCATTGTTAGACGGAAAAAGGCAGCAGCCATGATCGGCGCCGGAATTTCCGCCGCGGCGTGTGGGAGGGGCGGGTGGCAAAAAAAACTCCGGCTTCAAATCAAAGGCCAACCAGAGGCCGCCGACAGGCGCAAAAGGGCTGCCAAAAGCGGAGAATGTGGGACCCCCCAGGAGTAAAGGTGCGAAAGTGAGTGTTGACTGAGGGAACTGTATAGCTGCGAAGGGTCGAAGTCCCTGAAGGGTCCCATTTCTCCTTACCATTCAGGGAAGAAACCGGGAGGGCGCACCAAAGGCTCGCGGTCCGGGAATGAATCGGGGGAAGGGGGGGGGGGGGGAGAGTCAGTTCCTCCACAGGTTGAGAAAGTTAGCATGCCCTTAAGGAGGAAAACTTCGGAAGAGCGCGCAAGATGATTCTTCACCCCAGTTTTCGAAGGCAGGGGAGCCGGTCCAAACTCGATTGATCCTGGGGAGCGGGAAACTCGAAAGGGGGGGGGGGGGGGGAAGCACGACAACAGAGCGACACATTGCATTGAACTTTGCAGAAGGGGGAAAGGGGAAGGCGAGGCCATCCACCGTTCGCCCATGTAGCGATTCGCACACAACATGTCTTGCCTACAGGAAGGGGGATCCGGACGGGACCACACCAAGAGGTCCTGTTGAAAATGGGTGCGGAGGCGGGAGAAAAAGGGTCGAGAATGCAACCAGGAAAATCAGACGATGAACCGAATGTTTCCCCAGAAAAAGAGCATAGCAGGGTCGAGCCTGGGTGTTTCGATACTCCAAAACTTAATCGGGAGTTAGGAGGTAACGACTGCATCGTGCGTCCCAGAAAAAAAACACCAAAGGCTTACGCGTCCTGTCCATCCATGGGTTTGTAGACTACACATCCGTATTATTCGGATTGGCCAAAATAGGGGGGCTGTGAGAGAGACTTCATTGGGGGCTGCGGATTGAGATGCAGGTTGAAAAAAGGGTCGGTTCAGGTTAACGGAGGCCACCTCAGCGTAGAATCTCGGCGAATTTTCACAGGCCGAGAAATCGCAAAGGGGAAGGAAAGGGTCCACAAAAGAGCCGCTTCAACAACATTGACGAGTGGGGAACCAGGCAAATTCGAAATTCAAAGTCGGGGTACAGCACCCATCGCTAACGAGAGAACAGCTAACCGCGCCTTGGGCAGAAGCCAGACGGCGTGTGGAGATACACGGCAACGTCGTAGGATCGAAGGAAACCCGGTCGAAAGGGACAGCGTAAGTCAAGTAGCGCGGCGGAGGGACCTGATCCTGTCTATGCTGTTTTGTACGTGGTAAAAAAAAGGAAGTCAACAAGAAAAAGGCTACTTTACCAATGGACACCCCAAAAGACATCAAGAAGTCAGAAGGGGGAAAACCGAGGGTCGCGCTAAGGGGAAATGAGGGGAAAACACAAGATCTGAGTACGCCACATTACGATGGGCGCGGAACGGAGCGACTGGTCACCGGAGGACCCAGCACCGCCGGTTGCCCAAAAGAGCGGGGAGGGACGATGTCCAGCGCCTAAAACTAGTCGGGCGACGGCGAACTGTGACGAGCGAAGGCTTCAGGGGAGATCGGGAAAAAAGCGCCGTTGCTAGAAGGGCGGGGACCGCGCAATCGTCTTTGTCCCGGAAAAACATTCTGGTGCCGGGCGTCTCGGCGCGCGAGCTGCGAAAGGTGCGCTCGAACGGCGGCCCGCCGAAAATGGGGGGTCGAGGACGCGCCTCATCTGCAAGGATGATGAAGGGAAAAACAACGGGAAAATATTTGTCAGCACATCTGAAACGGAAACCACGCCTTGGAGGTCTGCTGAAAGAATTGATGTAGTCTTGTCACGCTTTCTTGTACCTGTAAAAAGGCAAGGGTCGCAACGTGAACTGACAGTGGGAAAAAACTTGCCACGCCAGCCCACTCGGGGGGGCGCGCCCAGGGAAAAAAAAACGGAGTAACTCAAAAAAGTAAAGGTCTCGGCGACGGCTTGGTCGTACATATGAATTCGTTTTCCAAAAGAATGCCTTAAAAAGACCAATGCCTAGTCAGTGCATGACCGGACTACACCGCTGTGGAGAGAGGCAGCCGCGAAAAGAACCGCGTGGCGTGACTTCCCAGAGATCGTATCTGCTGCTGCACGAGCGCAAAGGGGGGGGAAAATGGCATGCCGGGGAAAAGTCAATTCAACAAAGGAAAAAGGGGGGGGGGGGGATTACGATGCGAAGAGAGAGCATTGCCTCATGGGCGCGTCAACTCTACTATGGCACGCCCGTTGAAAAAGGAAGGGGGGGTGACAAGTTTGAATTTTAGGGGGGGTTACCAGAATCACGTTGCTACAAATGCTGGGGTTGGGGCCGGGGTAAGCCCCCAACCCCCGGTGGGCCCCCGCGAGGGAACGATTGTATTGGGGGACTAAAGTTTTGGAGGCTATGCAGAAAAGTCCATTTGGTGGGATTTGGGAGAGAAGGGGGACGCTGGACGCAACAACCTAGGACGGTGTCGAGAACAAGAACGACCGAAAGGAAACTCAGGAAGAAATCGGGGTAGCGGTTTTGTCGGTCACGGGGGCCTGAAAACCTCAAGTCGAAGAGAAATAGGTGGAGAAAGGAGTCGTCTTCTGGTCACTACCGGACGAGAGGTCGGCAACGAGTCGGAGAATACGCCGAGCTGCTTCAAGCCGGCTTAACTCATCGGGTTCGGGGAACTGGCCACATAGGGGGTGAGGGAACAAAACAGAAATCAAGCACAAAAATGAGGAAAAGAGAGAGCGCCTGGTTCACTTCCGCTTGTTTGTGGGGAGCTCGATGGTTGATTCGAAGTGTCCGTCGAAGACTATTAGGGGGAGAAGCCGCGGTTCATTTGATGGAGGGCGGAATCTTCATTCCGCTCGTCACGAAACGAGTTGGAGTACAAAGCACGACGACTCCGTAGCCTTGGACTGAAAAGGAGGGAAGGCAGGAGTTCTAAGAGGTTCTTATCGCATGGTGGGAAAAGTAACAGGACGCTAAACGTTTCACCGAAGACGATGCGCAAAAAAGACGTGTCGGTTCTTCGCGCAATGTCTTTAGGAAGAGAGTCAAAAAAGTGCGCGTCCTACACCAAAGTCGGGAAACAACCCACCGGAAAAAGGATTTCATAGGATAAAATGAAGGGAATTCTAAGCCAGCAAATCCAAATAAAAGGGAAGGGAGTTACCTTCGCGGCCACGACAAACCCCTCATGGGAACGTGATACTTACGGCCACGTAAATCCACCCCCCAGGCGCTGAAGGGAAAAATAAAGCGTCGAGAAGCCGGATCTGGTTACTTTTTCTTCCAAAGCTGAACGGGGGAATTCGGGAGCGTCGGCCTTGCTGCACGGAAACGTGTGCGGGGGGGGAGAACATGACGAAACAGCAGATACGAAGGATTTGACGATAGAAATCAACGCGGGGGGAGGGGGTGACGAAGGTCTAAACACCAGCTGTTGGTATGAAAAAAAATAACAAACGGCATGGCAGTCCCCATCCATGGTCTGGCCAAAAAAGTTTCAAAAGGGGGAGAGGAGGTGTATCGCACGACCCACCTTGGGGGGCCGGGGGACAGGGGTACGCTCAGCTGTAACAAGGCGAGCAAGGAAAATGGGAGGCTTCCGGCCAGTTGTCGTCCACTGTCCCCATTTCGGACAGAAAAAAATTAAGGTAGTCAGAACGGGAAACATTGTCGCATCAAGCAGAAAAGCCAAGGGGGGGGGTCGAAGGGAAGAACTGGCGGCCAGGATTTTAGCGTCAGCCTGAAGCCGAGATCGGTGAGCTGTGCGGAGGGGGCCATCTGCGGGGGGGGGCTGCGTCGTGTCAGATAAAAAAAAGCGGAGCGCACGCGGCGCTTCGATGAATTGCACCCAGACCGGTCTTGCGAGCAAACGCTAAATTTCAGGGAGAAAGTAACTACGAGGAAAGGGTTCTGCAGCAGATTGGTTCACAGGGCGCTACAACTGCACGATCCGCGCCGGCGTCGCACCGGCGTGACGGGGAAAAAAGAGAGGCGGGTGTGAGGTCAAGATGACCTCGCATCCGCCTTCTTCAAGCTTTTAAAGACAGAAGAAGTGGCGGCGGCCTTGGCCCGAGGAGAAAGGATGCGGGGAACTCACGCGCTGAAGCCTTCTGACAGCAACGTGAATGTGTCGAGGGGGGACCGGGTGATGGATCAGACCGTACACCCCACTGGGGACGGGTAAGGCGCGCTACGGGAACCGCTGTCTGGCGAAAAAGGGAGCCGGTTCCATCCGATTGCACCGCCTTGCGACCTGGCCATAATAAATCCACAAGGAATCTCCTCAATGGGGAAAGTAAGGGCTGGCCACAATAGGTCAGCAAGGTGGCTACACGCATCGGCTAGACTGTCAAACAGAGGGGAAGGACTCCACTCGGAAAAAAGGGGTTTGAAGGAGCGGGGAGAGGAGGGAAGCCGGAACGTGTCGGGTAAATGACAGGCAGTGTAACATTCAGAAGCGAGCGAAGTCAGCAAACGAAAAGACGTACCCGAACTGGGGCTAGGAAATCCAGCAGAAAGACCGACCGGTCTCGAACGAGCACTCACCTTATCGGCACGCGGAGACTAGGGCAGGATGTCAAGTCCAAGGGGGGCGCGCTCTTCGTGGCAAAAAAAAAAGGAAAAATGGGAAGCGTTTTCCCTACAAATGGGACCGGGGTTGGTAGAAGTCATGGCATAAGACAGGCCCACTTTTGAAGGAGGAGGAGAGGATGGAGTAAGGGGGGGCTCTTTAAATCGGGGAAACTGGGGGTCCTGGCTTGCCGCTGGGCGAAGAAAAGAAAGCCCTAGAAAAGCCAAAACAGGCAACGCTGATGTGAGGCTAAAAGGAGCAAAACTAGGAAAGAAAATGTTGGGGGAGGGGTTCGAAAAATACAAAGCGAACCCTGGATGGAAACTTATCCTACGGCAAAGTCCCTTACATGGGGGGGGAGCCTTTTCCCATCGAGGAAACGACTCTAAGACAATTATCATGGCTATCGAGTTTGGGAAAAAACCAGGGGGGGGGGTCCCTGGAGAAATCGGGGACGACGCGGCTTATAACAACCCGGGCTTTCGGGGGGGGGTGGGGGGGGGTGGGGGGGGGGGGGGGGGGGGGGGGGGGGGGGGGGGGGGGGGGGGGGGGGGGGGGGGGGGGGGGGTGTGGGGGGGGGGGGGGGGGCTCTTCTGTCACGTCAATGCTCACAAAACAGGGGGAGATCACAGAATCTCGGAAAAAAAAGACGAATTACCTCTTCCCTCTGAGTGGTGGTAGTAAGCCAGACCAAAGGCTCAGGTAACTGGAATGGAGAAGGGGACATTTCAATGACCCTCTTACGGATATACCGTTCCCGAGCAGGTCACCAACATTTGCCAAGGGGAGCGCCGAGGGGCCCCATCTCCGCCTTATTTGGGGGGGGTCGAACAGAAAAAAAGGGTGGTCCTATGAAGTTGATAGCACGGGGTTTTTGTAGGACCACGATGTCAGGGGAACCACTGGGGGAGGAGACGGGAATGTGTCTTTGGTCCGCTTCGCGAAAAGACCAGGGGGAAAGGAGGGCCGTGCAAGGACTACAACATGGGGCCTAAAAAAAGGGGGGCTGAGCGGCGAGCATCCCGCCCGCACGAATATTCCAGGCCGAGAGCAAGTAACAAATTCCTATGGCCAGCTACGGAAAAAGAACGGTATCTGTAAGGGGGTAAGCTCGTCGAAGAAAGCGGCCCCGGATTCGTGCCCCGCAACGCGCAGAAGCTCGATTGGGGGTTCTTCTGAAGGACATTGAATATCCGCCTTCGCGGGAGTTAACGCTCACCGGGAAAAAATTGAGGTATAAATTGTTTGCACAAACCTGCAAGAAACCGCGAAAAACAACTTGCGGCGTGAGCCGGGGAGGGGGGACTCGCTGAATTGCGGGGTCCGCTCCTCAAATCACAGTATGTTGGGACCGACGGGGGGGACGTGCTCTCGCTCACAACATGAGGAGAGGGAAGATTGCCGTCTCCATCTACGCAAGGGAAAAAAAGATGGGGGGAATGAGCGGAACGCGGTTACGAGTGGGACGCCAGCGAGCGCACAGTGTCAAGCTGCGCAAGTTTGTCGGTGTTCTGAAGAGGGAGGATGCATCGGGAGCAAATTTCGCAGAAGAATTGAAGTGCGGGGGTCAGAAGAACGTCGCAAATCGTCGGGATGACCGAAGTCTGAAAAGCTAATCTGGACCCTCATCGATGCTTCATCGCGGGGGGAAGGGAACGACAAGGACTCTTCGCGGCGGCCGCGGCAAAAAAAAATACCATGTCAGTACGAGAATCCCGTAGGATTTGGTATCGCAGGGAAAAGGGGCGGGACAATTACATGGAAAATCTTATGGGGGCGAAAAAGCCAGGGGGTGAAAGGAGCCAAATGGAGGCGGCATGTGTAGACCGAGCCCGGGCAGACACGGGGGTCGAACGCAACTTCCAGTCGAGTCGGAGTATCCCACTGACATAGGGGGGAGCCAACAAAAAGGAGGGGAAAATCAAAGGAGACACCAGCGCAAAAATACGAAGCCGGGGGAAAGACCTTCCCCAACGCTTCCAAAGGGGGAGAAACTGGGCATGTCTCTGGACTGTAAAGCTCTATGGGCTGGAACAAGCGGGTCCCTTGGAAGGTCCAGTGTCTCATTCTTCGTGTAAAGACGGGGGAAGGGCGGCGGGTCTGGCCGATGCAAATAAAGCAGAAGATGGGGGGGAAATCCTGGGTGTGGGAAAGCCGTCTTGTGCAGCCCCCCATCAAAGGGGAAGGAGAGCATAAACGGCAAAAGCCTGTTCGGGGTTGTATACGCATATGAAAGAAAGGAAAAAAAGGGGCAATCCAGGGCAAGGAATCCAAAAAAATAGTAGATACTTATCTTGAGCTGGAAACCAGATGGTGGAAGTGGGCGATGGGAAAAGCCGCGCCCAGTTGGGGGGGGAAAGTGCCGCCGGGGGATCAGGGCCCCACAACACAAGAATAAAGGCCAAATCCGCTGGGGGAGAAGGGCACGATGTCGAAAACCAAACATTGCCTAGACGCATTAAAGTAACGCTACCAAAGCAGTTCCTGGGGAAAATGTGGCGAGGTGCGGGAGAAAGGACCATGCACCCAAGAACCGCTCGAATCCAGCAAACTTTAAAAAAAATGCGCATGCTCAGACGAAAACATAAAGGAGGGGAGGGGAGTGGAACGTGGCATGAGCAGAAAATTCACCTTCCAAGGGGGGGAGGTGGGAAGCGGACTGGAGGCCAGCTTCGGGGGAAGAGAGGGAGAAAATGTGTGCGTGAAGGGAGAACAGAAAGGGTGTGTCTGGGGTGTTGTGTGGGGGGTGGGGGCAAAACTCATTTATATTCTTCTGGCAGGGGGGGTGCGAGCAACGTCGGTGAGTGCGGGATGTGCGGGTAAACGGGGTTCCGTGAGAATATCGCCCTCGCTCATCTAAAAATGGTCGCGAGCCGTACACGACAAGGGAAGGCTTCCTAATCCGCTTCATCAAAAATGGGGAGGAAAGGGGTTCAAAACACGATAAAATGCGGTCTTCATGTCTAGAGATGCTGAACGCCATAAAGAGGATGTGTGGGCCTCTACCCGCTTTCAGGGAGGACAAAGCGTTGGGCGGGATTCTTGCCAGTTCTTGAGTAGTGGAGGAAAGATACAGGGAAATGAAAAGGGAAAAAACGAAGCAAAGCGGAATCCCGAGCTCGCCTTCTTTCAAAGAATTAGACAAGCCTGAGGGGTGGACGGGGGTGGCTACCTCGTTAGGTCAAACGTCGGCGAAAACGTTAAAATGGAAAACCCCATGCAGAGTTACCTTTTAGTCCTATACAAAAATAGGGAAAAGCTGTCCTCCTCTAGGGTGCCTCTCCGCTGGCGGGGGGAGTCATGTGGTCTGAACCAACTCGATTGAGGGCCGGAAAGGGGACGGCGACTATGCACACTCGAACAGCTGCAGGAAGAGTGACCCATGGACCGAGGCCGTAAAAAGTTGAAAGAATCGCCCACCACCTGTGCTTCAATCTCTGTGCGGAGGAACCCTTGCGAGCCATAGAGGAAGGAGTTGTAAAGAAAACAACTGCGCCGTTGCTGCTAAAGAATTCAGGGTCCTCTCCTCGGGTAGGGATCCGTTAGGATAATGCGTGGAGAATCCGACGAAGGTGCAGCTCGACGGCAGCCCGAAAGTTGGCTCGAAGGGCAGCTCACCTCTCTCCGGGAAGGAAAGGAACACCAGGTAATCCTTGCCGCACATTTGTCCCTTAAAGTGGCGTATCTCTGCTGTTGCGGGCGAACTGACCGGGCGCGTTCCGCTGGCTTTTTAAGGGGAGCGAATCAAAAGATAACCACTGACATTGACCCACCGTTTTCAGATTGGGCAGGACAGCTGAGCGGCACCTTAAGCCAGAACCGAAAAAGGTCGACGTCGAGCGATCGCTACCCAGGGAAACGCTTGGAGTGATTGATCCGCCATGCCGGGGATGGGGCCGACTCAACGAATGTTGACTCTCGTAAACACCGCGGGCGTGGGCTGCTACAAATCCCGAGTCTGCTGCTTGTGTGGCCAAGCGAGGGAGGGAACCAAGGGGGACAAATTCAACTACTCATGGCCAGATGAAAAAAGCAAGAAAGCTGGCGACAAGTACGATCTAAGCCCTCAAAGGCCGGGCGACGACCGCGGAACATTCCGTCTCTCCCTTTTGGTTGAAAGTGGGGGAGGGGGGAGTTGGAATACGAGCAAAACAAGTTGGTTTGTAGCGTGTGGCGAGGAAAAAAAAACGGGATGGAGTGGGCTCTTAGACTTTCCGGAAATTGGGGGGAGTCCTATGCAAACGATACATTTTAAGGGGGGGAGGTCGGCGGATTTGACTCCAACCTTCTGTCTAATTGTCTAAGGGCGCGAATACGAACGACGCCAGAGAGGAGCACGCAGACGAGCGGGTCGGCTCTAGAATGGGGGGAGGAAAGGGGGGATCGCATGGAAATAGAGAAGAAGTCCAAAGTGCTGGCGTATTTGGTCGCCAAGGACGGCGGACCGTGGAAAGGAATGTGAGGGGAAGAGGGGGATGATCCCGGGCGACCGCGGCGTCCGAGTCAGAATATTTCACACCCTAAACCATCGATCGGGAAAAACCTCGAGAAAACGGTCTCTCTCAACAACAACTGATGATTATTAAAATGAAAAAGATTGGCGGTCCTCTGGTAAGCTCGAGGGAGTGGAAATTCTAATTTCGAAGAGAGGGGAAATCCGCGGGTCTTGAATCCGCGGAGTCGACTTCTCGCCGAAAGACGGGAATTCTCACGTTTCAAGAAAAAAAGCGATGGCGTTCAGAAAATCTGGGTAAAAGGGCGATCGTTTTTATCGGTGCGTGGAGGAGGAAGAAAAACAAAGCTCCCGAGCCGCCGCATCCTAGCTTAGCTGCCGCAGAGAGGCTCTGGACGCGAAAACGGTCGGTAGCACAGGTTCGTCCAGCGACAACAGCTGCCGCCGAACCCACCGTCAAAAAATGGCCTTCGCGGTGTTCAGACCGAAAAGGGGGGAAGAAGAAGCCAGCCCCTAAATAAATCGAGCCTCGGCGCTACCTTCCGGCCATAACAGCAGGTGGGAGTGAATTCTGTCAGGACGGCCACGGGGCACAGGGAAAGCTGATGTCGCAATCTGGCTAGTCCATAGGTAGGGGAAAAAAGAGCCGGTATCATGAGGAAACGAGCTGAACCGCTTGCTGGGAATCTAGTGGCCACACGTTGTCGTACTAACCATGAGGGTGAAAACAGATCGGGGTTGCGGCCCGCCACGTCGGGGGAGTTGGTCGCGAGGAGGAAAAAGAAGTTGGGGTCGGTACTTACGAACAGAAAGGGGACAAAGGGTCCGCTCTGGACAGAAAAAGACTGGTTGGCGATCTTTTGGCGTAACGCAAAAGCCGCCATGCCGTACTTTTTGTCGGCGGTGAGCAGTTCCAGGCGCGCCCCCGAACTGGCTGGCGGTTGGCCTTTGTTGGCTTTCATGTAAAAGTTCGGAGGGGGGGGGGAAGAGGGGAAACCATCGTCACTCAACGGCAGGAGGCGGCCAAGCGGGTCCGAAGAAAACTGGGGGAGGAGTGGCGCTTAATGCGAGAGTCGGGTACTGCGGGGAAGGGAGGCCAATTAGGAATCAGGGGCTGCCGCAAAACTAGGAGCCGAGCCGCGGATCGAAAAGGGCGAGATGAGCGGAGCACGAAAAAGCTTCTGCTGAATAAAAGAAATTGCTGAAGCGAGTTGGGCAGAAGCAAAGGGCGAAAGCCCTAGCCGCTCTTCTCTCAATATGGGGGGGAATGAGAGAGGGTCTTTCGCCTGAAAATCCTGCGCATCCGGGCGGATGCGTTGAAGAGGAAAGAAATGTTGGCCGAGGGACCGAACAATGCCGTTCTCAAGCATTGTCCGACAGACACAAGGAGTGGCGTATCTGAACGCTACATGATGACGTTGAAAGTAAGAGCCCTCGAGGTAAAGTTTCCTTCTGACTCAAAAAAAGGCTCATTGAGAGGAAAAAAAGGGTCTCCGTTAATTGTGGACGTGACACGTACAACCCGAATCGAGCATAGGTATAGCCGGCGTCAGGGGAGGGAGAGGTGAACACACGACAACACTGAAACAGTCGATTGCTACCAATTGCGACATCCGAGCGCATCCGGTTGGCTTCGTCCGGGCAAGCGGGGAGAAACAAGAGTGGCCGGGCGATGGGCTTTCACGCATCCGAGACAAGCCCAGAGGAGCATAGTGGGAAGCAAAATAGAAAAAAAACTGTGATACTCGTCGCGGAAAAAAAAGCGGAATAGTTTCTATGGCTCCGGTGGAAAGGCAGAGATGCTCCGCGATGGATCCAGAAATGAAGACAGAACTAGATCCACATCAGGAAGCCCCCAAGGGAAGGGAAAAGGACATCACAGCCAATCAACGAATAAAGACGAGGGAAACAACTGGAGAATCCCGGGCGTCGGCGAGACGCGCTCTTCGATTTCTGATGACGGAGGAAATTCCTTCAAATGGGGACCGTGAATTCAACCGAGCAGAAGTCCAGCAAGAAAGCGGGATTCTGCGAACGCTCATTATCGGACGAAGGGGGGGAAGAAATCTAGTAGAGGATAAATATCTTATTTTGTGGCCTGGTTTGGCGACCTTGGACCGATGCGCCGCCCAGGCCTCTGATTTTTGAGAGGGGGGAGAGAAGGGGATTAAATGCAGTCAAAAAATGGTGTTGCGGGCATCAAATTACAACAAAACAAGGCGGGATGCCGAGCACATGCGATCCTGACCCCCGGGGGCACGGCCGTCTTGGCGAGAAGGGGAAGGGCTGGGGCGGGCAAAGATTAGGGGTCCGCGCTCCATTATAGGAGATCAGGGGGAAGCGACAGGGCTGGAGGAAAACGGGGACGACGGATAGAGGGAGAGGTATAACCCGATTCTGGTTCGCTTGGCTCGGGCACGGGGAAAAAGAAAACAATTTAGGGGTTCTCAAAGGGAGAGAACAAAAAACAGGCGATGACCGCACGCGAGCCGTGGTGTAGGGCAGCCCGCCATAAATGGAAAAGGAGATGTTACTTTCTCATGGGGCCGCGGCAGAAGACAACGGAAAGTAAGGGTCACGCGCAGGCAGTAAAAGCATTCGCCAAGTGGAAGAGGAAAGGGGACGCGCCTTCATTTTGGCGGCGCTCCCATTTTCGCTCTGGGGGCGGAGGGATGGGAAGGCAAGTTGGGGGGTTGAAATCCACTACCATTCAAAAAAAACTCGGGGAAGGTGGCGTCCCGCCATGGCCAATTCACTTTCTTGCTTCTCCAACATCTACTAAAGGAGGGAGAGAAGGGCGGAGCACAAACAAAAAAACCTTTGGGTAAATGTGAATTTGTGAAAGCGGCGCAGCAAAGAAAAATACGGTCCGTACTGAATTTTGGAGCGCGTAGAAGAAACCGAGGACGCGAGAGACCCCCTTGGATTCGGACGAAAAAAAGGAGAGTTCAGATGGTCCGCAGAGGGAAAAAAATGCGGAGCTCCCTTCGCGTCGATACGACGATGGCAATCGCAAAGCGGCGATAAATTTTTCACGCCGGACAAGAGACTGAAAACGACAAATGCGCTCCGCTGAGAAAATGTCTGTCGCCAAAGGAGAAGGTTAACAAAAATTCAAAAATCACGATACTTGGGACCTCGGAGGTCGTATATCATCTAAAGAGGAGAGGGCACGGACAAATCGGACCGAGGTCGGCCATACAGGAGCGATAGAGGGCCAGCGAGGCGCCCTCAGTCTCAAATCTGCCGCAGGGGGGGGGGAGGACGTTCAGGCGGAAAAAAAATGGGGGGGGCTAGAATTGCTTGCTTGGGACGAGATCGTCAGAAAGGATCAAAGAGAGTTCTTAGGGAGAAAGAAAAAAAGAGCATCTCGGTTCTTGTATTCACGAAATCCCACGGGGGAATGCGCCGCTATTAACTCGCAAAATTAAGGACGCATTTCGCCGTAGCCTAATAGATTTGTGGAGCGCGTAACCAAGGCAGAAAAGGTGCGGGCCCATTCGAGAGAGCGGCGTTAGAAAAATTGCAGCAGAACGGCCGCATGGCCATGGAAAAACGCCTACCTCCCAGCCGCTGAGGAACCCGGATTCCAACAAAACGCCTCTTCCCTACTCGGAAAAACGCAACAATGGGACTCCGCCAATGAAGGCTGGGATGGGGAAAAAAAAAGGAGAAAGTTTCACTTTGGCGGAAGGGAGGGTGAACTGCGCGGAACTGTATAGGCGGAGGGGGAAAAGTCCCGAAAACTGGGAACCTTGTCTCATTGCCAGGTAATGAAAGGAGGAAACGGCCGGAGGCCCGCCACCACGGCTCCGAGGTCATCAGTGTTGGGAAGATCGTTCTTGTAGCGCCCAAGAGGGGGGATAGTGGCATAAAACCGAGAAAACGCCGAAAAAAGCCGGCTGAGGGGGGGTAAAGAAAAGAAGACCACGAGGGCATCCAGGCAAGGCAAGGAGTCACACTCGATACGCACTTATCCTGGAGCGCTGAACATCAATCAGGGGGGCCGCCCGCAGGGAGAAAACCATGGAAGGAGGCCGCGGGGAAATTCAAGGCCTAGAATAAGATGTGCGCCCATATGTGGGGCCATGTACTTGCGTTCGAAAAGAAAACTTGATGGCCGAAGCAGAAGCCGTAGAAGAACCAAAAAAAAACTTCCTGAAAAGGGGGGGGCCATCGGATCAAGTTCTTCCTCACTAATGAAATAATCACGAGCTGGGGCTATCCCATAGCAAAGGGACCATAAGGCCATAACGACATAAGGGCTGTCGACGCCAGCGCAACGTTTGCCCATGATGTATTGAACGCCAGTCATCGGGTGAGAGGCCAGGGAAAGGGGTCTTGGCCGCAACCGGGAAGAAAGACTGGAGGCGCTCAGATAAAGGTAGTCGAGCGTTGTCTGCTTGCGTATGGGTCTAGCAGGAGGGGGAAATGATTGGGAGGAAATCGCCCTCGGGAGCAGAGAATTTTAAGAGCCAGCGCAGGAACTACAGGTCCGTGTCAGCACCCAGTTTGTCTGGGAGTCCCAACGAATGCCCCTCTGCAGGGAAGAAAGGGAGGGAAAGGAGACGGAGAGGTGCAGCGAAGAAGTTACCGCTGGCCAGCAGCTAACCAACTTGGCAGGGGGAGAAAAAGACGGAAGGGAGTGGGATATTCTGCAGTTCGGAAAAGGCAAAAAAATACTGAAATATGGGGGGGACCCGCAAACGCAAGACAGCGAAATCCCGTAGCGAGCCGAAACGGCCTCGTCGATGGAGGGTTTTGTACTGTCGGAAGCTCCATATTAGGGACAGGAAAAGTGAAGTCAATCTAAATGCCCGTTGTGGGATTCCTCAAGACAAGGAAATAAGGCACAGGGTGAAATGGCGTGTGGGAGAGAGTTCGCGCAGAGGGAAAGTCGTGCAGAGAAAAAGGACGGTCATCACGCTAACCGCTTACGCCCAGTCAAGCCGCACCCTACGCCAGGGGGGGGGACGAGGCGGAGGCAGTTCACTACCTAAAGGGGAGGGAAAAAGGAACAAGGGGTGAAATGTTCGATCGAGGGCAAAAGGCGCATGCCTACGGGGGTTTCTGAGGTATAGTCGCCGCGCAAGCTTCTCTCCAAAAGGAAAACGGCAATAAACCCAAAACGAAACTCGTGTCAGCGACGGCAGGAGCGAAGGCCACAGCTCACACGACATCAGGATGAGGGAAAATCTGGCAGACATTGTCTTCCGGAAAAAAAAAGTCCAGTCTAATGCTGCGGCGGGGTACGCGATCACAGCGGGTCGCAACGGAAGAAAAGACAGGGGATACACTGTCCGGAAAACAAGAAAACAGGGAGGGGGGAATGAGCTTCACCGCACATTCCCGCGCCAAGTCGCAAGGGGAGAGAGGTGGGTGCCCAGTGAACGAGTGAGGGGCAGACCAGGAGAAACAAGCAAATGAGAAGTTCATCGCCGGACTACCACCAATGTGTCGCAAAAAAACGCGCGAAGAAACGCGTGGACTGCGCCTCAAAAGAATCGATAGGGCTTGGTGAAAGCGCATGTTCAGTACGACAAAGTCGTGAAAGGGGAAAATCCCTCAGGAACGAGTCGCTTGCGCCAAATGGGAAAGAGAGAGAATGCCCCAGAAAAGCAATGGCGCGACCGCTGAACATGTCCGGGAGAAAGGGGGGGGAGGTTACGTGGCTATTGACAGAATCCTTGCACAAAGTTTTGGGGTAAAACGGTAGACTCCAGGGGGGAGAAAGAACGAGGGTTGAGGGGAGTAGACTTCCGAAGGGTGAGGGAAAGAAGACGAGACAGTTTGGGGATCTTTTGTGTTCTGCAGAAAGGGGGGGAGAGGGGAAACAAAACGCTAGAGGATACATACACTACTAAGGAAAACGACGCCGATAGGAGCAAGGCGCAGGGGGAATTTTGTTTAGGGGGGCTCTTGAGAAAGACGGAATAAGAAAAAAATTTCGACAGAACCTTACAATATTGAGGCGTAAAAAAAGGCGGACGGGTCGTGCTGGCAACCGCGAAGGAAGTTGGGTGGAAGCGGAAGAAGAGAGGAAGCGGCCTTCCCGAAACCCGCGAGGGAAATCGAGTTAAAATTGAGACGAAGTTCCCACCCCGGTAAAAAGCGGAAAACGGC
>Ga0179593_1735368_pt1 | contig 18675 bp, 21 predicted proteins | sample CZODoug2_1_08_16_FD_185931 | JGI IMG/M metagenome (GOLD analysis project Ga0179593, IMG submission 185931) | Vadose zone soil fungal communities from Angelo Coast Range Reserve, California, USA - CZODoug2_1_08_16fungal (PacBio error correction) | ecosystem: Environmental > Terrestrial > Soil >...
CCCGCAGCTAAACCCGGGGGGTCCTAAGGGGCATGTTGGAGCCCTTTGGGGAATGAAGTCACTTTCATGGAAAACATGGAAGGAGGTTCATGACTGCGGAATGGACGCTAAGGCCATAACCTTTTACCGGAAAAAAACTAAAGTCAGGGGTTGACAGAGGAACTAAGAAGCACGGGGGCGAGCAAGGGGAAAGAACTTCGGGGATTCTGAACCCAAAAAAGCCCTTCTAAAGTTTGGGGAGCCCTCTTACGAACAGGACCCTCCAAAGGAAGAAAAGGAATTCCGAAAAAGATTCAATTAAGGAGCTATCTACACTCGGCGCTTCAAGGGAGGTTAGGGAGGGGGGTTTGTGAAGACGTTAAGACGGTGGGCTGCCGAAAGCTCTCCTAATTCAAATAAAAAATATTAAGGGATCATCACCAGGGGATAGGGAGGAGGAAGGGCTTCCTTCACAAAACAATCACCAAATATTAGAAACGGGAGGGGTGGGAGCGTAATTCACGTATAAAAAGAAGGAAAAAAGAAAGATGAAAGCTCGAAGATAGAACTAATGATCTGTTCAGTCTTGAATCACGCTCACATGGGAGCTTCTTTATGAAAAATTCGGGAGGGCTCTCCAATTTTCTGGAGAAGGGAGAAAAGTTAGAAAAGCGGAGGAGGAAAAAGAGGAGTTTTTTCATAAAGGAGTCATCTCCGTGCAGATCAGGAATCCGAAGACATTCTCGAACTGGAGCTCAGGCTTCCATAAGAGTCCTGACAATGCTCTAGTAGAGTCACTCCTCCGAATAGGAAAGAAAAAAGGTCCTTAAAAAGAAGAAAATTGGTTCAATGAAATAGAACACAAAACAACAGGTTGCACAGGAGAGAGCTGGAAAGATTAAGATTCTTCTGCTGGAAAGGAGAAAAGGTCATCGCTCGGGAGGAGAGAGTGAGGCTATCTCAGAAATTGAAAAAACCTGATAAAAATCTATCCAAAAAAATAAGATTGAAAAAGATAGCAGGGAGAGTAAGAGGAGGGGGGGGGGAATCGGGTGATGGGATGCCTCCAGGAGAGGAGAAATGAATCACACAAGGAGGGAAAGGATCTGCTTTGATTAGGAAGAGTCATTTAAAAGAAAGAAAAAGGGAAACCCTTGTTTAGAGGGGATACATCAGGGGCAAAAGGTTCTTCATTACTATTGGAAGGAGGAAAGTGATCCGGATGAAAGGGCTCAATCTGAAGAAAAAAAAATTTGGGGAAAAAAAGAGGAGGAGCAAGAGGCGAAATACTGAATTTCAGGGGGAAGTGGGCCGCCGTGAAAAGGCCCTAGAAGGAATTACGAACAAGCAATAGGCAAAGCCAACCATAAACAAAAAAATCTGGCAAAAAAAAGACCAGAAGGTTTCGTTAAATCCTGTCAGGGGGGGGGCCGCATTACCGCGAAGGTAACTTCGGGATAACAATAACCTAAAGCAACGAGAACGGCCATGAGGGGGGGGTGACACACAAACGGCTGGAGCAGGGGGGGAAAGGTCATAAGCGTCAAGCGAGTTAAGCACGCTTAGGGGGAAACATCTCTAGGGAAAGAAAAGATGGAGGGGTCAAAAAGAGACTCGGCGCGGGCAATGCGATTGGGAAGAATATTGACCATCAATCGACCAGCTCTTGTGGTGGAAAATTATGATAAGCGTTCAGAGGGATGGGGGGAAAAAGAGGGTCCCGAAGGAAAGACGTGGGGTCGGCAAATCACAACGATACAAAAGAAAAGAGATTCTCTGGGGATCGCCTGCGTTGGGAAGATCGTGTTTTGGGGGAAGGAAAAGTCTTTTGGACAAGGGAAGGGAACGTACAAAGAAAGTCAGGGGGAGAAGCGGGATTCCGCCATCGAAAAAAAAAATGGCCCCCGCTCCGGCGCGGGCAGAGGTCTAAAGCGGCCAGTCCTGCAAAAAAGGGGCGCCATAGGGGGAAAGGGGAAAATTCCATGGGGAAGGGGGCTCAAACTCCGACTCGGGGTGATAATCAGCAGCAGGGGAATCCGGGCCAGAAGCAGAAACGCACGGGTCCCAGAGCGACGGAGAAACGTTCCTCTCATAGAAAAGAAATGGACATCTTAAAAAAAAAGGTATCCTCGGGGAGGAGCATCAAGGGATGAGGACGAATCTCTCGGCCGGGGGGGAGAAGTCTCCCATGAGAAGTAGAGCTGGCGGGGGGTCGGCCGGAATCGCTAAAAAAGGTGGGAACCTTCACGATAGATCAGGGAGGAGGGCTTGCCCAAGGCGGCGAAAACTTTCCGGGCGGTTTTTACCGAGTCGCGGAAGTCGGGGGGAAGAAAGGGATCATAGAGAGGGGTCCTCAAACCGTAAGGAGAGAGGATATTACTGGGAGGGGAAGTTTCCGATACTCAACAGTTCGATGCAGCAATATCTCACAAGCCCGGAAGATGAAGGGAAAAAAAAAAGAAAGACGGGTCTTTAAAAAACGTCCCTCGCCGGCGGTTCAAAGCATCTGGAAGGACCGAAAAGAACTACTAAAAAATCGGAGGGTCAGGCCAGCAGCTACTGAGCGGTGGATCTCGGCGCGCTTTGATGATGTGGAACGCTAGCGTCAGGTAGAATCGCGGGAAAAATCCAGGAAGCGTGGGGAACCCCATGAAGGGGGGAATCGACCGGCAAGGTCTCATTAGCAAGCCGATCTCAGTGGAAGGAAGGAGACTCAGGGGAAAAAAAAAAGTTCACAAATTGAGAAAAAAAGTCAAAAGAAGGGACCGCCGAAGATCGATTACATGGAAAAAAGGGGGGAAGGGCGTTTTCGGCCGCGGCGAAAACCTTCGGGCAGAAAGCGCTCGATAACAAAGGAAGAGCTTCTGTCAGAAAGGAAAGGGGTCGCTTCGAGAAAAGGATAGCAAAAAGGGAACCCCAGAAGGGTTGCCGACAATCAGGGGAGGCATCGGCTTCGTCAAATTCCGCCGTCTAAAACTCGGCCTCTGGCCATGATATTATTCTGCCAACAGGGGAAGGGAAAATTAGTTTTGGAGAGGGAGGGAAAAAACAACAGAGGGGTATCAAAGAGGAGGGCGTAACGGAGCGCGGGGTTACAAGAGGGGAGTGCTTCGGTGCGCACAGTTTAAAGGGCGGAAGGAGACGTCAAAGAAGGAATACTTGAAAAGTAGCCGGTATAGGGGATTGAGGGGAAGGGTCAGCTCAAGGTCAACTAATGCCATCTCGAAGTCTTGTCAGGGGGAATGTCTGGGGGGGAATTCTAAAAGGAAGGACCAAGGGGATGGCAAATGGGGCCTGGGAAAAAACAGTATCTAAGGTCTAGATCCCGCCATCCGTTCTACTGCTGATGGATTTCTCTTGCGAAAGAAGGGAGATGTCTGGAGGGAAAGGTTCACCAGGAAAACTCGATTGGGGGAATAAATTAGCCAAAATGGCAATCCGACTGACGTTTCGCGAGTGGGAGGACCGATGAGGAGGTCTTCAAGGCATGTTGCGAAAGAAAGGGCGGAAAAAGGTCCGGGGGGAAAAGGTCGAGGTGTCGATCTGGAAGGCGAATCAAACTGATCCGGGGATATCTCCACCTTGGCGAGCCTCTTGAAGGGGGGCCCTGGAGAAATGCCGAACTTCGGGGGAGGAAAAACAGAGAAGAGAGAAAGAGTCGCCTTCTTCTATCAGAAAAAGAAGTGACCATGAGAGAACAATCCCGGAAAAGGGGGGAAGGGCTTAGGGGGGAGGGGACGTCCAATGGAGGAATCAGAAGTGTGATCCCTTGGGGGGTTTGAAACCAGCCTTGGTCGCAAAATCCGCTATACTCGAAAAAAGGGAGGCAATTGAATGCCCAAAGGAAAAAAAGAGAAAAATGGGACGAAAAGAACCTAAGGGGCGACAATACGGAAAAACAGCCCTCGAAGTGGCATCGCCGCTCGGCGGAAAAGTGAAAGAAGCCAGAAAGAGAGGACCAGAAGATTGTAAAGGGAAAAAAACGGCATGGAAAAAAGGGGGATAAAGAAAAGTATTAAAAAAGGAGGGGAAGGAACCGCGTAGCTCGAGAGGTACGGATGCTTGAAAAATACTCTCTCCGCGGCGCGGTCACCCGGGAAAGGGGAGGAAAGAGAAATCCGGACGAGGGGGGGGAACCCAAAGGGAGGAAAACAGTTGGGCGACTTAGGGGAAGGTCTTCCAAGAAACGGACAGGATCTCTCTCAAAAACCTTTAGTAAAAGAGAGAAGATCGGCTGAATCAGGGCTTTATCAAGACCATACACAGGATGAGAAAGTGCGGTGAGGAAAAAAGGGGCGCCGGAAGCTCGGGTCTGTCTGGGGAAGGGGTCTGGGTCAGGGTCGTCTCGTCCGCGCCTGTGAAAACGCAGCAAAAAAAAAAAGATTTTGCCGAGCCGGATATGTCGAGCGACGAATCTTGGCCAGGAAAACTTTTAAGAAGAAAAAAAATCCTTTAAGGGGGAACCGCCCCTAAAGCAAGGGGTTGTGGTGGGGGGGGGGTGTGTTTTTTTGGGCGAAGGGGAAATAAAGGAAGGTTGGAGGGAAAAGAAATTCATCTTAAAAGAAGACTTCATCATGTCAAGCTTCAGTCAGGAAGAAGGGGAGGGAGACATTAAAAAAATCGCGGGGGAAGGGGGGCTGCGGGGAAAGAGTTTTGAGGGGTTCGGAAGGACAATGGGAAACTGCTAGGGGGGTCGCGAGCTTACTTCCGTCTCTCTTGAAAAGAGAAGGGGGGTACTATCAGGAGAGGGGGAAAAATACACAAAAGGAAAAAAATCGTGGTAAAGGGGAACTGCAGAGGCCGCTCCAACGGGGTCCCTGCAACGCCGATCCGTGGCCCGGTGGCGTGGCGAGGCTCCTTACAGGGGGGGGCAGGAAGCATAGGAAGGGGGTGTGAAGAGGGCGAAAACGGATTGCCGCGCTTTCCTTGAAGCCCCTAACGAGAATGGGGGGAAAAGAAGGTCCAGGAAAGGATCAGAAAAAAAAAGAAGTGTCTGGGGGACCAAAAAGTTTAGAAACAGGAAATATTTTGCTGCCACCTTCTGTTTTCGAGCCGGGACGAGAGCCCGGAAAAAAACACATGAGATTCCCCAGGGAAGAGGGGAGCCCGGAAGGAGAACACCGATCGCGTCACCTAGAAGTCTCGATGAAATCGGGAGCCCTTCGGGGAAGAGGAGCTAAGAGGAAGAACTCCCTTCATAATAGTCCGGAAGCTTCCGCCGCATTAAAAGGAACAACATTACCACACAACCCATCACCAGAGGGGACGAATCTCCTGGAGGATCCTCAAGAAAAAAGAAGTCCTCTATGAGGGGGTGGACAAAGAAAAAAGGGACCAATTAAAAAAAAGTCCCATAAAGCGTCTTACCGGAAAGAGGTGACAATGAGGGAGCTTGAGAAAAGACGAAGGAACCTTAGAAGCATCTAGAATAGCGCTCCAGACCGCCTGCAGCGACTTCTTCAAAAGGGAGAAAGATCACTGGGGTAGAGTGCAAGGGTTCTCGTCAGGAAGGAAAGTGACATAAGCATGCCATCAATTTGGGACGAATCATGAAAGGGGAAAAGGAAGGGGGGAAAATGAACGGAAAAAGGATTCAAGGGGGGGGTTCCCGCAACAAAAAAAGAGGGGTCAGCTGGGGATGACGACCGAGGTCACTATCAGATTTGAGTAATCGAAAGGGGGAAAGGAGGACAAACAAGGAGGGGAGAGGGAGAGGGTGGGGGAGAGGCTGCCCGACTAGATCGCTCCCTAAACGCCTAGACTGATTCCATGAGGAAGAGAGAAGAGGATGAAAAGTCGGCCTGGTACAAAAAAAATCCGCCGGGGACCTGCAAAAGAGGCCGCGAAGGCACTTCTATTTCTCTTGCTCATGACGAAAAGGGACTTCTATGGAAAAGCGCTCTGCTGAAAAGGCCGCGAAAGGAATCACCCCGCGAAGATCGGAAACTGAATACGAATCGCCCAAAGGAAAAACACCGAAAGCGGCGTGATGCACGGAAGCTCTTGCGCGTGCTGACGGGTTCGTCGGAGGCAAAAAAGGTTCGGGAAAAGGAAGGACCTCGCAGGAGGTTCGGAAAAAGGAAAAGGGTCACTCGGCTGCAACAGATGAAGACCGCATTGTTGCTCGAGGGATGATCTGGAAGGGAGTCAAAGGGAAAAAAACAACATAGGAAAGCTCTCCTAACAGCGAGTCCTTCCAGATCGAAAATCTGCTCAGAAGGGGACTTAGAGGCTACGATCCGAGAAAGACCGAAAGCATTGGGCAAGAGAGGAAAAAAAAGCCGTCTTAGCCCAATCAGCGCTTTATCGATCGCCTTCAACGCTGCCGAGTGCACGAGAATCTGATAGGACCGAAAGTTCTGAGAAAAGCCGAGGAGGGTCGCCGAAGACCCAGCCGATGTAATCCCCGTCTAAGCTTTCCGGAGAAGGTAAACCGTTTCGCGGGGGGATAATAGGGGGAGGGTCCTCTCCCTGTGAATAATCAAGGAGCTTTATAGAAGATCACAGCGCGCTTAATCGGCTGGGGGGCTCTCATAAGATTTATCTAAAGAGAAAATCATCAATGGGCATTGCGATTAGATAAAAGAAAAAGGGTGAAAAATCCGGCAGCTGCTGGGGATGGGGGGGGGGGGGGGGGGGCAGGGGGGGGGGGGGGGGGGGGGGGGGGGGGGGGGGGGGGGGGGGGGGGGGGGTGTGGGTCCGGCTGGCGGGGGGGGGGGGTGGCGCGGGGGGGGGGGGGGGGGGGGGAAGGGGGGATGAGAAGATTAGGTGGCAAGCAGCAGTTTTTTTGGCTCGGTTGCGGAATCGCACCCGCGGAGAGGTCACTTAACAAAGAGAGGAAGGGGACCTTGAAAGATAAACAATTCCGCCCACGACTATTACCGCCCCCGCCAAACCAGGGTGCTTGCATGTACAAGTCCAAGAGAATCAGCAAAAACTACTTGTGGGCTCGGGATGAGAACGCAGGTCTACTGAATAAAGTGATAACAACATAAAACCATCCGGTCCGCAAAAACGCTCCCACTGCCATCAAGAGGTTTCCACCCCATCAACAGAAGCGCGGGTCGCATTGATGTCCAATATCGCCAAGCGAAGGTTATCGCCGAGAAAATGAAAGGGGGGAAAGATAAGTCAACAAAAGGGAGGAGATGTTTCAGAGAGAGGTCGGAGGGGCCGAGGATTACCATCGAAACATCCTCGGTGGTTGGGAAACCAAATGAAAGAGATGAAATGGATCTGGGGGGGGGGGGTTGTATGGCTGTTATCCCGACCGTCCCTGCTCTTTAACTATCACAAGAGGCAAAAATAAAAAGTCATTAGGGAGGCAAGGTTTGGGGGGGGCTTTTCGAGATTCTTGGGCGGCATTAAAAGCGAAATTGTTGAACCGAAAAAAAAAGAACAGAAAGAGGGGAAGTTTCGGGTGCGATCCGCCTATTTTAAAACGTGTCTCCTATTCGGCAACCTCTACGGAGCTGCACAGGGCATAAGCCATAAAAAAAGTCAAAATTGGCTCCTGAGAAAAAGCGAATGGAGGCTATCTTGATATAAGAGCTATGAAAGATATCAAACAAAGGACTCTCGGGGTGATTAAGCAGCTGATCTGGGGGAGCAAAAAAAAACACTAGAAAGAGAAATAAGCTAACGCGGCTTCCCAGCTCAAAGAACGTTGAAGAAAGGCGAGCGGGATCCCTAATTGGTTCGTATCTCGACTTCAGGAGTCTTACGCATCGGCTCCCGAGAAAAGCAGAAACACGGCGCCCTTGGGCGCCGAAGATGCGCGGAATCGTAAGCCAGCCTATCGCTCACAGCGCTGGGAGGGTGCACCGGCGAGAAAGGAATGCGAGGGAGGGGGAAAGTCCCGGGGGGGGAACTAGCTGAGACCGCGACGTCGAGCAGAGGCGTCTATCTTTAAGTCCTAAAAATAGCGCGGGCCCGTAAAGTCGAGCGCCGGAAGTTAAGAGGAGGAAAAACGGCGAAGAGAAACAAGTCTTCACTCTGTTGCAGCCGAGCCGAACGAGACCTGTTACGCGGTCGAAAAAAGAACCGGCCCTACCTATTTCACCGAAAACCGCAAAAAAAAAAAACTGCCCCAAATGGAAACAGCCGACGCTAAAATTCGCGTGGATCTCGTAACGCGTGTGTTACGCGATTCTTCAGCAAAACGCGTCGCCGACAGATCTGAGTGTAGGGGTCCAGAAGGGGAAAACCTTAAAAAAAAAGTGTCCAACCCGCAAGGAGACAATCGAATAGCTTGGATGCATTCGCGCGGCGCCGGAAGCAGGAAATCGCGCGGGACCCGAAAAGCGTAACGAGACCGAAAAAAAGAAAGGCCTCAGCCGAGCCGAGTCTCGTCAGGCGGAAAAAGGAGAAGAGGTTCGCCGGGACTTCGCGGAGCAGTGCAGGGAGGTGTCATCACGAGGGTCCGGGGTTCCAGTGCTCGTCGGCAAAACTTAGAGAGGACCGTGGGGAGAAAAGCAGTCGGATCAACAACGTTATGCATCGGCTTCTTCTACGCCGTCATGGCAACGACTGTCTTTCCGGATATGATCTGCCCAGGGGAAGGGCCCTGAGGGGGGGGAGTGCGAAAAAAAACATAACCAGGAATTGGGGGTATTAATAATTGAAGCCAGGCGCGGGCAGGCGGTGAGGGGAAGAGATACCGATGTGTCGAAAAGGGGAATGCGGAAGGGGCACAGTGAATTCCCAGAGGCTGTATTTGAATCCTTTTTATGACCGGGGAATTGGTCTCAAGAAAGTTCAAAGGAACAGCAGGAAAATTTGAATCTGAAAAAAGGGGAGGACAGTCTATAAACTCTGTTGCTGTAGACTGTTTGTCCTGGGAAGCCGGAGCTGTGCGAAGAGAGGTAGAAAACCGGTATGCAATTGGAGTGGCCAAGCCCGTGTCGCGGCCTGGATCTATTTCATCGAAAATCGCGGGGGTGCCAAGGGACGCCTCCGACAGCCATCGAAAGGACTCAAAGTTTGAGGGATGACGCCTAGGACTGCAGGGAAGGCGGCTCGACATAAACGAAAAGGGCGAAAAATCTGTTGAACTGTGGAAATGATCAACTGTGGGGTCCCGCACTTTATTTCAAGGGGGGGGCTGTTGGGGGTGAGAAGCGACGCAAGAAGGAGCAACATCCCGGGCACGTCAGTCCAGTGGGTCGTCGGCAATCCGGCGCAAGCTGAAAGAGTCCATCCGGACCTCACAAGGCTAGAAGGCAGCAAAAAATTTGTCTCTGTGGGGGGGGTGTGGCGGGGCGGAAGTCTTCGTCTCAGAGCCCGAGCAGGATTTCAGGAGAAGTTACCACAGACGCGGAAGCGCTGCTGGAGAGGAAATCACTCCTTGGGAGCTCAGTTGGGTGTGGGTTTGTGAACGAAATTGTATCGCAGAAAGAAAAAGGGAGGTAGCGCGACCGGGAGAACTCTCGGCGTCAGCCGGGAAAATTCCGACATCCCTATTACACCTGAAGGCCGTTCCCCGAAGAAAGGTCGCCACTGGAGGGGAGGTCCTTCTCCGCAGAAGAAGGGCCTACCGAGTACAGGATTGATCGAATTGCGTCGCCCCCATCATAGGGTGAACTGCATTTACAAGGGCAGCAGGGTTTCTCAAGGGGGCAAGAAGGTCCTGAAGTAGGAAAAAAAAAAAGGAAGGGCTTCCGAGGAAAACATCGGGGGGAAAAGAGGCATCCCCCGCTAAAACCGGTAAATTGCGAACGAAGGCACTGAGCTTGCTTTAGTTCCGAAAAGCGCGATCACAGGGTGGCGTGACAAACAGTCCGTAAGACCGGGATCGTTTGGGGGAGGGAAGGGGGAAAGCAAGGAAACTCATCAAAATGAATGAGAAAGAAGGGCGGAATTCAGGCATACGCTCACCGATCAAGGTATTCCGGCAAGGGGGCAGGGGGCACGCAACCTGTGATCGCGGGCGGTTCGAAGAAAAGCCCGCAATGAGAGGGCGCATTAAAGGGGGATTCCGCAATGGGGTGGATAAAAAGAGGGTCTAAGCTACTAGGACCTTTTCCTAAGAAGGCCTTGGCCAATCCGTCGAATTTCAATACTGGGGAAGGAGGAAAAATTAAAATAACCATCTCAGTGTGGTTCTGCATCGTCAGGGAGAACGATCAAGGCACCCAAACGTTGGGGACCGAATCCCTTGCGCAACAGTCCCGGGTTCTCCGTGAGAAGAGACCATGGTTCGAAAAAGGGAGTCGACATGACGCGCGGTGGAATGGACCAGGGAGACTGCTAGGTTTTTTCGTGTTGTTTTGTTTATGTTAGGCTTTTGTTTAGGAGAGGGGAAATCCAGGGACAATAGGGGAGGAAACACCCACAACGTCATAGGCATCGCACGGGGGTGAGGAAGGGGGCGAGTCCCTAGAGGTGGGGGAAGAGGGAGGTAGCGAGGGTGTGGAGAAAGTGGGATCGGAGAGGGCGGGGGGGTGTAGACAGGAGAGGAGCTGGGACGGTTTTATTACCTGTCATTAAATAGCCGATTGAAGCCTCGTGTGGTTCAACTCGAATTCTTCCAGACCGACCTCACCCTGGGCGAAAATAAAGACAGGGCGATGGTCACCTGGTTGGGTGTGTGCCAAGTTTTTCAAATCGAAGATGGGGGAAAGCAATTCAGGCCGGAATCAAAAGTTCATGGAAGGGAAAATGGCGGGCGAGGAGCATTCCACGGCCGCGGGGGGGGGGGACTTTTTCTCAGGGGAAAAAAAACCGGGGCGGGGGGGCAGGTGGACAAAAACTGGGAAACTGGGGAGGAGGTTTGGCCCGCTGAAAAAAAGATACTTTCTCGCTCTATAGAGATGTGACGATCCACTGGGAAAAAATACACAAAAACGGGAGACCAAAGGGGCCAGCACCAAAATCAGATTTACCGTATATGTCCCTAAAGACGCCGTCACTCCTTTTGAGGGATTGGGGAGCTTGCGCCTGAAAGGTATTTGTGCGGGAAGAAGCGGGGAAGAGGACAGTGCTGGGAAAGAAGGGACGTAAATCTTAGCCCAAAAAGGAACTGGCCTGACGGAAGAGCTCTTCAATTGTTATGGATTTCCAGGGGAAATCCGTTAGTCGTTTAAAAAAAAAAACAAGAGGTCCACAGCGGAAGGGGGAAGCTTTCGGAGTCCGTCCCAGGGTTTCGCCACCTGGGGGATTTGGGAGGACCGCCGCGGGTCACATCTCGTCAGAGAAATCCATAAAAAGGCGGGGAAAAGAATGTGGAGGAACACCGGAGAAGAGGAGGCGAGATCTGCGAGAAATCGATCCTTGCCTCTACCGGGCGCGCCGGTGAAGCGCCAGGCAGCGAAAAAATTCATGGAAGAAAGGGAGGGGAAAAAGACAACCAGGGACCACCAAAAGACTGGAGAATTGATAATAAGGCCTCAAGACCTTCACGGTACAGACCTGGCGAGAAATCCGTAGAGAGTTGATAAAAAAAACACCGGTCAGGAAACCGGGCTAGGGTTTCAGATGACAATGACTTGCGGAACAGTCGCCTTCAATAACCTTGTTAACCGACGGTCGACGGAGGAATCGCGGACGAAAAAACGGGAAAAAACATAGAAAGGGTAAGCGCTCGGGGAAAGGATCTCGAACAGAATTGACATAAGCAAAGGCTACTCACCTTGGGATATTCATGCCAAAGAAAAAGGGGGGAAAAGGAGCCTATTCACGAAAACATGAGGGGTTGTGATGACGACGGCACTGGGCTTCAGATTTGCTAATCTGAAGGGGAATGACCTGACCGGATTAAACCGGGAAAAAGGGGGGAGAAGAAGGAGAGAGAAAAGGAGCTCGAACTCCCTGATCGAGGCCAGGAATCCTCGAGCAACGGCCGGCAAGCGGCTGCGGGCCGTGTCTGGGGTACTAGAGTTAAATGGAGTCTAAAGGAGCTTTCCTCGCAAAAAGACGATACGCGAGAAGCCGCGATTTGACAAGGGTCTGCTTAAGGGAGGGGACGGCCACTCTGGCAACAGGGGCGATTCCACCAGTCCTAGGGAGAGGAATGCTTCGTAAATCAAATCACTCGCGACGAAAGGAAACCGCGACGCTAGCGTGCCAGGAAAGCTGCTCCACTAAGCAAAAAAAAACCCCCACGGTCGGCGGGGGTAAGGGAGGGACCTCTGCGAACGCCGAAGGGTCCGGGGAGACTAAAAGCTAAAAGGTCTAAATGGGTAGGGGACGCGGCGCGTGGTTTCTCTACTGCGCATCTCCTTTGTCGATTCGGGAAACCTCGCCAACCTCTGAGTACTACGGGTCCGAGCCATCGGGGTTAAAAGGCTTCAAGACTCCGACGAGAGAGAAGTGCGACAGGAAGAAAAAAAAAAAAGAAAAAGGAAACAAACTGAACGCATTGGGCAAGAGACCTTTTCTTCAACCCAGCTCGTAGAGAGTTTCCAAGCAAGTCGTGATGAGGTGGAAAAAGCCGGGATGGAATCGAATAGGAGGCGAAACGAGGGAGAGAGGGGAGACGAGCGCATAATTGAAGATCCTGATGAGACATCCGAGTAGACCCGTCTAAAAAGTTCCCGGGTTCCGGAAAAGAATTTACCAAAAAGGTCGAATGCCGTCAGACGGAAAATCTTGGCGTTTAGTCTCTGGGGGACTTCTGAACGGATGGCGATTAATCACCCGCAGCTGAAGGGGGTGGGAGGATCGCGGGGGCAAAAATACCCATGGGGGGTTATTTTCGCTGTGAGACTCATATCCGCGCAGCTGGGGGGAAGGACCGCGGGATGAAGCGGGATAACAAGAGCTCGGCGCTTGGGGACATCCATCTGCTCATTGTTTTCCTCGGCGGATCAAAGGCTCCGAACTGGGAAGCTGGCGGAACTGTGTAAGGAAGGAGGGGGGATGGGGGGGTCCGAAAAAAAAGCCCAACGATACCGAAAAAGAGGCTTGCAGTTTCCAAGCGGGACACTATAAAGCCGACTCCTTTGGGGTGTATTTCTCTCGTGCAAATTGAGAGGGAGGAGGAATAAAAGAAAGAAAAATCAGAAGAAGGGGCGACCGCCCACGGCAGAATCATTGTTTTCAACAACGAGGAGGGGTCCTGCATAGGGGGGAATGGGAATTGTAAAGGTGGGACATCTCAAAAACACCGGAAGGAGGGAGGAAAAGGTTTTCTCAAATCATCCGGCTTAATCGAGATGGAAGAAAGTTGAAAAAGAAAAGTCGACTCAGCAAGGATGAGAGAGGAAAGGGGAGCGGTAGGGGGGGGAGTGACGGAGGAGCGAAAACGATACACAAAATCCAGATCTGTTCTTTGGCGAGAAGGGGGAGGAAAAAACTGGAAAAAAGAAAGAAGGGCTGTTCGGGGGGGGGTGCTAATGGGAAGCGGAGGGGGGTGCACGGCGGCCCATGAAAAGGAAATCTTCACATTGACAGCTTCATTCCCTCCTCGGTGTGGGGGGGGGGGGGGGAAAAGGAGGGTCAGAAACCTATGCAAAAGACGGAGGACAGGGGATCAGAAATCTTCACGTCCGGCACACCGAGGGGAAATATTACGGATATAAAAAAAGAGGAAGTAAGGGGGGGGGGGGGGGGGGGGGGCAGGGAAGTGAATTAGAGAAGTCCCATCTATCAGCGCGCGGATAATCGCCAAGGGATCCTTGAAAGAAAAAACGCCACGAGAAAAGAACGACTTATATGACAGGAGAGGGAACCCCCAAACATAAAATTAGATGCGACAAAAAAAAAGGGTATCTCTGCGCCTGGTCTGTCATCTGGAGGGGGCTTCAATTCTTGGCTCGGCGACGAGAGAGCGGAAGGGGGGAGAGAACGTCGGAAAAAGGAGAGCTCGGAAAAGGGGGGAAAGCCGTGAAAAGTCGCTGCTTGGCAGCTGTAGAATAGTGGGTACGAAAGTGGGAGGGAAAAGGGCGTCGTCAAGGGGAGGGACCGTAGCGGGAAAAAGCCGCGACTTGGGAGTGGAGGAACGTCAGGGAAGAAGAGCGCGCTGCCTTAATCTTAAAAGAAGCGCCTTATAATTCAGGGATGACTGCCGAGTCTAAAAGGAAAAACGTAGAGAAAAAGAAACCTGTCATGAAAACCTGGAAAAGAACGGGGGGGTCGCCGTAACCGGCCCAGCGAGGTCAAGCAATAGGCCGCCCGCCAGCCTACGACAGCACGAAGGGCGAAGGAAGGGATCGAAGCGAAAAAGGGGGGATAATCAGGGAGGAGAGGAACCTTCTTCTAGAAAGTGCCTCTCGCGCTGTGGCATCGTAGGCATTGGGTGCAACTTGGGACTGAACAGATAGAGGCCTTAGGGGAAAAAAAAAAGGAAGGGGGGGGACGCCTTCCATCAGGCCCTCCTCTTGCACAACCCGGCGGAACCTCGGAACTAACGGGGCCAAGCCGCTTGCAAAGGCCGAACGGATAAGGAAAAAGGAGGGCCAGGGGGAAAAACGAATCCAGAGGCAATCGGAGAACAACTTCTCGAGGCAGTTAGGACTTTGTCATAGCGGTTCAGGTCGCAGTACTGCGCAACTGACTTAGGAGTGAGGGAAGGGTAGGAAAAAAAAAACTCCATCTATGGGGGATCGGGATGGAGGAAATTCGCCGTCAAGAACTCGTCTTCTTTCAAAGGATATGATTCCGGCAAAACACAAAAGGGAGGAGTGCTGAGGGAAAAGTGGGTGTCGGGGGGAAAAAAGGGGGCTAACAGGGTGGTGGGAACGGAGATGCAGGCGTCGGAGGGGAATACCTCGATCGGCGGTGCAAAAATTGTGGATTGAAGGATACTGGGGGAGCGAAAAGGACGTGAATTCCAAGAAGAAGTGGGAACCGTGTATGGTCTCAAGCATATTAAAAATCGACGACTGCAAAGCAGGGAACGGGTGGTCAGTGTTGAAGGGAGTGGAAGGCCTGAAGCGATCGCCCAAAAGGGGCGTACTGCTGGGTACCTGTTGCTACCGTATCTGGCTCCGTCTCAAAATCGCGCCGACAAAGAAGATCCTGAAAAATGGCAGGAGAAAAAATGTAGAAACCAGCGGGAGAGGGTTTGTGGGGGGCACTGTATGGCGAAAGCGAGGGATGCCGCGCTCGGTGGGGGGAGGCAAGAGACTCTAAATTCTGCAGAAAGTTGGCAGCGAACTGGTGCGAGGGGGGAGGGGGCCGAGGAAAGGGAGGTAAGGGGGAAACCTAGGGACTAAAGGTGGAAAAAAAAAGGGGAAGGTACTCACGTGGTCCGCAGCGGATTTTTCCACAGGGGAGAGTGGGATCGATCTGTGCTGCCAGAATCACGGGAAAAAGAAGCACATGGGGGGAGAAGGAAGGCAGAGCGCGAAAAAAGGGGGAAAAAGGGCCTTCCACTAAGGTCGCCGCTCGAAGCAAAAAATTCTGTCTTCTATCCTGCAAATCCATCGGGAGACTCCCGCATAAAGAACAGAGGGGGGACCAAAGGCTATTAAAGGGCGTGCAAAGGATAAAGGAGCCAGTTGTGTTTTGGAACGCTAGCCTTTGGATAGACCATCCTATAAGCTATAGAAAGATCGCAAATCAAAAAAAAAAGACGAGGCAAAAAAACCTAGAGGACATACATGAAGGTGACGCAGAAAAACATCGGCCCAGCGGCGTGGGGCAACGCGGACGAAGCTATGAAGAAGGTCACGGAGCGAGGGGGGAAAAAAAATGAAGGGACGGCATTTTCTAAAAAAGAAAGGAATCCTTCTGGAGGGCGCCAATGCCTGAAGAGGCCTGCGTCGCTCCTCTGGAGGGGGGAATCGGAAGAAGGGAGCGAAGGCTTTCGAAAGAGAAGTGGGCCGAACAGGAATCCAGGGGCGTGACTCAACGCAGGCCAGGTCCCTGTTATCGTGATGTCTGGGGGGGGAGAATTCCGCCAATGAAGAAGGAACTCTCTCAAAAGGATGATGAAGAAGAGAGAGTGGCCTGAAGACATTTATTAAAAAAAAAGAAAAGGACACCAACTGAGAGAAGGGGCGGGTCGGAACTCCAAAACAGACGTCCTTCGGAGGTTCTCAAGTACCGGGGAAAGCAGCGGGCGCGGGGAAGAAGGGGGGGGACCTACCAAGAAAAGAAAGCCTTTGCCGAGGGACCTTCAGGAGGATGAACCTGCCGCCCTTGTAAGAACAAAGCCTACTACCCTTTTTGGGGGGGGGTTATTATTTCCCATAAACCACAAAAAAAAAAAAAAGACCATTATTCCCTTTTTCTGCTTAGTTATTTTGTTTCTTTTTTTATCTGTCCCATTTGGCCTCACGGTTAAAATCGAGCTGATGGGGGCGCAATTCTCCGTAAATCCCTGTCCTCAGAAGGGAGTCTTCTTAGTGCGTCAAGATCGGCAGGAAAGAAACCGATCTGGAGGGAAGCATTCGGTGTGATAGGGGGTGACGGGGCATCGCCCAATGGGACTGCTTAAGCGTTGGGCGAGCGAAAGGGACGAGGTAGGCGGGGGTTCACAGACCAAAAAAATACAAAAAACGCAAGGGTTGGTGGCCTCGGGAATCCCGCGTCCTGCTCAAAATTATAGGTCCCGTCCAGCCGCCGAAAGCCGTGCAGGGATTGAAATTGCGCTGCACGCCAGTTATGGGGGACCTCCATTAATCGATGGCCGGGGAAGAAGGGAGGTACTGCGCCTGCTCTCCTAAATGGCCTGAAGGCCCGAGACTTCAAGGGTTGAGAGGGATTTCCAGGAAGGCAGAAAAAAGCCCAGTGGGGGGGAACAAGTTTGAGGAAACAGAAACAGATGGTTTTCGTCCAAAAGGGTGTTTTTCTGTCCTGGGGCGGGTCACCTCGCCGTCCTCGACGAAGAAGACAAAGCGAGAAAAAAAAAGGGAGTACCCGAGGGAAGATTTAAGAAAAACCAAGGAAGGTGAAGCGAAGATAGGGAGGATGAAATCCTATCCATTGCCAGGAAGAGGGGAGCGCCGGGGACAGGAAAACAAAACTATAGAGTGAGAAGGGAAAAAAACATTACCACCATGAACTATCACCAAGTGCGGGGCGCCTGTTCGCATCATGAAAAGAAGACTTACAGCAAAAGAAGGGACGGATCGAAACTGGGGAAAAAAAGACCCTGATACACCTTTCAAAGAGAAAAATTCCATAACCGGGGGGGTCGGACGAAGGAAAGGGAGGGACAGAGAAGAAAGAAGGAAAGAAAAAATTCCAAAAAAGCGAGGTATCGAAAGAACGGGGGATGCAGCGCCTGGAGGAAAAAAAGGCTCTACAAAAACCGGGGTACTAGCGGGCGGCTCTGACCTCCCACCCTTCCAAAGCGCATCATGAAAACTCCCGTGCGAATCAACAGACGCCGAATGCGAGGGAATGACAAGAACCGATTGTCAGACCAACTCTAGAGTTGTTTTTTGAAAATGAGAAAACCGGAAACGGAAAATCGAAGTAATACGAGAAGTAAAAGGAAACCTAATCATGCTTCTCTAAATTTGAGAAGGGAGCGTCTGAAACAAGAGAAGAGGGATTAGTAAAAAAAAAGAGAGTCCGAGAGCCTCAGAGTAGGCTGGCCGTTTCTTATTCTTGGTGGTACTATTTCCTCCGGAAAGGGAGACTAGGACCGCGCCCCAGCTACCACTGAGCAGCTGCAGTCGAGGGTCGGGGGGGCGTCGCTCCTTCCAAGGCATCAATCTAGTACTATAAACCATCCTCCGGAGGAGGTCGGTGGATGGCCCAAAAAAGAAGAATCGAAAAGCGCTACTATATCCCGCGAATCGAGCGTGGACTTCTGGCTTCAGCTAGAAGCTCGGAGGGCGGGAAAGGTTCCAATTCTTATCGCAGGGAGGTCCGGTTCAAAAAGACCCGAGAAGAAAGGTAGAAAGGACTTCGGAAGAAGGAAACCATGGTGCGCTAAACGTGGGAATCATCGACTTTTTCGATAGTGGGAGACGAGATAAAACAGAAAAGAAACGACGAATTAAAAAAGACGCGGTTAATTCCTCGCCTGACTCTCTTCTCTAAAGGGCCGACGCCGCCGCGCTAACATACCGGGACAGGAAAGCTTTTGCAAGGGAACAGCGGAAAGGCCAATCAAAAAGTGAAGACCAGGGGATGGAAATAGAGGAGCTCGATCTTCGACAAGTTCGACGTGCTAAGGCCCTCCGCGAGGCGTCTCCAGGAAAGGGGGAAACGCCGAAAAGACCAGACGGAGAGGAAAGGGGTCGTCCAGCCGGGTCGCAGGTCTATTAGGCGCGGAAGCTTGTTCATAGCAACGCGCTGGGAAGCGTGGCGGGGACTTGCTGAAGCCCCTGGCGATTAAAGGAGAAATCGGAGCACAAGCGCGATTGAAAGCACACTCAGCCTTACACCATGGCATTTCCGCGGGGGGGGAAAGAAGGTCCGAAGAGAAACGGAAAGGACTAGGGGAAGGGACGATGAAAAAGGGGACCTCTACTCGAAATTGCCATCTCGGAAAAAATTGTTGTTTACGAACCGCGGATCGCAAAGCTGAAAGAAGACGGAAGATTGGGAAGGAAGCAGTGCAAACCATGGGGGCATGAAGAAAAAGTATTACAAAGGGGGCGCCCAAACGAAAGTTGGTATGTCAACAGGAAAAAGCCTACTACTGGGATTTGTGTATTTCAAAACGTTCCGGGAAAAAGACCGCGTCTCATACGTCGTTATACCCAGAAGCCATCCGCCGCAAAGGAAAACGGACAACGTCATCAGAATTTGGGGGGAAAAACAAGGAGCTGGGAAGAGGAACCTAGGCATTTTGAA
>Ga0179593_1318971_pt1 | contig 18674 bp, 17 predicted proteins | sample CZODoug2_1_08_16_FD_185931 | JGI IMG/M metagenome (GOLD analysis project Ga0179593, IMG submission 185931) | Vadose zone soil fungal communities from Angelo Coast Range Reserve, California, USA - CZODoug2_1_08_16fungal (PacBio error correction) | ecosystem: Environmental > Terrestrial > Soil >...
ATCAGAGGACCGTGTGCATAAAGAGTTCAAAAGAGAAGGAAGGATGGGAGGGGGGGAAAATGCTCGGTGAGGAGAGGGGGGGGAACCGGCGGGGTAATCGGGATGCCTGCCAAGAACGAAGGGAAGAAAGCGAGAACAACAACGCCTGGGTGACCTTGTTGAGCATCCCAGCGAATATCAAAGGGTCAAAGCGGTGGGCAGAGAGGAGGAGAAAGAGACCCGGGAAGGGGGAGGGAAACAAGCTGACAATGCTACGTGTTGGAGACGCCGCCGTTGTCACCTACAAGAGAGAGATGCCGGGAAGGGGAAACAAGCCTTCTCACGGGCTAGAAAAGAAAGCGGTGAAGGAGAGATGAAGAGAACCGAAGGGTCATAATCAAAAGGTAGGGGGTTAGCTTTCGTGCGGGGGAAGGATACTTCGAGAATATATTAGGAGAGAGCTTGCGACGATGGGGGTCAGAACGAGGAGCGGCAACGAGGGCGACGAGATGCTACTGTGTTCGAGAGAAGGGGGATGGTATAGAGCATGTGGGTGCAACCGGGGCGGGGGAGGAGAGGCTACAGAGATGAAAGAGCGAACTGTGAGGATTGCCGGGACGGGAACACAGCGCTGAAAGTCTAGAAGAGTACCCGAGCAGGACGCAAAAAGACATAAGAAAGGGAGAGAGGGCACTCCGAAGTCTCTGCGGATCGGCCCGGGTGCACAGAGTGGACCGGAACGGCGAGCAAAAACTGAAGTCAGCTGGGAGAGAGGGAAAAAGGGGCCCTGGCAATTCCCCATTTAAGACAAAGGCTAGAAGCTGGAAAGCGCCGCTCTCGATTGAGGGGGAATAAAAGGAGGGGGGATAAGGAGGTCACCGAATGGGGCCAAGAATGCCGACTGCCCTGGAAGGGGTGAAGCTCCTCTTCGTGTTGCGGGGAAGGAAGATTCCAGCTGAGCCGGAGAGGTTAAGGAAAATGATAAAACCGGGGGGTGAATCAATGTAGGTACAAGGCGTCAAAACAAAAAGAACTAGGACAGATAGGGCAGTGGAGACTAAGACTAAGGATGGTCCAGAGATGAGGGGTTCGTAGTCTAGATGGGCCGAAAAAACTGACTGCGGCAAGACCCCACAAATTCGAGGTCAAGTATTCTGGATAGCAGAGAAAGCAACGTCAAAGTTTTGGGGGTATAGTTAAGAAAAGGAGATGAGAATGAAGCGCTCAAAGAAAGAAATGTCTTAGGTCATAGGGGGGGGGGGGACAACCACCGGCTTCGCCAGAAACCGTGCAAAAGGCAATGGTATTCTAAGGACCGGCTTCCACAACCAACCCTCATAACCACTGCCTAGGAAAAAATGGGAGAGTAGGGACGGACAGCTTCGAGAGGAAGAAGACGTACCCAGAATTCGGATCGACCTCGCCCTAGCCGCTAAAAAGAGGTGAAATTAATACTCTATCCGATACCGTCGGCGAAAACCGAGGATCGGCCGAAAGGCTAAAGCTTGAAAAGAAAAAAAAGCGGTCCAGGAAACTAGACTCAAAAAAACCTCACTAAAATGGAGAAGGAGCAGTATCTTCCGTACCTCGTTTCGATCATCAATGACTTTAAACGGATGAGGGTGGGGGAAGGGTCAACCTTCGGAGAGAACGAGCGCCAAAAAACCTCGGAGCTTGAACTGCTCAAACTGGGAAGAGGGGTAAGGACTATAGAAAGGAATATCCCACAGTGATCATCAACAAACCAAGGTACACCGGGAGATGTCTCGATCGACCGCGGCAGTTCTGACGGAGAAGATCCGCCAGAAAGAAGAAGAAGAAGAAACCGAGGAATTACAGGAACAGAAGGGAAAGTCCTCTTCGAACCAAGAGTAGAGCGCGCCGCCCTCAGATGCAGCAAATTAATTAGGTGCGCTCTGTGACCGCGGGGGAGAGCTGCTCCTTCGCATGGAGGCGTCGAGCGGGACGGGGGGGAATTCTTTTCACCGATACGAGAAGGAGTAACTCTCTGCTCCCGCTGCGGACTGCTGCAAAGAGAGGCCGAAAAAAAAAACGCGAGAAGGAAATATACATAAACGGTACAGATCGGGGCCTGTAGGGTAGGACAAAAACTAACAAACAGAGCTGGCCGTGTCACAGAAAGGTTCCTGCGCGAAGGGGGGGATAAGAAAAATCTGAGAGGCAAAGAAGTCGTCCTCGAAGGGTCGGCGGCCGCGTCAAGCCGTGGCCAACGACCTACTGAAGGGAGGAGAAACTGTTGATAGGGGAGATGTCGGCTGGGGTTCCTAAAGTATCTGAATGGAACTCGAGAAGGGAAAGGGGAGACAACGAGGGGGAGGGACGTGGGGGAGTCTCTTCGCTCGGAAAGCAGTAGATACGCGATCAAGACTTCGATTAAGGGACTCGCCGCCATACTGAAAACGAGGTGTTTCCTGGAAGGGCTGAGATGAGATCGGGGCTACACACGAACACCGGCAAGAGATGGGGGTCAGGGAGGGAGGGTATCGAGTCAGTGTTTGGAAGATCCTGGTTTTAGGGAGCATCAAAGACGCGATCGTGGGGACGAAGGGTGTCTCACGAACAAAAAGGATGAGACGGGGGTTCTTTCTGCGGGGGGGAGGGGGCGGGTGTGTTAAGAGCACGGGTTGAAGAAGGACATGGGAATAAAGGGCTTCGTACACGTGCGAAGCGCAGCGGGGGAACCAGAAATAGCTACGTGATAGAGGTAGCAACTCGGCGCCGGCGCGACTGTAAATGAGAAGATCACTCAGAGTGGTCGAGACCTAGGGGGGAGCAAATAGGGGGATCGAACACATTCTTCGAGGATATAGATGGATCGGAGCAGCATGCGCATTTGAAGAATAAGCATAGGGAGAAAACGGGCCCAAGTAGCGGAAAGCGATTTAGAACGGGGGACTCATACGGGTGCACGGAGAGAGATAACGTCCTATGAAAGGGTATGATCAAAACTCCAAGAAGAATCGCACAAAAAGCCTCTTTACCACAAAGTAGAAACTAAACTGAAGCCTCTTTTCCGGCCTGCTCAAATTAAAAATGAAAAGACGTGCAGCTCAGTTGCGTCTACGTGCGAGCGCGGGGAACCGAATCTGGAGGCTGAACCGGAACACGCAGATTTTCGCGGCGCACGAGGTCCGTGGGGACCGCCAAGTAGAGATCAAACAAAAAGGGGGAGTATTAAAATATGTAATAAGGACATCTTGGAAGGTGCCGTACTGGGATGGTAAAATTGCTTAGGGGGATTGTATCAAAGGAGAGGAGAGAGAGGAACGGACTTCTCCGAAAAGGACGCTGCAGTGAAAAGCACTGAACATCATCGGGTTCGGCGCTTCTAGAAAAGCGTGGGTACATTCTTCAAGAGAGAGGGGGAGTGTTGCGCCTCGACAGTTCTTGTGGTCAGAAGGACAACAGGTAACATCTGGAAAAAGAGTGGCTCAAGGAATCGCTGACCAGAATATCCTGAGGGGGGACGCGATGAAGCTGGCAAAACTTGGGACTGAGATACGCTCCTCGGAGATCCTCAGACGAATTTTTCGATAAAACCTAGTGGGGCAACTAATGGAAAAAAGAAGACAAAATCCGAGCAGTCCAGTTCTTTGAATAGAGAGAACTCTTCCTCAGCGAGGAGAAGAGGGTCTTGGTCTTAAATTCTCCAGGCGGCGCTGAAGCCCTTGACAAGCCGGGTACAATCTGAAGCTCAAGGCGAAAAACCCGCAACAAAGAAAAAAAGAAAGCCCAAAGAAAAAAGAGAAGAAGGTGGTGATGGCCCACTGCAGGTAAGGATCGGCGCTGGGGCCCTCATCACCTTAGGAACGGAGGGCAGCGCAGAGGAAAAAAAAGCTCAAAAGGAATTTAAAAGTGGGGGGGGCAGGTAGGTGAACCGAATTATATCAGCGGAAGGAACAACGCGTTGACTTGTTCCGCGGATCGAAGTAGAGGTACTGATAAGAGAATAACTAAGAGAATCAAACAACTCGAGCAGAGTGGCTCGAGCAAAACTGTCCGACGTTAGCACGAAAGAAGCCAGAGAGCCTACCGAGAATCATATTTTCACTGCGGGTGAAGGGATCATGCACGGAGGAAGGGGGAAAGGCGTGACGGGGGCGCACGCTCTTGAGTCAGCCCTTCTCTGCTCATGAAAAGTAAGGTTTAAAGCCAGAAGGTGGAATGTTGGGGGGGAGAAAACGTCCGGGGCACGGGGAAACGATGTCGTCCTTCAGTCGTGGTGGTGAAAGATGCAAAATGGGAGGAGGAGCAAAAGGGAAAGGGAAAAAGTTTATAAAAGCTAGGTGCACAGACAGAAGGACTACGAACCGGAAACTGGAAGCCATATGAAGAGGCTCCCTCGTGGGACGAAAAAAAACGGGGGGAAAACCTCCTCCGGGCCAGAGGGGAGAGAGTTCCGCGACGATAGGCTGGCAGTCATGGAGAAGGAGCTTCCTCTACTCAACAGGGAGGAGCAAGACATGTTCCATCCTCTGACCTCTGGGAGGGGCTGCATCGGGACTTTTAAGAGTGAAGAACAAACTCGGGGGGATCGGAGGTTCTAACGGCAAAAGATCCGAGGAGGTTTGAAGTCACGCGGTAAGATGGTTGCCGAGGTTCTATAGTCCTACTAGGGCAAATAGGCAAACGATTCCAACTGAACGTGATGGATCCACGCGGTCGATCTCAAGGAGAAGAGGGAAAGTTATTGAGGTGGTGAAAAGGAGGATGTCTTGCAAGGAGGAATCACGCAGCCACGCATGCAGAGCACACGCGGGGTCTATCCGTGGTGTAAGGTCAGGGAAATATCACCTCGGGGGTCGGACATGACGAGGAGGGGGATATCTGAATTAAAAGATCTAAAGGGCAGAAGTCCTCCTTAATAGGAGAAACGAGAGAGGTCTCCTACGGTAGCGACGGGTGGGTTATATCAAACGGCCATGAGGAGACCAAGTCAACTCTAGGAACGTTTCGAGCGCGGAAGTTGAACTGAACGATGAACGCAGACTGGAGCGAAGCAAACGATCAAGTGTCGATCCGAGAAAACACAAAATGGATCTCGGGCGCTCTCGATCGCCAGAGGACCAGGGACGGGGTGGGGGGGGGGGGCTTCAAAAGGTGAAAACCATCAAATAATAAGGAAAAAAAGAGGGAAGAGAGGTAACCTCAAGAAATGAAGCGAAAGGAATCTCTTTCCGTAGCACTACTGGTCGATTAACAAGACATGGGTGACGGGAGCAAGGTGACTTCATCATGGACGGTAAGAGACGAGGAAGGGCAGGCCCCGACTGAAGAAAAACCTACTGCCGAAGAGAGATCAAAGGCATGCCGCGTCGGGACCGGGAAAGCACGGGCTCTCACCATCAGAGAGGAAAGATCCTCTAGGTCAGCCCGATCAAAGATCTTCGCGGATATCGTAGAGGGATAGTATAAGGAAGTAGAGGAAGTCCGCCTCGATATACAGCCGAACGGGGGGGGCATGAGACAAAGTCGTCACCAAATCGGGTTTGAAGAGGCCGTCCCAGCGCACTCTTCGGGCAGAGCCGGAGGGCTCGCAATGGAAAAGTCAAAGTCATCAGATTCTTTAAACGTGAGAGCAGAGGAAACTCCAGTGCGTCGCTCGGTAAGACCTAGATGGGGGGGAAGAAAGAGTCGAGACGCAGGTCGCACACATCCAGGAAACCTACCTACCGCGAAACCAGAAGATAAGTATTGATTTGTGCGGTTGTAGAGTAAAAGAGGAAAAGAGGGCCCCCGTCGTCCGCAGCCGAACTCCGTGAACGTAAACTAGCGCCGTTTCTGGCAAGAGAAAAAAGAAAGCGAAAAAACCCGGTTATAGCGACGTCGTGTCCTCGACAAGGCTCTCGTACTGGACGAGAGATTCCTGGGGGAGTAGAATGCCCGATTGCTGAGAATGAGGGGAGGGGGTGAAACTCTTCCCACCGTTCGTAGGGACAATTGGTCAAAGAAAAAAAATGGCCGGATCTTCACATCATCTAAGGACTGACATAACGACAGCTTACAGCTCAAAACATGAAAGGGCAACAGCGAAAGAGACTGGGGGCGCAGAAAAGGAGATATTGAACCTTCTGGAGGCAGGAAAGCCAAATCGACCACGCTCAAATGTGAAAAACCGGAGAACACCATGGAAGAAAAAAGGAAAAGAAATCAAAAAAGGGGGGGTGAACCGTATGCTAAGGCGAAAGGGGAAGGCGGGAGGCAGCGTGAACCTAAAAGGGTGGGGGAGAGTTTCAGGAGATCAACAAAAACCACTTCTTATGTAAGGAGAGATCAAAAATAAAAAAAAAAATCGGCTGTAAAAAAACCGCCGAAAAGAAAAAAAGAGTCTGCATAAGTTCCTCGGGGGGGTCGCCGTAAGGGGCTAATTCCAAAACCCGAGTCCGGTTGTGCCTGCTAGCGGGAGGGGGTTAAAGCTGGAGGTCCCTTGTCCACGCTTAAAGGGGGGGGATCTGCAACGAGTTCCCTCAAAAGAGGCAAAAAGACAACAACTGGGACCGTATCCCAGGGGGCCCGTGGAACTGGGAGCTGGAAAGGAAAGACACTTGGATGGGTCCACGCTCTGACTAAAAAGGGATGAAAAGTCGTGGCTCAGCACGCCTTTGGGTCCTCAGGGGGAGCCAGCATCTACTAAGGCGGAGAACGGCAAAAAAGCAGGCCAGTCGAAGAGCCTACGGCGGTGTCGAGTACGGAGGACGCTCGGGGACATGGTCCGAAACGTAGGGCGGGGAAGGGCCTAACCCACGCTCAAAGGGGAAGGGCGGCAGGGGGGAGGAGGATCGGGGCCGCTAGGTTTTTAACGCGGCGGATCGGGGACAAAATCCCAAAGGGACACAGAATCTCGTTGGTGGGGAGGGAGAGCCCTCTGTTTTGCGAAAGGGAAAGAAGAGAAGCAAGGGAGAAAGAGACGCTAAAGAGCCCCTGTTCTTCGGGTAAAGATTCGGGAAGAGGAAAGATTCTGAAGAGTCCGAAGGAATCTCTCAAGCTAATAAGAAAAAATAAGGAAAATCCTACTATTACCTGGCGGATAGGAATTGAAATAGTTGGGTAAACTTCCTCTATCACTTCAAGAGGAGGGGGAGGCGTGCCCTTGCGACGCTAAATAGCATTAAATACCAGGAGGGTCGCAAGAATAGAGGGCAAAGCGGGAAATCGATGCCTGAGGAAAGAGGCTATAGAAAATGAAGAAAGACTAACTGTTCTAAAAACTAATTATCTCTAGAAGAGGCCGTCTTTTAATTACTATTGGCCTCAATTCGCCGGTCAAGGGGTACCAGGGAAAATGATAAAAGAAGACGGGGTACTAATTCCAATAAGAAGGGAAAGTCAAAGATATACAGCAGAAGTTTCATTTAAAATCGGAATCTGGGATATCCCGCGCGAGGTAGGGCTTCCTCAAAACCAGGCCGAAAGGCGCGAGACGACCAAGTCGTTGGCCATGGGGGGGGAGAGCTGGTCGAGAAAGAAGATGCAGTTGGTTGTGCTCGGAGTCAAAAAGGATAAGTTGGGGAGAAGAGAATCAACAGAAGAGAGTAACAGGAGACAGAACAAACACGTTCCTGACAAAGATTCAGAAACGTGCGAGAGTCCAGGTCTATGGACGCTGGACTACCAAAACCGCCTCAAACCAGAAGACAATTGGTAGAAAGCGTCAAGCCTAGCAAGGACAAGGAGACTAGAAAGAAGAAGCCGCGGTCCACATCAGAGGGAGCTCTTACTCGCCCTCCTAGGGGAGAAATACGCAAAGAGTGATCTTCCGCTACAAAAGGCTGTAGACCCCTCCGAGGCGCACGATTGAAGACAGGATGGGGACTTAAAAGCAAGGGAAACGAACTACCCTCCTACAGCAACTCTTAAGTAGGAGAAATTACGCACACGACCTTTTCTTAATCAAGAAGGGAGCTGCCGAGGGCCGGAGGGATAATCTCGAAAGAAGAGAAAACCAGAGATAAATTTAATGAAACAACGACAAGGAAGGGCAGCTTAAATTCTAGAGCCGAAAAACAAAGAGTTGCTCACCGAAGGTAAAAAGGACTGCTACTCGAGGACGGGAAGAAGGTGAGACATCAAAGGAAAGAAAAAGGGGTGAATCTAAACCGCGAAATAGGTCCTGAAGAGGAGTCAGGCTTACACATCCGGGAGAACGAAGGAGCCATGGACAACGGGGGAACCGTGGTATTTTGAGCTCATTGCGCGGGCGGACGCGGGATCAAAACTGGGGAATTCACTTGAGAGGTGGAAACCAGAGCGAAATTGACCAATTCGGCGCTCTGCCTGGGAGAGTACGGTCTCACGGCAAAGAAGGTGGGGAAAAAAAAGCAAGAGGACGAATCGATCACGGGGGCCCTGAGAGAATGAACGTAAAAAACCTTCAAGCGCTGGCGTGACACGAGGCAAGGTTAAGCAGAGAGCAAAAACGTTTAGGCAAAACAGCGCGTGCGAGGCACGAAGAAAATTGGACGATTTCCGACGGATTCGGGGGCCACACAATAAAAGCAATTCGTCGGTTGAGCGTGCAACTCCGGGGGAACTCGGAACTGGGAATACGACGTCTATTGAAAAAGGATTATCAAAGACACCACCATAACATGAGAAAAAAAGGAGAGGTTAGTGTGATTCGCGATTCGACAAAACTCAAAACACCAAAAACAATAAAAACAAGAGGGTGGAACATCGAAAAAAAAAAGAAAATAACTTCGATGCCCTCACAAACACACCGGGAGAACAAACGTATGAAGCGAGGGGGGCAGCTCACGAACCGAGAAAGGTCATATGAGGGGTGGCCGGATCTAGGGAGCAGGGAACTAAGTTTTTAATGCCTTGGATCCCGAGTGGCCGCAATCTCGACTATCGTCCGGGAAGTGTCTCAAAACCACACGGAAAAGGCGTCATGAGTTGCGGTCGGGGGGGTGATGAGTCAGCGAAGGGGAACGACTTAGAACTGGGGGAATGGCGGACGGCCTATGGACTAGAAGCTCGGAGCAGGGGGTTGAGAAGAAACCATCTCATACTCGCGAGCAGAGGAGATCTTCTAAAGTCGGCCAGAAATCGTAGAGGGAAACTCGTGGGCGCCTGGGGAAGGAAACCACGGAATCGGGAGGATCAACTCGGGTCGCGAGCGCAGGCGCCATTAAGGAGAATCGCGTCAGGGGAAAGAAGGGGGGAAGAGGGGGCCCAGAAGGGAGGGAGACGATGCTCGTAGGGGAAGCGTACGGCTAAAGCGCAAAAACGACTCGTAAGGGAGGACCACTAAAACTAATCCTCGCTCACCTAAACTGGGAAAAAACTCGAGCGCAGCGAAAAACCGCTAAGGGCTAAGCACCTTTTCAATGGTCACGTGCCGAAAGCTGGGAAAGGAACTTGCGATCTGTGACCGCGATCAGGAAGAAAAAAAAAAAGTGAAAGTGGAAGAAAAGGCACGCGGAAGGGGAAGTCCTCGGATCTCTCTCAACAAGGAAAGATACTGAGACCTTGAAATGGAAACAGGTTAATGAGGTTCTGGTCGAAGAGGGCGGACTCTCTAGCACGTCGCGCTCTCAAGAATGGGATCAAACTCTGGGGCAAAAGGGACAAGAGGGAGGTGGGGGAGTTAAAAAAGGGGGTACATTGCTGTACAAGCCTAGGGGGAGGTTGATGTGGAGACCTATAACTATGAGTGGGTTTGAGCACGACTGAAAAACAGGTAACGCGTCGCTACACATACGACTCATCTGAAACTCGGGTCCCGCTGATAAATAAAGCCTATGAAGCTGTCAATTGCTGACCGGAGGAGCCTAAGAATAGGGAAAGTAACGCGGATATTTCGAAAAGGGGGGTCCACAAAGAGGGTTGCTGACCCCTACAGTCCGAGCTTAGGGAGATGCTCTCGAGAAGTATCGCCACTGGCTACCTTCTGCACGGGAACTCTAATGGGGACGGGGGAAAAGTGTGCAGACATTTCGGAAGACGGAAGCCTTATTCACATCTATTATCGGCTGGGAAGATTAACACAGACCACGGAAAAAAAAGACAGAAAAGAATCGAAAATGGTGCAGAAAAACTCTACTTGCGAAAACGTAAAGGCTGTGAAAACCTATATAAGGGATTCACTGGAGGGGAGAGAACGACTGCAAGCACAAATCTCATGAAAAAACATTTGAGGTAAGGTTACCGAGATAAGATAGCGAAATCCACCTTCGGGGTGAAAAGGAGGCCAATTAATCATGGGTTAAAGAATTAAAAATAAACGTAGTGCCGGTTAAGACGTCGAAGAAAACACGCACGAAGAATTCGGGAAAAAAACTAATAGAAGCAAGCCTTTCTTCCACGACCGGTGAGGGGGGCCATGAGAAGCACGAAACGGAAACTCCTGAGCATATTTCCTTGACTTAATCAGCGGCCTCCGGGAGTGGGGGGAAACACGGCAAGGGTCTTTCCTGAGCCGCAGGTCTATTCCACTAGCAAAAAGGGAGTCAAATTTGGAAAAGAGGAGGGGGGGAAGGGGTCAAAACGCAGCCTCGAGATGCCGGGGCAATATGATGGCTATGCACTTCTGCGTTTTTTGAACACCGAGCACCGGATGGAAAGAAGACAGCACTGGGTTGAGAGAAGGGTAAAAATAACGACCGCCAGCGAGAACGGAACTTCCGAAAGCTCATCTACGCAAGCGGTCAAGATCACCCCGCCGGTTGGAGGTCACTCAGTAGAGGGCGCAGGGAGCTGTTAGACCCCCTTCGGGGCCGAAGGGTCAGTGATCCAAAGAAGGGGGGGAGTCTCAACTACAGGTGGATCCACGCAAGGGGCTGACCGCGGGGAGGATTCATCCCGGGGACTGAGAAAACGAGGGGGTGTGCGGGGACGTTCTCATATCACAAGAGGCGACGGTGAAGATCAAGATGTAGAGGGTGCAAAAGCTTCAGAGAGCTCCTCATTGCGGCCCGAGGAACTTCCGCCCGTCCTTGAAGAATCAACGAGTGGGGGAACCTTTCGGCGACGGCCTCGCCATGTTGCGTTGGAGTGGCGGTCCGGCCGAAACATGTTACAAAAAAAAAAAAAAAAAACCCCAAAAAATTAAAAAAAACAAAAAAAAACCAAAAAACAAAAAAAAAGAAGCAAGAAGTGGCGACGAAAAAAGGGAATGGAGATACTTGTGTGCACCGGAAAGTCACCAGGGTAGAAGAAATCTAAGTAAGGTCGAAGAATCAAGACGGATGGGTCAGGGGCTGCTTCTGTCTGGGGACTCTTGCAATTCTGAGCCAGAAGGGACGGAGCTTGTTGTTGTGTAACTAAATGAAGAAAAAAACTGCACAAACGTTCAAGAGGAATTGGTAGAGAAGTGGGGACTGGACAATGCCGTACGCGATTGAGGTCTAGAAAGATAGGCCCTGGATAAGGGGACGAACTGCAACAAAAAACATGAAGATCAAGCACCTAAAAAGACCTCGGGAGTGGGGGGGGGGGGCTTGCAAACCTTAGGACTATCACTAAGGAACTAGCCAGGCGTACCTCGGAACTATATGCGCGAAAAGGGGACGCTAAAGGAGATTCTTGCTCCCCTTACCTGAGTCAAGGTCAAAAGGATATGGGAAAAGTGGGCGGTCAAGAAGAGCAGGCTTCAAAAGAACGCAGGAACAACCTCAAAGAGGCAAAAGTTAACAATCGTCTGGCCTCGAGGGGGAAGTCCAAGCATAGAGTTAACCCATACTCGAAGGTCATCCTTCCACTAGGAGCTACGATCGGAAAGAACATGGGAAGAGGAAAAAGATAACACATAAAAAAAGTCAGGTACTCTCCTTCCTCAAAACCGAGGTGAAGTTTGCAAGATAAGAGAGAATCAGCTGTCTTTCACTAATCCGCCCGTGAAGGGAGGATGGTAGAGACCGGGATTCCTGTTCAACAAAGAGCTGTCCGCCGTCTCAACGTGGGGGGTCAACTAAAAAAGCTTCTAGAACGGGGACTCTATAGGGGGATCCCTAGGCGGCGAAAGCAGGTACCCACGAGAGAAGCGACATCCTCAAACAAGCGCCCACCCAGAAGGCTTGGCAAAAATGGTAGAGATGCGCCTCTTTTAAAAACTAAATAAAAACCACGAAAGAAAGCCAAAAGCTCGCAATATTCTCGTATCACTTGGTGGCGGAAAGAAAAACGCACAAAGGTGAAGGAAATCAACGTCGTCCGAGTCCTAGCGAGACGTAGGAGAAAGAGCAACGGCGGGGGGGAAAGGAGGAGAAGGGAAGGCTAGGTGTGGGAAACGCTCAACGTCTGTTAAATTTTAAAGTCACCAGGAAGGTCTTCGCAAAGCGCAGGGACAAAGAAAGGAAGGAAGATGGGGGAAAAAAATCAAGCTGCAACAGAAACGGCCCCAAGCGCGGGGACCGGAGGGGGAGAGCGGCGGCATCATCAAATAGACTCCAAGACGTGTTAAACAAAGGGAAAGCAACATCAACCTTCCGCCCCCTAAAAAGCGAGCAGAAGGAAAGAGGTTACTCAGTTCTACGCTAACCCCGAGGGACGCCTTACGTAATACAGGGGTGAGGGGGTTCGGTAAAAGCACGCGTTGGAGCAATGCTCTCCCACAACAAAGGAGTATGATAGGCACTCGAACAACGCGTCGGGGATGGAATCCGAAACAGGGAAAAAGAGGACAGGAACTGAGTAATCAGGGTTAGAGTGATAAGGGCGAAAACCTGAGGACGGGACTCTCTTCAAGTGCGAGTCCCGTTTTTTGAAAACGCGTAGCGGGAGCGGGGGAGGCCTGCCGAAAGGGTAAATAGAGAGCGAAAGCCCAGGGGACCCAAAAAAGGGGCCGTGTAATTTGAAAGGAAAGACCTCTCTGGAAGCTTTGTCGAGCTTGACGAAGATCCACGGACATTGACTGAACAAAGAAAAGTACTAGGGGGGGAGCCCGCGCCGGGTGTAACCAAGAGATAGAAGAATCGCGCTGCCGTCGACAAAACGTCCCTTCACTGCTCGTGAACTAGCGGTGGCGAGAATGAAAGACAAAGGGTCATTGCCCACGTGGCCGGGGGTGGGTCCAAGGTGTCTGTGAGGGGGCCACCCCGCAAGGGCGAGAGAATTTGCGGGAGCAAGAGGAGGAGGAACGGGGTGAATAGGGGACGCTGCTGGAGAGAAACAAGGTAAACAAAATTGCAGCGAGTCGCGGGGTGGAAAATCTAATCCCTTTTGGGGGGCGAATAAAAGCGGTTGGGTGAAAATTTCTGAGAGCAGGGCCGCTGTCCACTTCGGCTGACGAAAACAGATGAGGATTCAGGCTGATCAGTAAAAAATGAAGGCTGCCCGGATCGGACGAAATCGTCCTGGGACGAGAAGCAGACCTCAAAGGACTGGCTGTAAAAGACCGGAAGAGGAGCTGCTCTGAAATTCAACCGGGGGGGGGGGTGAAGTCTATCAACAATGAATTGAACGGATTAGGACAGGGAATCGCGGAGCCCCAGGAGAACGATGCCTACTACGCAACGCGAAGATCAGCTCGAATCTTGGAAAAAGTCGAAGGGGGGCTTGTAAGAGAGGAAATGAGACGCTACGAAAACTTGGGTTTGTCCCTCTTACTCTTCTAAGACCGGGGGGAAGGGGACAATGGCAACCGGCGCATGTAACAACCATGAGAAATAGTAAGCAGACGAAAGGAAATCACGGTCATTTCAACGGGACGCAAGAGCTACGGCCATACACCTTTAGACTAAAAAAAGTCGGTGTGAAGAAGCGAGGGGGGGTCTCTTTCCTCGGGCGGTCACAACCAAGTCGGGTCCGTTAGCTAGAGGGAGAAGCGCGACGGGGGAGGAAATTTTGTTCTCTGTATTAACCTAGAAGGAAAAGAAGCAAGGGGGATCAGCAGCGCTTCGGGGGCATCGTTGAGAAAGAAACGTATTCTACAACCAGCGAGAACCTTCTCGATGGAACAAGTTTGGGAGCTCCTGGCCGCTTACTACCCCAAAAAGCGAACAATCATAAATGCAGCTCACGGGTCTGAAAACTCGTCGGGAAAAAATCGAACGGAGAATAAGGAATAATCTCTCCAAAGAACTAAGAAAAAAATCAAGCGGGGGTCGGGCGAGACCTCAGACATAAAGATTGGGAGGGGGAGCCCCGCGGGGGGGGGAATTTCTACGAGACACAACAAAGTGGGCTTCGACAAAGGCGGCGCTGGCAACTGAGGGGGGGAGGCGTGAAGAGGTGAGGCCAATCGGAAAGAACATAACTCAATCACTCACGAAGAAAGGAACAGAAAAAATCTCCTCCATCGGGGAAAAAGACGTGGCGGGATCTTTAAGAACTGACTGAATCTCTCCCTATCACAGACCAGCTACCGCGTGAGTCAAAGCAGGGAGAGCCGGTGCATATATATCGCATAAGAAACACTATTGGGAAAGAGGTCAACCATCTCGAGAAGACATCTAAAAAGTAGGGTAAACCTAAGCTCGAGGACGTACTAACTAAACTTACGGACCTGACGGGGGGGAGGAAGGAGGCCACGAACTCTTAAGCGACGACAGGAAAGGACGGAATTAGGAGGATGACCGTCTGGCTCGAGAGATTAAGTGGAAAATCGAGCGGCGGATCTGGGGGGAAAAAAAAGATTATGCGGGAAGGATTCAATTCATCGAGGAAAAATGTGCTGCCGCCAGCATTCAAAAAAAAGACAGAATATAAAACATACATCTTGACCGGAATCTGGCTGGCACGGTGAGGAAAGAACTACCAGAGGGAAGTGCAAATGACGTTTTCATGCGCGAGCAGGTCCGAGCGTAAAATAAAAACAACGAAGGCTTCCGTCGATCTCACCGACTTCGGCTTGATACGGAAAAGAAGGGGCACTCCTGAGGGCTGCAGGTTACCTTGGAGGGGATCGGGGGGCACGAGTGGGACCTAAGGTTGCAGAATGGGCTCGAGGCGAAACGTGGAACGATGCTCGGCGGTTGGTTGCGCGTCGATTCTGGGAAGAGAGTTCTCGGTTCTATCCAATAACTTAGGTCCCTAAAAAAATGACCACGTCAAAGCTAACTACTTAAAAGAGATCTCGCAACTGGACGACAAAAGACATGCAAAAGGAAGCGTGTGTCCAGGGGGGCCGAGAGCAATCAGGAATCAAAGGGGAGCGAGGAACTCAAACCAGATTGGGGAAGTGGCATCACCAAACGGAGGGCAAACGCGACGGCCGTGGGGATTTGCGGGGTGTATCGCCTCTCTACAGGGAACGCATGGGGTCGGGGGGACGTCCGGGCGAGGCTAAAGAAGAAGGTCATCCAGCCTAAGGTGCTCTCTATCAGGCTATCGGATACGAGAAGAGACCAAGCTAGCGGAAGTGTAGAACCGGAAGAGTGGGAAGGGGGCCTCAGTGCTCAACCACGGGGGAGACCCTCTTGATAAGAATTCCCACAGGTAAAGAGCAGGGAGCCGGTTCGAGATCTGAAAAGAGGTTGCGGAGAGAATGTATGGTGAAAATAAGCGACGCGACGGTGTTAAGGGGGAGCCAAAGAGGCTATAAATATAAACATAGTCAGATCAAAATCCCAATTTACCACTCCATCAAGTCGAGGGGAGAAAACCGAGAGCAAGTCTCAAGATACATTCACATTCAGTCTTGCAAAACTTAGGACGAAGGGTCTTCCTCCTAGGGGCATGGCAAAGGAAACCATCTCCCGTTAGAACCAGTTACGGTCAAAAGGCTTCCGAAGTCCTAGGATAGATCTAAAAAAAAAAAACAACGAAGGAAAATAAGATATCCTCGGGGGAACGGCGAAGCGACCTGGGGGTGACCCTTTGCTAGGAGCCGACTCGACTCTCACTTCAGCTAAAGCATCGGCACGCTGCAGTGTATTCTGAGGAAACCGTCCTCGCGGGTCAACGAGGGCAAGGGAACAGAGGGGTTTCTGAGGGCGAGAGAGAAAGTTTTTCTCAGGAAAGGTGGCACCCGCCGGCACCCAACCAGTCAGAACATACGGAGCGGACTGCTCTTGGCTTGTGGGGGTGGGGGGCTGGAGACCGCGAACGGCGCGATGAAGGTCAAAGGAATGATGAAGAGACAGAGAAAGCCTCATACTACGTTTCTAGCAAAAACGGGGAAGGGAAGCAAACCACCTCGATGGTTCTCGGACCGAGGATTAGTGTCTCTCTCCTCTCGAACGCCGAGACGGGGCGAACGAGCGCTGGCGGCGCAACAGGAAAAACGAAAGGGCACCAGGTAGGCAGAGCCGGCAACTCTGAAAGCGGAAGGAGGAAGCACGGATAGAAAAAAAAAACCGCACCAACCCCCACACTAAGAGCGAGTTGGGCTGAAAAAAAAAAGGGCAGTCACACGATCGATCTGGGGAGGAAATCGGATCCTTCTAAGAGGGGATCAGAGCTGTAGAAAGGCCACCAACGACGTCAGGGAATTCTTGAGATTTTACCGAGATGAATGTCATGTGGGAAAAGGGGGGGGGGGGGGTGAATAATTAACACCGGGTTACTGGAGAGGGAGGAGAATCGAAGTGGGGACGAACGGCTATGATAGCAAACGCCGAACATCGTAGACCACGAGCTCGAACGAAACCTAGGAACGAGAAAGGCGTAATTGCACCAGAGAAGAAATCACGACATGAAAGAAGTTGGCAACGCGTTCCGGGAACGGGGCAATAGTATCTCAGAGTCGGCGGGAAGACAAAGGAGAGTGTATCAAAAAAGAGAGAAAATACGGATGTTTGGAAAAAACGCGGGGGTAATTGGTGGTGGGAAAAAGACAAGAGAGATGATTAGAGTTCAATGATATGGTTGGGTTCCTGGGGACTATAAAAGGAAGGGAGAAGGCCGGAGCGGGGTTGAGCCAAAGACTCCTAAAGAGAGAGGGAAAGGGGGGCAGGCCAGATCAAGGAAGAACACTAGGTGAGGGCAACCTCGACAGGTTCTCCTTATTCTGGAGGCGGGAGGTAGCTCTGAAAGTACTCCTCTTGAAGGTCAGTTTCGGGGGTAAGAACTAGAGCTACGGGATCTAGGACCAAGGTGATACAGCCGCTGACTGGGAAAGCGACGGAAAAGGGAGCGGTTGGAGAAAATTTCTTCTTTGAGGGAGTAAAAATCAACTGCGCGGTGAAGCTCACGCAAGGGGTGCGATCTGGATATAGTAGAAAGGAGGGCCGACGGCCACTATCCGCCGGTTATGCGCAAGGTGTCTTCTGGCTCTGAAAGATGGGGATGATTATGTGGTCTTAAGGGGGAACTGAACACTTCACGCTGAAACCAGCCGTTGCGCCTCAAGCGGGACGAAGGGAAGGTTGTGACGAGTGAGGAAGATAAGAGGGGGTCGCAGAAAAAGACAGGTATGGAGCGGCCGGACTGATCTTGTCCTACCAAGGTTCCTTACGGCAAGCGGGGAAAGGGACGACGGCCGGGCTTCTGGGGGAGCCTGCCAGCGAAACTGAAGAAGCGCCATGGCGAAGCACCTTTTAAACCCGTGCTGGGAAACGAGAAGAGCCTGCTGACTGAAGAGAGACAGTCTACGGGGAGACGATCACCCCCACCCTCGAGAATACTCTCATATAGACGAAATCCCGGGTGTTTGTGGGTGGGGGGAAACGCCGTGATTAACGGGGAGAAAGAAAAAAAGGAAGAACTAGGAAGAGAGGGAGACATACAGAAGAAGTCAAAGAGCAACCACGAGCTGGCCTAGCATCTTGAGAAACCCGAGTGAAGAACAGGTGTATTCGCAGCTCAAAAAAACGGGCCGGGCAAAAGCGTCCAGTCCAGAAAATTGGGCCCCAGAAATGCACCATTCAGGGCCAGGCGAAGCTCGATGCGTCAACAAAATCAATCGGAACCTGAGGTCGAGGCAAAATAGGGCAACGAGTCGATAGGAGACATCGTGACTGGGGGAGAGAGCAGTAAGCGTATCCAGAAGAGAGGGCAGGTGAACTCCTAACTGAAGCAACCAGGTACGATTGAAAAGAAAAATCCGAAAAAGGAGAACATCAGGAGGAAGGGCACAAGAATGGAATAGGTAGGAGCGCTACCAGAGGAAGAGAACTTTAACGCGTTCTCCTTGACACAAACGCACTCGGCGGCAGGAGGGAAACGGATAGGTGGAGACCTCAGGAGGAGGCCCAGCTAACCACATAACGCTAATCCTAACGACTAAAATCAAAATCGGCCGTTTAGGGGGGTCGCGTTCAAACGCTGTAAACCCGAGAGGCAAAAATCAGAAAGAAGAGAATCCTAACAGCGACGAAGGGACTCCCAGCACAACAAAGCCGGGTAGTACCAGGAGAGGGCTGGCATCGGAACCCGTAGTGAATCGCCGAGCGAATAGGTGGGAAAGAGGGCTCATTTGCGCAGGGAGGGCGACTGGTGACAACGGGCGGAAAAAGGTGAGTACGGAGGGGAGCATTTCCATTTATAATGCTCAGAACGGGGCCCGGGTGTAAAAAAACAATAACGGACAAAGAAGCTGACAGCTGAAACGTCACAACACAACAACCTGAGCTAGAAAAGGCGGGGGCTCCGGGGGGAACGAAGATAGGGAGGAAAACGAAACGTGGAAGCCAGCAACCTACCGCCACGCTTTAACAACTTGAAGCGAGGAAGAACAATCAAATCTAGAGAAAGGGAATTTTGGGAAAATGCCAATACGGGAAAAAAACTAGGAAGACGAAAGAAAAAAAAGAAAGGTGAAGGGGGAGACTCCCTCCTACAAGTTCGAAGTT
>Ga0179593_1426608_pt1 | contig 18674 bp, 18 predicted proteins | sample CZODoug2_1_08_16_FD_185931 | JGI IMG/M metagenome (GOLD analysis project Ga0179593, IMG submission 185931) | Vadose zone soil fungal communities from Angelo Coast Range Reserve, California, USA - CZODoug2_1_08_16fungal (PacBio error correction) | ecosystem: Environmental > Terrestrial > Soil >...
GGATGCTACGACACAACGAAGACGTCAAATGTGAAAAAAAGACGAAGAAGGTAGCCTTCATCTTAAGGAGGCGGGAGGGAAAAAAAAAGATGATAAAAAAGGTCGTCGAGCATATGGAAAAATACCTGGATTTTTTCGCGAAAAAGAGAAAACCTCCAAAAGGCAGGGGATGGGGGAAAGATGGTCGCCGCGATCAGTCGCCGTTACCAAAAAAGTGGGCTAAAACCAGCGAGCGGGAACGTGGCAAGCGCCCAGTGAGGAAGGAGAGATCGGGAGGGTCGAACTGCCGAAGATCGTGGCGAGATCCTCAAAAGACATCGGGATTGACACGCCTGAGGCTCAAGCAAAACCTGCGGGCGACTCCAGTGGACTAGCACACATTCAGGCGACGCCGGAACAGATGCTAAACTGGTCTGCGACCGCAGACGCACATCTCGAAAACGAGAACCGAAGTGGAAATTGGAGGTCGTAGGATAATACCCAGGGGGCTCTAGCATGAAAAAAAAGGGGCAAGAGAAAAAGAGGGCTAAGAAATGCGGGCGCGGCCGTGATCCGGTTAGCAGAACCAAATTGACTCGAGCCGGTCACTCAAAACAAAGAGGCGAATAGGAACTCGGATACGAGCAGGCTATGAAGAGAGGTGAGGAAGAAACTTCGGGGAGGGTGTAGAGATCCGTCCCTGTCATTGTTTGGAGAAAGACAATCAGCAACGAGGGACAAGGGGAGTAAAATTTGACCGCGGGTGGCTAACAAGGGCGATCGTCCAGAGGGAATGCAGCCCTCCCTTAAAAAAAAGAACGGAGCATGATCGAAGGCGCTGATCCAAAAGGAGAACCTGGGCGCCATGAGCGCTGAAAGTTGGGTGAGGCGACGGGGAAACCAGGAATCGAACTGCAGAGCTTCGGTCTTCGCGGGGGTTCGGAGGGAGAAGGGTCATCGTGCTTGGGGGGCCAGCGACGATGCACGGCACAAAGGCGATGAATGGAGACAAGAAGCGTCCTTCGACGCGTGGTTCACTGGTGCACACAAGCAACGAGCTTACGGACAGAAGGAGGTCTCGGGAGAAAAGAGGCGCAGGGAAAAAGAATGAAGAAAAAAAGAAGGGAAGGGATGGTGGGACGAGGAGGAGATAGCCTAGGAGGAATTGAAGAAAGACCGCTATAGAAAAAATTGCCCCTCGTCTCAAACGAAGACCCCGATCAGAGGTGGTCGTTCCTGGTGGGCGTGTGGGAATGCCGAGCTAGCAAAGAGCCGGAAGAGCAGGGAGGGGAGCAGCAGTCAGGGCCTCGCAAGGACAGGGCGGCGAGTTGAAGGGAGATTCGGGGGCCAAAGCAATGCCGAAGGGAGACCGATGGAAACCTTAGGAGAAATCCAGGCTTCGCGGGAGAAAAGGAATGAATTAGGAAGGCTAGAAGAAAAACGGCTAGGGGAAAAACGCGGGCTGGACAGGGAGGCCGGGCGGAATGCTGCTGAAGCGTAGTCTGGAAAATAAGTCACTATAGTCTGGGGGGAAGAAAAGTGGGGGGGGGCGATGGAAAAAAGCAAGAGACATAAGAAATACGAAAGCAAAAAAGTGTTCGTGGGGGTGATGTCAATCTCAGGACAAGACAGTTGCTCAAGGGGACAACCAGTATCGCGTGGTTAAAACACGGGGGAGGAAAAAAAAGTGGAAATCAATACAGGGGTAATCTATGAAGGATTCGATATGAGGTACGGTTTGTACGTCCTGCAACATAGGAAGGGAACATTAAGCAAGGAAGTCAAAGCGGGTCCAAACATAATAAGGAAAGGGGGAAAGGGCACCAAGTATAATTTATTCAACCAGCGCGACGAAAGAAGAACTTGACAGAAGAAGAGTCAAGGGGGAAGCGATCGGTGCGGAAATCGACATAAATCGCCTTGACGAAATGCCATAGAGGGGAAAGTGAGAATTAAGCGCAGAAGAAGGGGCTCACTTCAAGAAACCTTTAAGGGTGACATCAAGGAAGGGTTGGTTGAAAAAGGGGGTGAAATTTGGGGGGGGGACCATCGGGGGACTCTCAGAAAATAAGGAGACTCCGCGTCTGACAAAAAAGAAAACACGTTGCGAAATGGCCTCAGGTGAAACTCTTGGGTCATACTCAAGTGGGGACATCACGTAAAGGAAAAAAGATGAAGTCGGGGGGCAAAAAAGACACAGTACCTTGAGGACTGATACTGCTTCGCAAGCCGAAATATCGGATAGAAAAATGTGCGGATCAGGAACGGCCACCATATCACTTTGCGGGATTCACGAGAGAAAGCCCGGCTCGACGGGGCATGCAGAGAAGGGCTCAAACAATATAATTAGAAAAACACACAAAACAGATCGCTTAGTATTACGGTCGGACAGGTAAGGACAACCCTCAGAGATTGCGTGACAATAAGCTCGTATCGATCGAATGGGGAGAAGTGGGAAACTTGAACAACAACCAAACCCGTACAACGTGGGTTGAAAGAACATTTTTGGGGGCAAATCCAAGGGGGCGACCTCACTCGGGGGAACGAAGAAATGCAAAGAGAGAGTATAGCGTGCGACTGAAAGTTTGAGATGATACTCATCACAAGAAAATAAAAAAACACAGGAAGAAAAGCGCGAGAACAGCCAGGACGCATTGAGACCTACAGGAAAAGGTGACTGGTGGGGAAGAGCTAGAGGAACCTTCTAACTCAACAGGGGAATAACATAGGCTCAATTATAATTCAACGGGGGAGAAATGGAATAGGAGACGGTCCGAATATCGGACTCGATTACCAGAAGAGTGTGCGTGCGAAAAGAAAAGGGAACGCGGGAGTGAAAGGGGCATGGTAAAGGAAGTGAGATGGAGGTGGCGGGATCATGGGGATCGGACGAAAGGTAGCCAGGCCCCCCGTGAAAGACGAGGAGTCCGAGGAGGCAACACGGGCAAAAGAGAAAGCTACAAAGGACTTGCCAGAGCCGTCAGGCAGAAGGAAAGAAGGAGAGAAAACACCCCTTGAGCAAATTTCCCTCCGGGAATGCAAGTTAAATCGTCCGGATAAAAGACTAGCGGAACGGTGGGGGTGTCCAACAATCCCAAGTTAAAAACAAGAATGCCAAGTGCCACTCTCGGGGGGGCTTCCCAAACGACTGTAAGTTAACAAAACATTCCTCGTTTGAAACAGGAAGTTTGGCGAAGATACCTGCCCGCCTTGATGAAGATCAGGGAAACAGAGGAGAGAAGAAAATAAGACAAGGCACATTGCAAGGGAAGTTTGCAGAGAAAATACCCCTGCAAAATCATGGAAGAGGCGTGGGTGAAGACTCAGTTCGGTCCCGAGGGACAAATTATGCTGGGGAGATTGTTGTTTATGCACGGGGGTGGCGAATCAACCTCTTTGGTATGGTGAATTGCGCGACGGCGAGGCTCGGAATATGTATTCAAAACCGCTTACTGAGGAAAGACATGAAAGAGAAGAGAAAATACGAAGGGCCCAGATCGATTGCTCGTACTCAGGAGGGTCGGACGGGTGTGAGTCTAGGACAAGGGGGGAAGGTACGATAGTTGGGGACCGGGAATTGAAGGAAAGGGTCAAACGGTGAAGAAGTAAGCCATCATATCCGCCAACACGCTAGATAAAGACAGGATCCATGTAATCCGAAAGCGATCAAAAAACAAACATAAAGGAGGATGCAAACAGAGAAGAGAAGGATTAGAATGGAGGCCTGAGTAGAGATTGGACGGCAGCTGCTGAAAAGGCTCTCACACTTGCAAAGATCGGCAAGCAAGGATACGGGCAACAACGAGAACTAAGCAGCAACCACCGGAGAAAGGGGGACAATCGGATACGCCACATGAAAAAGTACTACTGGCCGAGACGCGAACGAATTCAGTCATGAACACAGTTTGTGCAAAAGAGAAAGGAAGCAGTCCACGCACTGGGGAAATAGAGCAATAACCTCTGAGATGGAAAAAAGAGGTGGGGGGAAAAAAACGAAATCGGGGTAGGTCTGCTCCAGTCCCCAAGCAAGTAAGACGGAAAGGCGCAGACAGACCCTTAATAAAGGGGGGTGTTTGGGGCAAAAGAGCAAACAGGAAAGCAAAGGTGTACTGTGAGGGGACACTTTTAAAGGAAAAATAAGACGTTCCGTGATTGGACAAATCAAAGAGGAAGGAGAATATTGGCGAATTGCAAAAGACGAGCGCCGGACAAGGGGGAATGTGGGGGAAGTCGCTTGAATCGATGTTGAAAAGCTAGAGTAGGAATCCCGAAACGCGGAAACGGGGAGATTGGGTGAACCAACGGTCAGCTCGGTGAGGAGGATAGATACTAGCAGCGAAAGTCAGAACTAGGGAAATTGGAGGAAAGGGCATGGCTGGGGTATCCTGCTCAAAGAAAAAAGTCCGGGGAAGATGGCACAAAAAAATCATTTCGTGAGAAAAGTCTGGCTTTTAACAAGGTTGTGACGAAAAAAAGGAGGAGCAAATCGCGCCGTTTAGTAGTCACGATGACTGGTCGGCAAGAAGCACACATATTCAAAACCTCATCTGAAAAGCACCGCTGGGAAAAAAGATCGATGGAGCAATGCACACATTCCTTCGGGATGTGACCAAAAAGACTGGGGAGAGCTGAACCTTGAAAGCGACGGAGGGGGCAGTGAGTATCATGGAAATAAATGGATGGGGAGAAGGAAAAAAAAAAGCGGCCGCTGGGGACCGACCAGAAAGGAGCGTGATTTCAACAATGCAAGGGGGATGGGGGAGCCCAGTGCGCTCTTCCTCCTTGAGGGGGCAACACTAGGTTGGGAAGGTGATGAGCTACAAATAAGCGACAAATCCGACAGCCATTAGACGGAGAGTGCCAAGGGAGTGAAATGCGAAACCGGCGGAGAAAATGGGCAGTAGAAGGCAACAACGTCAGCGCCTACGTCAAGCGGCCCCTCTCAACAGCTTACCGCCAAAGAAGAGGGAGTTGTAAAAAAGAACGAGGATATAAAAATCAGTGACCCCACAGAGCGGGGGGTCCAAAGAGCAGACGTCTTGAGAGGGAGGCTGTGGGAAAGGGTGCTAACAAGGCAGCCATGGCTAGGGTCGGGACGGAACGGGACAAAATGTGAGATTGAGACGAGGCGGGTGAAAGGAAAACAGCATCAAGATGAGAGTTGGGGCACCCGAGGGTAAAGACACATCCGAAGTAGGTGCGCGCTGCGGAGAAAGTTTAACATACTGGATACAACTCGAAGTGGCGAGGGTTACAGCGAAAAGGTAAAATATGACGGACCACCCTCCGTGTTTCGTGGGGTGAAGAAACAGCGGGAGGCAGTTTGATGATTTGGGAAACACCGATTGGGCCCCCAAAAAAACAACCAAGATTGGCAGGGGATGACACAGTTTTCGTGCGGGAGATACCGACGCGGGCAAAATGGCGATAAAAAAATCAAGAAAAGGGAACGCTTACTGGAGGAGGTCAGTAGAATAAATTAAGACAGAAAGATAAAATTCTTGATAGGGCGGTTCAACTCTCTCGCGCTGTTGGGCAAACTCACGTGAGGGCACTAGACACCTGCAGGGGATGGGCACCGGCAAAGAGAAAGATTTGAAAGGCGTGAAAGGGCACCCACTAGGGAGAAGGGAGTAAAAAAGAGAGTTTCACAAAGTAATAAAAAATTCACACTTCTGAACGTAACGGAAGAGTCAAACACGAGAGGACGGATAGTGATCTAAAGTCTTTATGAGCTGAAATTTCACACCAAAGGGTTAAAGGGGGCCAAAAAACATGGGTCCTGGTTCACATTGCAGAAAAGGACACTAAAAGGTCGAATAGGAAGAAGGCAAGACTTATTCGAGCAGAACTAACGAATTCCTCAACACTCGCGGGAAGCAGGGGACCGCAATCGCGTAAAACGGTTTTTGGGACCGGAACAATCCGTTGGGAGAATCATGCGAAGAAAGCACATGGGGTACACACCCCTTAAACTCTCGACAGGAGGAAGAGCAAAAAAAAGCAAAGAAACGCGGGCCTCAAAAGTCATGCCCTGCGGGAAGGACACTAATTCGCAGCCGGACGACAGCGGCAGCGGGCGCGAGGCAGCGGGGAGCCTTCAAGCAATGAGCCACACAACCTCGATGAAGCGGGCCTGGGTCTAATTAGAAATCGGAAAAGAGGATGTTGCAATACAGCGGGGAGGGGAAGGAAAAGTCCAAGAAAACAGGTCGACAAAATGACCAAAAAGTGGCCAATTCAGCAGGAGGGGGGTGGCCGGGAATTGAACCAGGGGAAGCCGACCTGCAAAGGGGGAACTGAAACTGGTTGCACCCCGAAAAAATGACGGGAAGCTCGCAGACAAGACGAAACGCGAAGGCGGCATTGTTAGCAACAAGTCGCGGCTTGGCGGGGTGTTCAGGGAGGCGGACGGCAAGCCAAAACGGGGCAAGGGGGGGGACAGGGACCGGGGGAACATCGAAGACGACCAGCGCGACAGGAAAGCGGAGGCACAACGAAATCTTCCGAGGTAGTGGGTCGAACTCGGGGACGTCTTCAGATCCGGACTAAAAGCCACACCCGGGGACAGTGGGGGATCCAACGACATCGGAACAGAGGGGAAGGGGTCACTTATATCAGTCCCAGGCAGGTCTTACGTCGTCTGGTTGAAAGAGAAGGCAGATCCGGACGGGGAGGTGCCCACTCGAGGATGCGAAGACCACGAGGTGGGTGCATGGTTCCAGAGGGTGAACACTGCGGAACGCCAACAAAATATACTGGAAGAGGGCGACAGGTAGACGCAAACCACAAAGTGGATTGGGTAACCGAGGGCAAAACCGAAGGATCGCTGTTGGAGTCGGAAAAAAAAAGTACCCGAGCGGGGGGTCAGAGGTAGCGGGGGGGCAAAGAAAATTTAAGGGGGGGACTAAAGCAGAAGAGCAAAAGCGCCGTCGGGTGGACCCGGATGAAGAATGCATCGCTGAGGTGCTGACGAGAAGGGCAACCAGGGGGAGAGAGGAAAAGTGCACCGGAAGGCAAACAGCATTGGGTGAAAGTTTACGGGACAGAGTGCGAAAATAAACTAATACGTGTGGGGGACAATGAAAAAAGTCAATGAGATAGCGTTAAACCTGAATAAGATGTAGCGCGCACTTGAGCAAGTCCGCCAGTAGGGGAGTGCCAAAGCGATAGCCAAGCCGCTATAGAAATACAACGGGCGGGGGGAGAGGCGTGGAATGGCGCGCACGGGTGGAAAAGGCTGAGTCGTGGGATATCGGGAAGCGCCAGATAGGGACAGTTGCAAATCACTGAGGATCTCTAGGACATAGGGTCACGAAGAACCGCGGCTTGAAAATTGTCCGCCAAAAAGCAGCGCCGAAGAGGAGAGTAGGGGAGTATGACACTCGGCGAGGGATGCCGCACAGCGACGTCATCACTGCGCACTGCGGGGGGTGCTAACAAAGACGGCGAAAAAAGCCCGGAAAGGGTCTATGTAGGAAGAATGTAAAATAAAATGTGAAGAAACGACATAAGAAATAAGTCGAACGGGACCACGGGAAAGGAAGGGGGCTTCAGCGGGCATAGGGATCCTCTTGGGGGCGCAAAGAGAAAGTGGGGGAAAGTTGGTGAAGGCGAGAAGTCCACTCAAGAAGAGAGAGGGGGGGGATGGAAAAAGACTGTGCGCGAATAGGAAGACGGGCAAGGAGGGAGATATCTGAGAAAGGATCGAAAAGGCATCAACGGTCAGGGGAAAGAATCGGCTCCGCAATTGAAATACGCTTCCTTGCCTTGTGGAATCAAAAAAAAAAAACGCCGCTCTCGGGGAAAAAAAAGGCAGGTCGCGGGCGGCCGTATACTCATACCAGGGAAATCTCCAGTATCTATGGATAGCCGCGAAAAGCTCCACCGAAAAAAAACGGAATCGACTCGCCTTAAAGGAGGAACAAAGGACACGAGATAGTGGAACAGCAGAAGCGGGGGGGCGACCAGACGGGGAAGAGAAAAGATATTTTGGAAGACTTCTGAGGGGCGAAAACACCAACGTGGGGATCAATCGCCTGAGCGGATCATCCCCGAAGCATCAAGGGCGCAAGGAAAAAAATACCTCGGCACGGGCGGGCTGGAAAAGCAAGACGTTAGTGGGTTGACAGGCGTCGCAGGGTCTTAACAGTTTGGGAAAAACAGGAGAAACGAAAAATGGAACTCGCCGGCGCGGACGCTAAAGAAGCAAGGGCAAAGCCGTGAGAGGGAGAGAAGAGGAAATCAAGAAAGCCGAGCGGACCCGGCGGACGATGGAAGACTCGGCACGTGGGAGGTTTGTAGGCGAGATAAATAGATCTCCTACGCCTAATTAGCCAGAGGCCAACGTTCGGTCTCGGGGTTCTTCAGGGCGAATGAAACGCTTTCTCGTCAGGAGATCTGGCTGTTCAGTTCATCCCCGTCCTGGGGGTGTCAAACCTCATTCCAATCTACGCTCAAAGAGGGAAGGATAAAAAGGGAGAGTAGAATGAGCTGGAAAAAAATCGTACGGGAGCTTGACCAGACGCCGACGCCCAGAACAAAGGTCCGCAGAGCTACGGAAAATATAGGAACAGTCGTCGAGGAGAAATAGAAAAGGAGCGGTACGGACACGATCATGGAAGGGACGACCGACCAACGTAGGACTGCAAAACGGAGAAAAACGCCGGGAACAACGCAAAGCCTCGGGCTTTGGAATCTTCAAAATGAAAATATGGGGGACGGGCGAGAAAAAAAGAATGAGCAAGCTTCGCGACCGGCGTAGCGAAGACGCGGCGGTTTGAAAAGAAGACCGCAAGAGGGAAAAACACGACACCTGAAACAAAGCTCACGTTGTCTACGGAAATGTCTCAAAACTTGCGCGACGAAAACCGGGTGCTGTTGAGTGCACTGAGCGATCGCAGAGCACAAGGGGTGTCCCGCGCAACAAAGCAGTCGAGGAAGGGGGGGATCGGGATCCAGACATGGATAGAGCTGAAATCAATCCTATCGGGAAGGGCAGTTGAGAGAAGCGCACCACGGAAAGGGTCCGAGCGCGGAGATCTAGTCGCCTTGGGGAGTAGGGGATATAAGAAAACGACCCGCTGCGAACGAAAGCGGAGTTGGGAACAGGCAATGGGAAACGGAAAGGGAAGAGAAACGATACGGAAAGCTGGAGGGAGAGCGAGGGCGACCTGTTGACGCCGATCTAGTTCCCGCGGCGAAGCCCTAGCCAAAAGCCAACGGGCAAGAGTCCCGATAGGAGCGTGCAGCGGGCGGGGAGGGCGCGCAAAAAGAAAGGCGGGCGCTGCAAATGAGGGCTGGGGGGATCGGGAAATGTGGGACCGTCTAAATTGCTTGGTCCCAGTACGGACATCCTATAATTCTTTGAGGAAAGGACTTCGGTCACAAAGAATCCTGGGAGTTTTGGGGAATCTGGAGTAATCCAAAGGCCGAAGTATGAGGAACGCGGCATCAGCGCCGGTCTACAAAGGCGTGTCGCGTAAAAAGGAGAGGAACGGGGGAGGTACAGAGACGTCGAAGGAAGAGAGGCCGAGTCGAACTGACCGGAATTATGGGCCTATTCGCGAAGCGGAAATAAGAAAACGGCAGGAGGACGGAGTGGGGAACGATCAAGCGCAGGTTGGAGGAAGTCTACATTCGGGTCGGAAAAAAGCCGTGAAGTACCAAAAGAGAAAGTATGCGCGCGACATGAATTGATCCGGAAGCCAGAGCGCCATCGGGAGTGGCCAAACCCCAACGGACACTCGCGCTTTGAGTCTAGCTAAGAGTAAGAAGCAGGGGACGCCGTATCAATAAGAGGGCGAATTAGCGCAGGAGATCCGTCAGGTGGGCCGAGTGGCTTCATGAATGGCGATCGGGACGTGACGGACATAAAGAATTGGTCTCGGAAGTAGAAGATACACGAAAAAAACGAGTCTAAGTGCTAGGCATAAAAAGGAGATTAAAGACCGTCAGCACTTCGGTTGGAAGGTGCTCACGCAGACAGGTCAAAACGGCCACGAAGGGGTCTACCGGGAAAGAGGTTCGCCAAACTCGACTGCGCCATGTCGAATATTGGAAGGGGTGCGCATGGCGCCTAATGCGGCAAAGAGATGGGCAGAAAAAGGGGAGAAAGGAGAGGCGACGGGAAGATACCCTAAGGGGAGCCAAGCCGCCTGATCTGCCGGGTAGTCATACGAAAAAAGATAGAAGGCACGCTCATGCGAGAGGTGGGTCGGCACGTCCGAGAGTCGGGACTAGTAGGGGAAAAGGTGCGAACGAGAAGAATCGCAACACTCAACAGGCTAGAAAGGGGAGTTGAATGTCGGGTGGAAGGAGGGATAGGGGTGCAGGAATAAGCAAGAGAGTAGGACGCATGAGAAAGAACAAGCTGGAGGTCAGGCTGAAAATCTGGAATGAAAACTGAAAAACATCTAAATGCACCGAGGCACAGAGGGGGGGGGCGAAGCATAGTACAGGGAGGAAAAGAAGTCATTAGCGACACTAGGAAACAGCAGAAAAAACGACAAAGAAACAAAAGGAGGGAAGGGGAAAAATAGGGTAACATCACAAAAGAGAGACACGGGCCATTTAGGAGGGTGCGGAGTGGCCAATGTGGGGGAATTAAACTTGTCATTATAATGGGGCGAGGGCTTATCAGACAATCGAAGGCTTCGAAAAAGAATACTGCAGAAAGGGATAGACACGCAGTGTCAGAGAACGGCGTCCGTGCAGGTGAAGGGCGGCGCAACTGAGGACGTCGACTATACTTTCGGGGAGAAAATGAACCAAAAAGGAGCCTTAGGGCCAAAGGACAACATCGTCCGGCCTACAAAACCGAAGGGTTTAAAGCTTGCAGGGACACTGGCGCCGCGCCATTGATGAGGGAGATCTCCGATGCTAAAAGTCTAAAGGGGGGGAGGGAATAACAGGGTGCCGGGAGAATTGACCATCTAGATGAGACAGAAAACCTCCCGGAATGGAATGTCAAGCAGAATGGATTTCTCAAGAAATAAGCACTCGGGGGTATAGGGGTCTACAAGGTAAAGATTACAATACAAGGGGGAGGGGAATTGCGGTATCGAAATGGAGATTCGGTGGGAGTGTTTGGAGAAAACTGATAAGTACACTATACGCACGCCAAGACGACTGCTTTACGTTCCCCATCGAAAAAGTTAGGGAAAGGGGGCACTCAAAGTGGTAAATCAGCGCGGGAAGAGACACGTCTTAACGAATATCACGCGGTAATTTACTCGGTCGGGCGGGAACAGAGTACATAAAGAAGATTAAAAATAGGACAAAGGAAATTGGGAGGAAAGCGCCATCGGAACAAGGAGCACATTAGGGGAAAGTCTCACCTTGGTGGAGGTGCATCATTCAGGGGGGGAAGTTGTGTGCGGCGCTTTCAGTGGGGGGGCCTATAAGAGGGGGGCACTGCTCTCATCAAAATCAATAACGTACTACGGTTCCGAAAAAAGCAGGGACCACCGGAAGGGCCGTGGACTCATTTTACAGAGGGGGGTCCGGGGGTCTCCAGGCAACTGGTAAAACGTACGTAGCAAAAGGAGCGCCAGACGTGGAGCTGATAAACAAAGGGAGACAGCGATGGCAAGGGGGATGCAGTAAAAGGCGAGTAGGAAAACTGTTGAAACGAGGCGGAAAAAGAAACCAGAAAAGATCGACGGGAGCACTTGATATAGGTCGAAGAAATTCTCAGAAACGCGAGGAGTATGATTTGGATCCCAACGGGCATTAAACGGAGACCTCCGGAAGCTGCGTGAGACGTGGTATCGGATTAGGGGTGAGACTTGTGGGCCGGACTAGTAGACAGACTTTTGGAATAAAGTTGTATACAATGCCTGCCTTAAGACCAAAAGAGAGCGTAGGAAGCGATTGAGGTAGATCTTGATGTGAGGGGGGAGATGAACTCAGAACAGAAAGCTCGAAGGTAAATCGGAAGGAGAAGAGCAACGCACAGTCAAAGGCAATCACTTAGAAGGAAGGAGGGCATCAAGAGCGGTAAGATCGAGGATAACCAATGGAAGTGTCGGAAGATGTGGGGGATCGCAATGAATATGCACGCTAAAGCCGAAGAGAGAAGCGCTGCGAGAAGGGAGGAAAGGGTTGGAGGCACAGATAGTGACGAAACGAAAAGCAGTGCCAGAGTGTTGAGTCCCACGGGGGGTGCGGGCAAAATGGCGCGCCAGATGCGGAGGTATTGATCAAGTTTATCTCGGAAAAGGCACAACCGATGATACTAGCGCGGCCGGGAAAAGCGGTAGTCGTAAAGGAAAGTTCTACTCCGAGAAACGGAAGAAATGTAGCGGTTGCCAGCGAAGAAGAACTTAAAGAGAGTGGGCAACAAAAGACATGTCGAACCAATTGATAGAAACTAATACCTGGGGAAATGCCCAGTCATGATCAAATCTCGGACGCCGTAGAGGACGGAAACAGAGGTGGGAGTCCAACAATGCAACCATTTCAAAACGATAGTAAGGTTCCGTGCACGAAATAGAGTGTAACATGCGATTCAAGCGACTGGGAGTCAACCAAATGACGGAGCAAGATTGTGAACGATATGTGAAAAAGAGAGAGATTGAGGGAAGATCACCGACTGTCGGAGCACGGAGTAGAGGCAAAAAGTACACAATACCATAGGAAGATGGTGGCTGCGTTCACGACAAATGTCAAAAAAGATCATGGAGAAGAGGGACGAGGGGGTGCTCGCTCCTGGTGGCACACAAACAAAAGAGTACTTGCGGCAGAGGTTGGACAACACGATTGAAGAAACAAGAAAATTGTTTCCCTTAAACGGGACGAAAAGGGGCAGAGAAGAAGGGTCTCCCATGAACCGCTACGCGAAGACGCATGTCAAAAAAGGGGCCGAAATGCTTTACACAAGGGAGGATCGCAATTCGTTGGCAGCGTATCCGATTGTCGGAAGGTGACGGAAGAAAGGGCTAGTGGAAGAGGCCAGTAACAACTTAGACGGCAATGGGGGCAGAAAAGGAGGGATCGGCGTTCAAAAACGGCCACGACTAATCAAAAAAGAGAAGAGTCCGCATCTCTTCCCCCAACTTAGAGAAAGATAGAGGGGAAGGAACGGAGACCTGGATCGGAAGTAGCTGAAGAACAGGGCCGGTGTCTTCCATTGGGAAAATCGAAACGGGAACACAACTCGCCCCAGTCCCGCAACACCCGGAGAGGCCGACCCAATCGGATACGCAGAAAACGATATACTGAGGAGAAGTACAAACGCAGGGCATTTATGGGCGCATGAAAGGAAACGGGGGCAAGTGGCATCCCGGCGATTCACGTTAAAGTGCACAACGCTTGTGGTAGACGACAAACGTGAAAATCGGGGACTTCGGGCTTCAACAATATCCAAGTATCTGAGAGAAGGAAACTATTCGGGGAATAGCAAGAGGAAGGTGCAAGGGAAAAGGAGAAGAAAGCCAAAATCGGCAAGGGAGGGAACAGGGTGGGAAACTTTTGCGGAAGAGATACGTGCCTCAACCGACTCGTAAAATAAAGGCAGGAGAGAGAAGGGGGTGCGCCAAAAGAGAGGGGTCAAAATCAGAGCCGGGGCAGAATGGGTTCCATGGAATGGGTGGGTTCGTTTAAAAAAAAGGCAGGAGTCGCCACTAGAAGCGGCGGAAAGGGCCTTGGTGGGGGGGAAAAACCGCGTGTCAGGCATCGTCTGTTGCGAACACGGACCGATGAAAAGAGGGAAATGGGAAAGAGAAAGTGTCGGATGGTACTGCCTTCAAACGGAGCCGATAAAGGCAAAAAAAGACCGGAGGTTAGGCGTCCCTCTTCTGAAGGTGGAAAGGGACGAAAAGGGGAGATCCCCTGCAGTTGGAGTAAAATTGGGAGGGGAGGGGCTTGACGACATGAGAAAAAAGGGACAAACCATCCGCAACAGGGGCTGACAACACAGAGAACACTATCCGCTCAGTCATGTTAGAGAACGGCACAGGGTTTTAGCCAAAATCGGGAAAGGGGAGAAAAAGTAGAAAAGGGGGGAGCAGGTGATGCTTCCTGCGCGACAAAGGTGTCCTTTTTCCGCTGGGGGGGGTGAGAAATCTTCACCAGCCAAAATTGACCAACAAGTTTATCAGGAGGGAGTGAAATGTCGTGGAGGGGAGCGAGTCTCTTCATCTTTCTGGTTGCGAGAAAGTGGGGCGGCGGGTGGGGGAGCAGGCTAAATGCAATCGCTACGCATCGAAAGAATAGATCGAAGGAACGTCAGAATTGAAGGTCTTACGAAGGCCGGATTGGGGATCAAACGAGAAAAGAAGATGCTACGAGTAAAAGGAGCCACAGGAAGAATGAGATTAAAGCTCTTGCAAAACTGCACAAAGCGCAAACGGGGTATCATCTTTGAAGAGTAAATAATAACGCGACTTTTGGTTATTCGGGAAGGAAGGTCAAACCTGCCACGGAGAAGAAAAAATATTGGGTCGAAGCCGCACAAGTGTATATGGGGATCCAGAAAACAAGGGGATAACGAGATCGTGCATTGGGCCGTCCGTTAAAGACAACGTTATGGGCGCCGCCGTGCAAGGAGAATCTTTTAAGAAGGGCATGGTCAAAACTGACCAGAAAGCATTAAAGATGACGAACAGGACAGGGGAAAGAGGACATAGAACATAGGGCAAGAGGGAGTTCTTTTTTTGAAAGGGACGCCAAGTCACGAATATTTCATGAGGGTAGGAATAGAGACCCCCGATGGGAAGAAAACACAACAAAGCACACAAACTGAAAACCAGAATTGATTGAGAAAAAAACAGAAACCGGAGGTTGCGAAGTGAGCCGCGGCACAAAATCGAGGCGGGCAGAGGGAGTAGACTAGTCTCAACGGGAACGACTCTGGCATGTTTGAATGTAAGGGAATGTACGAAGGAGGGGCCTCCCGACAACGGGTAAAGAGGGGAACGGGGATCGCAAGGTTCAGAGGACAGGGAAAGACCATCTGACAACGAGACTGATGGTGCCATCAATGGCCCTCTACTGGGATCACTGCTGTGACCCACTAGGGGGGAAGTTCTTAGGGGTACATTAAGAATGGAACAGCCACTAAGCACACGGAGATCAAAAAAACGTCGCGAAAAAAATACCGGAGAGAACACCATCCGTTGTCTGGTAGTTAGATAAACTTCTTTCAAGGGGAAGGGGGAACATGCTTAAACCGGGAGGGTTATGGATCAGAGTCCATCGGCTGGCACATTGCAGTGGGGAAGTAACTTTCGGGAAACAGACGAAGGAGGTTAAATAGAAAAAAAAAGAAAAGACCGACTTATTCGAGAGATTCGTCATGAAGGGCCTCCACCATATAGCGGAGAAGTGTACCAGAGGAAAAACGGCCCAAAAAAAGAGGAGTTTTGAGCCGGGGCCCAAGGGAGGGAAGAGGAGACAGAAGACGCGCGGAGAACAGTCCGATTGGAGAAAGACCTACAAGAAGGGGAAGTACGGACACGAGGACAGACCTGGCGAAACACAGAATATTCCGAAAAAAGAGAAAGGACAGAGCTAAGAGAGACAGAGGAGAGCGAGAACAGGCGAAGCGCAGCCGCTAATTGAATAAAAACAGTAACTCACCACAAGAGATAAAACAAGGGTCAAAGCCTGTTCGCGGGGGGAAAGAGTGGGGCTCGTACTAGTGGATAAGGGGGAGTGAGGGGCCTCCTAGGAGACCCGGATGTGCCCCACAAGGCAGGGAACGTTCTGGTACGCAAAGGGGGGGCAATTTAAGGAAATGAAGCACGCGTGGCAAGGGAGCCAAGGGGGGGTACCTGGTGACAAAAGAAAGACGAGGGATGATCGCCGACCGAGAAGCAGTAGAACGGTAAGTATAAATCGGAACATTCCGCGAACCTGGTATTGGGGGGGGGGACATCGTTCGCAACGCAACAAGAAACCAGCGGACTCGCGCCGACTCGCAAGTGAGTCGGAGTCAAGGGAGCGATTCGATGTCGTGAACAGGGCCCTCCTACCAGGACAGGACAGAGTCATAGTGGGACGAGTCCTGGGGGGATCAAAAGGAAAAGTCGATTACCGGGCATAAGTAGGGCAGTGAGAGGGGGGCAACTAAAACAATGGACAAGGCCGGATACAGATCATAAGCGCGCACACCGCTGACAGAAGAACGACTGGGCAGCCGGGAGATGTGGTAGAAAACACTAAAAGAAAGTGGCAAAAGATAGTACGGGAAACCCCAAAACCCGAAGTGGGAGATACGCAGTCAATAAAGGGGAGTGCTCGTAGAAGGAGAGACGCGCCTCGGGGGAGGTGAGAGCGTATGTCTCCAGCAGAGGACCGGATGACGCAATACAGCCCGCACGTCCCGAGAAGCAAAAACGTGGGGAGAAATCGCCAAAGATTGAAATTCTTCCCGGGTGGACTGCTTCAAAAAAATTGGAACCCAAAACCAGCGCGGAGGTTCGAGAGTGGAGATAACCGCCGAATCGAAAAAAGGCGCTCCAAGTGATTAGTACGCCGAACTACTTGCGGAATGAAAAGACAAAAGGCCGAAAGAACGCGAGGACCTCAAGTGAAGAATCGATTGTCTTGGACGAGATTCGACACCGATAAGCTCATTAAATTCAATATCGATCTCAGCAAGAACAAAAGCGGGCTAGCTACGAATGGTCCCAGTACTCCGGAAGAAATTTGACGGGCCGAAGAAGGGAACAAAAAATCATCAACGAAACCCTGTTGGGGAGGAATACGCCGGAAAAAGAACCGGATGTTTAGGAAGAAGGATCGGAAAGAACGCTCTAGCAGTCGAAAAGCAGGGAAGGGGGAAGCTGACAAACTATTTGGGGACCGCAATCCCGCTTGAGCTGGGAAAGGAGAAGAACAGAAGGAAAAGAAAGATCGGGATATAACCGAGAGGCCGCGAGACTTGTAAGGCTAGGGAAAGGAAGGCGGGATAGATCGGGCGCCTGCTCGACTGGACCACACGAACAGTTACCCTGACTCAATCGATTCAGAGCATTGAAGAAGACTGTCAGGGGCTTTGTTCGAACGCAACAACCACACTCCAAGAAGAGAAAAGAAGGGGTGTCGAGGCGGGCTTCTAACGCACCTATAAAACGCCAATGAGATGGATAGAGATCCTCTCTAACAAAAAAAAGGGGAGAAAGTCGCGCCACCTTCAAGTCGAACTATCCAGTAAAGAGGAGGGGATGGCATTCTCCTAAAAAAAGCCCTGGGGTGTTATCCCCGGAAAAGAGTGGTCCTGAGAAGACGGAGGTTTGCAGGAACTCCGTTTTTAGGGCGCTAGAAGGACGCGCCCAGCTCGCACTCCAGTCAAGCGCTAAGGGGCCAAATCATCCCCCTTCGGAACGGGATAGTCGATGAGTCAGGGGAAAAGGGGGGCGAAAAAAGAGGGAGCGTTTCAAATCGAAACATAGTCAACTCCGCAATCATGAAGCCTCGCCGTGACCGACGCTTCAATCACACACCTTCAAAATCAGGAATTCGAGGGAGGGGGAAGCCCGACGGCCTCAGGACACGGCTCGCACGTGTCAAGATTCACATCTCGGGGTCTGCAGGCGGAAAAAAGATGTTCTTCTCCGAAGAGAAGGGAAATAGACCGCGACAACGTGCAAGGCGGGTCAAAGAAAGGCCAAGCTCTGGCTGAGGGGAGGATCTTCGTTAATGTAGAAATACAAAATTGAGGGGAGCCCTCATTACTTAGATATCCAAACACCAGGAAAAAGATAGAAGGGGCATGACAAACACTAAAAGGTGCGAACGCCCGCCTAGACGCCAATGCCAGAGGTTGCGAAGAAGAAAGCATCGAAATCGGAAGACGAAGGGGGGGAGAGGATCAAGAATCGATCGGCTAGCATCGTGAAAGGCCGCCGAAAAAAGGCGATGAGAAAAAAAAACGAGGAGCGCAAGAAGGGGCCTCGGAGGGGGCGGACTCAGACTTTCAAAAGGGAGCTGAGGGCAGGATGATTAAAAAAAAAGAATGTAACGCGGGGGGAAGCAAAAGGAGGTTTGAAGACGACTACCGCCCGAGGGTCCAAAAGCAAAGAGAAGAAAGTGCCGAGGATGAAGACTGGGGAAAACAAAACCCTCCAGACTTCCGGAAGATGAAGAGGCAAACATAGCAGAGGCGGGTTTCCCGCGCCACTGCAATGGAAGAACATAGATGGGAGTGATCAAGAGGGAAAAGGGCCGCGACAAACTGGAATACGACTCCGTTTCCTTGCGGGGCAGGGAGGGGAGGCACGCGAGGGAATAAATCCGGAGGCGGCGCCAGGCGCCGGGCTTCCGGGGCGCTGATTGGGGGGACGTTAAGAAGGCAGCCGAGAACCTAGAAGAGCGGTCGGGCGTTTTGTTTTCAGTCGACGGAAAGAAGAGGAGGCAGGGCCGAAGCGATGGGGATTCAGCGAAAATGAGGGACTGAAGGGAGAGAAACGAAGATAGACCGATCAAGCAAGCCCTCGAAGAATCTAGACGAAAGCTCGCCGGAGACCAACGCTAGTCTTCAGCGGCGCGAAGCTGGCAGACGCAGTCTCTTAACCTTCCGGATAAAGGCGCATGACCGAGCATAGTGGACGAACAATTCTGAGGACAACATCCGTGAAGGGTTTAAAGCTCATTACAATGGAGGGGAGGGGGAGGGCTCGCATTTCATCGTCGGCAGAGGAGCGGGACAATAATAACGAAACGGAGGTAAAAAAGTGAAACTGGAACAA
>Ga0179593_1313670_pt1 | contig 18673 bp, 12 predicted proteins | sample CZODoug2_1_08_16_FD_185931 | JGI IMG/M metagenome (GOLD analysis project Ga0179593, IMG submission 185931) | Vadose zone soil fungal communities from Angelo Coast Range Reserve, California, USA - CZODoug2_1_08_16fungal (PacBio error correction) | ecosystem: Environmental > Terrestrial > Soil >...
CACGTGAGCGGTCCGCAAAGCTGAGGTGAAAGAAAAGCCTCCGAACATCTCCGAGCGGTTCCCGTTGCGTTAGAAAGGAGCGCTGTACCACAACCCTGACGGTAGAGCGAATTGCACGCATGAACGCTGAGGTCAGACATCGAATCATCAAAAGAATGCTTACTGGGACATCTAAAGCCTAGCGAACAAAGGACCCCGGGTAAGAGGAAAGGTTGGAAACGGTGCGAAGACGCTCTGTAGGCTGAGAAAACTGGGACCCTCGGAACCTAAGACCGACCTTGTAATAGGCAGGCGTAGAGCCATCTCGGTAAAGGATAAGAGATCGGGACCGTCCGCGGCCGCGCTCTATCGATCAAAGACCTGAAACGCTTACTTGGTACCGTTAAACCTGGTTGGGGGGTCGCGACGGCTCCATCTATCTGATCGCAGGGAAACTAAGAAACAGGCGTTGGGAGACTCGGGCATCGGCGCTGATACAAAATACAAAAAAGTGGCAAACACTAGTCAAAAAAAGTCGAGGAATTTTTCATGTTTTATTAGAGGAGTCTTCGGAAAAATAACCTTAGACGCTTATGACTGTGAAATCAGTATGCAATGGTCTCTGACTAACCAGAGAGCAGCTGAAAGAACTTGACTTATACCGAACAACCATTCAAGCAAAAGCGATGTCAAAATATGAAGTAGTTCGCGCATCGAACAGATTTGGACAAACAAGAAGCAAAAACCCATAACGGGGAAGTGGTCGGGCGGGCTTGGTCGAGAGTTAGGGAACATACGCCGACGCACCCGAATCTACATCTCTAAGCCCATTAGAAAGCAAACGATGTCGTCGGGGGAAGTTTCTAGAAAAACTAATATATTGAGGCAAAAGCCCAGAGTACCTCTAAAGAAGGAATTGATCGCGAAGATGGATAGAAGAGTGGAGACTGCATCGCCGAAGTGCTAAGAACTATCTTCCGAATGAGGACTACTAGGAACCCTGCTAGAACCGAACCTGAAGACACTAAATGACCCGTGGAGGGATCGAAGAACGTCTACCTATGTGTAATGCAAGGGTACGAAGACCTAGGGGCAAAGGCCCGAGAAGCCATCAACTGTAATCAAGAACCAGGGAAGCTCTATACAACCAAGGAAGGGAATGAATCTAAAGGAGTTGAACAAACGCACAGGGCCGAGCTCAAACTCTGTCGAAACCAAACCAAAAAATAAATTTACGGAGTCGCATTGAGAAAGAAGCCGAAAAAAAAAAACACGGTCGAAAGGAAGCGAAGGGAGAAGCAATCGACGGAGAGCAGAGAAAAAAAAAGCGAGGCTTTTGAAAAGCTAATCTTGGAAGATCGCAAACAACTACGAAGCATAGGGGAACTTCACGAAGCTTGTCGAAGTAGACTCAGGAAACTCTGGTCTCTTGGTTCTAATTGCTAATATAGAGAGATGACCGAATAAGGTAAATCGGCGCCACACAACAGCAAGTCCATCCTGTGGAAGGACGTCAAGTCAAAAAAGTGGAAAAACAGAAAAGTTACAAGGCTCCGACTAACGGAATCGTCCAAAACAGTTGGGATTTTTTCTGAAAGGATCTAGGGGATCAGAAAAAGCGACGCGCAGATCTCCGGAGGAAGCTGGCGATAAGGGAGAAGGAGGCGGGAAAGAGATAGCGGTGCTAGTCATGTGGAGGAAGTGAGCAGGCGGAAAGACACGTCTCGGAGGAAGCCACAAGAAAGTCGCCAGTATCTACCAGACTAGGTATGCGAGGAAAAGCGTCGACCGTAAAAGTCTCCCACGGCAAAAGAGACGCAGCCCCGAAGATCCCGTTCAAGAGGGGAAGAACGCTGACGACCCGCCGCTCTCCTGTGGAGAAGAGTGGGGATAGACCTGCTATCTCATCAAGTCAAAAGGTCCTACCGGCCGTGGAAGTTCAAAATCGAGAGAGCGTAATGACTAACGAAGGTACGGCGACGGCGATGGCAGCGAAAAAAAGGGAACGGGGGACCAACCGTGTGGGGGGGGGGAAGGAGGGTAAAGACGGCCGATCACGGTGACACCGGAACGTCGTCGGACTCAGCTAAGAGGATGCGGGCAAAGGATCCAACAAAAGGAAAGGAAGGACAACTTGGGGCACAGCAGCGATGTGTCTATCCGACGGGAGAGCACCGCCGATACTTGGGGGGGGGGGGGTCGGGACACTAGAAAAGGCCGCCTCTGCTTTAATCAAACTTGTCCGTACCCGAGAAGCAGGAAAAGGAGAAGAGAAACAAAAAAAGAGGAAAAATAGAGAGATGCCAAAGGGAGATTCTCCTGGGGAAAACGTAAGATTATCAAACACAGCCTCCCAAGAACAGAACAAACCACCGACATCGCTGGGCCGGCCACCGCGATCGACATAATAACTGAGAAAAATAAGAAGGTAAGGAAATGCGGTCCTGATAAGAAAACAAAAAATCTCCCAAACGGATTCCGAAGTACTTTGAGGGATCAAAACATGATCGCCGAAAAAGAGGAGGTGGAACCACGAACCGAAGTAACCAGGAGAGGTCTAGCGCAACTCTAAAACGAAAGAACCAATAGAGCAGAAAAAAGGCCAGCAAACCGAACCGGACTAGGGAGAGGAGGCGTACTAAAGAAGAGGGCTCGACTTCGTGAGACCCAGCAAAAGAAAGGAAAAATGCGTCGACTTAAAAGGGACAATGGGGGTACTAAGGTCCGGAAGGGAGAGGAGGGGGGATTAAGGAAGCGTAAGTCAGGAGCACATCTTTCACAAGGGGAACGATAAACCTATCGTGCGGGGTGAGACTCGAGCGAAAATTGCTCCGCGCAGTTCAGAGACAGGAATGCTACCGGCAATGCAAAACGAAAAAAAAAAAAAGCTGAGCAGATACCACAAAAGTCGGAAAAAAAGATAAATAGAAAGGACGAAAAAAGCGGGCAAGAGCAGAAGAGAGCAGGAAAAAGCCAAACTTCGCGCGGACGTGTCCGGTACGAAAGGAGCCTGGGGAAAGGTGTACCGGACCAAATAGGCGAATTCTAACCGGACGTACAAAAAAGGAAGCATAAAGGGTTGTGGAGAACGCGAAAATACAACGGACCATCTACCCTCTTCGAACGCCCTCGAGCACCATATGAAAAGAGAAAGAGAAAGGGAGGAGGAGGACAGCTCTCAGAGCTTGGAAAAAAAAAGCAGGCGCTCGAGATCCCTCGTCAATCGAAGAGGAGAAACGCCGCGATACATAAAGTAAATTTAGCACTAAAGAGAGAAAAAGAAAAAAGGTTAGTAGTCGAGGCTCGTGCTTACTGAGGAAAAAGAGAAACCATTCGCGGCCGTCCGTGGGGGTGGGGAGTTGGGTTTCGATCAAATGGGGAAGAGTAGAGCAGGGTGAATGCGAACCCATTCCAGACTAAGCAGGAAAATTCCTCTCTGCGCTGGGATAGAGACGTCGAAAAGAAAAAGGGGACGGAAAGTGGGAAGAAATAGGTCTCACAAAAGCATCTTAAACAAGGGAAGACGGCGTCGGAAGAAACAAGACAACTGGTAAGGGAAAGATAACTTCGGGCCGAGAAGAAAAAAAGGGTCGAACCTCGGATCTCAGAAAAAGGTCCCTAAAGCGAGCCGCGAATCAGCTGAAGGGAAGATACTCGCGCGAAAACTAGGAGAAGGTAAAAGAGGCGGCCTCACGATCTAACTATCTGAAAAACGGCAAAAGCGATACCTCAAGACAGCATGAGCAATAGCCGCCGAAGACACTAGGAGGAATTGAAAGGAAAAGCGCCAGAGACTAAGAACGATAAGCAGGGAGAGAGAAGGAAACAGGGGCAACAAGAAATAGAGAGAAAACTTAATTCATGTGTGAGGAGTGTAATGGTAGGTGTCTAAGAAAGTGCGGGAAAAACAAAACTTGTTCGTCAACTTTCCGTGGGTTTCCGAAAAGAATGGAGGTATAAGCCTAAAAGGGATCAAGGGGAAGAGAGAAGAAGACACAAAGAAACAATCAACGCGACTAGGAGAGGGAGGGAGTAAATAGAGGGTAGTCTGGAAGTAACAGCTGCCATAGTCGCTCCAAAGAGCAAGAAAGCAAATATAGAGAAGAAAAAAAGGAACGAACACGAACAAGACAGGAAAGATAAAGTCGTGGCCAAGCGTCTAAAGAGAAGGAGGAGAGGGGGGAGGAAGACAGATAAGAATCCCTTGGTCCAACAGGGCATAGAAAGCGAAAGCGTCGGACCAGGAAAAAGAAAAACAGGGTTTGAAGGTGGAACAACGAAAGAGAGGGTAGCACAGAAAACAGGAGGCGAGCATCGACTCGGCGCAAGTCCCAAAAAAAATTTGTGGGGAAGGAAAGGTATTGACCGGGACCATAAAAACTGAAATCTATCAATCGAGACTTCGCTGCGCGAAGGGAAGCCGACAAGTCAGTGGGGGAGAATCAGTCACTTACAACGCAGAAAGTGCAGGGACTCTCAAAGCAAGAAGAAAAGAAAAGGAAAAATCAACAAGCAACATAGATGAAAAGGAAAAAAGATATAAATTAAGGTCCGCCGCGAGTGCGAGTAACTTCCAAAAGCGACTCCTAGCGGCAGTGTTAACTCTCTTAAGAAAAAAACACCAGAAGGATGACAAAAACCGCGCAATCATGTATGTCTATCCGCTAAACCGAAGGGAAAGGAGGGGGCCTAAAAGGTCCACACGAGAGAGACAAAGAGGAGGAGTGCTCAGACTGAAGCGGGAGAAATATCTCGGGAGGGAAGAGAAACTGAACCACGACTGCAAGCACTCCGCCGACTCTATCGCCTTCAGACCAAATCGGTTGGAAAGGAGTCGTATATCGGACGTGGAGCAGAAGTAAAAGGAAGAGACAAGACTCTTCCACACTCAGGGAGGAGTCCCTACTTGGGTGGGGGGAAAATCTCCATCTATCTGATCTCGTATCCTGCGAACCGAGGGAGAGAAAGCGGGCATCCGCGGTGAAACGACCACTCACCCCGATTAAGAAGATCGAACGAGGAAGGTGAATTTGTACGTGTGATTAGAGTATTCTTCAGGAAAGAGAAAGGGACGAGTTCTTTGATGCAAGTATCGGAGAAGAAAAAAAGAGAGATCGTGTAATGAAAGGAGAATGACATACCACGGAACCACGAAAAAAGATATTCCTGTCATCTACCATCAGCAAAAAGCGTGTGAACGAAAGCAATACTTCATGCCTCCTTGGAAAGAAGGGTGAGATAGTTTCAAGGGGGGAGAAAAGACGCACTCTCCTCGCCGTCGGAGCTAGATGGAAGTGAAGCGGAACGGGCTGAAACGCCGCGAAAGGCGTTAAGAGCACGCTCTTGTAAACTGAAACTTAATGCCGAAAAGGACTAGGTGCCTGTGAGCGAGAAGGAAGAGATCCGGCCTCTGAGAAAGACGAGCGCGTCTACCACCTCTGTCCCGAAAGGAAAATGTTGAAAGAAAAGAAGTTTCCTGACTCAGTAAAAAAAGGGCAAGTAATTCAAGAACAGGGTACGTGCTCAAGCCAGAAAAGAGTTGTAAATCTGCAGGTTCTGCTAAAACCGGTCTTGAGATCGAAACCCTAAAGGAAATCTCCCCGTAGAAGAGGAAAAGAAGGCTCGAGACAAGCCGAGCGGCCTTGGACCCCCCCTTGGCAGGGGGAAAGGGGAACCCTAGCCCGAAAAAAAAGAGCAGCTGCCGACCGAAGGGAAAGCTAACAAAACAAAGGACGAATCAAATAAAAAGACTCTATAATCAAAAAAATCGCAAGGGACAATCACCGGAGATCAAAAGTGAGGGAAGCGCAAGATAGACGGAAAAATATCAGGTCTAAAAGGAAAAGGAGCTCAGAAACGCGAAAAAACGCCGAGAAGGAACGGTCGTAGAGCAGCGGGTCGACTTCTCAGGAGGACTTGTAAGGGTCGCGATGAAGAGAGGTCAGATCGAGTCAGAGGCCGGAAGACAGGTTAGTCGGCGCCACCAACCCCGTCGATGCAGCAGGTGGTAGGACTAAAGGACGCGAGAGTTTCTTCAAGACAGAAACGTATCAACTAAAGAAAGAAATCTCAGCGCCGAGTTGGCTGTTCAGGGGCCCTTCCCTCTTAGGCTAGGAAATTAATTCGAGATGCAAAGTCCCATTATTAGTAGAGAAGGAGGGACTAGGGGCGTCCCATTCGCGTGGGAGATTCAAAGTGGATGAAGAAGGGCATTCTACACGGAGGGCGGTAGGAGAGAGCAGCAGGAGCATGGGCTGAAGAAGCGTAACCAAAGCGCTTTATTTCCATCGATAGAAGAAACAGATCGGGCTCCTCGACGGAAAAAAGATTTTTAACGGCAAGAACGCCGACCAGGAACAAGATAACTGGAGAAACGGGACCGGAAGGGGAAAACTAGGTGAAGTGGCGTTAGGGGGAGCGAAAAGACCACCGAAGGAGATAAACGAAGGGAAAAGTTGAGACTAGACGAAAGGCTCTAGGTTTAGACCTCGGAGAGGGGGCTCGGAGCCAACGGGATACAGAAAAAGTTCGTGGGTCAAATCTGTTTCTCGCGACAAGGAATAAGATGATACTAATGACCCCCTTGGGGCTGAATCGCGGGTATTAAAGAAAAAGGACCCAGTAATATACCCGTACGGGACGTTTAAGCGAGGGGGAAAAAGGGCTGGCAGAAGGGAGGACGAAAAAGGGGGGAGGGAAGAGCGGGAACTCCTGTCCATTGGGCGATGAAGTGGAACGCTCGTTGGGGGGGGGTGCGGGGCCGCCTACTTCCAGTCCTGAGAGGAGCCAGTGTTGGGGGCCTCAGGAATCGTGGGCAAAGGGCAGCCGTCGAGCAAAGGAGGGGTTAGTGCATCATGAAGACACCACCCCCCAAACGGAGATTCGGACTTCCACTCTCTCATACCCAATGACCCGAAGATCCAAATCAGGATGCCCCCCTCAGTAAGGATTCCGATTGGACCCACCCAAAACCGGGGGGACTAGCGGGTGCCTCCGACCTCGGAATCAGGAACCTCCGAAGCGTCTAAACGAAGGTCCGGGACTCTTCCCATATCACCCCAAAAAGGCGCCAAAGTTACGTCCAATAGGGCAGTAGCCCGTCGATCGGTAAAAAAAAAAGGCTTCACCAAGAAAAGGTCGAGACCCAAAGGCGAGCTAGCGCAACGCAGAGGAGAAGACAACTGAGACAAAAGAAGAGAACTGAAAGGGGAAAAAGGAAAGTGGTATTCAAGGCGCAAGGACGGCGAGCACTGGAGTAGAATACCCTCAAGAAAATGAATCAACTCCATAGGAGTGCCGGACATTGCCATCAAGTGACAGAATGAAATAGGCGGGCGTGAACTATAATGCCGTAGAAGGAGAACAACGATAGTGCAAGCAATCAAGCGAAAGAGAGGTTGTAATGGAAGAGGAGAAAAAGCGAAAAGCTTGCCAGAGAGGTGATCTCAAAAACGTAAAATCGAAAGCCAGACGAAAAGATAATCCAACATCTGGACTGGAACAAACGATACTAGGGAGCAAGGGAAATGCCAAAAAAACGAGTCGAAAAAGAGAAGAGAGTACAAGAAAAATCTCATGAAGAAGCCAAAAGGCTCGAGATGGCTATCCAGGCGATGAGGCCGTGAACAAATGCCTACCGAGATCTAATCTCCACCAAGAACCCTTGGCTAGAAGAAAGATCTGGTTGTGGGAGAAGGATAAAAAGAAAATCGAGAAGCGACGCTCCTCGAACTCGATCACCAGAAGGAAAAAAGAGGACCCCTTTTTAAGTTCTAGAAGCAGGAGAAACGTTGGAAAGACATAGAAAGTGTGGGAGCTAATCCCCGCGCTCTCAGTCAGCAAAAGCCAGAGAGTCTCAGTACTACGACGAACCGGGCGGATATATAAAATTAACGTTGGAGAAAGTGTAGGTGACGGATGATATCTAGATCCATGAGACGGAAGATAGGCGGTTCGGGGAAGGAAATCTCGAAAAAGTTTAGGCTCTGGACCGACCATAGGGTCCAAGGAAAGCCGAAAAAAAACACAAAAAAAAAAAAAAAAAGAAAAAGAAAGAAAGAAAGATAGAATACCAAAAAAAAACACACGAAAACCAAAAAGAAAAACAAAAAAAAAAAAAAAGAAAAAAAAGTAAACAAAAAAAAAAAAAAAAAAGAAAAAAGAAAAAAAAAAAAAAAAAAAAAAAAAAAAAAAAAAAAACAGCTGAGATGAATCTGTCTCTTTTCTATCGCCTCGGGGTCGCGTGAGACGGAGGGGGCATTTGAGAAGAAAATCGGTTCTCGCATAACGTGAGCATCCGGACAAATCTGGAGAAAATAAAGATCAAAGACGGACCGGGGCAGGGAAGGGAAATGCCTTACTTGCAAAGACAGGAACTGAAAGAAGCTCGGACAAATTGGGGGGAAGAAGGGGTATGCCTATCGCGGCATGAGCAGGCCCAAAAAGAAGAGCTCGCGATAACTCACTTCGTAGGTGTACTCGGGAATCACGTAAGGTAAGAAGGATTAAAAAGAAAGGGCAGCGACGTCGGAGAAAAGCAGCCAGATAAGACAGAATAAAGATACAAACCGTCGAGCTAAAGAGGCGCCAACTTAAAAAAGCCACCAGACGACAACCAGAACTAGAAAGAGGCGAGAGCGATTTTGACCCCGCTGCTGATCAAAAGAGAAAAATCTCATAGGGGGAGAAGGGGTTAATGGTGGTAGAGCAAACCACTGACTAAAAACAATCGAGGGGAGGGGTAGCCCGCCCCATACTCTTTCAAGGATCGCCAAAAATGATAAAGAAGAAAGAGAAATAATCACCGAAAAACAAAAAAGAGAAGAGCAGAATAAGTGGTAAAACTCCGGACTGGTAGGCGTGGTTCGGCACAGCACCGCGCACTCGCTCACCACAGGGCTAAAAGAAGAAAAAAAAAGATGTCGGCGACCAAGAACCCAACCCAGAAGCGCCAGTGCCGAAAGTACATTGAGGAGAGAGAAAAGATCGCGCGGGGAGCAGTCACGGAGACGAGAACGTGGAACACCGATGAAAAAGACTGAAGAGTGAAGGGCCGGGAAGGGGGAAAGGGTTCCATGGCTAGTGAAAAACGAAGCTTCGCACAAAAAACGCGGCACATACAAGACGATAAGGGGAGAGGGAATCAAGAAATGACCGCGAAAAGAGAATGGCCGCTATGAGAAGGAGAAAAGAGCGACTGCAAAAAAGGAAAAAAAAGCCAGCCGGGGGTTGGGCGGAAGTAGAGCACCGGCAACGCCGCTCGGAGCCGAAGGAGAAGGGACGCGAACCTCCGCGGCGGCCCTAGCAACAAAATCGCTCTACACCACAACACCTGAGGAGGGGGAAAGAATTGCTCGAAACGGTAGGGGGCGCGGTCCCCTCCCCTGAAAAGACTGCATCCGAGTCGGCCGGAAAAAGAAAGATCCAAAAAAAAGGAAATTGCAGGCTCTCTCTTACGTAGCAGGAGATCAAGAACCGAGCCAGTCGAAGGGTACGCGGTTCATCTCTAAATCAGAAAGAGCCGCGGTATGCTCAGCCGCAAGGGACCTAGGGGGAGAAAGAGCGAAATGGCTGAAGAGGAAGGGGAAACCCGCGGGAAATGACGAACCGACGCTGCAGAAAGGGGCGAGAAACTCTGTTTGCAACAGGAGGGAAACGAAAAAAGAGCCTCGAGAAGCGCTGACCTAGCTCGCCCAAAGACTGGACAAGAAGACGTAGCGGGAAAAAGACGTGGTAGAAAGCGACCGATCCATCAAACTAGAGGCGAGAAGAATAGAACTACGATTCCGGCTATGGGGGGAAAAAGAAAAAAACAAGCCAGACCCAAGACCGAGGAAGAAAAAAAGGGGCCATGGCTCTATTCTTCGTAAAGATAGACCTGGTTCTGACAACAGAGCAAGTTGAAAGGCAGGTATCTTGGCGAATGAACAAAGCGCGGTACAGACCAACCGGTAGGAGACCGCCCAAAAGAAAAGCCGCCACCTGGCGCCTTGTCGCATTCGGCGGAAATCACACAGCGGGGTACAACCTAGAGAAGAAAGTCTGATCCGGGGGGCCGGGGAGGAAAGGAGAGCGGTAATGGAAAACGGAAACGACGAAACCGAAACGGAGAGACTAGGGGATACCTCTCGGACCGCGAGAACCCGGAAGTAAAAAAAAAACCGTTAGTCTTACGCAAATAGTTTACATGAAAGAAGGGAGGCAAAAACCGATTCAGAAAACTTGCTTGAGACGTACTCGAGAGCCATTCAACGGGAGGAAGGAAAGCAAAAAACTAACACAATGCCATCAAGGGAGATACGAGGTCGAAGAGTTGTACTAGAGGTAGAAAAATAGGGGAAGACAACTCAAACCGTGGTCATGGGGGGAAGGCCGGCTCGACAAATGGAATATATAAAGTCTAAGAAGGCTGAAGCCGCCAGAGCCGCCGAGACGCAATGCGCGCACGCCGCCGGCGCTGAGAAAGAAGTTGGACAAAGAGCAGATTCATTGGGCCAGAGAAACCGAACAGCCAAGAGGCCAGTGAAAAAGGGCAACCCAAAAAAAACTGACGAAAAGCGCATGTACTAAAGGAGAGAACCTCGTCAAGAAAAGACGGACGCAGCCGCCCGTGAAAAACAACGTGGAAGAAGATCAAAGTTCGAGCGAATATCAACTGGAAAAACTTGCTCCAGCTACGAAACGGGCTAGCCGAGCTCCAGAATACCAGGACAAGCCGTTAGCGGCGAAAGCTGGCGAGTCAAGACAAGTAGAAAGAGGCTCAGGTTTCTCTATTGAAAAGCGCGGGCAGGCCCGCGCGCAGGATGGCGCCACCACCAAAAAGAGGACCGACATGTCGATCCGGAATGGACGAATCTTGGGTCTGCAAAAGGGTCCAAGGGAAAACAGACGGAATCGAAGAGCGAATGTGGGCTGACAAAAACACGGAGCTCTGAGCGAGGAAGAAAACAAATCGCTCAGACGCCGCAGGCGGCTCAAATTTAGCAGGAGAGGGCCGCTTCTCGGGCGAAGTCACCGATGTTTGGGGGAAGGGGGGGAAAAATGGGCACGGCGAGCACGGTAAACGGGCGAGAACGCTCTGCGAAGGCGTCGCGGGTTGCAGGCAAAAGAGGAGTACCCAAAAATCGGTCGTGGCTCGCGGATAAGACATTCTAAGAATCAACTATAGACCTTCAACCCCGACCGATCCCGTGCATAAAGAACGAACGGACAAAAACCGCAACAGATGGATCAGGATCGTGTGAGAGAATGCGATAGCCGAAGCGGCGAAGAAGGATAATACAGGATCCGGTTTACGTGGGAAAAACGCTCGGGAGCGGCTCGATTGGGGAATCATAGAAAACGCGAGAGGGCTCGAGAACCGCGCAATGAAAAATAGGGGCTTGAAGCAGCTGGTTAGGAAAAAGCCGGGACACCTTAACGGCTTTTACTTCCCGGTTGCGAAAGATGGGAGGACCAGACTCCAAAAGGACGTCCCTTTGGAAACGATGTAGTCGACCTCCAAGGGTCGGGGCGGCACCGCACGAACGGGGGTGTTGGTTCGGGGCACGCAGGCGAGCAAGCCTCAGCGGTTGAAAGTCCAGGAAACGCTCGGCATGGCTCTAGCCAACACACACAACGTGAGGAGAAAGCGCTCGCGACCTGACAGGCGGTCTCGGAACCCTCGGAGAAAGAAAACACGACTGAGAAGGGGAAACCGAAACAAACCGTCTCTTCTTTTACCGAAAGACCGTCTGGAAATAAATCAGAGGCTAACCCTAGTGCCGGGAAAAAGGAAGGGATCAGAAAAAAAAGCAAGCGTCGAAAAACAGGGGGAGTCCGACGACGTCAGGAGTCCCAGGAAGAGTCAGAGACCAGAGACGACCTCAAAAGAAACATGGTCGCGTTCCCCCTTCGGGACGAGAAAACCCTGGTAAAAAACAGAAGAAAAGCTACATCCTACGCGTCGTAAGAAGAAGGAAAAGAAGCGGGGGGTTTCGCCCCCCCTCGAGAGGCTCGACCGGGATGAGAAAAGACCAACGACCACTGATCAAATCAAGACGTGATGCCGGAGTTCCGCAAGGGAGTCCTTGCAGGCAGATAGCTGCAGTGCAGGAGATATTAGAGGAAAAATGGGGAAAGACGCCGATCACGACCGGCGTCGTAGGAATCAAGAGTCTTGAAAACTAGAAGATCCTTTAGAAGCGTGAGAAGGAACGTGCTCGCACGTCCCCTATAAACCAAGAACATAAACACACAGAAGCAAAAAAGGATGGGCTCAAGTATCTCCCGAAAGCTTCGGCGAGGCTATTGAGAAAAAGGGGGAAAGGGAGAAGATCCCAGGAACACCAAACGTCGCGAGACCTATTCCGCGAGTCCGGCCCTGGCAAGTTTTCTGGCCGACCAAAGATCGAGAAGTCGCCAAGGAGACACCAGGCGGGCCTCGACGGTTGGGGGGGCGCCGAGAAAAATGCCCCGAAGAGAACGCCTCTCCATCTGCACCTAGAAAAAGAAACACGCTTACGGAGGAAAAAATCCGGCCGTAAACGTCTTTCCGCATGCTCAGGCGTAGGGGCAGCGGCGGCCCGCGCTCCAGCGGAAATAGAACCGAACGATGATCAGTCTTCTTTCTCTAAGAAAGGAAAGGATCTCCCCAGAAAAAAGCAGAAGCAGGAAAGGACAGGATGAGCGTTCGAACAAGGGACGCGTAATCCTTGGAGAGTTGTGTGGAAAATACGTCGTTCCGAACGGAATGGCGGGAGGGGAGGAAACGGAAGGAAGGCGAGGCCGGCCAGGTCCGCAAGCGAGGAAAGACTCCTTCTGAAAGTCTACTTGTAAGAGGAGGACGACAATCGGTCCTGCAGAACTTGCAGAATCTCCACCGGGGCCCGGCTTCTTCAGAAGAACCCGCTCAAGGGTCCTGGGGAGATTGCGCTGACAGGTCGGCAGCGAAAAGGACTCTTCGAAATAGTTAGTCGCATTGCAGGTGGGAGACATCGAAAGGAGAAAAAAGAAGAAAGCCTGGCTCGACAGCTCACGCACTTCCGTCGAGGCTCGGGCGGAAAAAAAATCACGATCAAACGAGCGTGTGCCGACAGGAAACTTTCTCCGAGAAACGGCGGTCGCTCAGAAGACATCGGATCCGATAAACGAAAGGAAAACGGGACGGCGTAGGACAAACAAGCAGCAAGCCAGAAAGAACCAAAAGATTACATATCTCCTGTCGAGAAAAAAGGTACCACGCTTGTGGAAGTGCCGAAGGCGCTTAAGGTCATGGGAGAGGGGTGTTAGTTAATCAAAAGGAGATCCTTCACACGAGAAAAAAGAAGTTCGTCGGCTCCGCACAGCAGATAAAATCAAACTTTCAAGGAAGACGCGTAAACAGTGGAAGATGCCTACGAATACACAAAAAAGGGGAAAAATCAAACAAAATAGGCCGATCGATTGAACACAAGCACGTCGGGTATTAACAGACGTGCTACGGAAAAAGTTCATCCCGAAAAAGACAAGAGATCCCTATCAGATAGAGGAGCAGTAGCGAACACGACCCAAACCCCTTAGTAAAGCTAGAAAGGGTCAATCTTCTGGGATCAACGAAGAGGAGAGAGTACTCCGAAATACTCCGCATTATCAACACCGGATGTATCTCAAATCTACTTCAGATTACGGAGCGGCAGGCACTAGCGGGGGGAAATTCGCTTAAGAAAATATAACACGAGCAAATAAAGAGAATCAACAGTGCAAGTTGAAAGAAAGAGAGGGAACTCTAGACATGCCCACGTGCCAGAGAGAGAGGTCTACCAGCACGACTGCGCGAAAAGCATCATCACCCGCTTCATGTTACGACGGAATCAACGTAAAAACTTACCGGCAGAGCAGCTGCATTCTGACAGGGGGTTACGGAGAAGAAAAAATCGGCGGTAACGAGCAAGGATCAGACCCTCATACAAAAAACGATTGCTTATGGGGAGAAGATCCGTTGCCTAAGGGGGCCAAACGGAGTGCGCGGAGGGGAACCCTTACATCAAGCTTCAGAATAAAAAGAAGGGGAAGGGGGGGAGCAGCCCACAAGCATCCCCGGACAAGGCGATGTTGCTCTCTCAATTCCGTCAGGGGAGAAGATAGCAGAAAATCGCTTCAGTCCTGTCCCGCCTCGGTAATCGAGGGACCTCGAAAAACTAAACAAGTACGCAGATGGGAATAACTCCCTCTAGTTGGAAGTAGGTTGCAAGGCGCTAGGTGACAGGTCCTCTCAAAAAAGCACGCTTCAGAAGGCCGAGTGACTCGCAGTCGCGGCGAGCCTAAAAAGTTTCCACCATTTATTCGAGATATGGCAGAGTACCACGAATCCAAGGAAAAAAAGAACATAAATTAACCTGACTGAGCGGGCACAGAAAAAAGGTAAAGGGCGACGAACTCTCCATCTATCTGAGCAGAGACCTCGAGAATGAGGAAAAAACGCTGTCATAGACGAGGGGGAACTACCAGAAGCCTTTTACAAGAGAAAAGCACACCTTAGAAGTTTGATTGTGGAAGGTGGTAGAGATTCATCAGCTGAATCGGAATACTTAGGACGAGGTAACTTGAAAGCATGTAGAGGGCGGCCGCACCCAAGGCGGGGGGAAAAAAAAGTCTTAAAAGACACCCATTACACTCGACACCCGAGAGGTTGAGGAAGGAAGGAGATCTGCATAACAACAGCGGGGTCAAAGCTCCCGAGACCAAGTGCTGAACTGGGACGGGTATACTTTCTGGGGAAAAGGTATAAGGGGAAAAAGACAAGAAAAGCCGGGCAACGGATCGCGCCGGTGCAAAAAAAATGATAAAGTGAAGGAGGTGTAGTGGGTGAGGATGAGAGAAGAGAGAGGGGGCGAAAGGCGGCAATGCAGCCCACACAGGCGTATACGGCTTTATCCCAGGGTTTTGCGGAAAGTCGAAGATACCTATCGTGAGGTGCCTACACGTAACCCCGTAGCACAAAGGGCTGTGAAGCGCGAAGATCAATTCTCTCAAATTCCGAGCTCGTCGTCTCCAGTCTGCTCTATACACACAGGAAACACGTTCTAGAGAGTATCAAAATGGAGTCAAGACAGCACCATGAAAGCAAAGTCTCAGCCGAATGAACTCGTGCAGTGTACGTCCTACACGACACGAGTTGAAATATTGGCCAGGTAACTTACAACGGTCGACGCCCGCCAAGAACTCTGAACAAGGACGCACAGCCGAACGCGCGACAAGCGCCGACGTAAAGTGGCAGGACGAAGAAGAGGGCGTGAAAGCGACCTAAAAAAGGGAGACAGGACATACCCGAAGACGAAGGACAGAAGACCTGAACGTCCGGCCAAATGGAGGCTAAACCTCAAAAGACAAAACCCGACTAAGGAAAAAAGTTCACTCACAGGGAGAGAGAAAATGTTGACGAAGCAAAAAAAAACGAGCGCTGTTTTAAAGAAAAGCGTGGGAGCGCGTGCGAGAAAAAAAAGAAAAAAGGGAGGGCAAAAATTACAGACGGCTACTAGGAAAAATAATTCATCAAGTATGGTAAGAGGGTCCACGAGAGGGGGAGCTAGGGCGAGATGTCTCTGCACAAAAAACCACACAAACAAACCCCACCAAAAAAAAAAAAAAGAAAAACAAAGTGGGGGGGGGGGACGACAGGAGCGTCATTTTATCGAGCCAATAAAAAACACGAGCAGAAGCGCAGTTGTTTCTCTCCGGGGAGAATTCGCGGAGCTTGGGTAAAAAATGTCCACGGCATACGACTCGGACTAATCGGAATAAGCGCAAGTGTGGGTTCTTTGGAGGTATCCAGGAGAGGAAATCTCCGACCTCTCGCCGCGCAACACGAGGGGCTAGACTGAATAGCTATTCGCTCCGCGGTACGAGTGGGAAGGGGAAGCTGGAGGAACTGAAGGGTTCAAGTAATTCAACACTGGCGAGGAAGAAGAGCGACGAAATGGTTCTACTTCTAAAACGCAGAAAAGAAGGAGAATAGGCGAGAACAACGAGATTCTCCAACGAGAAAAAAATCTAAGTCAATTGCAGCCGACGTGCAGAAACGGGAGACCCTTTGAGCAAATGTAAGGAAAAAAGCAGCATATGAATGTCGTTTTCGTGGTAACCCTAAGGACAGCGCCAAGGGCTAACGGCGAAAAAATCAGTTGAAGGAGTCGAAAAAGAGATGCTCGGGGCTCAGAAGGCGAGTGGCGCACGAAAAGAAAGAACAAGGGTCATAACGAGATCAAGTATGGGGAAAAAACTCATGGTCTAAGTGAGAATCGAAGGGACCTTAGAAGTACTCGCCTGTTTCTCCAGGGGGACGACTCTGCTGGGAGATCCCATACAAATCACGTACGTCGCACTTTTTATCAAGGAGGTTAATGTCGAACGACGGAACAAACGGAAAAAGACGGGTAATCCTTTGGGGGGTGCGGGTACAATAAGAAAGCCGTCGGCGTGTGGACGAAACGTCCTGAAATAGACTGACTAGTAAGGGAGATCCTACTCAAACAAACCAAGGGATAAGAGGGAAAAAGAAAATGAATCGAATGGAAGTACAGAACGGGAGGAAAAACGCCGGCTTCAAGCGGGTAAAAGAAACAAAAAAGGGCTCCGTGTTCCGCATAAAGGAGCTACATAAGAAGCTGAAACATTGAGAAGGGAAATCATGGGAGGCAAACCTAGCGTACGCCAACGGGATCAAATCGCAGTAGTAGAGGAGGGAAGAGACCAGCGATCACCAAAGAACAAGATATGATCCCAAGCGCTGCGATCCACTCAGAAAGCTGGGGAGACGTACAGACGAGAGAATAAAGAGGGACGAGCGAAGGAACCGGAAGCGGGGTAGCATCCGCAGAAGCGCTCACCGGAGAAAGTGAAAAACTCCCAAGAGATGGATCACCCATGACGAAGGAAGGCACGAAAAAGAAGGGTCTCAAAGTCACTCACGGGATCGGACAGTTAAATTGTCAAGTGGAGAGGGCAGAGAAGTGAACATAAAGGGGACACTAAAAGAAAAAAGCGGGATGGGACGAGTCTTCTACAAAAAAGCCTTTAGAAGAGCTTTCTCGCAAGAAGGCTGCGCCCGGCCCCTGCTAAAATCTCAAAAAAAAAAGAGAAGAAACACTCTACAGACGGAGAGAAACGGAATCGACAGACATTCTTCGGGAAAACTGTTCTAAAGAAAGATAGATCAGGGAAGAACACCCACAAGAATCGCGGCCGAGTTCATGAGAGTAGGGAAGAAGGACAGTATGAACTGCAAAGAGTACCGCCACGAGAACAATGCTATCCTCTATCTTTTGTGCTCATATCACACAAAAGACTCAGAAGAAAAGACTAATCGCCATCAGCACAATCGACAACGAAAAAAAGGGAAGGACTCATAAAATTAAACGGACCTCATGGTCTATCTTCTGTTGCGCAGACGTCGAGCCCGCGCTTGGAGGCAAAAGGGAGAAATAGCTAGGAAAAAAGGGATCTTGGCGCTCTAACCGGCGAGGAATCAAAAAGGTGTTGAGAAAGATTCGGAACTTACAGGAAGGTTCGATCAATTCTCTGACGTATTTATCTTTGTGGAAAGAGAAGTGGAGAGGGTTCAGGCACGCGCACTGTGCCGAAGGAAAACGACCCTCTGCGAAAAATTCCACTGTCCGCTAAAAGGAAAGCTTGTCTAGAGAACGGCGGAAGGGAGTTAGAGAGAAGAAATCGTTCTATCAAACGGCAGATCTTCCAAAAGGGACTAAAACCGCTAGGGAAAAGGAACGGTAATTGGGGATCTTGGTCGTCATTCTGGGAATAGCATGAACTCCTTTCTCAGAGTCGCAGTGCGGGCAGAGGGGTAGCCGAGAGAGGGATCAAAAAGACGCCTGGATCTCGAGCCGAGCACTCACTTCTCCTATTGAATGCTTGAACGACACATAAAAAGCGGACGAGAAAAAACGGAAAAAAGACGGTCGCTTCGCGATAAAAGAAAGAGTAAAGATATCCTCCAAGCGTCAGAAAAAATAAAAAGATCCAGCCAAAAACAATGATATACAGTCGATCGAAAGGTTGAAAAGAGGGTGGCTTAGGAAGAATGAGAAAGGGAATTCAGGTTGGCGAGTGTAGATGGGGTAGAGAAGAAGGAGGGGCAGACTGAACACACCCCTAAATTGGTTGTCCAGGCAGCCCCCATAAACTCTTTCACATGAATAAACCTAACAATATCCGATTCCAAAGATACGAAGAACAAGAAAAAAGAGCGACCTAGCCGTCAGGGAGGAAAGAAGCTGAACGTGTCCGGTACACAAGCTCCTGGAATGAAAAAATCCGAGAAAGCGTCAGGATCCAGCGAGGAAAGAAATGAGAAGGTCGCAAAAACACTACAAAGAAGCAAAAAGCTAAGCGTCGAAAAGAGTAGTCTCGAAGCGACGCGGAGCGATGATAACGAAAAGGAAGAGAAGAAAGCCCAGGGGGCCCACAAGGGAGCTTGCTCGAAAAAAGACTGCATCGGCGGGAAAGTCATTGAAACTCTTGGGACAAGGTGAAGTCAGCAACTAGCGCTTCGACAGAGAAACGAGGAGGAAAAAAAGAACCCGAGCGTGCAAGTGGAGGAGATCGTATGAAACGCGAAAAAAAGAATTTCCTCTGTACGAGGATCTAACGAAGAGACCAGGACGCGAGTCGCCGAAGATCACCGAATGTTGGGGGGGGCTAGGTCAGAAGCAACTGAAAA
>Ga0179593_1383815_pt1 | contig 18673 bp, 23 predicted proteins | sample CZODoug2_1_08_16_FD_185931 | JGI IMG/M metagenome (GOLD analysis project Ga0179593, IMG submission 185931) | Vadose zone soil fungal communities from Angelo Coast Range Reserve, California, USA - CZODoug2_1_08_16fungal (PacBio error correction) | ecosystem: Environmental > Terrestrial > Soil >...
GGGGGAGGCAAAAGAATCAGGAAGGGAGGGAGAAAGAAAACAAAAAAACCGTTCCAAAGAAAGTCAATGAGAACTGCTTCTACTAAGACCCAGCAGGCAAAAAAATCCAACATAGAGAGAAAAAGTTACGCGAAAGACGGCAGGCCGAACAAAAAATATCCCTACAGGGAAAACAGTTTGGGTTAACTGACACCCCAGGGAATAGTTCGGGACGATACAAACGTCGTTATACCAGCATCCGAATTTGGTCTCTCAAGTCTAAGGAACCAATTATGGCTATCGGAGGGGGCTTCAAAAGGGCGAGTCCCAAAGCCTTCCATTTCGGGCCAGAAAGAGCAAAACGTCGGTAAGGGGGTCCTTTAGACAGGAAAAAAACGGAACATGATGACGGGAGAGGAGAATAGGTCAGAGAACGGCGGAACCTGACCTCAAAATCCAAAAAAGTGGGGCTACGAGCAGGACGAGAGGAAGATCAAGGCGTCAAAATCGGAGAAAAATCATACTTCCGGAAAGTCGCTTGCAAATGGAGCAGGGAAACAACGATCGATAGAGCGAAGGCTATACAAATAAGACGGAAAGTTGGAAAGCAATTCGTCTGCTGGAAGAATTAATAAACGGGTTAGGTGATGATCAACCCTACCTGGTAAGAGTGAGATAAAGGCGAAAGGAAGAAGAAACAACTTCGGGGGAAAAAAAAATAAGGTTACCGAGAAAAAATCGGGAAGAAGATCGAACCTTCCAAAAGACGGTTTGACTAGAAGTAACAAAAAGGGCAAGCAAGCACACTGATGCCCTGACTAAAAATACTAGGAAAAAACTTGAGTTAGGCTAAAGTATAAAAATAAAAGGGGAAATATGTTTCACAATGACGGTATGTTGGGAAGGTGCGTCGTTCGAATAGCTATGCTATTGGGGAAAGGGAGGGAAGATAGTTGCAAGCCTTACAAGTGGTGTGTCGCGGAAGAAAAAGAAGGAACGTCGGTGGGCAGGAATCAAGGAATGTCCAACCAGATAAAAAGACAAAGAGTGATAACAACATGGCAGCAAACACTATGTAAAAGGGGAAAGAACGCAAAAAACACAAAGAAAAGCTGTTGAAAGAAAGGGTACATTCATGCAGCAGAAAAAAAACCGCATGCCTGGCGCTTCTTGTCTAATCCCTGAAATCATCAATCCTTAGGGAGGCGAGGAAAAACGCTCGAAGACGCTCTGTATTCGAAAGAGTCAGAAAAGATGGGGTTGGGGGGGGGACCGAGCAGACAGGGTTTCTGCAGGACAGAGCAGGGTGGACTGTAACCTCCTAAAAACAGGAGGGAAACGAAAAAACGAGGATAGCATTTTCCCGGCTGAAAGGGAAAAAAAAGCCACAGCCATCGAAAGGACGCATTCAAAAACAAGGTGATTGTGTCCGAAGCGGTGAAAGACTCGAGTTCAAAAAGCGGGGAGAAGTAGGGATCTGTAGGTGGTTTGGAACGGGAGAAGGGAGAAGTGGGAAAAGCGGCGAAGAAATAAGAAAAAAGTTGGGGTCAAGAAAAAAGGAGGCGTTCGAGGACTGTATCAGTGAGCTCGAAGGAAACGCTTCCCGAAAAGAGGCCAATACGGGCCAAAACGTCAAAGTAGCAGCACCCGTCATAGGATGGAAAATCACAGGGGGGAAAATGAAAAAGGACTGGAGATAAAACGGACTTCACGCGTTCGCGACCAAACAGGGTTTTGATAGGATTGGGGAAGGATGCCTGCAGGCTCATCGCCAGGGAAAAACCCAGGATAATTCAGGGGCAGGCGGGGACTTGGCTGGCAGGGACAACCTTGGCATCAGAAAGGGGGGGCAGTTGACGCATTCGGGACTTAGAGTCTGTCCCTGAAAGGAAATTAGTAATGAGGAAAGGACTGAACAAGCAGGGGGGGGGGGGCGGGAGGGAAAAAAAAAGGAGGAAGGTCGGGAAAAGTTCAAGCTTGGCCCCGCACAAAGGGGGTCAGAACGGTGAGCAGGGGAAGGGAAGAGAAAGGAAAAAAGAGCTCATCTTAGACGTGTGGGAGGAGGGCAAGAAAACAGACGTCTCAAGAAGGACACATGGAACCGGGTGGAGCTCAGGGAGAACAGAAGGGGGAAACGTTAAAGATCGAGTACAAAGAAGGGGGAAACGTCTTTCGTGCTTGCGGACCGAGAGCGTAGGGGAAAACACGGGAAAAGGTCAACGGTTAAAGGCAAACTGCAAGACGAAGGGAAAAAGTGGGAACTCTAGGAGATTTCGAAAGGGGCGCGGGTACTTCTTGGGGAGGTTGGGGTTTGCCGTGACGGAAAGGAAGCGGGGGGGAACCCGGCAACCAAAATAAGCAATCCTCGCACAACACGAGGAGATGAACGAGAGGAAATGCTGGGGTTGGAAAAAGGTGGTGCAGGGGAAAAAATCCGGGCGTCAAGAAAAAGAAGGACAACAGAACAATCGAAGTCATAGGAGAGCTCTAGGAAGAAAAGGAAAAGGAGGGGACAGTTTCTGAAAGAAGATTAAGCTGTCCTGGGGAAAGCAAAAGGGGGTCACGCAAGAAAAAGGAAAAGGAAACACGGCTTGGGGGTACTCAAAGGAAGAGAACAACAGAGGGTATCTCCGCGAGAAATGAAAAAACGAAAGGGTAAGGCGACTGATGTGGCAAAGATCACTCCGCAAGACAAAGTAAAATGATAAGGGTGGGGGCTGGGAAAAGAATGACGACAACCCGTCACCGGAAACGTCGACAGAGCCAGATTGACTTGTCCTGGGAGGCAGGTAGATTGAGGGAGAACGACCATCTTTAGAGGCGATGGAGAAAGGCGAAGAGATTAAAAGGGAACAGGAGATGCCCGGCCAACGGACGAAAAAAGGAAAGAAAAAATAGGGTAGTAAAGGGTTTCACAAAAGGGGGGGAAAAGGTGTCATGTATGCGATAAAAAAAGATGGAACGAATAAAAGGAACCTGGGAGGAGAAATAAGTGACAGATCCGTAGTCTGAAGTTTACAGGGCAGCTGCAGGAGAGGAAACGGGGTGGTCAGGGTGAAAAAAGACGTGGTTGACGAACGTGGGCGGGAGCTTGGTGGTTCCTAAAAATATTGAGAACCCGAACGGATCTCAAAGGAGGCAGGGATGGGAAGCCAGGGAAGAGTCCGATTAGAAACGACCACTAATTAATAGACTTAAAAAAATGGCGGCAAGTTCGATGAACGTGGGTCCGAAGAACAAGTCCAAGCGAATAAGGGTAAGTAGAAAGAGGAGGGGCTGATAGATACAAAGGGGGGCAGGAGACGTAGCAAGGTTTTGGAAATGGGAAAGCTTGAAGTCACAGAGCAACCCATCTCTGGCAGAAATTAGAAAGGCAAAAACAAAGTTAACAAGAGCGGGAAAAAAAACAAGAAAGGAGTACCTCAGGAAAAGAAGGATGGGGAGACATCCAGAGAAAATCTAAAGATCCGTTTCAAGAGGGGCGGGCTGCGGAGCCTATAAGAAGAAAGGAAAACGAAGAAATGGGGGAGCGGGAAGAGGGTGAAGGCGGAACAGTTTTGGAAAAAAAAAAAAAAAAAACTGGGATTGCTCGAGCTTTTAAAGATGTATTAGGAACAGGAAGAAGTGCTTGATGGGGTATCACCGATTGGTTGAGGAAGACGCTGGTTTTACAAATTGGGGAATTATATCCATAACCTTAGTAAAAGTCGAGAAACAGAAAAAAAAGAGTAGGGGCACATAGGCTGAAGGGAAAAGGAGAACAATATCATAAAGGAAGCAAGAGTAAAGCCGTGTTGAACATAAAGAAGTTTATTGTGGGGGATGACTAACCGAAGGGAAAGGAGCGGTTAGGTGGGTCGGGAAAAAAGGAAAGTTCTGGGGGGGGCAACAGAATGACGGGAAGAAAGGAGTAGAAGAAAAAGCTTGGGGGTTCGGAGGTCAACACTTGTCAAGAGACGGGTTGGGAGGCCGTTTAAACGAGGACTTAAAGACCAGAAAGTCTGAAGAGAAGGAGCAAGTTAAATCGGCAGCAGAAGGAGGCAAGGTTCTTGCCCAATGGAAAAGAGGGGGAAGAGAGCCGTCGCGAAAGGAAGGCTTGTGTCGCGCAAATGGGCCGAAAAAAAAAAACGAGTTCCGAAGAGTTGGAGACGATGTGATCAGCTAGAGGATAAAAACGGAACCATCGTGGCTGTGGAGGGGGGGATTGGAGCAGGTGTAAAGCAAACAGGACTGGAAAAAAAAGATGCGACGATCCAAGGCGGGCAAAGGAAAGATTAAAGGACAGGAAAAAACGTATAAGAGATAGGAAGGAATGATGTGTCTCCTAATCTACAAAAATAAAAGGTGCTTCGGGAGAAGGGGGATGAAAGCCGTCAAGGGTCGGGAGGTAAAGGTAACGCGGCTACGCAAAGGAAAAGTGGTTTTAAAAAATCGGGAAACATGTAAGGAGTGTCGACAAAGCCTGATGCAGTTAGCGCTGGAAAACGACGAGGGCGGGACTGGCTTGCAGTGGACGGCCGGGAAGGGGCCCGAAAGGATTCAGTGGTACCAGTCTGTGTAACGGCGGGGGTTGGGAGGGGTTAATGTAGAAAAGACAGTGAGAATGGGAGAAAAGGGGAAAAGAGCAACCAACAACGGAAGAGGAAAAGGGAGGGGGTCCACATCATCAGGTCGTGGAGAGAAAACCGCAAACAAGCCGGCGAAAAAAGAGTAAAAGGACTAACTGCGGCGGGAAAGTCTGCAAACGCGGAAGAAAAATAAAGCCAGCTCCATAGGAAAAGTGACTACCAGACGGAGGCGCATGTCCAAACAGTGGTCATCACCAATAGGCGAACGAGGAAACGGAAAACCGAAGCCGGGACCACCTTGCAGGGAGGCGAGGACCATTCAAAACAAGAAGAAAAAAGAGGAGAGAGGCAAGAAAAAACGACCATCAAAAGGGCGCAAAGGGGGCGAGACGGTCGGTCAAAACTGTAAAAGGAAAGTAGGGAAGGGCCAATCGACAGTTGTCGCAGAAGAGGGGACCTCGAAAGGGGGGGGGGGATGATCAATAACCTCAAACTCGCAAAAGGGAAAAAAAAATTGATAAGACCCAAAGCCTATTAATGATCAAAAAAAGAAGAGCGCAGAAAAGCTGCTTCCCATGAACTTGAGACCTTGGAATCCGAACGAGCGAGGGGCGAGCAGAGAGGCTATAGGTACGAAAAAAAAGGCGGCCCAGTGGCTCAACTGCAAGAGAAGGGGAAGAAACTTACTGTGCGGGGGGTGCCTCCATGGAGCCTTGAATGCTTGTCTATAGAACCGGATAGGAAGGGAAAAAAAAGAGCAAAACCCGTCCGCGTGTGAAAAAGAAGGAAGGTTAAAACTCCAAAAAACCAATCTGAGCCGTGGATTATTAAAAAAAAAAAACAACGGGCAAGAAAGTGAAAAAGAGGGGGGGGAAAGACGAAAACAACCAAAAAAGGTCTGCGGGACGTTCGGTTTGGGTGGGGTTTTTGGATAATACACACGAAGATTTCCCAATGAGGAAAGGTGCGGGTGGCCTCGTGCAAATAACGAGAAGTGGGGGGCTGTCTGAAAAAAAAGTGGGGGAAGAAGTACTCCGTGGGATGTGCGACGAATTTTCCCACTAGGCCCCATCGGAATTAGGGGGAGCAAGGAAGGTGGCCATCAACGAGCAAGAAATCCCAACAAGGTGGATGAAAAAGGGGGGGGGGGAAGACGAAAAATGTTCGCAAAAGACAGCCGCTGCAAAAAGATGAGCCAGGCAATCATGGGGCAAATCTGTGGCGCATGACAGGAGCAAAAGGACCACAGAAAAAGCCTATCTTTGCTTCTTAGTGCTATCAAAGGTCATCCGTCTAATAGCTCGATTAGCGCTGAAAGAGAGAGGATGACCTAAAAGAGGAGGCGGAAGGAGAGGGGGTTGGGGGGCGTGGACCCGCGTCCGAGAAAAAGGTGTGTTCGTGATTTATGAGGCAGGGGTTGGAACGCGCCACGAAAGGGGAACAACTAAAGACGGTCATCTAATTGCCGGATCGCACGAGGACCAGCTTAGGAGGGAAAAAAATTCTCCGGTTGGAAAAGGACGGGGGGAAAAAAGTCGGGGAAGTGTGACAACGGGCGGAGAACGATATAAACAAAAAGGGGGGGCAAGGGTGACTAAGTCCCGCTTGCCAGAGCTGAACCGGGCAAAGGGAATTGGTTACGGGCAGATAAAAGCGGTTAGTGGAAAACAGGGGGGGTAAATCTCTTTCTAAAAATTCAAACCAAGAAGGTCAAGCACTTCAAAAATCTGGGGTCAAAGGTAAGATTGCTATCCTGAAGCTAAAAAATCATTCGGGTTAAAAAGACAAGTAACTTTAGCCTGAACTGTCCCTTCTTTGAAGACATTGCTTGGGGGGTCAGGAAAGGTCGTTGTAATATCGCAATTAACAAAAAGGATAGAAAACCGGAATATCCTTCGCTAGGTGGATGAGGGACAAGAATTGTTCAGTGACCGTGGGAAGGTATCATGGGAAACGAAGTCTTGAAATTCAAAAACTAGGACCAAAAGAAAGGGGAGGGGGGGGAAAGGAAGAAGAAATGCAGTATGTTGACGGTACCAGTTAAAAGGAAGGGAAAAAACAAAGGATGACGTCCTTTTCGGAAGTGAGGAGCAGTCTCATAAAGTCAAAACCACCAGGAGCATGAGAGGGGACGAGGGGAAGGAGATAAAAATCCTTCTCTATAAACAAAGGAAGGCCCGGGGGGGATTGCTGTTATAATCATGTGGTAGATCCTCGGAGAGAGGACAAACCGTGGTTTGACTGAAGTTCTTGATAACCCAAAAAAGGGACATGAACCAAGGCCAGATAACGGGGGGCAGGCAAAAAAGCCAACGACTTGTTCACCCATGCACCGAGTGTGAGGAAGGATTGGGAAGGATCTTGCCGGGGGGACGAAGAGGGGGACAGGCAAAACTCAGAGACACTCGAATAGAAAGACACAAACAACAAGTAGGAAGAGGAAAAGCGTGGTCGGGTCGGAGGGGTGCGTGCAAGGATCAACTTGAAAAAATAGGGGGAAAAGCGAACAATCGAAGAAAAAAGGCATAAAAAGAAGGGTGTCATGGAAAAAAAAAAAAGAGGGGGGCATGTCGCCGTGCAATGCTGTCCTGGCCAGGGGGAACTCAGAAGGAAGGAAAAGTAAACACGAGGGAATAGATGCACCGGGAGACAAAAGTGGAGGGAGAAGCAGCGAACACTAATGGCCTGCTCTAGGTTCAAAGAAAGGGACCGAAAGAAAGAACACCGCACTGAGAAATCTGTGGGTGATATCTACCTGAGAAGATCCCCTTCAAGGAAGAACGAGGCCGAAGACTTTTTTGCTGACCGAGGGGGACGGGTGAAAGGGAACATTACTAAAAATGGTTGTCGAAAAGCCAAACCAAGCATCTTATTCATGAAGTGGAACGGGAGGACGAAAGGAAAAATTCGGACCAGAATGGCGGAAAGCCAAAAGAAACGGCAGGTGCCCCGAGCCAACAGCGAAGGCTAGGGAAAGACACGAAATTGAGTTCACCTCAAGGCGATACAACAGAGTACAAGCATCATTGGGTCGCAAATAATTGAGAGCGCAAGGAAAGGGGGCCAAGCGGGGAAGTGGAAAAAATTTTGCCGCGGCCGTCGGAGGAAAAAAAAAGGGGGGGCGGTACGGTGCAACGAGGTAACTTGATTGAAGTCCTTGTCGTTGGAGCCTTGTAAAAACGTAAAACAAATTCACACTTTGATCAGCGTAAAAACCTCTCCGACGGGCAAGTACCAAAAAGGCGTATTCGAACAAAGCGGGACCAGCGGACTACGTGGGAGAAAAAACGTGCACCAAAACAATATTTCTAATAAAGCACCTACAAAGCGGACCCATTCGTTTTACAAAAGTCTTCAACCCAGTAGGAGGGGCCCTATAAGAAGGTAAAAAAAAAAGTACAGTTAAGGGAGGATAAGAGTTCCTGTGAAAAATCGGGGGTTAAAAGAAACAAAAAAAAAACAATCATATAGCAAAAAAACCTCTGAACAGCACCAGAAAAAAAAACAGGTAGATGGAGGACTGTCACAAAAAAAAAAAACCGAAGAGAAGTCCTTAAGGAGGAGATCCAGAAGCGAAGAAAGGAGCAAGGTTCATCGCTCTATCGAAGGATGAAGCTAGAAAAAAAGGTCATAAACAACGGCCGCAGGGGGGAGGAGAAGACGGGAATGCGTACACTTATGTGCCAATAGGAGGGTCAAGGGAGTGAGCGGGGGAGGGGGAGGTTTCGAAAAAGAAGGGAGATCCATGGTTGTTATTCCAACGGGGAGTTGATCTGCGGGGCGCGGGATGGCTGCTGACAGATCAGAGAACGTGGAAGGAGAGAAACAACTAAAAACGTCTTAATCTGAAAGGAGGGAAATTGAAGGGGGGAATCACCATCTCAATATAACCACTAGGGAAGGGCATGAAGGAATGGTGACAGAGACGCTTTGCTTTTGTGGAATACTTAACTAAAGAAAGGCCTAAGCAAGGGGGTAGGGGGGCGGCAATATGTGTAGCTTGCACGCGGGCGCAATTGTCAAAAGCCTTCTTAATTCTTAGAATGGAAAGGGCTAAAGGGGGAAATGAGGAGTTCTTAGTCAAACAGGAGGGAAGGGGGGGTGTAAAGGAGAAGGGTGTTGGAAATTTTGTCCGCTAGGCGGTATCCAGCCAAGGTAGGGGCAACAGGGCTCACAGAGGGCAAAAGGAAACATGACGTCATGGCTAAAGGGAAGCGCAAAGTTGTGGACTGGCCGCGAGAGAAATTCGAACGACGGGACAGCTTTTTGTAAGGCTACGGGAAGCGCATGTAAGGAGCGAATGGGGCAACGAAGAGGTATCAGTCATCGGCTTTGACATGAGGGACTTTGACGGTGGGAGGGAAGTGATCACGAGTCGAGACAAGCTCAGGGAAGATCCAAGGCAGGGGCAGATGCTATTTATACACGTAGCCGCAACAATCACGGGGAGTCTGGGGTGTCAAAAATGCTTACGGGTCGAAACAAAGTAGAAGACCTGGGGCTTCCTGGGAAGGGGCGAGCAGAAACAAGGGTCAGATGTCACATGTAGGGGACGAGCAAGCCTACGTCAGGGGGAAACTTTTTGAATAGGTCAGCAAGTGAAGTGAACTGCCGGATGGCCGTAGTTCATGGAAGAGGGGGAGCGGGGGCTCTGGGGCGGCCTGCAGGGAAGGGGGGAAAAAAGGGAAAAGTCAAGTGGGAAAAACCTCTTTGGTGGGGGGCAGGTTTTCCAGGCAAACACCTTTATAAAATACACTCGAAAAAAAAACGAGGGGAAGAGGCGGAAGGGGATGTATGGGCAAAAAAAAAACATCATCAGGTGAGGTGAAAACAAAACAACAAGGGAAGAAACAAGCGGTCGAACTTCGGAACAACCATGATCAAGCAAAACCCTCGGGAACGAGACGATGAAATCGCAGGGGGGAAGCCAAAAGTCCGTGAAGGATCTTGCAAAACTTTTTTAAAAAAACTGAAGAAAAGGGGAGGAAAACTGTCCCGGTACAGAATCCGAAACCCCGGGAAATACGAAAAAAATGCTAGAAGCACCAGGTGAGGAGGGACGAGAAAAGACGAAAACCACCTTAAGGGGGAAAACGGAAGGGCTACGGATCCCTTAACTTGGAACTCGAACCGGCACGCGAACCAGGGGAGAGAGAGATTCCTCCGAAAGAGTGAGTCATGACCGCAAAAAAAGGAAAAAGGAAGGGGAGAAAGAAAAGCAGAGATCTTATCCGAGAGGAAAGCCGGTAAAAATTCGACTCCTTAGAATGAACGGAACTAAAAAAGCATAGGATCTCTAGAAAGACCAGGATATCCACACAACAGTGTCAAAACAAAACTTGCACTTAGCCGGAAACTGGACGGTGTGAGAACCGGGGAACCGGAAAGAAATTGCTGATCCCACCCGAAAAAAAAAAAAAAAACAAACCTTACCGGGACAAAAAAAAATAAGACCGGGTACATAGAAATCTGACCCAATGCAAAAAGCTGAGCCGAAGCGAGAAGTCAAAGACGGGGGGGGGAAAAGGAACTGAACAAAAGCAAGAGAAAAAAATTAGGACCCGAAAAAGAAAAAGCTAGGGAAGCCGCAAATATAAAATAATGCTTATATGGTCACAAGGAAAGGAGGGCTTTTCCTCGTGATAGCGAAAAGCTGGGGGCTTTGAAACCTGACGCCGAACCTCAAGCAGAGAAAAAGCCAGTGGGGGGAAAGTTTCTCGAAATGAAAAAACGAAAGGAAGCGGAAAGGTTTGGACAGAAGCAAATATTGTTGTCAGCGCCAGATCCAAAAATCGTGACAATGGGGAAACAAGAAACTTACGGTTGGGGAGGAAAAAAAGACTCCGAGGAACGAGAGGCACGTGGCAAAATACTGTGGTACATGAGGAAAAAACCACCCCCGCCCATGCTACGAGGGGGGGAGTCTGACTGTTAACAGAAAGGGGCATCCAGCATGGGGGGAAACGAGTCGAATCGATAAGGCGGTAAACATCCCGAAGGAAAGCAGAGGGGGTTTGTGGGCCGGACCGCGCAAGAAATTTGTAGGCTGGTTGAAAGACTGAGGAGAGGGGTGGAGATGGCCGAAAGATTACCTACGAAGTGATCTATTGTCCCGATGGTACAGTCCGGAGGGAGAGGACCAGGAAACTGGTGGAGGTTTGGAAGAAGCTGTGTAACCAGGGGCCAGCGACACTTGCGAGGATGTAACGCTCTTGGGGGGGGGGCCGTTCTAGGGAACTCAGATGGAGCAAAAGGATTTCAAAACGCCGGGCGCAAGGGCCTTCCGTGAGGCAGGTAAAACAGGGGTAATAGAGGAAAACAAAAAGGGGCAGTCCAGGGAAACTCTCATTCACAGAAGGGGAAATCAAGTTTTCAAAGAAGGCCGCGGAATAATTGGGGGGAAATGACCGAATTAGCGCTCAGCTTTCACTTCGATTCAGTTAACAACCAATGGCTGGGAAATGAGGAAGATTTTTATCGCCGGGGGGCAGAACTCATGCTGTAGAGACTAGAAAGGAGCTGCTTGATGGATTGGCAGGTCGATGGGGTTGCATTGCAAGGGGGGTTGGGAATTGCCCGCAGAGAGGGTGAAAACGTGGGCTTTCCAACTGACAGGAGGGAAGGGGGGGAGTCGGGGAGACGGGTTCGGGGGAAGGGGGGGGGGGTGGCAAGCTATATTCTGGGGGGAAAAAAAAAGCGTAATGGTGACCGACCACGGTCCAGGCCCCAACAGAGGAGAGAAGGGGTGAGGAAACGGTTAATGAGCGAGGGACGGCGGGAGACCAGCCGAGCTCAAATCTTTACTCTTATATGTCAATAACGAGGAGCATCAGATCAGAGGGACAAACACGTCCAATGTGGGGGGGAGAAGGCGGGGATTCAGGGTATCTGCCCGCTCAATTAACAGCCGGGGACTTTACGTTGGTTTGGGTCTAGGGGGAAGAGAAAAGCTGGACAACGCCAAGCATTCATGGAGGCGAAAAGGAACCTCGGAAATGTGTCCCCATGCCGACTCCGGATTTCGGACGCGGGGGGAACGGATCTTTAACGAAAGGGGAGAACAAGGGGGTGGTTACACCGACACCAGAATCGAAAAAAAAAAAAAAAAGAGAGAAAAAAAAGAGGGGCAGCTGCCGGGGGAAAAAGGAGGCCGTGAGTCACGGAAAAAGCATAACAGCCATAGACATCATCGAAGTCTCGCAAGGTTGGGAAGCAAACGGTAAAACGGAAGTGGACGAAACCGGGAAAGCTGGGCCGGGGGAAATCCACAAGCGAGAGTAAGAAAACGTAAGTAGCACGTCGTTGTACTGGGATCCTTTCAGCTACCAACGAAGTAGACGCGAGAATAAAAGAAGGGGGAGGGGCACGGGTTCAAAGCACCGACCTCATCAATGCGAAAGAGGAGCCAAGGTGGTGCACCGAATGACGATACAGGTCACGGCAAGAAAAAAAGAGAAAATCCACTTGGGCGTGACCAGATGTTAACAGGAAAGGGGGGGGGGAAGAGGAAAGGGGGGGGACCTAACCAGTCATAATACAGAAGCTAGAGGGAAACCTGCACCCTTGCTAAAAAAAAAAAACGGTACTTCAAAGATGGGGGAAAAAGACGACAAGGCTAAGGATCGTAAGGTTTAGGAAATCATTGCCGCAAGGCGCTACAAGGATGTCTAATCAAAGGCAAAGTTTAAACGCGACGAGAGGGACAAAGAAACGGAGAGAAAAAGGCAGGGTCATTTTGAAAAGGGATGTGTGCAAAGGCTCTAACCTAAAGGGACAGGGGGAATAGGGAAGGGGCCAGGGGAAGGGAAGCTTGGTCATCACCGGGATTGGAACATTTTTCGCGAAAACCGCTCAGCTCGCCCAGCCTGGCGGGAGGAGACAGATGGGAAGTCGGAGGACTGGAAAAGAACAAAACAATAGATTTCGAAGAATATCCAGGCGCACTGCTAGTCAAACACATTAGGGGGGCCAAGGAAAACCGGGAGAAAGGTCTGTAATAGAAAGAAGGCTTTTACAAGGACGAGAAGGAAAAATACAAGATGTTCGTGGAAACGCGTGTTCGGGGGCCGGGAAACAAGCGCCTCTGAATGAAGCCAAAAAAATTTCCTCGCGATCCAAACCACCAAAAAAATACTAGATCTGCCGGCAGGCAGCCCAAGACCAAACCAAGAACACAAAAAAAAAAAAAAAGAAAGAAACAGAGCGTCTTCGATCAGGTTTCAGAGAATCGAGGGAGGCAAGAAAAGCCCAGCGTAACAGTTGAGGGTCAAAAAGGGACAAAAGAGCAGCACAGGCTTTGCCAGAAAGGGGAGGAAGTACGTTACCTCGAGTTGAAAAAAAAAAAAGTGCGGGCGCAATGTTCCGATATTGGAGGGGGTGTGGCGCTGGGGGGGCGCATAATGGCTGCTGAGGCCTGTACGAGTCCTTCTTTGAAGAAAACTAAACAACGGAAAAAAGGTAAGCAAGGACCGGGGAAAGAAAGACTAGCGAGGACGAAGATTAACGCAATTAACTTAGAACAATTTGAGTGTTGTTATACAGGGGAGAAAAGAACAAAGAACGTCCCGAATCTTAGTGGGAAATATTTGTGATCTTTGCCTTAGGGGGAGAAAGGGCCTCAGCTGTAAGCCTTTCGAATGCCAAGAAGATTGGAATGGGATTTAATCACGGACTGAGGGTTGTCAAATCGGAAACGGGGGATTCAGTGGAAGGAGAAAAAGTATCAAACCATTTTGTCCAAAGGAGCAAGGGAGAACACGTCCCGAGGCAGCTAAGGCCGCGCCAATTCGGGCCAAGGGCCAAGGGAATGGGGAGGAAGAAGGAAGAGGCGCGCGCGGAGAGGGGAGTGTGGGGTTCGGATCCAGGGCAAGCGCTGGGCAGAAGAGGAGATGGGGGGTTGGTTTTTTTTGGTGGGGGTTTGGGACACGGGGACTTTGGAAAGAAAGGGAGAAAAAACTGGGGGAGCTTATCAAAGAGTGGGAAAGGGGGGGGCGCAAGGTGAGGTCATGCAAGCGAGGGGAGAAAAGTCTGGCGAGAGATCACCTGCAGGGGGCAGGGAAGGTCAAAAAAGTACGACTTACCGCGATCGGGGAAACTGGAGGGGTTCGTAAGGGAAAAACCCAAAAATCCGGGGGGGGCCCAAGAGATGGGGAATCCTTGAAAAAGAAAGGGGCGCTCTGAAGGAAAGGGGAGGATTAGTCTTCTCGACGCGAAAGAAACGGTTTGTGCCAGAGACCAAGGAAGAGGAGTGGGGAAGACTGACCGTATTGGGACCGTATCGAGGAAAGAGATGCGCTGGATGCTTTTGCCTTCGGGGGCACGAAAGGGGGCGCCCGCAGGGATTCCCAAGGAAAGCTTGGATGGTGGGAGGTGTCCTTCGACACGCAATGGGGAAGTGGAGCCATAAGAGAGATCAACCAGAACAACAACGTAGGATTCGGGGAAAAAGAGAAAGGAATTCCACAGATCAAGGTCGGGGAAACCGAAAACACCGCCGTTCAAGTCAAATGGTTCGTTCGATTCGTCCCACCAGGGCGAAAGGAAATAGAACCAGAGGAAAGAAAAAAGGAAAAGAAAAAAGCTAAAAATATCCCTAAGAAGGGGCAAAACAGGGCTACTATAGAAGACAGCTCCCGTTACCCACCTAAACCTGATGGGAAAGAAAAAATTATCGGACAGTTATGCTATTAGGGAGAGCAAAGAAGAAAAAAAAGCTAAAGGTCGCACCATACGAGGAGAAAAAAAAACGTCGCCGGAAGCGAGATGCAGCAGAACCGGGATCGATCGAAGATGCAACGGGGAGGGGCTGAAATCCAAACGCGCAAGTCCAAAGAAGGGGGATAAAGCAAAAGACGAATGAAAGCAGAGAAAAGGGCCTGCGGGCTGGGGCGCCCAAAAAAAGCAGGGACCGGGAGCGACAACGGAGACGGGAGCGCACGGAAGATCCCCAGCGCGGAAAGTGGTCAATGGCGCGGCCGTTAAAAAGGGGACTGTGACTGTGTGCAGATAAAGTGGGGGCCTTGGACATATTGGCTGGGAGAAAACAGGGAGGAAAAAACGGAAGAAAAACTGAACCTTTAAAACACAAAGGAAGTTACGAGACAACGACTCCAATCCAGCGGAGAAGGGGGGGAAAGACGACAGGTCCAGAAGACTTTGGACATCGGAAGAAAAAAGAAGGCAAGCAGCCGTGCACTAAAAAACTACGGGAAGGGGTTCGTTCATGCTAATTAGACCAAAAAGGGGGTCCAGGGACTTACAGGGGGGAGTTGCCTCGGGGGCGGAGCGCTAGGCTTAGTTGGAGTTCCCTGAGCGCATTGGCCGAATGACAATCGTAAGAGGGGGGTTTTCTCGAAATGTCCAACCAAAGAAAGCCTCGGAGGCGAGGAAAAAAATCAATGGGCAGACAAGCCAAAGATCGGTGAGACCAATTGCAGCACGCCCAGTCGTTAAAAAATAAAAGACAAATAACGAAAGAGTTAAAAACTGTGTCATGAAGGGCAGTCAGAAAAGCTTAAAACACAAACCAACATCAAATGAACTGGACGGGGGGAGTAGGAGTTCTAAAATTCATCCTGAGGATGGAGAGCTAACGCGCCGCTCTGGATTGGCATCAAGGAAGGAAAAAGATGGTTGGGTGGTGGGCGGGGAAAAACGGGGCGAAGATGACATGGTTTTTTCGGCAGGGAAAGGGGACGGAAAGAAAGAGGGAGGGGGGAGAAATCGCCTCAAACGGATTGACCACTAAAGCGAAAGATGAAAAAGCAATCAGTTGCCCGGAGAGATACCCAGCTGGGACCGATGCGCCGGGGCTTGGACGTGTAAATAAAAAAATGCCGGAATGGTCCGGGGGTACGAGAATTAAGCCTTGTTGGGGGGCCGGGTTCTAAGACCGTGAAGCGCCTTCCCAGAAGGGGGAAACATGGGGGTCGCAGAAGAGCTCGCGGGAGAGAAACATGGGAATCTCGGGATACAAGAACGAGTAACAAGGCAACTGAAAAGAGGAAAAAGGGAAGACAAACCGTGACAAAAGGGAAGGAAACGGACAAGACATAAATGAAACGCCTTATCCGGAGCGTGAAATTCAGGGTTCGAGAAAACTGGGGGGATTGTTGAAGTCGTAAGCTTGGGAGCGACAGAAAGACCAAGGGGAATCGAAACCAGAGAACATCAGACTCTGTGCGGGGGGGGGATGCGTAAGACTCGTCCCCTGTTGGGGGCACTTAAAGAGACCGGGGCAGATGGGAAAACTGGCCTTCAAGCCGCAGTACACGAAAGGCGGACGACAGTATCTGTCAAATGAAAAGAGGGAGGGGGAGGCGGTCGAACACTGCGTATGGTTCACGTTAACTCCGGTGGAAACCAAGCAAACTTCCCCCGACAACGGGAAAGGACGACAAAGTTTGCTTGCCGGGGGAAGGGGGAAAGGATAAAACTGAATGCCCACCGAGCTCAGCTTTATACGTGAAGGGGGGAGTAGGTATTTAGGAAACCAGAACGTCCCAAAACATCAGAAGTTTGGATTTAACTTAAGGTATACGCAGGGGGGGGAGAAGCATGGTGCCTGTAAAAAGGAATTTTGGGGGGGGATTGGCCTGGGGAAGGGTTATTGAGGAAAGAGAGAGTGGATGGCAACTGCCTATTCCCGGGGGGAAAGCAAATTGATACGGGGGGGTTACCCCTCAGCCCTCCGATTATGGGAGTGAAAAACGGATGGGTGACGTAAACTAATTGGGTGGGGGACCGGGACGAAAGAAGGAGGGGGAAACCACGCCCAAAAGTAAACGGGGGGAAGACTCTCTCCACAACAGTATGGAAGAGAGTTCAACGGTAAAAGGAAAACTGGGGGGTGCCGGGAAAAATTCAGAGGCCTTGAAAAAAAAAAAAAACGGGCGACCATCTAAATAAGGAGAGGCCTCGCAGAAGTTTAACTCGGAAAAGTGAAAACAAAAAAAGAAGAAACTTGAAAAGAAAGAGGAGGATGAACCTCAAAAAGGAACGGAAGAACAGGGCTGGGGGAAAGCCTCAGGCCAGCTTGAAGGGTGAAGCAACTCGTAATCAACTTAACTTGTAAGGAGAAACGGATGTTCAAGATCCCGTACAATAGAAAGACAGAAGAAGAGAAGGGGGGGGGAGGGGGATGCAAAAGCAAGAAAAAAAAGAGGAATCCGCTTGTGCGGACACAATGAAACTGGTACCAAAAACGCAATGTTGACTCACCCCAATTTAGTGCAGTAAGGTGGAAAAAAGGGAGAGGGAAGGACTGAAGACTCCACAAAACAGGAGTATAACCGCCAAACTACAAAGTGGGAACAACGCAGATCCAACGCGAAGGAAAGAAGGAACCATGTTGGAGAAGGGATTTCCTGCAAGTCGAGTTGACTATAAGAAGGGTGCGCTAAATAATGAACAGGAAGGGGGAGCAAAACGCAAGGGCGAATTTCACAAATTTCATGAAAAAAAACGATGTAAAGAGGAAACAGGGGCTTGGAACTTTGAAAAAAAGGGTGGGACTGGGGTGACGACGATTTAATCTTTTGCCTGTCAAAAGAAGGGGAACCTGGGAGCGCGAAGAAAACGGCCGGCTCTGAAAAAAAAGAAGGTTGAAAAGAAGGATGGCCAGCGACGGCCCAAAACAGAGTACTATCAGGTGACGGGAAGGAGGCATGAGGAAAGGCGTCGTGGTAACAAAGGCGGGGGCAAGCCCCGGGCGCATCTTGCAGAACGAAAGGACGGTAAGAGGCTATCCGGAAGAGACGTAAGTTTCGTGGGATAGGGCGGCGTCCCAAACAACCCACGAATCTTTCAAAATTTCCGAAAACCAGGCCAAGAGATCAACAAGACCCCAAAAACCCAGAGGAGGCTCTGACCTGCCAGGAAAGGAATCGGAGGCGAGCAAGGTTCAGGATAAGAAGGTGGAACAAAAATAAAAGGGGAAACAAAGAGAAACATTGGAGGGGGGGGTATCGCGCCCGAAGGCGGACAGGATTGAAAAAGTTGCAGTAGAGCGTGCAGCGTAGTCGTGTGGGAAAGAAACCAATGCTGCGAAAAGGGGGTGGTAGAACGCGGGGGGAGTGGAGGCGCTGGGGTGCCAAAGGGGGATTCTGCTCCTAGGGACATTGAGGGGGAAAAAAAAAGAAACTACACAAAGGGGGAGAGTGCAGTGAGAAGGAAAGGGGGAAAAAAAAAAGAAGAGCGAGAAGAAGGAAAAAAAGGAGAAGGGGGGCCTGGTATGGGGGGGTCCTTAACTAAACCGACCTCTAATCTGGGTATGTCAGGCATAAGGGGTTGGAACGTTGTCACCTCGTTGGCAAGGTCAAGGGGTAAAAAAGTAGGACTGGAAGAGGCGAAGCAGATAGAGGGGGGGAAAGGAGGGGGGGCTTCGTGTCAACTGCTTCTGGGGGGGGAAAAGTCCGGAAGGGTTTCAGTTACTTTTGGCACTATTGTGGGAGGAGACCCAGTTGAGGGGAACAGAAGACAGAAACACTCCACAGTGCTCATTGAGGCAGAGCCAGTTTGGACGGTGCCAATGGAAGAGAGGGGGTGTCAAGGGTCGCGAGCCGAAGGGAGGGAATATTTGTGGTTCGGGGCGACAATTAAGAGAATGTACGCGAATGACGAGGGGCGCCGCTTGGGACGGAGAGGGAGGAAAGCAAGAGATTTGCTCATTGAGACCAGAGGGGGAGTGGAGGACGGTGGAGTCATGATCACGAGTCGCGTAAACATCGAGCGACAAGGGGGGAGCTGGGGGGGGGGGGTGGGAAGAGGGGGATTAAAGACAGTAAAGCAAAGCGTGCGAACGGGGAATCTTTTTTAATCAGGGCAAGAAAAAAAAAGATAAGAAATTGGAGGACTGAGTTGCGGAGAACAAGGGGTAGATGCAGGTAAAGGGCAGGCAGAAGAAAGCTCAGGGACCATGTTTTGGGACAAAAAGAGGGACCAAGGGGTATTCTTGGGAGGACTGCCGGGGGCCGGTCAGCATTCAACGCGCAATGATGGGCTTGTCACCTGGGGAACGGGGAGGGGGAGGACAAACAGGGAAACCTTGAACAGATGGGAAAGGGCATTGGTGGGCGGGGTCCTTCTCAAGAAATGGATTGAAAGGGACCCACAACACCACACCCAAC
>Ga0179593_1396288_pt1 | contig 18673 bp, 25 predicted proteins | sample CZODoug2_1_08_16_FD_185931 | JGI IMG/M metagenome (GOLD analysis project Ga0179593, IMG submission 185931) | Vadose zone soil fungal communities from Angelo Coast Range Reserve, California, USA - CZODoug2_1_08_16fungal (PacBio error correction) | ecosystem: Environmental > Terrestrial > Soil >...
AAAGGCATCAAGCGACGCAGAAAAGTAACGGCCGTGACGAGGGCGCGTAATCAACACGTAACACGATCTGCACGTAGGTTAATTCACAACCGAAGGGAAACAGCTAAAGACGAAAGGTCTTCTCGGAAGACGGGAGAATCCTTGTGTCGACAAAGTTGAGAGACGTAAGGAGGAAACGGGAGAGCTGGACCTACATACCGCTCTATTTTCCGATAGCTCCTAACCAGGCGTGCCCATCGAAACCATCTCCAAAAGACGGGTGCCGAGCGAGTCTCGAGAGGGGCGGAGAAAACAGTAGCTGCCGGCAGGCGGAGGGGTCCTGCAAAACAACACTTAGCCGCCGCCAATCCGATTGTTCTCAACAGGAGCCACGCCTCAAGTTATCCTTTCGAAGATTTAGTGAGAAGAGGAAAGTTGACCGCTGCAGAAAAACCCAGGAAACATTGGAATCGATATAAAACTTCCACGACGTCCAGCTGGCCATTCCTCGATTGATGCGCAGCAAAAAACCGGCGAAAATTCGCTATTACTGAGATTTTAGGGCACGAAGTAAAAGGCAAAGACGCGGGAAATAAGGGGTCGAACACACGATTTCAAAGCCCTCTGAGACACTCACAACGCATAGTCCCGAAGTGGGAAAGGACATTTCACATTTGAGTCTCCAAAAGGGAACGAAAAAGAATAAGAGACCTCGCACCAGAATAACTTAAAACCTCTCAAGTCGCTCTCGAGAGCCGCTGTGCTTTCACCAAGGAGGGAAATAGGGTGCCATCGGTCAAGACTCGGGTGAACACGAAAGAATTCATAAAAGCAGAACCAACTCAAGAAAGAAAAGGGGAACTATCTTCGGTCTGATACGATTGAAATGAAATGGCAATCGGTCAGAATTACACCAGGGGGAAAAAAAAAGAAGAAAAGCACGGCTCAATCTAAAGTATACAGAGTTTGCAAGGCTGGGCGCCGCGGCAAACGGAGAACAGTCAATAGAAGTTCTTCACTACACTTTACGGCAGGACGAGGAAACCTTCTGATAAAATCTAGAGTGAAGAGGGGGAACACGGGATTGTTCGCAGGAGGAAGGGGCGAGAAAGAGGGATCGGGAGGCGGGTAAAGAAAAAAACCGTATATGCTCCCGGGGGACCCACTCACGCCAACTTTAGCACTTTAGAGGAATCTCCCCGTTTGGGATTGGACCTTCGGATCAAGGGAAGGAAAAACAAAGCTACAGGGAATACGTTGGGGCTGAAGACCTATCTAACGCTTGGCGGGGACCGGAAACTGGTGCGGCCTATCGGAGCCTTATGCCGACGATCCACAGATGTCAGGAAGCAGCAGGGTCGGAATGAGCGTAGGCCAGAGGAAGGAAATATCTACCCTCCATTTTGACTGCTCCGCGGTGGACCTCGGTCGGGTTTGGCGAGAAACATCAATTTTAAAGAGGTTCAGCGAGGAGGAAGCCAATTGTCGGGAAAGGGGGCTAAGAAAGACCCAAGGTGGGGGGAAGAGGGGAGAGATATCAAGAACAAATCTAAATCCGGCTCGCGCACCCACAGGAATCAGAAAGAAATAAAAGGATTAAAAGAAAAGGTCATAAAGGCAGTCCATCTGCGAATGAGACCGAACAGGAGCAGGAGAAGCAGGGAAAAAAAAAAAAGGGAGGAAGGAAAAATAGAAAAAGAGAGAGCTCGGAGACATCTATTTTCGTCTCGGACGCACCGTTTATTAACCCTCCGTCTTTAGGAAAGGGGGGGCAGAAGGAGAAAAGGGGGAATTCCGGATTGAAATCTCCAAGAGAAACCGGGGGGCAACTGGTAAAAAAGTACAAAAAATGTAAAGACAGGCTACAATCGCTAATTATTGGATGCAGCCACAGGAAAGGGGGCCACAGGTTAACAGAGGCAGAGAAGGGAAAGGGCGGGAAGATCTGGGAAAAAAAAAAAGAGAAAATCAGAAGAAAATCTACTCCGCAAAATATAAGCCGTCCTCATTCCAAAAGACTGGTTGGTATGGGGAGTGCGGGTGAAAAGAACCAAGCAAGGTCACCGAAAGACCCCGTAGCTCCCTTATTCTTTTTTTACGGTTACCCAAGGAAGGAGTCAAAAGAGAGAAGCTTCCGTTTTCACTACGCCTTTTTTATTAATGTCTAATCAAAACCTCCCAACGGGAGCATCGGATATACGTTTGTGTCGACCGGACGAAAGCTAAAAAAAGATTCGGGAATCGCGGGAAATCGGCTTGCAAACGGTCCAGCGAATCCCGCAGATGAAGAGTGACTTGGGAGACTCGGACAAGCGGCCAAGGCTTTAAATGATCGGCGTCTAACACTGGATGGAACGGAACAGAGAAGGAAGTGAGAAGAATTTGGGAAGCTTCGAACAAATTGAGTAGGCCGGGAAGCGAGCAACGTCAAGATGGTAAAATTGGTGGAGCTTACAAAAAATTCTCAAAACCATTCAAAGCCGAATAAGCAGAGCCGCCAAGCCAGACGAAGGAGGAGGTCACTGAGCTATGGGGCGTACCGGGAGGTTTATCTGAGTATAAGGTGGGAAAAGCAGGGAAGGAGCGGACATAAATTGAAAAATCAGGGGAAAGAACGAACAAGACGAAGACTACAGAAGGAGGGGGGGAAGAAAGGGATCGAGTGAGGTGCTCGAGCGTGACGAATAAAAAGGTGGGAAGTCAAATTGGGAAAGGTAAGGGGGAACAACTTTTCACGTGTGTAGGAAGTTGGGGCTCCCCGTTGTTTTCAGGGGAAAGAGGAGGGGCGCAGAAGGTTGCTGAGGAAAAGAAGATCGTCCTCATAAAGAAAATCACAGTGCTAGCAAACGTAAATGCAGATAAACAATGATCGGGCATGCCCTACGTCGTGTTGGTAGAGGAAGCTGTAGGAAAGGGCAAATGTTGCCGGAGCTGTGAGGAGGAGAAGGAAGCAGAAAAGGTCAAGTCGACTCGGAAAAGCAGACATAGTCGGGGCTCATTTTTGGTTACGTAAAGGGAAAGCCAGAGGCATTGGGGGACGGGCGTGAGGTGTCCAGGCGGTAGAACAATGCCGCAATCCTCCGTGCGCTTCGACTGCGAAAAACAAAGGAAGAAAAAAAGTCTAGACTGCGAGAGTTCATCCTACTTGATGCTGAATACTATGTGGGGTTGGGAGAGGGGAGGAAGAAAAGGGTCGTCTTTGAGTAGAGCGTGCATTAAAGTCCGGAAGAGAGGGAAGCCGAGATGCAAAAGTATCGACCGGTCCGGTTTATGAGCTTGATGTGCGATGAAGAGAAAAACAGATACGGGCGATGTTCGGGGGTTTAGGATGGAGTAAAAAAATTGGGGGGGAAAACGCCCTAAAGACAGTACAATTCAGGTTGGCATGCATCCTTCAAACACGGAGTGGGAGAGGAAAAGATAGATAAATCTCATACAACGCCCTAAAAAGCCGACGGGAACGGGAAGAGGGGCGAGGGTTCAGGACTGGTACTACATCCGACGAAACGTAACTCGTTCGAAATCCTAAAGGCGAGGGAAATCAGCATACCGCAACTGTACAAGCCGGCGGAGGGGTCAATAACGGATGCTAATAGAGGCTGCCGAGATATGGTCCCGCTATGAAAAGTACAAAGAAAAAAGTACTAGTGAAAAGGAGCCGGAATCACCCATGAGCCGGCCGATCCAACTCTTCTTGACGATCAGCATCACGGACGAAATTGGGTTCAGGTTTCGCAGGCTCTTCAAAAGAAGCGAGGGTAGAGAAGACAGGCACCTAAAAAAGCCAAGACCGCGGGACGTGTAGGTAAAACAAGGCACCCTCGCTGCGGGGAGAAGGAAAACGGGTGTCGGGAAATTTCAATCCTCAAACTTTGGGCCAGGGAGGGACTAAATCTCGCTTCAAACAAAGAAGGTCCAGCGGGTCCATAAAAAAGGGAAAAAAAATCTTCTCGCGGAAAAAGGGGTCTACCGATTGTACTATGACTTCGGACAAGCAAAGAGACTCTAAAGCCGTGAATGAGACAAACAAGGGTGGCAAGAACGTCCTGACACTACATTAACAGAAAGTGGAAATTCCACAAAAAAGATCGACAATGTTATTAGACCAGCTCTAAGACTCGCCCCTGAAGGGCGGAAGAGGAGTAAGTCCGGATCAGAGAGAGAGCCGGCCGCGGTCACGTTGGGGAACAAATACGATTGAAGAGGGGAAAACAAATTCGGGTACGAACAGAAGTCCAAGACATTAAAATTAAGGAAAGGGAGATCCCACAACACACCCAATCAGACCAAGGAATCATTTCTGTCGCGTGCTGATAAATGGAATAGGGGCGAATGATGGCAGAAAGGGGGTCATAAGCCCTGGGCAAAGGTCCTTCCGCTAGGCATATCTTCTAGCGGAAAAACTGAAGTCTGGGGGGGACCGAGGCAAACGTAAGAAGAAAGACTAGGAGGGAATTCAATTGGGGACCGATCCGTACTCCTATTGGCGTCTCCAAAAGTCACTACAGTAATGGATTATTCTGGGGGGGAAAAAACAAGGGGGATGGACGAGAAAAGGCCGCGAGAATCTGGGGGAGCAAAGTTGGAAGGGGTGCAAGAAAGCCGTATATCAAAGGAGAGGGGGAAGGAAAAAGACGGAACCGTAAAAAAGCGTAGAGGAAAAAACGCGAGGTAAGAATATCCTCTCCCCAGTGGGTGGGGGAAGGCGATACCATTCACCCTGCAGCGGAGTATTTTCTTGACTCAAAGGTGAAAGATAAAAACAGAAAAAAACTAACGAAACAGGGGCTGTTGGGGGGGGGGGGCCAGAGGAAAGGTGGGCAGAGAGAAAAAAAAGATCCGTATGCAGCAGTCCACCAGGAGGGTCACATACTTCTGAGTTCTATCCATTGCATCAGAGCTGCCCCAGTGCAGACTCTCGCTGGAACGAGGGGAGAACGAGGGCGGCGAAAAAAAAAAGCACTGAACCTCATGGCAGCGCAGAGTCCGGCGAATAGGGGTCGGTACCAGGGGCGCGTGTCAAAAAAGAGCGGAAGAATGAGAAATCAAGACGACCTCCTTAGAGTCACCACCAACTGAAAAAAAACAGGGAGTCACAAACTTGTAAAACGGTGCTGGAACCATACGCGAATTCGCCTACATAAGCTGACGACTATAAGGCAGTGGCCGGTAAGAGACAAAAAAGATTGCTTGAAAAAATATGACGTGAAAATCTCGGCTATAATGGTGAGGTCTATTCTCAGGCCGGTTAGACTGGGGCGGGAATAAAAGAAAATTCTTTAGGTTTTTGCGCAAGGTTGTTGCTGATTGGAGGAAGTCTCGCCCGAGAAAAAAGGGGCCTTTGGAACCAACAAAGGGAAGAAGAAAGATGCGCCGGAAATCGGCGCTGCAAAGGGTTTCAAGGGGCGGGGGGACAAATGGATCCACGAGGTGGACGAGAAAAAGAACTTTCGAGCAAAACTCAAGGGGGAACGGAGGCTCGCCAGATACGACCAGAGGGAGGCATCTGCTGGGGTCTGGATAATTATCCGGAGCTGACGCCACAGGCCAGAAAAACGTTTTGGAGGGGGGGAAGGGAAGAGGAAAAGGCGATGATGAGACGAACAACGGGCCAGTATGCTGGTTGGAAGTTAAAACTGATACCCCGGTGAGTAACCCACTGTTTGCAAAACGCCGGTTGGGAGGGACGGGGGGAGACGTCGAAAAAGGGGGGCTCAAAGGAGAATTAAAGATCGGGGAGTTCAGGGGACGCCGAAAGGCGAGAAGATCAAATCGAGGAATTACTGGTTATCGTCAAAGGCCCAGCGAATCCCGGATAGTTATAGTCCTCCTTGGTATCGCCAATGACGCGTACTTCCCTTGAATTGCAAGTGGGAAAAAGGGGGGAGAGGAAAGTTTGCGCGGGCCCAGAAAGGAAAAAAGTAAGGAGAAGTGAGCGGACGCGCGGGCAGTGCAACTGGTAGGACTGAAAAAACTCTTCACAGCAATATTCCGAAACCACACAAAATGAGTAAAGGAGGGGGTGAGATGATGGGTGTCCGGACTCCGAAATTCTCGAAAATGGGAGGAGATTTAGGGTAATAAAAGGGTGGAAACCTGGGAAAGAAGGAAGCCCAATACTTTAAGTCTTGAAAGGGACAAAAGGAATACATCCGAGGGTAGGAAAGGGAGGAAATGCGAGGTGCAGAGCGGGGAGGGGCGAATAAGTTTTGAGAAAATTGGAGTTAACAAAGGTGGGGCTCGGGAATGGGATTGAGGGTTCGGTTGGGACAAAATGTGGTCGAAAGAGAAGGGGGGGAAGAGCAGGACTGTCTGGGAGGCACAAGAGGACCAAGAAAGTAGACCGCAGCCTTCCAGTCATAAAGAAGGGAAAGAGGGGAGTGGAACTTGACTTTCTTTTGTTTAACTGGTAGACCGCAATGGACAAAGGTGAGGAGCGAATGAAGAAGTTCACGAGAAGGGGGAGAACCGGGAACAGCAGAGGCAGGGGGAGACCTTTTGGTCGAAACGGAACGCATAGGGCGGACTTTTGAAGGGACTGCTCTAAAAAACGCGCAAGCAACTAAGTAAGGGGGGGGAGGGGGAAAGCCCTGAAAAAGGGGGAAGCGGGAGAAAAAAGGAAATGGAAAAGGAGGGGCAGAAAGTGGGGGACTGTGTTTGCTTGAAGGAAATAGAAATCAGGGGGAGGGAGTAGAAAGGCGGGGGCAATATAGAGCCTGGAAAAGGCGTTAAGGCCGAACTGAGGGGGTCCGCAAAGAGCAGAAACTGAAGAAAATTGCTCGTATAGGCTTTCATGAAGATGAAGAAACAGAAGAAGTGGAAAAATCGTTAGGGGAAGAAGGTGCGTCACCCGGTGGGAAAAAAAACAGGGGAACTAACACGTCACCCGTACACGGCTCATGGATGTTTCCGTTATTCATAAAAAATCGAAAACGGGAATAGGAAAAGAAAATAGACAAAAAAACGCCTACAGCGCCGTGGACGTGCACGGGCGAGGGGTCGTCACCATTGGAATAAAAAGACCAACGAATCTTGAAGTCTGGGTCGATAAGAAGAATGACAAAATCAAGAAGAAGTCTTCAGGGGAGATCGAGAATTGTCGACTATGCGTCGGAAGATATGCGGGAATAGAAACGGCGAGGGCAAGACTAATTCTAGTCAAGAGCTCGAAGAAAGCAAGAAAGAAAGTCTAAACCAAAGTACTTAGAGAGCCTATAGATCGAAGGAATGGAAAAGATCAGAAAGCGACAGGGAATAAGAATGGTATCTCCGAAGGAACACGTCACGAAAGAAAAAAGAAAGAGGGGGGATCCGTTACCCGGAGACAAATCTGCGGAGATCTTTCTCCGTGTTCGTTTCAAGACGTGCCGGCAGGGGCTGGATAAAAGCTACCTTCAAAAAAAACATCACAGGGGGGGACAGAAGGAAAAGACCGGTCAGACACCTTAGGAGGAAGAGGTCACGTCTTTTTGTCAAAATGTCTCTCTAATAAAACAGTGGGTACAAAGGACCCAAAAGGCCACTCAGGAAAAGCAATTCTTCAGCCCCACGGGGGTTAAGAAGGAAATGGCACATGGGTGATATTCACAAACTCCTCCGCCGCGCCGAGAAAACTGGCGGACCTCGAGAAGAAAAAGTCCAGGCAGGAAGGAGGGAAAAGGGGCAATCAGTAATTTGGACACGTCCGAAACATAGGGAAGAAGAACTTTCAAGAGCAGGGAGGGAACCCTCAGCAAAGAAGAGGGCACATTCTGTAGGGATTTTCTGAGAGCATGGCATTCAGAAGGACACCAGGGTTCCAAAAAAGTAAAGAGGAGAGAAAGAGGAGAGACGAAAATTCCATGCTGGGCGAGGAAGAGGAAGTGCGAAGTCCCAAGAAGGAAGGAAAAATAGAAAAGTTGAGCCTACGCGCAGGACGATGGAGTCAAAATAATCTGAGAGAGGAAGCGGGAACCGTTTCCGGGACGCAAAAAAGGAGCCGAGATCGGCGCGTGGAAAGACACCGATATGCTCCGTTGGAGCAAAGCTCCGGGAACAAGGGGAAACAAAAGGCGGTACTGACAACGCTGGGGGGAGGGAAGATCTCCAAGGGGGGGGGAGCTTTCGTCTGTACCTAAAAAAAAAAGCATAATTTCGTATTGTGTCTTTTCGCGAACGCGAAAAAATGTCAGAAAAGGAAATCCAACACCAACTTTGGATTTGGGGGAATAGAAAGTTGAGAGCTCAGCTGATCCTTCTGACACGAACAACAGAAAGGAAGAGAGGAGCGTATCTGAAGGTCATCAAAGAACCGCGAAATCTCTAATCTCCGCTCGCGTGCAACATAAAGTTTTCCGGGCGGCATAACCAGCGGAAATCAGGGGGGAACGCGAGATGCCGCAGAAAAATCCGGAAAGGGGGGGAAGGGGGGGGAGGTAACAAGGTTACTCGAGAGAATCTCACTCGGATACCTCCCCTTGCATCAACAAAAACGTGACCCCCGCCGGCTCTACCCGGGAAAACAACTCATCAACTAGATCAAAGGGGGGTAGACTAAAAGGACGAGCAAGACGATCTGAAACGGGATCTCTAAGAAAAAAGACAAACGGAGGGAGGGAGTTGACACTCGTCGAAGAAGGTGTAGGTCTAGTTCCCGTTATGTCGTGACTCAACTCGTCCAAGGCTGATCCCGTTGTGATCACGGAAAAAAGGGGAAAAGGAGTGGGAAACAGGGGGGGTTGAGATTCTCGCCACGGAGGTACAAAAGGTCCAGGTGGAAAAAGCCACTGGAACGCTCCGTCAATGCACAGGGGGGGGAAAGGAAAAAGAGGGAGTCTGCACACTTAGTCATAGAGGACAAAAAATTGGAAGGGACGGACTAGGGCCCTGCGCGCTGGGAGAAGGCAGAGAGGAAAAAACCCTGACATATGGGGTCAAGGCACATAGGGGGAAGTCGCCCATACAAATTCTCTTAAAGTAACTGGGGGGATTGCTTTTGAGGGGCCCCCATTCGCTGAGAGGAAGAAAGACAAGCAACCCGATACTGGTTTTCCGGACAGAATAAACGAATGAAAAGACAAAGAAGGGGGAAGTGCTTCCCCATCTGGTTGGGGGGGAGAGAAACGGGGCCTTGGGGGGTGGTCAAACTTGTAGGACCGAAATCTAAACATTCTGGCTATCTGGAGGGAGGAAAAGACGAAAGTCTACGAAGACGACTGATTCGAGTCAATAACACGTTCCCAGAATCCCTATAGTAAGTCCGGTGGGAGAGAAAGAATGTCTGCTCAAAGTATCCGTCAAAGGGGGGGGGAATGGGGAAAAAAAAAAGGGAGATGGGATGTTGAATTTGCCGGGGGCATAGTGCGAAAAACACAAGAAGTACGAGTAGCACTTAGAAGGGAACGCGGGGATTGGCCTTCAGAAAAGGGCAACCAGTGGCCCTGAAAAAGGATTGCACATTGCAACTGTCCCTCCGCCAAGATGTACATTAGGGAGGGCATGAGGTGTCGGCGCCAGATAGGAGTAGGAGAGAAGGGGGCCGTGTTTCACGCAGTAACGCGATGAAATACAAGAACAAAGAAGGGGACCCAGTCTAGGGAGAGAAAAGACTTTTAAGTCGACCGTGCAGGATTGGGACTTTCTCGATCTTTCAGAAAAAGGGGGTTGAAATGCAAATTGAAATTGAAGGTAAAAACGAGGTGGGGGATGGAAGAATGGAGGGGGACATTAAGGTTACAAAGTTGTTTGGGAGGGAAAGGGGCGTAGTCTGCAGCAACAACGTCAAAAGAAACTCAAGGGGGGTACTGCGAGACGAGAGAGAGGAAGGGAAACGGGGATCGTTGGTGGGAAGAGAAGGAATCTGAAGACCAAGCAGTGTGAAAGGGGCAGCAAGGGGAAAGGAGTCAGAATTCCTCTACTGATCATGCGATGGAAAGTTGCTACCGGGACTACCGGCGGGAGTGAGGGGAGAGGGGTCAAGGCTGCGAAAAAAAAAGACAGCCGCACTTTGAGGGGACGGGCGATGGCTCCTCTCTCATAGACCGGTCGAAAAAAAGTTGGGAAGGGTAAGAGGGCTACTTGTCACGGTTCTGAAAAAAGGGAAAGAAGGATTCTTTGCCGCGGTAAGAAACGTCCCGGACTCTTGACTCCTACTTATGAAGGGGTCAGGAAAAGGATCGGCCGGGGAAACGGAGAAATGGGAGAGACTTGGTCATTGGGAGTAGAATTACGGCATGCGTTCCGGAAGAAACAGGTGACGACCGCGCCCAGGACGGTCAGAAAGTAAAAGGACGCTGTATGCGGGGGGGACTTGAGGAGGAGAGAGAAAAAACACTGGAGGAAGATCTCATCCAAAAAAACGACACTCACGTGTCGGATGGAAAGGGCGCGCGTCACCATGGTGAAGAAACCAAAGGGGAACGAGCTCGGGATCGGATTGAAAGCTCAATAAGCGCAACTTAGTCTACTGTGAAACGCATCAAGGAGAGGAAGCTCAGCGAGGGGAACTAGAAAACAAGAACGCACTTTCTGCTAGAGAGAAAAAGCAAAGTAGAATCACTTCGGGGGAATAGCAGAGCATTTCGCTAAAAGTCATTCGAGTAGCGCCTCCCCCCGTTCAAGCAATCCAACAAACGGGCAACGTTCCGTTCGCAAAAAAATCCCAAGAGAGGAGGATCGGTAGTAAGAGATTTCCAAAATGCAACAAGGAACAAATGATGGGGCTTTCCGTGAACCATTGAGGGAGAAAAACATAGCTTCCCACCAGACCGCTGAAAGGAAAGCGCTTGCAGACAAAGGCGTACGGGCTAGGTCTTTTATATTGGAATGACTGCAGCAAAAGAGGAGCGGGCACCTGGAATTGACCAAAACTGGGAAAACACAAGCAACTCAGGAAAACGTCTGAGACCCCACCGGTTAAAAATCAATTCACATTCGCAACGACTTTTGAAGAACAAAGCTCGAGACCCTCGGACGCGGGAAAAAAAACTGGGGCAAAAGCGGCTGTCAAGAGCGTCTCGATAGGGAAGGGACGAGTCCAAGGAAGGGGTTCTGTACTCAAACCTGAGGGAAACACTCTCTTTACATGCAAAAAAGAAGCAAAAAAATGACATCATCGGAGGTCATGGAGGATACCGATGGAGAAAATGAGAGAATGTGACAGAATGGGGGGGGAAAAAAGTGGGGAAAAAAACGACTGGACACAGGCAAAGAACTCGAAAAGCTACGCGGACTTCAGTGGCGAAACGGCAAACAGTGTATCAAAAAAATCCTTTGCATTGTACGCCGATACGTAAGGGGACTCCTTTTTCCGGAACCCACTAAGGAAAAGCGGGATTCGGGAAACCGTTTTCGGGACGCGTAAAGAAGGCCGGGAGAATCAGGGAAAGCCGGGGCCGGGGAAGAACCAAGAAACACCCAAAATGAAAAAAAAAGGGATCAAATTGTGTACCCCGTCAGGAATACCAAACGTCAAAAAAGGTGGGACGATCTCACCCGTTGGTAGAGGGGGGGAAGAAGAAAGGGGAGGAAACGAAAACCAGCATAACGGCGCTAAGGTATGTGCGCCAGGTTAGGAGTCCAGGGGGTCATCAAGAAATCACGAACCCGGGTTTTCTGGACATTGGAAGAATCAAGGAGAAGGGTAGAAAAACCACAGGATAGGAGAAGCTAGGGAGTCTTTCTGCACCGGTATACAAACGCAGGAAACGCAGGGGCCGAGTCATTCTGACACGCGGGGGGGGTTGGGAAAGAAGGGAAAAGGGGGTCGCTAATCTCATGTGCATCGCGGGGAAAAGGCGCATATTTACGGGTCGATGGGGTCCAAATGTAACCAGGGGGGGAAGCGGGGCGAGAATCAAAAAAGGAAAGACATACCGAGTCAGATCGAACATCACGTGACTAAAACTACCAGTGATTAATGTCCACACATATAACTTACCCTTAGAAAGAAGCTGGAAGGACTCCAACAACAAACGGGGAAAGAAGATCGGGTGCAGCTCGTCTGCATCGACTGGTGTCGGGAAATGGAGAAGTTGAGTGCGGAGTCCACCACGTTGGTTGTGCTAAATGACGCTGTGATTGATTCCGTTGGGCTAAACAACCGGCTGGGGAACAAAACTATACAAGGAAAACTATCACCGGCATAGAGGACGGATTGGGGAGTGAAAGGGGACAATTGCAAAATGGCCCGTAACAGGTGGGGAAAAAAAGAGGGGAAAATCTAGATTCAAAGAATCGCGGAAAGCGCGCTGGATACCTAGAAATACCCGAACAAGAGGGCTGCATAATCGGGGAGCTCGGGCATAGAGCCTAAGTCGAGCCAAAGGTCTGGGGACAAAAGAAAAAGAATTTTAGGGGTTGTTTCACCCTTGCAACGAACCCCGGGGAAAGCAAACGTATGCTTTTTTGAAGTGTACCGCCGGGATTGAGGAAGGGGGAAAACCAAAAGGGGGGTATGAATCTCCCCGCGCGGCTCTACTCGGGGGATCCTGTGTAGCAGGCGAAAGGGAGACAAAGAGAATTCGGGAAGTAATACGGTTAGGCCACGAAAGAGGCCCCAGATACCTCGTTCTTTGAGCAAGAAAAGGTTCCCATCCAGGGGGGAACATTCCATACGTTGGTACTCAATCGTCTGCAAAAGGGGAAAAAAAAAATTTAACTGGAGAAGGAAGAAAAGGATGTTCTGATATAGTGGTCCGCAGCGGAAAATTAAGGGGATTATAAAGCAAAAGGGGAGAAGCTGCGCTTCGATTTAACTGGGGCATTAGGAAAAAAAGAGACATAAATGACGGCGCACACTCTTCCGGCCAGGTCGAAGGGCAAAAGAGAAAAAGGAGGATTGCCCTTAGGGTCAGTAACTGAAATTCAGAGGCGCTGGGGTATTCTTTTGCACATTGAACAAGGGAGAAAGAGGGATTGCCAAAAGAAGGGGCAAAAGAAAAGGAGAGAGAGAGGAACGAGGACTTACAGCCGAGAGGACCCAGGAGAGAGGCGAGGACGAAAGGCGTTGTGGCGAGAATGGAAGGGGGGTAACGGTGCTGAAGACTTAAGTGGGGGTCCATTCAGAGGGAAACCCAGGGGGGGGGGGACGGGAAGGGAGGGAAAAGGGGAAGAAGGGTGATGGCACACGAAAATCGGAAAGAAAAATCGTCAACGCCCTTTTTCCTGGACTACAGGGGGGACGGAGATCCGGGGAAGCTGGGAAAGAGTGGGTGGGTAGATAATCGGGAAGGAAGTAAAGGGGGGTGGAAGGTGAGGGAAAAGGAAAAACTTCCGAAAGGACGCGACCGGATCAGACGAGGCGGGGATCATTTGTTTGAGAAAGGAACTCCATAAAGGGATGGATTATTGAGCCCTTCTGGGGCGCACGCGAGGAAGGGACATTGACATCTCCTGCCTCAAAATCGATAGCCTGGAAAAGAGCCGAGGGAAGATTTTAGAGAGGCTAAGGACAAGGGGGGGGAGAACGAGGAATAATAACAAGTTCACCTGGGGGGACAGTTATACGAATGACACGGTTCAAGTGAACTGATTGCGTCGCAAAGGGAATAAGAAAGGACGCGAAGAAGGGCTTAGGGGGGGAGAAATTGTCATTGGGGCGGAAGTTTCTAGAAGGGAATACCTTTCGACGTCTTTCCGTCAACATGGAAAACCGCGCCCGAGACACGCCGAAAATCCGAGGGGTAGGAGGGGGTCAGGGATGAATAGCTCATGAGAAAAACACACAAGGAGGGGGAAAGAGATACATAAAAAAAAAACCTAAAAAATGAGACCTGTTCCGGTTCGTGACGGTCGAAAAAAAGGTGAGCGAAAAGATCTGCAAAAAGGATCGGTTGGAGAATGAAGCGCATTGAAATAAAGACGCGCACTTTCGTCGCGCCGAGGCGAGGCCGTTAGAAAAAAAAAACCTAGAAATAGGCGGCCTGGGGGGGGGGGGGGCAGGACCAAATCCTTCGCACTTTCTTCCTCTCGCTCGAGCACCAAGGGAAGGAAACGCAACAACAGAGGGTGACGAAACGAGCTCGAGCAGAAAGGTTTTCAGAGAAAAGGAAAAAAAAAAAGCGAGTTAGAGGACACCAGCTCCAATCAAAAGGTTCTGCTTCCCACAACAGTCCGCGAAAATTGGGGATACCGGACCTTGAGTGGGAGGGGGAAGAAGTGAAGGCCTCGCCTAACCTGAAAAGGGGCAACAATGGTGACGAGGATAACCCTCCAGTGGCCATGAAGCTAATAGAAAAGGAAGAAAGAGAGGCCAACATTGCGGATACTTAGCTATGGGAACGAAAGTTTATGCGTGCAAGGCGAAGCGGAATGCACATTCACCACAACTTGTCACGCACTCCAAACTAGACCCCCACGTGACCCTCCGTGTTAAAACATAAATTTAAAGGGGCAGAAAAAAAATTTTATTCGCAACGCCAAGAGCAAGAGAGGAAGGGACACTCGATGTAGGAAGGGCTCACTCTTCGCCGCCGGGCCACGGAGTGGGCAATGCAAGTAGAAAAGCGGTAGAAAATGGGTGAACAAAACGAGGAGACTAGAAGAAGATCAGGAGTCTCAAGAGAAAAAGGAAATAAAATCGTGATACTGGAGGGGCCCTTATGTAGAAGTACACCCAGTTGGAGAACACTGCGCACCGCTTCAAGACGAAGGAACGCGGAAAAGTCATGTAGGAAGGAGGAAAAAAACAGATAACAGAAATCGGAGTTCAAAATGACGGAGAGGAAGGGGGCTAAACATCGATGCGTGAGAACACCGAGAGGGAAATCCGTGATTCGCGGTCCAGGGGGGGATGGGACGCCTCTAGACAGAAGTCCTTCATCCAGTGGCAGATCAAGTATAGACAAAGTCACTTTTCGCGCTCCACCTGAAATGAACAAAAAATGTACGAACAAAAAAAATGGGGGGAGAGGCTTCTAACGTGGGGTGAAGGGTGCCGGAACGACGGCGGTAACGGAAAAAAATAGGCGGGATTGTCTGTGATCAGCTCCTTGGTTAATCAGAAAAGCCAACTAAAAAAAGTTAAAGTGGGCCTCGGACAAGGGGGGGCTCTAGAAAGCGGGTACGTACCGGGTCCACAGATTCGGCACATCGGGAGGGATAGGCCTGGGGGATCCAATTACTAGGCCCCCCATTGAACATTGCTGAGAAAAGCGGTGGACTCCGGAGAACAGTTTACGGGGTAGAAAAAAAGAATGTCACCCAATGTGCATCTAGAGGATCATAAAAAAATATTGTCAGTTACAAGATAGGTGGGACTGGTTGGGAAAAGGTGTCCCTTTGACTCTCCTCATGCACTTAAGAGAACTCCCCTTCGAAAAAACCCCCAACGTTGACGACCCGGGTACTAACCAGGGATTCACGAAGGACATACAACGGTGCGGCCATCAGGGAGTCAAAAGAAATGCAGCAGAAAGCGAATTCACAAAGGAGGCGGAAAGAGAGAGATCAAAGGTTATGCGATGGACTCACCGTGTGAGGGGCGGGTCTTGAATTGAGCCGGCGGGAGTCCAAAAGGGTGGTGCTCGATTCGCCAGGGTGTAGAGGCCGTTGAGATGATAAAGCGTAAACGGGTGCCACGTAAAAAAAGGGGGGAAGCTCCGCTTCTCACGGGGGTTCCATTCTGGGAAAGCCCGAGGGGGGGCCCAGGTCAAAAGATGCATAATAACGTGCTCTGTTCGCTCTTTGTACGGAATACGACCCGATTGCTCAGAATCGGGGGGAGAGGAGGCATAAGAGACTAGAAATGGACAAAGTCGATCAAACTGGGGGGGGGGGTGGTGTGTTTAATGACAAGACTTGATAGCCGAAAAGGCCCCGGGTATCCTAAAAAGGGGGCGGTTTTTGGGGGGTGCGGTAAGGGGGGCCGATGGAAGAAAAAAATCCAACAAACGGTGAGAGGTCGTCCCAATCGGTTGAACGCACGTTGGGGGGGGGGGAGTAAGGGGGGAGGGGGGATGCGAAAATCAAGGGCAGTCGAAAGATACGGTGTGATGGGGAGGGGGAAAAAACGGAAAATCCATCTGAGAGAATGAGCAAGAAACGTTAAACAGAGAATCCCTAGTCTAGTAATAGGGTGGTACGCGCCAATCAACGTACTTCGCGAAACTTACAAGTCGCTTGCAACGTAAGGGGATTGCTAGCTTTGCCGAGGGGCTCCAGCAAAAGGACTAACGGAGATCGAGCAAAAGCTTCACTTGGACTTCAGGGCACGGGGTGTCCTCTGAAATGAGACTGCATCCGGAAAACAAAATTCTCCGCCAACATGTCATTGAGGGAGGGGAGTGTCGGAACCCGGATAATAATATCGAAGAAGGAGGGGACAAAAAGGTGAGAACGGAGAGACATGGCTCATGGGAAGAAAAAGCAGGGCAAAGAGACTCAGTACCTTACCTCCAGGTTCCCCCCAAGGGAAGAGAGACAGGTCTCACGGGTATGCGGGTGGCGAGCAAATGGGTAAGGGGGTGGAATGTAGGAAACCGTGTCATTAAAAGTTTTTGAACCAAAATACGGGGCGTAAAGGAGGCAAAGAGTTTGGGGCGGAAGGGGTCCAGAAAGAAGCCCATAATAGAGGGGCAGGAGACCAACCGTGGACTGCATGAGGCAGAATCCATATTACTGAGGTTGGGAAAAGAGATTGGTCGACCGAAATGTTTCAAAACGGTCGGAACGGCACTTACTGCCTAACGTCAAAAAGGGAACTCAACATCAAGGTGCGGGGGGGGGAATGTTGTTGCTAAACAGTGACCCCGCGGTGGCGGGCGTGGGAGGTGGGAAAAAGAGACCCTCGTCCAGATCGCGAACAAGCTTCCATCAGAAAGAGTCTACGATTATATGTTTAAGGAGAATTTCCGGGTTGATCGAAACGAAGAAGTGAGGAGTGCCGGGGAAGTGATACTCACAAGGGAACGTATCGTTCAGCCCGTTGCAAAAAGGAATCAAGACAAAGCAATTCAAAGGGAGCTTCATTGCAGGAAGTCGAAAAACGGACGTCGACGGGTCAAGTATTGCGTCAAAAAAAAAAAACCATGGGACACAGCGCACCGCCCCCGTACACGCTTAGGCGTTGGTCAAGTCAAAGATCACACAATGGGAGTTACAGTAGAGAGATATAGCGCAAACAAACCGGAGCTCGTAACGGCGGGAAAAAGGATGGAGGTCAAAGGTACCCATGTGCGAAATGAACGGGGACTGGAAAAATCGTTCCTCGCAAAGGACAAGCTCAAGCACTTCAGTCTCGATCTGCGACGAATCATTGAGGAAAGAAGAGACGCGCATATTGCAGAGACGGAGAGAAGTGATAATGAATCTCGCTACGAAGCAAACAGGCAGTAAAGAAAACCATAGACGTACTCGTGCGAGCGGCGATGGGAATGTGGAGAAATCAAGCAGCCGGAGTTCGAAAGCCGAAAAAATCAAGCCCGCCATAACGTCGGTTCCGAAAACCAAAAGGAGCCCCGAACTAGAGAGCACGGAAAGTAATTGGGAGCAGTCTTTACTAACCGCAACAACGGTATACAAGCTCATGACAAAAAGAAAGGGGAGAATGTCCCGAAAGCGAGCATTCTGTTCGAAAGGCCAATACAGTCAATAAAAAAAGGGCGCTATTTCTGGCTGGTTGTATACTGTCTCTGCCAATTTACCAACCATTTTTCCTCAAAAGGCAAGATGAATGACACGGGCTGAACAGGAAAAAAAGTGTGAAAATTAAATTTCAAAATGTGCAAGAACACTGTATTAGCCCGACATCGACAGGCGACTTTTCTCCCCTGCTGTAATGTCCAGGGCTGACGCTCAACCCGGGCGTGGTAAACAAGTATGGTCAATCATTAGGTCCAAAGATTGAACCTGCACTTGTGAACCGAACTATCCAGGTCAAGTCGACAAAAGAAGAAGAAGGGCAAATCTCTGGCGTAGCCAAGGTTCGCCAAAGGAAAAAGGGGAATTTTTTCAGAAGGGGAACCCTTGTGGCCACGACGCACGCTCGTCGCTCTACGGGGCTACGCGTAACGTATACTGGCGCCCGGAAAAAAAAAAAACGAGCGTGGCTGGGTTCAAGGTTGAGAAAGGGGATCCATTGAAAGAGAATTACTACGAGGATCCCACGAGGAGACGTAGAGCAGGGTCGGCGGGAGTCCTTAAAGACGCACGAATCTTAGAAGGGAGGAAGCAGTCCTAAGTCCGTTGGAGCCGGGGAAGCACTCGGAGCCAAAGTTGCAGACAAAATGGGAAGCTTCCGAAGAAAGTTGTTGGGTTCCAAAGAATAACGGACGGGATCAAAAGAACGTGGCGTTACGTGTCTGCAGGTCTAACGTGTCCACCAGCAATAAACTAACCAACAGAAGTTGTAAAAGGTGGGAACGGCGAAACCTTGTGTGTAAAAAGTCAGGCTCAACAAGGCCGCCTCACCCATAAAGGAGGGCAGAAAGAAAAAAAAGCGTATCTGGCTACCATCTCTCAGGAGGCACGAGTGAGAGGGCTCTCGAGAAAGGAAAGGAAGTACTAACCAAAGGATATACAAAAGCGGGGGGAAGCTGAAGCCTGCGACATATGGCGGGGGGGAAGGGCTACTGGTTCAGGACCGTGAGATCAAAGAGTCAAATCTACATCACCGGCTCAGAGAAAAAAAAAAAGGGAAACCCGACTGAGAAAAAGGTAGCACTAAAAGGGAGAAAAGGGAAAATAAACATCAGGAGTCGACCGATACGCTGGGAAG
>Ga0179593_1426738_pt1 | contig 18673 bp, 29 predicted proteins | sample CZODoug2_1_08_16_FD_185931 | JGI IMG/M metagenome (GOLD analysis project Ga0179593, IMG submission 185931) | Vadose zone soil fungal communities from Angelo Coast Range Reserve, California, USA - CZODoug2_1_08_16fungal (PacBio error correction) | ecosystem: Environmental > Terrestrial > Soil >...
ATGCCTTTAGCTCTGTCGTTCCAGTCCTTCCTCTTCAAAGAGTCATCGGTGGAAAAAAAAGAGCCGAGAGGAGAGGGGAAAGGAAAAGGACCCAAGCCAGGTGAAACGTGGAAGAAGGGAGAAAGACGACCCATAGGAAGCGCTCTTCGAAAAATTTAGGAAGGAGAAAAAAATCTCCAAAAACGTGGAAGCTTAACTTCTTCTAGAAAAAAATCGGAAGGAAAGGGGGGGACTGTGTAGGGGGGTTTGAAAGAAAAGGGGGGAAATAACAAAAGTAACGGAAAAAAAAGTGGGTCAACCCATTTTAGAAAGGGGTAAAAAAACGGAAATTGTGTACGCCGGGTCAAGGGAATTTTCAAGTCCACGATGGGGTGAAGAACAGGGCGAGTAAAGGGGGGGACAAAAGGCGTTGCAAAGGCTCGGTGAAGACCAGATGGAAAGGAAAAAAAAGGATAAAAAAAAAATTTGATGGCGAGGGTAACAATGGGATATGACCTTCACTGGAAAAATCTTCGACACTGCTTAAAAAAAAAAAAAATTAGGGAAGGAGGAATCTGCAGGGCTGGCAGGATAGAGGGAGTTTCCAAAACCAGGTCGGGAATTACCAAGGGGGGGAGGGAGGTGAAAAAACAGGGAGGAGTTGGAAACTCAATACTAAACTTCGGATACTGTATCAGGTCCCAGTGGGAAGTCACGGCGGAGAGGCTTCCTGAAAAAGGGCATGGTAAGTAAAAAGAAAAGTTGAAAGCGAAATAAGATTTCAAACAATGTCCTAGAAAGATCCAAAATACAAGTTGTCGGGACAGCGAGGAGAAAAGGGGGGAAAGGTCCCAAAACAGGGGGGGGGAGAGGGGATGAACTTTGGACGGGGCTCTGCACCTTCAATGAGACAAAATAAAAGAACATTTAAAAGTGGAGGGGGGAGGGCAAGGAATTCTTAGAAGATCCGTACTCTACTCCTTGAAAAAAGCACACAAGTTTCAAAGTGCCTTACGAAGGCTGGAGGAGAAGGAAACGGATGCTTTGACGTGCTACAATCTGAGATCGAAAGAAAACGCTTTCCGGAGAACAAAAAAAAAGGGTACCAGAAAATCAGGGAAAAAAGGAAAAAACATTCTAAGTAGGAAAACACTTCGCCAAAAGGGGGAAGAAGACCTCAAAAATTGTGAGGGGGAAGGCCCTCGGTCGAGGCCAGGGGAGGGGACCGACTTCAAATCCAAGAGTAGGGGGTTCAGGTGAAGAGAATGCTCAATACTAGGGAAAGAAACTCCTATCAGCAAATAATACTGCCATCTGGTCAAAAGGGGGGGAACTCACATGAAAGGGAAGGGAAAGAGAATCGGGTTAAACAAAGAATTGTTCACACTTCTGGGAAATTAAGAAAAAAACTCGTGAGGTATAGCCGCGCGGCAATGGACACAGAAAAATCATATTTCAAAAAACAGGGGGTTTAAAGGAGGAGGAGTTGGGGGAAGGGAAAGGAGGAAAAGGAACGTCCGGGGCTCAACGGGAACTCAAAAGAAGGTTGGGGCACTCTTAGGGAAAAGGGCGTCAAAGCACGCGGTTGACCGTAAAGCACCAAAAAGGCGGGGGGGGGGGTCGTAAATTTTTTCAAAAAGACACCCGGGGTTCTCTTTGGCGCAACGAAGGGGAAAGAGCGAAAAGAGAAAAAGAGAAAATTGCTCAATGAAAAAAAAAAAAGGCTGAAACGGTGAAAAAGAGGACGGAGACGAAGGGGGGGTGGGAGTGGGAAAAGCGCCGCCAGGAAAGAGAAAAAAAAAAAAAAAGACATAGGGAAATGCGTTTTCATCAGACTTTTAGGGAAAGTCTTGAGGATTCACGTCAAAAGGTAAGAAAAAAGAAGGGCAGCTAGGTGGGAAAACAAAAAAAGGGATCGCAAAGGGCAAAGGGGAAGTGTCCCTGGAACTTCGGGGGACAAGTGCCAGTGTAAATCTAGTCTCAGGGGGGTCTAAAACGATAGAAAGGGGAGAGTAGGGGGGGAGGAGAGCAAGCAGCTGCACGGAGGGGGACCTGGAAAATAGAAAAACGAGGTCTACCAGGGGCTTGGAAAGATGCTGAAAAATACGAAGAAAAAAAAAACCGGAAAGGCGAAGGGGGAAAGGGGAGGTACGTTCAAAAGCCGTAAAAATCTCATCACTGAGAGCAAATGGGAAGGGATTGAAGTTGCGGTCGTCAAAGAGGAAGCAAAACGATTTCATTTTTCTTCAAAAGGCATTTTAAAAAAAGGTCGAAAGAGGAAGGAAAGAAAGGGGATGGTCCGGGGGAGCGAAAAAGAAGACGACTGGCGACGGGGGGCATAACGTAAATCAGGGACCTCGGAGACGGTGATGAGGCCGAAAAAGGGGGGGAAGGAGATATCTTCTCAAAAAAAAATTAGGTATATAAACGTATCTGATGTGCAAGTAAGTAGGGAGGACTGAAGGAAAAAGCTGCGAAAGTTCGCAAGGCATGATAGGAAATGAAAAAAGAGAAAGTGAAGAGGGAGGGTCCTCTCTAATGACACTCATTTCATGTCAAAATTAGAAAGGAAAGCTAGTGGAAAAGGGTTGACGAGAAAAAATCTCCGAGGGCTAAAAGAACGAAAAAAAATTGAAGAAACTTGCTCAAAATTAGGGGGTAGAAGTTTGTAAAATTTCTTACCAGAAAGGTAGTATCATTCTTCTGAGGTGTGAGGGGGACGATTTACTATTAAGGAAGCAGGGGGAGGAATAACCTTGTTATTTGGTTTCGATGTCAAAAAGAAAACGGAAGGGAGAGCTTACTTCAGAACAACCGTCGAAAAAGGACATGTCGCTCAGGAAGTGAAAAGACGAATGAAGGAAATGGCAAGGAGATCAAAAGAAAGGGGGAATCACTCCTGGTTGGCTGGATCTAGTTTGTGACCAAAGGGAAAGGGGAAAAGTCACTTGAGGAAGGGGTGGACGGAAAACTCATAAGAAAAAAGGTCACAAAGTTCTTTCGACGGATGGAGCACATTGCAAAAGGGGGGGGAGTAGCGTAATGGAAGGAGATTGCATTCAAACACTGGTCATGGAAAGAAACTGAAACCGGAAAAGGAAAGACAGGGGTAGAAATTGACGATAGAGCCTAGTGGTGCGGAAAGTGGGAGAAAAAGGGGGGCAAGAGCGGGGGGAGGAAAAAAGGCCAGACGAACAAAAAAAACTGATCATGAGGTCAGAAAACACAAAAATGAACAAAAAAAAGAAGGTGGAGACTATACCAGAAAGGGGGAAAACTCTGGGGTGCGCTACTCAATATGCGGTAAAAACCTTAGACTGGAAGGAAAAAGACACGGGGAGGGGAAGAGGGGGGAAAAAGGACGGAAAGGAAAATCTACTTACTGGGAATAAAAAAGCTTAGGGGAAAAAACCACAAAGTGTGAGGAAGAAAGGGAGAGCTTAAAATTTTCGTCGCAAGGAGAGACTAATCCCTTATTGCAAGCAGACCAAAAATGGGGGAAAAGGGGAGGGGCAATCGGGTAGAAAAGGGGACGCAAAAAAGAAACGTTTATACTTTGTGAAAGTAGATGTATGTGACCGGCTGCTGGCGTGTCTAACCCCGGACGACATAGCCTCTTGAGTGCAACTATTGAAATCGGAAAGGAGGGGGAACCGGGGCAAGGGGGGGGGAAACACAATGTTTCTTAAGGGAATTGGGGAAAGGTTGGAAGAGAATTCATGAGGCCTATCAAGGTTTCGAAACTGAGAATGTTCTCTTGAGACTACACATGGGGTGGGGAGAAGGCAAAGCAGGTAAATAGGGCGAAGGGAGAAGCGAGATTCAAAAAAATAATTCTTCTTAGAGTGTACATAAGAACTCCGGGAAAACGGGGACCAGGAAGGATAACAGGTGCTGGAGAGTTCCTAAGGGCAAAGAGGTGGGGCTTCAAAAATTCTTTTGAGAAAGGGGTTGGGGGGGGAAAGAGTTGAAGTTTTCAGGAGAACTCAGAATCAACTACTTCGAACAAGAATCCAAGAATCAAGCGTAAACAAAAGTGATTGGAAAAACAGGAACTTAACCTTCTGGTGTCATTTATAAAGAAGGTTGCGCAAAAGTGGAGTATGCGAAGCAGGGGGCTTGGAAGAAAATTGCGAAGCAGGAGAAGAGGGAAACAAACGGTTGGTCGGTCTTAATGGAGGGGAAGGAAGGGGGGAAAAAACCTGAGGAGGGGAGAGGAAAGCTCTCAAAAAAATGGGAAGAGGGGCTCAGTTCTAGAAGTTTGAAAAGGGAAGAGCTCGAAGGGAAAAGGAAGGGGGCAAACGAGAAAGAAAAAAAGGGGGGGGAACAGCTCAAGGGGGAAATAGGTCCGAAAAAGCGGGGAAAGGATCGCAAAAGAAGGAGAGGGGCTAGCGAAGTTCGTGGGGGGACGTGAAAGACTATGGGGTATTACTGAAAAAATTGGGGAGCCATGAGAGATGAGAGGCGGATTCAAATGCCTCTTCAAGCGATTGAAAAACTGACGGGCAAAACGCCTGAAAAAGCCGTTGAGAGGGAGAAAGCAAATTTTAAAATACAAAAAAGTGAAAAAAGGGGCTCAACCCATCTGCTAAAACAAATTAACATGTTTGGGAGGTTACTAAAAGGAAAAACCTGGGGGGAGAAGTGAAACCCCGCAAACAAAGATAAGGGGGGGAGAAATACGCGTAGTAGAGAGGGAGACCGCAAAAGGGGGGGGGAAAGTGAGGTCATCCTTGAGATGGGGGGGTCTATGGGGGGAGAAACCTTCCATCAGTCTCATGAATTCTGGAATGGAGATTTTTGAAGCGAAAAAGGGGAGAGGTCAAACGTTCACGCGGTATTTCCATGCTGTCTAGAGGCAAAGGGAGGGAGGGGGGAATTGGAAGAGACGGATCTGTTTATTAGAGAAGAGGCAAGGGAATAGGACTCTCCATCAAAAACAGCCTGAGTTAGAAAGGAGATAGGATTTGTATATTGTAAAGGAAAAAAAAAATCCGAGAGGACAAAAAGAAAGAACTGGTTGCAAGTCCCCAGTTGCGCCGCTGGAGGGGAAGAGGGGGGTTGAAAAGGGGAAGGGAAGGGAAGTTGAGCCTGGGTGGAAATCGAAAATTACTACTCAAGTCACGCCAGGTAGAAAAAAAAGAGGGAAGAAGGAAAGCGGAAAGAGAAAGGCTTCTGTGCAGTCAACGGAGGCCGATTCGGGAAATCGAATGGAAAAGGATTCGGGGGGGACTGGGGGGAAAAAAAAAAAGGTCAGGAGAACGAATAAAAGTTAAAAAGGTTGAACATTTTCTCGCCTGAAACCGGGAAAAAGGGGGGGGGAGGCCGAAGACTGGGAGGGTGGAATCATGGCACTCGAGTGGGGGAAACGTCAGGGAGAACAGGCTGGCGAGGGAGCAGAATGAGCCAGAATTTAATTTTACGCAAAAAAGGTAAAAAAAAAAAAAGGGTACGGGAAGGAACACAAGGGTCGAGGAGGCAAAAGAAAAGACTGGAGACCTTCTCCAACTAGAAAAAGTGCAAAGTGCCCAGGAAGAACTGGGACTGCGGATGGATTCAAAAAGTTTCTCTTTCCCATGGTAGGAGGGGCAAACAGGTGAGGGAAAGTAGAAGGGGGGGGGACTTACAAAAGGCAAACAAAAAAAGTGCTGAATCGAGAGAATAAATGCAGTAAAGGGTGGAAGAGCGGTGATCAGAACTAAAAAAAGGAAAGAGTGAAAATAGTATCCTCAATATGAACCATCCCTATAATCTCCCATTATAAGAAAGGGGCGAAAAAAAAAGGAAGGTATATAAATCTTTTTCCTAAAACCCCTGTTGTTGGATAATTTGGAGAAAAGGAATGGAGGGGCAGAAGACAATTCCGCACTCAACTCTCAAATAAATGGCAAAGGGGGAGTCTAAAAGCAGGAGGAAAGGAGTGGAAAAAAAACGGGAAGAGGAGAAGCAAAAAATTTTCTAAGGAAGGTTGAAAGGTCTTAGGATTCCTCTTGAACAACGAAGGATTGCAAGGGAAATGAGGAAAAAGAGATAAACGGTCAGTTGTACCTGGTGGTGTTGGGGGGGGGGGGGGTTGGGGGGTTTTTTTGGATTGTTTTTTGGGGTTTGTTTATGTTTTGGGGGGGGGGGGGGGGGGGGGGGGGGGGGGGGGGGGGGGGGGGGTTGTGTTTGTTTTTGGGTGGGGGTTTGGGGTGGGGGGGGGGTTTGGGGGGTGTTGGGGGGGGGGGGGTTGGGTTTTGGTTTTTGTTTTTTTTTGTGTTTTGGGGGGGGGGGGGGGGGGGGGGTTTTGGCTGGGGTTGGGTTGGCAAAAACACCCCACCCCAAAAAAAAACCGCAAACAAAAAAACCAAAAACACACAACGCGACAAACGTTCAGCGTAAAACCAAGTGAAAACCAGAAAAAAACCAAAACGCCCAACTCCAAAAAGAAGACACAAATCACTAAAAAAAAAAACACCCCACCCACCACACCCCCTAAACCCAACCACACGCCAAAAAAAGAAAAAAAAAAGCCTCCCAAACAACCCCCCCAAGCCAAAAAAAAAAATCCGACAAAAAAAAGCTCCAAAATGTTGGTTGTTTTTGTGGTTTGACAAAAAACCCCCAACCAAACTCCCAACACCCCCAAAAAAAACCAGCAACCCACACCCAAAAAAAAAAAAAACCCCAAAAAACCAAAAAACCCCCCCCAAAAAACCCCCAAACAACACACAAAACCCCAAAAACGCAAAAAAAAACCCCAACAAAAAAAAAAACCACAAAAAAAAACGCCCCCAGCAAAAAGAAAATACGCAAAAACCCGACCTACACCCCCCCAAACCCAAAAAAAAAAAAAAAAACACCCGCCCCTAAAACAACCCAACCACCCCATAAACAACAGGGACCTGAATCCCCAAAAAAAAAAAAAACCCTAAGAAATGAGGATCCAAAGCCAGAAAACCGCCCCCCCCCGTTCCCAGAACTGCAACACCAAAAAACCCCAAAAAAAGGGGGTGTTTTTGTTTTTTTTTTTTTGGGTTGTGGTTTGTTTTTTGTGGGTCTTTTTTTTTTGGTGGTGTTGTTTTTTTTTTTGGTGGTTTTTTTTTTTGGTGGTTTTTTTTTTTTTTTTTTTTTTTTTTTTTTTTGTTGTTTTTGGTTTGTTTTGTGTGTTTTTGGGGTTTTTTTTTTTTTTTGGTTGTTTGGGTGGGGGGGGGGGGGGGGGGGGTGGGGGGTATTTGTTTTTGGTTTTTTTTTTTTTGTTGTTTTGGTTTTGGGGGGTTTTGGTGTTTTTTTGATGGTGTTTTGTTTGGGGTTTTATTTGGTGTTTTTGGTTGTTTTTTTGGGGTGTGGGGACAACCCATAAAACCCAACCCCACCCAAAAAAACCCGAGCCCCCCCCCCCTCCCCCTCCCCAACCCCCTCACAAAAAAAACACCCAAAAACCCTAACACCCAAAAAAAACCAAACACCCCCCAACAAACAAAAAAGAACCCCCCCAACCAACCTCTTTCCCCCCAAACCAACAAAAAAACAATCAAAAAAACCCAAAAAAAAACCACCCCTAACCACAAAAAAAACAGAAATTGGGGAAAAAAACCACAACAAACAAAAACCAACCCCCAACCCCGCCACAACCCACACAACAAAAAAACCACACACCCGGTTTGTTCCCCTAAAACCCCCAAAAAAAAAACCAAAAGGACAAAACCCACGCCCCCCAAAAAAATAAATCAACCTCCCCCAACCATCCTCATATCCCTCCTCCAAAACCAACAAAAAAAAAACCCACCCCAAAAAACGAAAAATCCCCCATCACCCAAGGGCAACCCTCCCTTCCCCTCAAAAAAACAGGTGTGTGGGGGGGGGATTGTTTTTGTCCCCCAGAAGCAAACCAACTAGAAAATATAATGTTTGTGGGTTTGGGGGGGGGGGTGGTGGGGGGGGGGGGGAAAAACGCCTAAAACAAACACCCAAAAATACCCCTCCTCCCCAAGAAAAAAGCTTGACGAGAGAAATCCACTTAGATAAAATTCACAGAAGGAATTACTAAAGTTAGGTTGCAATTCAAGGTAAACTTCGGTCCAGGGACTCGAGAATAGAAGAGGTGTAGGGGTGAGATGTAGAAAGAAAAATCCTCTGAAAAATAGCCCTTAGACGAGAAAGACAAATAAAAAATCTGGAAGTGGAGACACATGAAAAGCGGGAACCTACCTCGAGTCGCGAATGGGGTACACCTTCTTTGATGACGGACGGGAGGAGGGGGAAGAGGCCAGGTAAGGGGAGAAATGAATGAAAACGGTTGGTGGTCCCTCAGGGTTTTACATATTATGGAAAAACTTTCCGGGTAAAGAATTCAAAAGACGGAGGAAAAAGGGGTTGGGACAGGTTATGTAGGAGATCGGTCTTTAAACCTGATGAAAATACCTCGGGGAGGGGGAAAAAAACAAGAAAGGGTAGAAGTGTTCGCCTCCATGTCTCTTGTGTTCTCAGGGGGGAGCAAACACAGAGGGAAGTCCCGAGCAAAAGGAGACCATAGAAAAGACTGGAAAGAAAAAGACCAATGGACAGGTAGAAAAAAAAAGGGAGTGAAAAGGAAATTGAAGAGTAGGCAAAGGCAACGGGGGGGATGGAAGCGAGCCGCACGGAAAGCTAACAAAAGGTAAAAAAGGGATAAAATTCTGGACACATATTCATTTTCGCTTCCTACTTAATGGGAGGGGGAAAAAGTGTTACGAAAGGGAGACAGTTAGAAATAAAAAATGATCGCCAACGGAGAGAAAAAAAGCATGGTGTAATTAACCTTCTGTTAAAAATCATACCCATTCGAAATGACGGGATCAACGAGAATGGCTTCTTTTTGAGTTTGGGTTCAGATTGCCAGGAGTAAAAGGGGCGGAAAGGGACTGAAGAGGAAAAGAAAGAAAGGGGGACTAAGGGCGGTCCGGCCCTTACTTCAATCGGACGGCTGGGAAAAACAAAAAAGGCCTTAAGAGACGCGGCCGCAGCCGGAAAAAAGCGCACGACTAGCAAATTTCTGCTGAGGGTATGGAACTGAACACGGAAAGAACGGCGATGAGGGGGGGAGGAAAGGAAAAGGGACATAGGAAAAAAAAAGGGAAAAAAAACTGCAGGAGGCACGGTCTTGGGGCTAACGCATTTCCAATTAGCCGGGAACGATCTTGGGCAGTCAGACGGGAAGGGAATGAGGACGAAACTCAAAAAAAATAGAGTCTCAACACACAACAGATATCAATAGAGATTGGCGACGAACTTGAAAAACTCGAATCACCAGTCCAGGGGGGCTAAAAAAGGAAGAGCTACTGAACAAAGCGGGCGAGGAGCTCGAGGTAGAAATTCCACTCTTAGGTCAGAGAGTAAAAGAAAAAATGAAATTTGAAAGAAATAAGAAAGAGACGGCTGTGCCAGGTCTGGAAGGGAAGGAACTGTCAATCATACCTTGCGCGAGCGAGATTAAGGGGGGGTCCTTCCTGGTCAAGAATAAAGAGGGAGAGAAAAAGCGCTGGGGGGCGGAGGGAAAATACCAAACTCTATTTCTCTCCACCACTCGGACTTTTGGTTTAGGAAACTTCGGCTGGGGAAAAAAGAGGGAAGATAACACAAAAAAAACTAAAGAAAAGAACAACTTCGATGGAAGCCTGCAGCTGATTTCCCGCAAGAAAAAAGAAAAGAAAATCAATGAGTGGGGGACGAAAAGGAGTCAAGAACCAGTATATAGGCTCTGGAGAAATTGGGGTAAAAATTATAAGAAGAGAGACACAAATTCATTGATGAAGGAGCTAGAAAAAAGGGGGGTAACTAGCGCCTAAGGGGAGAGGGGAGGTAGAAAAAGGGGCGGCACCAAGCTGGACCTTAAAACAGCAATAAAAGGGGAGGAAGGGAGAGAATCGAAGAAGTGTACGTGGGTGGGATTCCAATAACAACGCTTTTCTACAAACGGAGAAACCACGGGAAAAATGGGGGGGAGAGAAAAAAAAATTCCAGTGAAAACACAAAAAAAAGATCAGGGGGGAAAAAAAAGAAGAATACGGAAAGAGGGAGGGCGAAACCCGATTGAGACCTCACCATGGACGGCGGATAAGAATCAACAAAGGGGAAAAATGCCGAGGGAGAAAGGAACGGAAAGGAAGCTACTTCATTGACACCGAAAAAATACCACACAAGGGGGGGCGACAAGAAATTTAGAAGAGGCACCAGTCCCTGGGAGAAAGATATACATCCCAGACGAGTCACAAAGAGGGGAAAAAAATTGCCAATCGAAGGGAGGCAATCTGGGGCATGTGTCAAAAAAAAGGATGCCATGGGGGTTCAGAGTCGGGAATCTTCCAAGGCTGCTAGGATACTAAGGGTCAATCAAAAATAAAACATATTTCAGAATGGAGAGAAAAGAGGGAAGGCGGGACAAGGGGGAATTGCAAGTCAAAAACGGTTAGTCAGTAAATTGGAAAGTGTGGGAGCGAAGGAAGGAGATATAGGGGTAATCAATGTGAGAAGTAGCAACATAGGGGTTTGGTGGATTTTGCAGGGAAAAAAAAAGATCTGAAAGGAGATAGGACTGGAAATGGGGGAGAGGAACAAGGATGCGGACGCGAGGAAGAAGGAATTCAGTAAGGACAGGGGAAACAGGTGGCGTTGATCGAACTCTTCAAGGTCATTTGCGGAATCGAACGGGTGAAAGGGGAAAAAGGGTTGCAAGGGCTGAAAGGGGGGGGGCACAAGCGGAAAACAAGGTCCCGTAGAACAGCTCAACAAGCAAAACAAAAAAAAAAAAAACAGAAGGATTTGGACGAACAACCAGAAGGTTAGCGAAGAGGTGTTCCAACGGGATGGCAGAAGGGGGGGGGGGATAGGAAGGATTAGGGGGGAGAGAGAGTTGAGACCTTTTTTAGGTTACTGAAAAAAGACAGGCGGCCTGAGCGGGACGCATGGAAGAAAAAAAATAAAATGGGATCTATTCAATGCAGGGGTTGTTGAGTACCAGAAAAAAGGAAAGACCCGGTTTTTAAAAAAAGGCAGATGACACCTGGGGCTTAAGTAGAGGCCCAAATGTGGGAAATTCTTATCCCAAGAGTCAGGCAGGAACGGGCAATAGAGCGGAGAGGGAGAAGGCAAATGGCAGGGGGGCGGCACACTCTGAGGGGGGTTCTAAGCGAAAGAAAATGGGACCCAATCCTGGAGGGAAAATCCTTCCCAAATTCTATGAGTATTCAAAAGACCAAAAATGCAAAAACAATTAACGAAAAAAAAGAAGAACAAAAGGGGGAGCGAGAAACGGATTCAGGGGCGAATACCAACATATTTTCAGGTAAAAAACCACGGAGGCGAACAATAAAAGTGGTTAGGCAGAACAGTGTTAAAAATAAGTGCGATGGGTCAACCCGAAACAAGGAAATCAGACGGGCGGAAGGATTGCAGGCAAGGCCGACTCACTGAGAAGATGGACAGGCCGCCGGAATGGCGACTGGGGGAAAAGAAGAAAGACGTCGCCAGCATGACATCTAGGCGGGGGCGTCAAATAGGGTTTCATTCATCGCTACACAAAGAGGGGGGAAAGAGGAAAAGTTAGGAGCACATCAAGGGAGGAAGGGAAGGCAAAATCGCTGACAGTATTGAAGCTCGGTTGGGTGAGGCGCATCAAGTCTAAGAGATAGAGAGAAAAAAAAAAACAGACGGAGATGAAAAAAGAAGGAGAGAAGGATTGGGAAGGTGATCACGAAGAAAGAAAAAATAGGGTCAAAGACTACATTCGTTTGGCTGACAAAGAAGAAGAGGGGGAAGTGAACGAAGAAGAAGAAAAAAAAGTGAGCGGTCACTCAATCTCCTCTCTGGGACTGGAGGAAGAGGTATGACAAGGAAGAGATAAGGAGTTTGAAAGTAACTAAAGGAGGGGGAAGGGAAATCAGGAGGGGAAACTGGGGTTTCAGGTGTGGAAAAAGAAAAGACCAGGAGGGGAAAAAGAAAGGAAATTTACATTTTTCCAAAGTTGGAACTGAAAGGGGGGTGGTGGAGCCGAAATGGGAGTGTGACTTCGACACCAGCGGGGTGCATGCTTCGGAGGGGGCCAAGAAACGACGTTAAAAGGAACTTGGTAAAGCCCCGACGAGGAGTAATCAGGAAGATTGAAAAATTGATGGAGAGGGGGGGGGTTCAAATGAAGAGGTCAGCCTAATCCTGAGGGGACAACGGAAAGACAGCGGAACCGTTTAATTGGGACGGAATAGAGTGGGAGGGATATAGATGGTCAACAAAGGGGGCAAGAGGCCTACTTTTAGCTCTTGTTGCAGAAGGGCAAAAAAAACGAAAAGTGGACACTCTTAACATGTCAAAAACGCTGATCTGAGCAGCCCGAAGTTTTGGTAGAAGTCTAATCATAGAAAAAGAAGGGGGCATAAAGGAAGAAAGACACTTCTAGGGGTGAAGCGAAGGCTGGTCGAATGACCAAGGGAATATCCAGAGAAACGCTCATTTGCCGAACTCGTCGGTAGAAAATGCATGTTTTTCTCTTAGCACCAAAAGTTGTTAGCTGGGGGGAGATTCGTGGCGGGAAGGGAAGGCCGCGGGCAAATAATAAATGGGAAGTGGAGGTAGGAAAAAAGGAAGGCAACTCCCTTTCCTCAATAACTCAACTTACTGTTCTCCTCCATGGAAAAGAAAGCGAGGACAAGCAGAATGATTTGACGGACTACATCTCGCAGTCTGGGACGAAGGTATTTAACGGAGGGGAAAGGAGATACCCGAAAATCTCGAAGAAATCATTTCAAAAAGAAGGGAGAAAAAGCGGGGCCGGCCGTCGATCGCAACTGTTCCAAAATGCTACGAAAAAAGTAGGAAATGACAACTTCGAGATAAAGACTTGAAGAACTAGGAAAAAAGAGGGGTTTGCGGGGAAAAGGGGTCCTCAGAGAATTAACATAACAATAAAAGAATAACCTCGGCTTGGGGAGGAAACATGAGAACTCAAGGAAGAGAGAAAGATGGGGGAAATGAGGGGAAAAAAGCGGAATAAAGTATCTAAGAGAGGACCCGGTGGAACAGGCTGAGAACTAGGGGGGGAAAAAAGGAAGCCCAAAAGGGGTTTTTACCGTCCTAAGTTTGTACGGAATAAAATAAAATTGAACGGTAATTGAACAACGTAAGAACGAAGGATTTTGTCGGACGTAGTGAAACGTCTGAAAGCACAGAGTACACCGGGAATCTGACAACATAAAACTATTTGCTTAAAGTTTTTTTCTACACTTCCATGGAAAGGGTGAGAACTGGGGAGAAAAGAGATGTGAATTCGGGAGAACTAGGACTTACTTTAGGATTAGCGAGAGGATAACCAAAGGCCTGGAAGGGGAAAAAGGGATCGTCAGGGAGTGCAAGCATGTGGGGTGATGACTGAGAAGCCAGGGGAACTGAGAGAATGTCATGTAGGAAATAAGAGGGAAGCAAGAAACAGCGTGAAGAGACTTACTGAACATTGTAAGAAGGACTTGAAGCTCTTGGACGCAACTGAAAGAAAAAAGGAAGGGTATTCCTTCCGGCGTGACGCATCCTGCAAACATGGAGCGAGGGCGTATTCAGAGGAGGACCCATTTCTTAGTTATTTTGTGGAAGGGCGACAGAAAAAGCGGAAGGAATGGAGAAAAAAGAAAGTGTAAAATGGAGGGGATTCAGCCACGGGAAATGAGCCGACACCAGCCGCGTCTCGGAAGAAGAGATTTCCCCTTGACCAGCCTGTCCAAATCTCAAATCTACTAGCGACATGGCAAAGGAAGGTGCCTACTTAAAGCGTCTATTAATGGAGGAAAGAAAGGACACATCAGGTGTCGAAAGAAAGAAAAAAGTGCATGTCGGCGACACGCATGAACGCCTCCTAAAGCGCAGTAGCATCCAAACCGGTGAATAGAGAAAACGTAATGAAAAAACAAGAACTCACAACACACGGGGGGTTAAGGAGGAATATATGGAAGAATTATACCGCCTAGCTAAACTTCCAAAGAGGGGGCTAAAAAGATGTCGTACTGGACGAAGAAAAAGTGCGGGACGTGGGTCATTCTTCCCTAAATGGGACTCCAGGGTGGAAAAAGCGCTAAAGAACGGAGTGTTCCGTCTGGGAGGAAGGAAAAAGACCAGAAAAGCGAACAGATGCAAACGCTTGACAAAGTAACTCAATCAAAGTTCACGGAGAGAAGATATTGGTCAAGGAATAGAACGCCAGGCGAGAGAGTTCCTGGGGGGGTGTTCTTCGAGTACCCAAGAAAAGGACAATGGTCGACAACCCGGTCATGTGGTCGATGACAACGAAGCAGCATGCGCTAAAAAAGGAAGGAAAAAAAAGCCTAAGACGATCGAGGATCACAACAAGGACGAAGGGCAAGGGATAAAAGATTGGGAATTTAACATCCCCAAACCTTTAAACAAGTTGACGTAAAAGAGCCTGTCTAAAAGGAGACCGGGAGGAAAAGTGTTTCTGAGAACTCCATGTTATATAGCAAAAGGGAGAATGCATGTCAAGAGAAATGACATTTTGGGGGGCTGGCGGGCACATAAGGGAAGCCGGGAGAAATCTCCCCCGGGCAGGCAAAAACCAAAAAAGGGCTCGTCACCGTTCGGAGTTGTCGCAATGGAAAGAGAGCTTAAGGTACGATTTTACTAAAAAAAGAAGTATTCGAAAGCGACGTGGAGTTAAAAAAACCACGACAACTAGCTTCCATGAATAACAAGCCGCCACCGAGCTGGTTGTCATCGGAAATACCGAAAAAGTCTCGAAACGATCGTGACCATCACAGAACGGGAGGGAAAAAAAAACTTAGGACAGTGAGCAGTGTACGAAAGATTGTCGAGAGAGGACTTTCAAAAACAAAAACATGCGTGGGAAACCATAACGCAGGTTTGAGGCAATAAAGTTGTTAGAGGTACTCAGTTGGAAGGGAAAGGGGAGAAGCTCCATAAAAATTCAATACGAGTGAAACAGGAAAAGATAGGTCGGCGGACTGTCCTTTTTTAAACCCCAACGAATTGGGGGAAGTGGGGGTTCTTGTGAAAGAGGTCGTGTGAGCCGGCTTGCACCTTATCAGCCGTTCATCCCGCTAAACGGACTTTGGGGGAGAAGAACGAGGAAAGAACGGAAAAGGGGGCATGGCCAAAAAACACGCAATTTTTCGAAAGGGCAGGGAGGATAGGGAACGGAGGCGCTCAAGGGGCCAGTTTGCGCCATGGCCCTGAGAGGGGGGGACAACATGGGGGGAGGAAGGGCAACTCATAAACAGCGTCCTATGAGAGGGGAACCGGAAAGGCTATTAAAAAAGGCGGGATGACCGAGAAATACTACCCTTCGGGAGAAAAGGAAAGGTAACCAGGTGGCGTTCTCGTCGCAGAAACGGCGGGGATAATCCTTTTTAGGCTAAATCAGTTATGAAGTGCACCTCTGACGGCAGGAAAGACTTAACTCAAAAGGAATATAAACCTCATGAAAACCAAAGGCCGTGGAGACCGGACCACTCAAGCTAAAATAATCCCAGTTCCCGCAACAATGACGGAGAGGGCGATGGGAGAGGCCGGGTGGTAGTCAACTTATTCCTGGGGAGTTTAAACCTGGTCTGGAATCTGCAAGGAATAGAACGAGCGGGGTTGAAGAAAGAGGGTAACTTCGGGATCAGGAGAGAATCAGAGAGTGGGTTGAAGTCAACACGGGGTGTTTTGTCAAAAACGCAAGATAAAAAGGGGGCAAAGCAGCCCAGTTTTCCATCTATTACTCATCTTCTGCCGGGGGGAAAATACATAGGAAGGGGAGATGTCCTAAGGGTGAAATTGGCCAGAACGGGGGAGAAGGTTGTTCTATAGAAAAAAAACTAGGGTTTCATCAAAAGCCAGGCCACCTGATATGAGTGACAGGGTACACCGTTACAGTCACTAAGGGTGGGAAAAACTGACTGCTGAAGAACCTAAGGAGGGGGTGCATCAGAGAACAAAAGAAGGGGTTCTGACATAACTTAAACGGGTCATTTCAAAAAACCTTCGAAAACAGGAAAAAGGTGGTGGAGGACTACCAGTGGTAAGCAAAAAAAGGTCTCAGATTTCAAAACCCACAAGTACACCGTTGCAAGGGGCAGTGCAGGAGGAATCGGAGAACGCAGGGGGGGGGGAAGAGTCGCGAAAGGACTGTAATTGAGGAGGGAAATCCGAATCAATGGATGCCTGACGAAGGCAGATGCGAAAGCAAGGAGAAAAAAGTCAAAACGGCCTAAAGGACTTGACATAAGAATTAGCAAGGGAGACTGGGGCGGAAAAGAAGCTTCAAGGAGGGTAAGCGAGTTTAAGAGATCAAGGAAGGTCAATCTCCTAAAGACGCAAAAACCAAAGCACCTTTGTTCGGGATTAAAAGGAATGATTGCGCCAGGGGCGCAATTCATCACAATCCGACAGAAAAGCCTGCAGCGGTTTAACACTCCCTAAGGAGAGGCTTAAGTTAGCTTAAAAAGTTCTCGGTAGGTGGACGAGGATAATAGAAAGGATAAAGGAGCATTGGCAGGAGGGCTTTATTATTCCATACGCCCAGCTCCCATGGCTTGGGTACCCGAAGCTTACCAAGGAGGGGAAGCCGTGAATAAGAAAATGCTAAACGGTGTCAAGGGGGGAAAAAGAAATAAACGAAAAGGGGGGGGCTTCCGCTACTTATCCAACAACACATTTGCAATTGTTCAGGAGCCGGGAGGAACTTGAACGGGTTGTGAAGGGAAAGACTTTGGTCAACATCGATCATCCGCTTTGTTGAACGGCGCAGGGGGAAAGTTGCAACTGAGGTGGAAGAAGGGTGGACGCGAATACCGCCAAGAGTGCCCAAATTTCTTGGTACGCGGGGGAGAAAACTCAGGACGAGCGACCCAAAAATCCTTCGAAATTCTCCCGCGCAAAATGGGGTTCACGAAAGCTTCAAAAAGTAAGGGGATTGGAAAACATTTGCGCGAACCTAGTGTCGCTTTTGAATACAGGGAGGAAGGGTATGAGCAGAACAAAACCATAGGAAGCACGAGACAGAATATCAGTGTTGGAACAGTCAAGCGGGACAGGATCTTGCAGAAAAGGTCTAGGGTCATCAAAAGAAAATCGGGACGAATTCGATGACTCTGGCCTCTATCAAACCATACTGAGGCTCCATTTTTAATAACCGTCCGGAGAGAAAAAGCCGTGTGTAAGTCCCAAGAATCGTGTTTGTCGGGTGAAAGAAAGTTTGACTTGGTCTTAACCCAAAAACTCATAAATAAATGGCGTCAAGACAGTGGCTGGGACCTAGGGTAACCGGCGGAAACCTAGAAAATCCAACATGGGGAGACGTCGGCGGAAAGATAAATTGAGTATCGCTCTCGGAAGAAAGTTGTGGTCCTTTGAGCAGAAATGCGTCTCGGCCGGGTTGAGATTGAACTCGGTCCTCCTTCTATCACAAAAGTCCGTCAATTTAAATGGCTGAAAAACTTAGAAAGGGACCGGCCGTCCACGCCAACTTTAAAAAAGTCTACGAAGAGTATCAACCGCGCTTTTTAACGCGTGCGGGGGGCATCAGAAACAAGGCGGGGTGGAGTGGTGGGAGGTATATTTCATTCCGAACGTCCAAAACTAAAAACCTCGACCTCAAGCACAAAGAATCCCATCTGCCGGGGTGGTGTCGACACATGAAGCCTGCAGTGGAAAACGCTGATCAGGCACCTGGTGTGAAAAAAAAGGTTGTGAAGGGAACGGGATTAATCGGGGCAAGCGGCCGCTGTGCCATGCTTACGAAGTATTCTTTCGCCCCACTGGGGAGGGCGGCACGGTTGAAAGGAAGAAGAAATTAAACAGGTTTCCGTCCTTGCTACGAAAGAGACTCATTAACACTTTTTGGGGCCGAAGGAGGTGGAGGACGAAGTGCTTCTTCGCTTGGACGTTTTCCCTTGATCACAAAAAAAAAAACGCATGGTGGAGCCTGTGTTAGACAAAAACAAATGTCCTGGGAATTGGAGGCAACTCGCAAAGGTCAGGGGTCAGGGAAAAATAACAGACGACTCTTGATGATGCGAATCCCTAGAACCAATTGTAAGGGAAGGGGGGAAGGCAGCGGAGTACGGGCCGTAGGCCCGACCAGTGTTGATTGAAAACAATAACGGCCTTCCGAGCCCTTGGAAAGCTAAACGAAAGAGGGGAAAGGCAATAGACAGAGGGCAACATACATTCTGGGTAAACTGACGGGGTGGGTGTACAAAAGTGTACTCCAAAGAGCCTTAACAGGGAAGAGGTGCATCCGCCAACGTTGTCGAGCACAAAACTGGCAGGTTAGATTAAACGGTCATTGGACTCAAATAAGTCAGGGCGGAGCATAGGAGAAGGGGGAAAGGGAGTAGGGGGTTGGAGGATACAGAAACAAGGGGGGAAAGATCACAGTAAAGAGAAAAAAAAAAGAAAGAGGGAGTGCGAAATCAGGAGTCTGGAGGATGAAAAAGATGGCCAATAACAAATGCTCAACCTCTAGAAGAAGCGCTTCCTATGAAAGGAAATCTAAAAGTACTTCAAGGAAGCGTGAGGTTTGAGCGTCAGCGGCAAAGGAGAAATTTAGGCTCGGAATTATGGAACACTCCGTTGGCGAACTTCCTAAATAAAATTTCAATCCGGGGACTCACATCTTAGGAAAGGCTAACACTTGGGAAGACTTCTAGCCGATCGGCGACCAAGGAGAAAAAGG
>Ga0179593_1531201_pt1 | contig 18672 bp, 28 predicted proteins | sample CZODoug2_1_08_16_FD_185931 | JGI IMG/M metagenome (GOLD analysis project Ga0179593, IMG submission 185931) | Vadose zone soil fungal communities from Angelo Coast Range Reserve, California, USA - CZODoug2_1_08_16fungal (PacBio error correction) | ecosystem: Environmental > Terrestrial > Soil >...
ACAAAAGAATTGCCGGGGCTCACAGCAGGGGGGTTCGATGGCTAGAGGAATGCCGTGACTCAACCCTCATGACTGAGGAAGAGTGCGTGGGGGGCCAGCCAGTTCAGAAGGAGCTCCAAAGAAGACTGAGGGTTCCATTCAGCCCGCTAGCTCCTTGGGGGCGAGAGCTTGACACTTAACGAGAGGGGGTCTCTTACCAGGGAGGGATCATAATCAACGCATAATTAAAGTAGGTTCGGAAACGCGGGGCCGGAAAGACATCAACAAAGAGAAAATCTCATCATGGAAATTCGGATAGAGGGGGTACTTTCAATAGGGGCTCTAAGCACTATTGTGGGGAAAAGAAAGGGTTCAAGAAAGGGGGTACAGAAAAAGGAGGAGGGGGGACTCCTCGGAGTCACCAGTAGGGGGGGGGGGGGCGAAGATCCCCCAGGTCGCGTCACATCAATTACAAATGAAGGGGGGAAGGATCCTTGACAAGGAAGAAAACATGGGAAGAGGGGAGGAAGAAAAGGGAAACGCAAAATCCTTGGAGGGAAAGTTTGAATTTCCCAAAGGGGTCATAAAAACAATCGCGTGACCGTGGAAACCGTACAGGGGGTACTTCAGAGGGGGGGCACAATCCAGAAAGCTATGGAGGAACTACCGTAGATGTCTCTGGACGAGCTTGGCAAGTTGCGTTGAACGGAAAAGACACGGCCTAATTATCTTATAAGAAAAAAGCTTGGGGGAGGGGGAAATAGAGGGGAATCTCTCAGCGGATTACAGTTTATGGGAGAAAAAAAGCGTCAAGGAAAAAAATTGCGGGGGGAAAGAACTTTGGAAGAAGGGGATCTCTCTAACAGATTTCGCTTGATCTCCCTTAAAGTCCTACTTGAAAGGGGAGGGGTCACAAATTAAAGTTGTACCATAAGGATGAAAATGTCTAGGGAGAGTGTCTGTCGAAAGAAAAAAAATTTACAAGGTCTCCGGGCAACCCAAAAGGGCGTAAAATTCCTCAAAAAAAAAAAAAGATGTCAAAATCCCGGGAAGGAAAAAAAATATTTAAGGGGAACGCCCTACAATTTCGGGCATGGGGGACAAGACGAAATCGGTTAAATAAAGCTCAAAAAAAAAAAAAGCATACCTAGAAGTCTATTCGGGGAGTACACACAATCACGTACTTGCGGACGCTCAGGGGGCGAACAGATGAACGAGTGTTGAGGTACGGAAGACGGGGGGGCCTAAAGGGGAAAGAAGAAAAAAAAATTTGGGGAGGTTATAAAAGGGGGGAGGAGGAACTCTCGGGGTCCATTGGGAAGAATTTCCGAGAATGTCCTGAATGATCCAGTGGAGGCCCGTACAGGGAAAATTTACAAAAAGTCCTTCGACTCTCCCAGACAGCCTGGACTCGCAGGCCCGCTGGGTCTTGGAGGTCGAACGAAAACAGCAAGGGGGAAAAAAAGGGTCTGGTGAGAATATGATGAGGGGAGAGGGGAGGGAAATTCAAAAAGGACAACAGGGGGGGGACGTCGGAACGAAGTCTTGGTGAAAAGTTCCCGAAAAAGAAGCAAAAAAAAGAAATCCAGAGGGGAGACTAAAGGGGGCTGGAACTCCTCGTGTAGAAAATCTGACTGGAAATGCCCGAAAAAACAATATAAAGAAAAAAAAAGGAAAAAACTTAAACGCAAGGCCCTTCAAAAAAAGAGGGGGGCAGATCATAGAAAAGGGACAGCGCAAAAAGGGGGCTCCGGAGGCGTGCAATTTTACGCCGAAGGCAGGCAGCGTTCTGGATCAAAAAAAAGAAGTAGGAAGAAAGGAAATTGCCAATCAGGGATTTCGAAAAATCAGGCTGAAATGGCGGAGAAGGGAAGGGTTGTTAGAACAATGGCTGCGAGGGGGGGAAAATGATCTTAGAGGGAAAGGAAGGAGGGGAAGAGGTGTAAGGGGGAGGGACGTAAGGAAGTTTCTATTGGGGCGGGCAGCAGCTCACTGTCAAAAAGATCTCAAAAGGGGAAAGACTTAAGTACCTAGGAGGGAGGAGGAGAGAGGAACTAGTTTCCGTTGATCGGGCAACCTTAGGTTCCTCGGGCCACCTGTTTTCCGCCACGGGAAAGATTTCCGAAAAAACCGGAAAAAAATCGAATAGAAAGGGGAAAACCTGCGGCAAAGGGGGGGCTCACAACGGGAAGGAATAGCTTGGTGGGGAAAAGCCATTTCAGGAAAGCGGAAAGTTAGAAAAGGGAAAAGAAAGATCCCAAATTGAAGAAAACTTTACGGAAAACTTATACGTGCCGACTGGCTGACTGGAGGCACTTCGGGGGAGAAAAAAAAAGAGTGGATGCAAAAGGAAAAACGGAGGGGATTACGAGAAAACGAGCGGGAAAGAATCACTGAATGGAGTCCAGAAACTATAGGGAGAATCTGTTCGTTGTTTCGGTCGTACTAAGACAAAAATAAAGGAAGGGGGGAAGGGTGTCAAAAAGACCTCTGGGGAAAACCTCCAGGAGCTGTTGGAGTATTGTATTTCATTCACCGAATAGGAAACGAAAAAGAACTGCGAAGGGGGAAATCGAGAAGGAACTCTGGGGGAAAGGTGATCAGGGGGTCGAGGGGGGTTTGGAGACTGCAAAGGGAACTCAGCGAGATCCCGAGGAAGAACTTTCTAAAAGAAACCTGAAAAGGGGGAAAAAGAAAAAAACGCGGGGAAGAAATGTGAAAAAATCATGACTTAGGCGAAGGTCAGAAGAAACCGCCGTAAAGGGCGGAAATCCCATGTGGGGGGGGAAAAAGGAGCCTTTGCGAAAAAGGACCTTTCAGGGGAGACACCTACATTGGTACAGTGGGGGGAGGTCTTGTGCTGCGAGAAAAAGCACCAAGAAGGACTTTCGGACGCTCACTGAGGGAGGAAAGGCGAAGATCGAGTGGCCAAAAAGAATTCCAAAAGGTTTCCCATCTCCCAAAAAAAATACAAAGAGAGAACAAAGAGGAGGTATTGTAAAAAGAAATAATAAGGTCCATGGTAGCGGAAATCATTATCTCGATTGTGGAAAATTCTACCAAAGGTTTGAGGGACTAATCCTTTGTGAAAGGGAAGGGACAGTTTTTATAAGAATGGGGAAAGCAATGTCCGAAGCGAAGTTGGGGTCAGGCTCATACATTCCTAGTATTTTTGCTTTTCTCGAAAAAGTCTGAAGAAAAAGGGAAAGTGGTGCAGGGGAAAAAATTGGGGACACAACAAGGAAATGACTTTAAAGAATTATTGGTTCATGAACACCATAGGGGCTACTGGAAAAGGTAACGGAGACAAAAATCGAAGCCCGGACTGAGTTGCCTGGATGATATCCGGGACAAGTTTTTCAGAGAGGAAAAATCAATACGGGGGGTCTCTTACAAGAGGGATGCGTTTGGATCGCTTGCAATCATTCTGGGAAGAGAAGAATGGGCATTGAAAAGGGATCATCGGAAAGCAGCTAGGTAAAGAAAGAGGAATCCTTCTCGGGGAGAAGGAATGGTACTCTCGAAGATTCGGAACGGATGTATCAAGCTCAGATTTTAAAGAAAGAGGAAGAAATTAAGGTGGAAAAGAAAAATCAGCGCAGGAAATCGTCGAATTGCGACCAAGAACAAGGAAATTAGGAGAAACAGAGGTCTGGAAACCCTCCTGAGCATGATCTTTTGTGGGGGGTCCAGTCCGAGCCTAAAGGGAAGAAGGGGGGAAACTAAGAACCCAAGGGCTTGATATTTCAAGGCAACTTTCTCAGGTACAAAGAAAAAAATACCAGGGGGGAGCTTCCATCGAAAAAAGAACTTTCGGAAGGGAAAAGGGATGTCTTACATGACCGCAGGAATTATTGCGAACCTCTCAATCCAGCGACGTTCAATTCAAAAAGAGGAAAAATCTCAGAACCCTACTATGGAGAGGGGAATATCAGAAATCAGATAGAGCCTCATAACGCTTAGCGTGTGAACTACTTGCGAAAAAGATTACAGAAAGGAAAACCACACCGGGAAAAGGAGGGACTTGGCGGAGGTCGATCCGGAGATGAAGCAAGGGAGCAGTTACAGGGGAAGCTCTGCTAGATCTGGCAGATCAAGCGGGAAGTATGGGGCTTCAGGATGGACCCCAGCGGGGGGGGAGAAAGAGATTTTCGCTTAAAGTGCAACTCTAAAGGAGGTCAACAAGTTCTCCTGATTACTTTTGCGGGAGGAGAGAGCTAGCGAAAAAAAAGGGGAAAAACAACGAGGAAAAAAGGTCCTTGATTGGGGAAGAAGGGCGGGCCAAGTGGGGGGGAAACTCAAAAGTAGCTGTCATATTTAGATACAGGTAACAATATTATCAAAGGCAAACTCGAGTGGGAAAAAAAAAATTTGGGGGAAACCAAGCCGGGGACTTCTCTAGACTAGAGGAAAAGAGCTAGATCAAGAAAAAAATGACCAGAAAAAAAAGCGAGTTTGTGCTTAGGGGAAAGGGTCTACCTAAGGGGAACAGGTGGAGGGGTCAGGCTTCAAAGGATCCAGGAGAGTGTCCGGAAATTGCACAGGAAAATATTCTGGAGGACACCGGGGAAATCTGATTGGCTTCAAAGGGGCTAGCGGGACGCGACAAAGGAAAGCCCTTTTGCAAGGAAAAAAACGCGAGAGATCTCCTTGAGGTACAATATTTCAAGAAAGGTACTACGACTGAGAAAAGGAAAAGAAAAGGGAAGAGTCATATATTAGGAAGACTGAGTTACTGTAACTATGGAAGCTTATGATCGAGTAGCGGGCTCCACTTGAAGAGGCACTTGGGGGGGTGCAAAAGGGGGGGATTATCTTGGAGAGCACCGACCGGGAAAGCCGAGCCGCGCTCTAATCTTGGGCAAAAATCTGGTGTTGAAAAGGAGGTCGTAGGGGGGGGGGGGGGGGGGGAGGGGAATTAAAACAGGGGGAGCCATGGGGGGGAGACAAATTCGTCTCCTTTGTCCAAAAATCTTATGGGAGAGCACTACGGAGAAAAGAGGGGGTCCTGAGAGAGTGGTTTCCAACAGGAGCAAGGAACAGACGAGACTTTTTTGAACTTGCCGAGCACCTCGAAGATGGGGGAAAAGAGAAAATCGTAAACTTTGATAAGGCCAGAATCAAGTGGAAGGGGTCCAAAGTGCATACACAAAGTATCCGGCAGGGGAGATCTCCGGGGGAAAAAGATCCTAAAAAAAGGAACTCCGAAAAGTACAGCCCATGATGAGTATCCTTCGTCGACAAAGGAGTAGGGTCGAAAGGGGCTATCCGAGAGGGGGGGGCCTGATGGAAAAAAGTCTACAACCTATAGTGAGGCCTTTCAGTTCCAGCAGTAGCCTGCGTCGCAAAGACTCTACGAGGAGGAAAAGGAAAATGGAGTCACTGAAAAAAAGTCCGCGGGGGTTGCCAGAAAAAGGAAGCACCTCCTGGCCAAGGCTGCCTAATCGTTGGAAAGGGAACTATAAAGAAGAAGGAATTCCATCTTTGGAGATCGTAAAGGTGGAAGGGAAGTATTCAAAAAAGACCGGGAGAAAACCCTCCTCCAGGAGAGCCGGGAGTTAATCGGGTCACGTAAGGAAGTCTCCAGAGAGAAACGGGCATAAGAGGGGAAGTTTCGGGGGAAAAAAACACTCGCACCCTGATGACCTGACTAAATTACACAATCCATTCGTTCGGGGGAAACAAATTAAGGAAGGAGGAAAAAGTCCAAGGAGGAGAGGGAAAGTCTATCAGAGGGGGGAATCCAAAAAGCAAAAGCTTGAGTATCAACAAAGTCATAGCCACTGACAAGCGGGGGAGAAGATTCCTTTCCTTTACAAGAAGGGGTTGTCCAAGATGGAAGACATCAGAAAGGGCAACTCCTAGAGGAAGAGGAGGGACGAACACACGTTTAACATTAAAAGGTTTTGGGTGGGAAGAATTCGAGAAGCGTAGCAAGAGAAATTTTGGGGAGATATTGATCGAGGAAAGCAATAACACCGCTGGGGGAGGGTTCCAAGTCAGGGGGGCTTCCCGAGGCTGTTGGCGCTGGAAACGGAGGGGGAGACGACCCAGGGTTAAAGGCTTAGCTTGACGCATCCTGAAGGGTTCACATGAGACAACTGTACCCATCAAAGTGGGGGACTCACAGGGAAGGATATGTTCTGGGGAGGAAATGTTCTTTTTGAAGAGCCGAAAAAAAAAAAAGGGACCATGATCGAAACCGATACCTGGCAGCACAAAAAGATGGGGGGGGGACTCTAAGGAGGGCTCAGGAAGAAATACGTAAAATCAAAAAAGATATCAACAAGCACGGCGATGTCCAGGTTAATTCCCACCACCTCCGGGAAGGTCTTTATAAGAAAGGTAATCACAAAGAGAGGGAAACGATCTTGTTGAGAAGGAAAGCGTGTCACTGAGGGGGAAATCGCTCGGGGTTAACCGGGAACGTTTGAGGATCAAAGCAGTATCAATTCAAGGAAGGCCAAAAGTGCCTGGAAGGGCCGGTGGCTCAGGAAAGTAAAGGGAAAAATCGATGTTTACGGAATTTGCTTAGGAAAAACAAAAAGAATCCCAACAAAAGATCGCAACAAAAAAAGAAAGGGATAATTAAGAGGTGAGCACCCTCACTTGGGAACTTTGAGGGGAGGCCGGCAGAGTCCTATGAAAAAGGCATAGAAAAGACACAGGGGAGGAAAACAGGTGGAAGGATCTATACGGGGGGGGAGTTTCATAAAATAAACGAAAAAAAGGGATCCGAGGGTCTGCTGAACTGGCAAACCATAACTGGGAGGCTTGGGGGGGAGGGGGGGAAGCGAGCGGGAAGGAAAACTAGAAAGATCGCATGTATGATCTCGGCCGGAAAAGAAAAGACCAGAGCATCAAGATCGAATATTTAACTCGACCATACCCGAAAACCGAGAAGGATCTCCTTAGAGAAAAAAAGCATTTCTCCATGAGACTTAATACATTTCCTCGGGATGAGAAACCAGGGGGGGGGGGGGAAAAGCTCTCGAGGGAACTCTTCTAAAAAAAGGGTTTGGAGAGAAAAGCAATCTGGAAAATAGCGCGCAGAAATGCGTAGTCATCAAAATTGCGAAGGCAGAAGATGCTGCTCAAGGGGTTTCTGGCGGGATTCTCTGGTGAAATCGTTGGAAGGGGGGAGCGAAGTAGAAATAAGCGCGAAGATTGGTAAGGAAGCGCTTTGCAAGGAAAACTTCCGGGAATACCCAGGGTCCCGTGAGCTCTGAGGGCTTAAAAACTTCTTCAAATCGTTTCGGTTTCGGGAACGAGGGAAAAAAAGCGCGGTAAACAGGGGTTTGACAAGGCTCTCTGCGCTCGTTCCGGAATAAAGGCCGGAATCGAATCCGCTTCGAAGGACTTCCATGGAAAACGGGGAGACCTCTTGTGTGGGAACGAATTTGGAAAAAGTTCGGGAAAGTTAATAATCCCAAGGAGCCAAAAAGGAAGAATTCTAAAAAAACTCCTGTCAAAGGAACTATTCTTCAATTCCGGCAGGGGCCAGGTGGTCGTGAAGTAACTTGGAGGAGATGGAAAGGGGGGGGAAGGAGGTGCCAGATAAAAGGAACGTTTACTAAACGCGCGTTTAACAAAAAAAGCTAAGTGCAAAGTCCGTCCGAAGAATTTGAGAGTCTGGACATCTTAAAGAGAAGGGGGAAAGATGTTCTTGGGGAACGAGAGCGACATTGCCATGATGATTGGGGGGGATCGATGGGGGAACGTTCAACAAATGTTAAAGAAGGACGAAGCTCTGAGTCCGGAAAGTCCTAAATCGGGAGGACAGCGCAGTTCTAGAGTAATGGGGACCGGGGGCCGGGGGGGAGTCTACAGGACTCAGGATGACCCGCCATATAGGTCCAAAAGACCCTTCTGAAAGGGGAAATTGGGGGGCTTAACAAGGGGAAAGGAAGGATTCTTCGAAGAAGAAAAAAAAAAAACCCACCGTACCAATTGGGGTTACGAACGATCGCAAGGGAACCAGGGAAAGAAACCAACATTTGGAGGGATCCCTTACCATATAAAAATTTTTTTGTAGAGGTTGTGAGGGGGACTGCAAAAAATACTCTTCAATCTAGAACCTCAAAAGACTGAAGAGACCACTCCACAGAAAGAGGTGAAATCTGCCCCTCTGGAAAAGTCCTTCCAAAGGGAAAGTTTCTTACAGCAAATATAAGCCTCCAAAGTCTTAATTTATGTTGAGCACTAATAAGGGGGGGAAAGTTTTCGGGAAGGGGGCCTTCCACAGGAAGCGCTTGGGTATACACATCTTGGGGAATTATTAAAGGCTTTTGTCGATGAGAGGGGGAGGGGAGTCCTAAGAAAGGGATGTTCCGAGCGATTTGGAAGGAATTCCGAGGAAAATGAGGTTTCCGCAACTGGATGTGCGAAAAAGTTTGACTTTGATCAGTTTGGAAGAACTCTGGGAAAAAAAGGAACATCGAAAAAAGAGGGCTTGACCACGGAACGGGGTATTCATGGTGGCATAAATAACACCAGGCTTCGGAGCGGGGGAAATTACCCAGTAGCGGAAGGAAGAAAATCTGGGAGGGAATTGAGAGTTCTCGTCGGATGGTTTCTTGATAAAGGTCAGGGGAGGTCGCGACAGAACTGGAAATTAATGATGCTTTTATCGATCAAAAAATTTAGAGGAGAGGGGCTTACTTTCCTGGGAGGGGGAATCCATTCAAAGAGGAAGACCAGCAAACCTGAATCGCATCTTTAATGTGAAAGGCAAAGCCTTCGAAACGGGAATCAGTGTAGACAAAAATCTTGGGAGAGCGCAAGAGACATGGCTGCGGGTGTGGGACACGCCTCAATCCAAAATTAAGCTAAGAAACCCGCTTTGGAGGAAGGGGGGCCTCAGAGAGGGTCTGAGAGGGAAAATAATAAGGGGGCGGGGGGTTCTGGTGGTATGAAAACTTACTGGCATAAGGGGGGTACCAGGAAGGGGGTTCCAATATCGCGGGGAGGAAGAAGAAAGTCACGGCAGGTTTCTGAAACGAAAAACTGTACGCTGGTTCGAAAGAAGGCGAGGGGGTTCGACGAATAACTTCCTGAGGGATCCTTAGAAGAGTTGGAAAAAAAGCAAAGAATTAAGTTCACAAAAAAAAAATACCTTACAATTAGAAAGACTTTCAAAGGGGGACTCCCGAAGTTCCGCGACTTTAGAAACCGACCTGAAGGAAGAAAAGGTAAAGGGCGAGGGTGGGGAAGGAGCGTACGTTACCTGGCTCGCGGGGAATTTTTGACGTCTGTGGCCCGAAAAGACTCATGGAAAGGAGAAGTCACTACAAAAGGGAAACTACTTTAAAGTTAGAGTGAATCAAAAGCGTCTGCATTACACCCAGTTCACGTGCAAAGAATATTAGAGGAGGAAGAAAATCCCTTGTCTTTGAGAGGTTGGGAAGTCAGGGCACGTACGTAAAATGTGAGAAATCTGGGGGGGTGCGGATTGCCGTAGCGCGCCTAGTTGGAGAGCCAAGGTTTCGGGAGATTAAGGGGGGGGGGGACGAGGGATACAAGGGAATCTAGAGAAACTTTAATCAATTGGAAAACCTTTGATCAGAAAAAAGTCTTTTCCAAGGGAAACTGGGGGGGGGGCACGGGGGGAATCCAAAGCTTCGCCGGAGGTAGATAAAAGCACGTACCGCTATAGAAACGAGAAACCTCGAAGGGGAAAAAAGTTTCGCCGGGGAATTCATTTCAAGAGAGGGGGGGAGTGGATCGAGAGAAAAAAAAAACCTTAGGAGGGCATAGCCCGGCAAAACCATTAAAAATACCTGCCCAAAAGTGGCTTAAAATTTGAGGGGCCTTAATGGTCCGATCTAAATACGCGCAGGCGTGGCGTATGACAAGGACAAAAAGGGGGACCGGGTTTAAAAAGGTCTGGGACAGGGGGGGAGCGTGGAAAAATCAAGGTGCCGCGCGGGAGGGGGGGAGAAGCCAAAAAAGCTCCCGGAAGAGTTACATTGAAGGGCCGAACGGGGAGAAATCTCGGGAGGGAAATTTCAAAGCCTACAAATATTGGAACCCTAAACTTTGGGGGGGAAATTAGAAGGAGTCCCAATAGGGAGCCAGGGATGTTCAATATAATCTAGCTGGAGGGGATTAAGGAGTATAATATTATCGGAGGGAAATGGCAAACTTTATGGGGGGGTGAGTTGGGGAAAAGTTTTTGGGGGTTTCTCGGTGTTAATGTAGGTAGGAGGGAAGACCGTACTTGAGAACAGTCATGACTTCAGATCGAAGAGATTTGAAAAGGGGTTTTAGCAGGGGAGGTCGGGGGGGAATTTAACCAGGCGACAGAAAAGTCTCGAAAAGGGTTATGGGGATTAATTTGGGGGCTGGAGAGGGTCCTCGAAGGGGTACCACGATGTAAAAAGGAAACAGCTACCTCCGAATAAGTGGGGGAACAGGGGGGGGGGGGGGGGGTGGGGGGGGTTTGGGTTTTCTGAAGTGGGAAATCGTCCTGAGGGGGGGGAACGCCGCGTACAAGGAAGGCCTTTCCTGAGGAATAAAAGCCTTGCAGAGGGGATTCCCTGCAAACACCTGAACGAAGAAGGGTGCCTTGTTCAGGAAGGAAACATGCAGCAGGGGAAGAAAGCAAGGGGGAACTTCTTCATGAAGGAAGGTTCGTGGGGAGTAGAAAGAAGGGGGGGTCCAGTGCTTGGCCCACACTAGCGGAACAGCATATGAGACGTGAATGGGAAGGACCGTTCGAAGGGGGGGGAGAGGAAACCGTCGACAGGCAGGAGTCCCTAAAGAGGAGCGAAAAAGAGAAAGGGCACGGAGGGAAGGGCAACTTTCCTTCTTTAACGAACTGCCAGAAAAGAAATCCCGAAAAGGGAAAGGGAAAAAACGCAGCGGGAGGGACATTAAAGTACAAATTTTGACGGAAAGGGAAGGGTCTCGAGCCAGAAGACCATAACGCCCAGGCATAACAAGGGGAACCAGGGCTCGAATCCGCTTGGGGGATTGCGAAAACATACTTTCCGACCGGAAGTGTTCTCAAGGAAAAAAGTTTCATCTGGGAGAAAGGAACTCCTCGAAAAAAAATGACGAAGGAAAATGGAGGACCAAAATCCAGGCGGAGGGACAGTACCAATAGGAATTTATGACAAGAAGACTTGACTAGAAAGAATTGAGGGGAAAATTCAAGAGGAATCGAAAGCCTTGCTTATCAGTTTTAGATCCACTGGAAAGGAGGGTAGCCCCAAGCAGAGGAAGGAAGTTACGCGCTACAAATGGACCTGGAGGGTTTGGGGGGAAAAAGGAGACTAGAAGGGAGCGGCACTAAGTCTTGCGCTAAGGAAAAATTCTCTTGGCATGCTGGTGTTAAACGAAGAAAAAGAGTTAAAAGGACTACGGAAAGCCTTCGAGAGAGTCAGTGAGTGTCTTCCCATAGGGAAGGCGAGAGAGACCTAACAAAATCTGGTGTTACAATATTGCAAATTCGGTCAATATTCTCTCAAGGTGTGCTTTTGGGGGGTCATACGGGGAATCATGGAGGCATCGAGAAAAATTTACGGCTGGGGGTCAAAAAGGGGGGACAAAAACAAGTCACCTAAACGTATGGAGAAAACATTGAAGTAAGAAAAAAAGGGGGGGCCCTCCAGAGAGGCTTTCTGGAGGGATCGATATGACGAAGGAAAATTCTCTTTGCCAGAAAAAGGCCAGCCGGTAAACCAAATCTCACCATTACGGAGTCCCTGGAAGCAAAAAAAGGTATTACTTTAAAGGGGAAGAAATACAAGAAAAGGATTTCTGCGGAACAGTCGGTGAGAAAAAAAATCGAGAAACAGAAAGGCGAATAAGGATTCTGGATTCCCACCGAACAGCTTGCCTAGGGGATGAAAGTCAACAGGAAGCACAAAGCAGAGAACATCCGGGGGGGGGGGGGGGGGGGGGGGGGGGGGGGGGGGGGAAAAACCATTAAGTCTTTGAAGGGGAAAATGCTAGTGTCAGAGAGGGTTAAGCTTACCCTGACGGGTGACACTAAGAAAGATTTGCAGGAAAAGTTTCCTCACGAAAGTAAAAGGGGGGAGATCTCCGGACGGGCTGACTCTAGTTCTTCGGCTCATGGGGGGTGGAAAAGAAAAAAAAAAAAGCATCCAGAAAGCCTGCAGGGGGTGCTCTAAATTACAAGTTCATTGCGGAGAGGAAAAAGAACGGGAAGACGAAGTATTTCGCGGGTCATCCGGGTATGGAAGGTACATCACGAAAGGCGTTAGAGACAAGGGGGGGAATCAACGCGAGGGGAAGAGGGGCTTTTTTGAAAGAGGAAGAAACTAAACGAAGACCGAAGGAATCGGGAATTCTAACGGCACCAAGATACGTCTCGGGGGGGGCGTGAAACGAGGAGAGAAAATATAAGCTTCGCGGGGGGGGGGGGGTTACGCGAGGAAATCCCTTCCACAAGGTCAGCAAGAGAAAAAGGAGGAACTCTCCGCCAAAAATGAGAAGGACACCGAAGATCGCAAGGAAAGAGCCTCCATGATGTCGCTGAGAAAAAATGCAGCAAAAATTTGGGCAGCCTTCCTCGTAGTTCATTCCAAGAAAAAAAAGGAGGAAGAGAATCAAGGACTGGGGGAAAAGGTCTTCCAATTGAGCAGACAGCGACAGGGACGGAGTACAAAGGGCGAGGTGTGATCGGGAAGTGGCTGCGAGGGGGAAGGGTGACTGCCTCTTGCTGCCGAAGGAATCTTTGGGGGGATTTAAGCACGAGAGGAATACCCGCGAAAAAGGGAGTGGTCAGCCACGGAAATCTTGGAAAGAGGATTTTTTGGCTCCTACAAAACTTTTGTTGCCCGGTCAGGAAATCGATTTCGGAAAAAGGGGGGGGAGAAAAGGAGGGTTTACGGGGATTAAGACTTCGGAGAAAAAGAAAAAAAAAACCCCTGTTGGTGCCGCCAGGTTAAGTTGGCCTATGAAAGCTCTGGGAAAAAAAAATCCGGAAAGGAAAAGTCCGCCAGCGAAATGAGAGAGGGGAAAGGTCTCTTGAGAACAGGATAAAGGGATTACCAGCGTGGGGGTACAGTGGGATTGCATGGGGGAGAAAAGGGAGATTCAAACAGAAAAAGACCGCAGGTCCCGTATAAACGGGGAAGAGATCCACGTATATGAAAAAAAAAAATTCTTAGTAAAGGAAAAAGGGAGGAGAATGGCCTGGCTAAGGAAGGGGGAAAAGACGTTACGACTCAAAAAAAGGTCTTCCAACGATGCACAAGGTCGTCCATAAACAAGGGGTGCTGATTGGGGGGAAAGGGGGACCATCTGGAAGCGAAGGAAGAAAAGGCCGGGGCTGGGGATGTTTTACGGGAAAGAATCGAAAGACATTCGAAGAATTTTTTGACTCGATGGATAGGTTCAATAGGACCTAAGGGAAGACCTGAACGGAGAAAAGGGCGTCTCGGAAAAAAAAAATTCAGGGAAAAAAACTTTTTTTCAGGCCATGGACGAAAGGGACGAGTAAGGGGGGGGGGTTTGAAGCTCTGCTAGGGAAAAGCAAGATCCCGATAGGCGAGGCCATTTGCCAAAAAACGCCGGACTTGAGGGGGTAAAAAGGTCTTGATAAGGAGGGTGCCTGAAGGGAGATTACTGCAAAGGGTTCATTCAATCGAAAATACAGTTGGTACGACTCATTCGCCAATGAGAAAAGGTGCCCATCGACAAAAAAGGGGGACTAAGGAGTATACTTACTCCTCCTAGAAAATACATTGTTGGAAAACACCAGCTGGGGGGGGAAGAAAAGGCGTCGGAGGAACAGAGGGGGAGTACCTCACCAAACGATGAAAAGCCGCTCGGCGGACGTTCGCGAAAGGTTAGCATCTCTTGACAAAACTACTGACAAGGGGTCCAGCGAAAAAGAAAAAAGTCCGGAGTGTTCCAACCTCAGGTAGTCTAAAGACATGGAACAACAAAAGGAAGATGGTACGCTCGTCCTTAAAGGAAGGGCTTGTGGCGAAAGAAAAAGAAAACTTTTCCAGTGGGGGCGATTGACACGATAAGGAAGGATTTGGGGCGATTCAACGGAGGGGGGGCCCCTCACTGAGGGAGCGGTCCGAGCGAACTTTTGAAAAGAAACAAAATTTAAAGAAGTTGTGAATGGAAGGTCTCTGACCCAAGGGAAGGGGCTTCCGGCTGTAGTGTGAATCCAGAAGTGGCGAGGGTCAAAAGCTCACTAGGGAAAAGTAACAGAGGAAAATTTATAGAAAGGGGGGGGATGGGAAACATCGGTCTGGACGTAGAGTCATGGAAATGAATCATCTGAGAGCCTCACGTTCTTTACGATGATGAGCCTTGAAGGAGGGGTTGCTGGCTAGGAAGGACCCTACATTGGGCCGAGTTCGACAAGTGGACTTATGAGTTAAGATTGTCAACTGGTAAACTTTAATATCTGAGGGGGAGTCGTGGAGAAGCACTCAGGAAGAGGAGAAAAGATTCCTCCTTCTCTTAAAGAGAATGGAGGGTAATGGAACAGAGAAAAGGCCTTCCGGACGGGGTCTACGCAGAGCACTTCAGTCTTTAAAAAGAATCATGAGAGGAGGGGGGAGGAGATTTTTTCCAAGAAACGTAAGAAAAATCCGACGGGAAACTCTACAATTGCAACCACGACCCCTTTGGGGGAAAAAGAAGCCTCCGACAGAATTGGGGGGGGGGGAGACAAAACTCCGTCGCAAAAAATTTTTAGGGGGAGAAAAACTCCAGGAGCGAAATAAAAATCCGTTTTTCCACGCACAACTCTCCTGGCGGGGAAAAAAAAAGAGGGGTCCTGTAGAACGTCAAGAGAGAGCTGGTTAATCTAGGGAAGGGGGCACCGAAAGAACTTCTATTTCTCGAAAAAAAAGCTCAAAAAAGTTCTTCTCGTGAAGGGGAGGAGGGTTTGTCAAAAAGGACTCGGGCCAAGAAGGTCCTAAAAGAGAAAAAGGCCATAGACGCGTAAAAGAAGGAACAGGCTGATTGATCGCCATCCGAAGGGGAACTTCACTACCGACCCCCGCCTAAGGAAAAATATCGAAATCTGGTGCCAGATAGAAGCACTTCATGGGTCAAGTTCACTCGTTAAGGGAGGTCAAGAAAAAACATGAATTTGCAGAGGAAAAAACACCTTGCCAAAATACATTAAAGGGGAGAGAAATAAAATTCAGACGAAGGATGGGCTTAAAGAATCCATGGAAAGCATTCCACGAGGAGGAGGAGGAATACTGCCCTTGGGAGGGGAAAAAGAGTTTACTTAAGGGGGGGGGGGGGGGGGAAGCTTCTTTACGAGTATAAATCAGGGGGGCGGCAAAGTTCCCTGCGCAGCCCGGATTTTTCGCAAAAACTTCAAAGGGTTAGTCCTGGGAGGAGGGTCCGAGGGGCTAGCGGACCTATCGCCCAAGAGAAAATCCAACGAGTTCAAAGGGGTTCCATTATCGTGAAAAGACAAGAAAGGGTTTGGCCAAGTGGGGGGGGGGGAACTCCAATTACGAGGGAGGGGTGCGGTAGATCGGAGGACATTACCCATACATCAGAAAAGACCGATTAGGGGGGGGCCCATGGGTGTGTGGGGTCAGGTCAAGGAAAAGCTCTCAAAAAAAAAAAAGGAGGGGGGAAAGAAAAGGATCTGATCAAGAGAAGAGGTCCCCTGTAACCAACTACCGGCGCCAAGGAAACTCGAGGGGGGGGAGGACATTTTGCTTAAGAGCTTGCCTGTCTTTTTTGGTGAAGGAGAGCCTCAGAGGAGAATAGGTACTTGAACAAGGCACAAAGGGAAAATCGATTGTCAATAAGGGACGGGGTAATAAGGAATTTCGGACGGGTGGAACTCGCAGGAGTCATGCCGCGCCACTGTAGGACATTCAAGAACGTGCAGGAAGACCAAGAGTCTCGAGGCGGGCTTTCCAGCCAAGAGGTAAATCACGTCTCGGAAAGACTGCTGATCCGTAAGGAACATCCGAAAAAAAAATTTCAGAGGGAAAGAGAGCTACTAGTGCTTAGAGTAACTGGTAGAGTCGAGGCGTAGGACGAAGGGGAAAAAACGTGAATTTCTTGGTTGTCACGGGGGTATTTTGGGGGGTGACTGAGACTTCATGAGGAATATTCAGGCCCGGAGGTCCAGGCGGCACGAAGGGTCTATCGAGGAAGTGCGCGATCGAAGTGGCAACAGAGGGAATCTGGTTTGAAAAAGGGGAATAGGTAGAGTGAAGATCGGGGATAAAGAAATTCGGAGAAAGTTGTCCTGGTTAGGGGGGGATGAGAGTTGGGCCTTCAAGAAGGGAATAACTATGGGGGGGGACGCTGCTTTGGAAACGAGGTGAAGAGTAACTCGAAAAGGGGAACCGCAGAATACTGGTGCTGAAACCTGGGTGATTGGTCTATGAAGGAAAAAGTCTTGGTTTGATAAAGGCGGAAAAAGGGAGACTTGGATGGACTAATTACTCAAGGCCTTGAAAAGCTGGAGCCCGCTGAGGGGGGAGAGGGGTCATGGGGATTCATTGATCTCGGGTTGAGAATACACCAGGAAAAAAACTCCAGCAAAGGAAGTAAGGAGGGGAAGGAATCCTGCCCGCATGGAGTGTAGGACAATTAAACTTCTTCTCAGTGGGTTGCTCCATTTCTCAGGAAGGGGATGTCTATTTGAGGGGAAGGGGAGTGTGACCCACAGGCGACACCTCATATTACTTATGAGGGAAAAAAAAGAGTTTTAAAAAGAGGTTCTCCAATGGAAGGAGAAAAGAAAGCGGGAAGACTCTTGAAGAAAGAACTCCTCCCAGCGGAAAAGAAAATGAGTCCGTGAAACTGGCCTCGGATGAGAAACTGAACAGGCCTTCCAGAAAGAGAAGAACTCCGCTTAGAAGAAAGAGAAAACTCATCATAAGTAAAGGTTCTCACCGCGGAAAGGGGGGGGGGAAGCGAGCAAGCAACATCAATCCGAAGGAACCGGAACATCATCGCAACCCGAGAAAAGAAAAAAAAATCGCTTTTTAAAGGTTCAAAAAGAAGGGGAACGCGTCCGGAATAAAAAGGGGGGTCGCAAAAAAATCATCTAGAAAGGTGACATGTACACCACTGTTGCAAGTGACTATCCGAAAGCACCCAGAGGGGGGAGGAACCCTTATCTGAAAGGTCCCATAGCAGGACGAAAGAAAAAAAAAGTCTGTAAAAGCACATAACGAAGGTCGATGCCGGCAAAAAGGGGAGTGTGTCTGGACAGGGAGAAAGATCAGTTGGAAGAGAAAAGCCTCGCAGGCAAAAGGACTTGGAGAGGGGGGGTCTTCCATAGAAAAACTCAAACTGGGGGCGCAGACCCAATAAGGCCGTGAAGAGGAGAACAAATTTGACCAGGAAAGGGTTGGGAACTCCAAAAAAAAGGGTTGTCGGCAAGCAAGATGGGAAAGGGGCCAGGAAAACACCATGCGATGGAGAAGACGAGCTTGATAGAGGGAAGGAACGAAGAAGGATTAGCAAGGGTGAGGGGTCTGTTCCGCGAGATGAAACGCAAGAAAAATCTTTGGGAAAGGGATTGTTGACTTCATCGTAGTCAGAAATTCGCCAGAAAAAGGTGCTTTTTAGAAGGGAAAAGGATCATGGGGCGAAGGGAGCGGCGGGTTGAGAAGGGGCGCCCTTAATGCAAGAATAAATTGGGGAAAAATTTCCGGGAAAACATTTTAGAGAAACCACGGATCAATCGAGTCTTTTCTCGACAGGGCTTCTATAGGGGATGGGCAGAAATTCTTCGTTTCCAGAAAGTTCCATCCAACAGGGGGGGGGCAAAAAAAAATTCTCGATGAGGGAATTCTGTCCCGGGAAATAGCGAATCGAAGAGATGAGGGAGGAAGGCGGGACAGAAAAAAAGTGAAAGGGCTCCAAATCGAGAAAAACAAGCATACTGGCGAAAGGGGAAGAGAGGAAAGTCCGTGGAAAAAAGGAAGCCAAGTAAGGGAGAGTCTCAGCTTGCGAAGCCAAATCGAAAGGATGGCCACCATCCTATATTTCGGGGGAGGGGGGGGCACGTCCGGAGAGGGAAGGGGGGGGGGAGGTAAGGGGGGGGGGGTACATCGCTCAGGTGGTGCAGACGGAAAGGGGGAGGAGCTTTTTCGATGGCGGAATAAGGGAGTCTGTGATCTCCAGGGAAGTTCAGAAAGAAAAAATCAAGGAAGGGAAGAACCTCCCTTACGGGGGGAGAACGTTAATGGGACGAATCATTGGCTTGATCTCCCAAATCCCGAAAAAAGAAGGGATGCTCGGCAAGGGGGAAAACATTGTTCATTCTTTATCGGTGCAAAAAGAAAGTGGAAGAAAGGTTCGCTTGCAAGGAGATCCTTCATGATGAGGGAAAAGAGAAAGTATTAAAATTCACGAACAAAACAGGGTTGAAAAAGGAGATATGGAAAGGGGAATTTTGGTTACCGCGTTGCCCGAAAACGAAAAAGAAGAGGAGAAGGAACATAGAGGTGGTCCACAAAGTGGAGAGTAACGGTCAAACCAAGTTTATAAGAAACTAAGAGGGAAAGTGCGAAGCGAGAGGAGGGAAAAAGCTCTTATTTACGGAAAAGGAGAGGGGGTCCGCCCTAGCCCAAAAGAGTCGTCAGGCAAAATAGGAAATTGAACTCTCCAGCAAAAGGGGAAAGCAATGTAGGGAGACGGAGACCCCTCCTGCGCCTGATGTAAGAAAGCATGTCGCTGGGCAGATTTTCAAGGGGGAAAATCTTG
>Ga0179593_1475943_pt1 | contig 18671 bp, 20 predicted proteins | sample CZODoug2_1_08_16_FD_185931 | JGI IMG/M metagenome (GOLD analysis project Ga0179593, IMG submission 185931) | Vadose zone soil fungal communities from Angelo Coast Range Reserve, California, USA - CZODoug2_1_08_16fungal (PacBio error correction) | ecosystem: Environmental > Terrestrial > Soil >...
CGGAGGCCAAACGCAAAACCTGGTGGGACCGAACGAAGCCTCCGCCAACCTGCAAAGGAGGGAATAAAGAGAGAAAAACCGGCCGTTTTTTAGACGCCGAAAGGGGTACGCGCGAGAAGCTGGGATGAAGAAAAGCAAACTGCGACCAACGGGATCAAGCGCGATCAGTTCTCAACGGCTTGGACATCCAAACTCGAGGGAAGGGGGAAGGGTTTTCACCACATAGCCACCGCCGAAAGGATCAGGCGGCGTTAGAGGAAGACCGGAGCTCGGGAAGGAAGGGGAAAAAAAAAAAACGAACGGCAAAAAGGCCAAGCACGTCTACAGATAAGAGTCGGCTGGGCAGGGGAGCGAGGGGGAAAAGGGATCCCCGCCGAATTCGGAAAAAGCGTAGGACTGAAACGACAGCGCAAAAATCCAACGGAGCCCGTCCCAGAGCAAATCGGGAGAACGATGTCTCTCGCCTAAACCAAACCCAGCGCGGGGCCATGGGAGGCGGGAAGCAAGGGCCAGCAAATCAACTCCAAAAAGGACAGAGAGTATCGAAGTGGTGTCCAGCTCCTTTCTGGGGTTCCAGTTTCCCGGGTTGGAGCAAAAAAGAAAAAAATATATCCCCCCGCGGAGGGCCTGGGCGCGGGCGATCGCAGAAATCGCGGCTGTATTTGGCAACGCCGGGCGAGGATGGTCGGAACTACTATCGCTATTCCAGGGGAAAGGGCGCTGCATGTAGTGGGAAAAAAGAAGAATCAGGCTAAACCCGAAACAAAGGAAAAGCCAGGATGCGGAGGAGAAAAGATCTAAATCTTTAAAAGGCGACGAGCGCCTCCACAGGAAGCCCACACTGGAAACCCTCTGAAAGCGGGCCGGGAACAAAGGGAATACCCTTTGCTCGACCACACGAAAATGAAGGTTCGTCCCTCGAAAATGGTGAACACCAAGGAACTCTTACAAGAGCGTATGCCCTCCTAGAAATCAGTAAGCGGAAGGGGGCCCGTTCCCTTAACCGCACCACTCGAGAATACGAAAGGAGACTGGGCTTCGGGATTCGCAAAACGTTACGGGCCAAAAAAAAATAGCCCAGTAAAAGCCAGGGGAGAAAAACATAGAGACAGTCATATCTTCCAAGCTAAAAGAGCTGTAACGGTCATCAAAAAGGCCCCATGATCTTAACCAAGTTCCTTAACTTTCGAACCGATGACCAAGAGGCAACCAAAACGGTCAATAAAACGCTCCGGCGTCAACGGGGAGGAGAAAAGAGCCCCAAAAGGTCTCCCGAGGGGTATCCGAAGGAAGGCCAGATCGCACAGACATTAACAAAAGGGTCGATGGTACAAAAAATTGCTCAGACCCAGGAGGCGCAGGATCCAGAAATCTCTGGCATAAAGTCGTCGCTGGAGATACGCCGCTCGCGGGGGGGGGTCACTGGGGACGTGAGGCGCGGGGAAATTGGTTTGGGGGGACAGAAAAAGAAGGGGTTCACCTATATGCCTTCGTGAAACCGGACCGGCGAAACGGAAACGGTGACAATTACACCGGGGGCCAGGCACAAGTACAGCATCTCTCCGCGTAAGAAGATAAAGGTGTACCCGTCCGGAGCGGCCTGACATCCAACTAAAAATGAGAAAAGGGGGCAACATTCGACTCGCCATACAAAAAAGACTTAAATCGGGGAACATACTTCTTCACCGGGGGGGGATCAAGACCTCACTTTCAATCCCACTTTCTTAACTACACGGCTAATAAGGAACCTCTGGTCACTAATACCGGAGAACAGGGACTCTCAATCCTCAAATGCAGTAAATAAATCACAGTGGCCATTGAAGCGAGGCGCAGCTGGGGAACAAGAAACCCTAGACCTAATCTGGGGACCGTAGGGGTGGGAAATCCAACAAGAAACTTCATCATCTATTGGTCGGAGAGCAGCCCGGTCCGAGACAACACTCCCGTCGCAACCAGTTCGACTAAGAGAAACGGGGGATGGGAGTCCATTCATCAGGCCCGGGGCAGTGTAACAACTTCTATCAAAGACTACTTCTTCCATTCAAAACGTTAGTCAAAGGCTGGTAGGATAGGAGAAGGACAAACGCAACTTCCGAAAAAATTCGAGCACGTCTCGGTTACGGTCCCAGATACCTCCTGAAAGGGGAATAACTCTGTCCTGCTAATTGCCCAGAAGAGGCAGGACAGGCCCGAATCTTATAGAACTCCGACGGGGCACCGCGAAGGAAAAAGAGAGCGTCATTGCTTGAAAAATGTCAAGGTGGCAAAGGGGCCGAGATCACGTGTAACTGGAAGGCAAGTCTAGACCCTGGGCGGGACAGGAGTGGCAGGAAAATCGAAAACGAAGGGGAGAGAAAAAGGGGACGCTCACATCGTCGGGAGAAGTGATCCTGACCCACGATCCCTTAATTGGGGGTCGAATCCAGGAGATATCATAAAGGGCCTGAGAATGCTAATCGGTTTCAATCGCAGGCATCCTACAGGCCGTTAAGTCTTAGTTCTAGAAGCGATGGGCTAGATATCCAACAACTTAGAGAAGGTTTGCAGACAGTACTCCTTCCAACTTGGATTAAGACTTGGGATTAAGACTCTGGACTCTCGTGAAACAAAACAATTTGGGTTGTAGAAAGTCTTGTTCAATGGGGGCATAAGGGCCATGAGGACTTTAAGTCTCCCAGACAGGAAGAAAGGTAAACGGCCCCATTATATCAGGGGCAGGCCGTGGCAACGAGGGGGGGAAGGGTGCGCATTTTCAGGACTTAAACTCACGCAAAGAAAAACGAGCTGAAAACACCTCAAGCATTAAAAAGGAAAAAAGTCAACCTAAGGAAACAGGATTCCAGGGGGAGGGGTCCGCCGTTGTAGCCGAAGGGTGTTTAAACGCGTCGAGGGGATTGAAACTCCACCGATTGTGGAGAATAGAAAGTGAAGGGGGAGGGGGTAAAAAACGTTCTCCGTTTCCAAAGATAGGGTAAGGAAAGCGTGAACTGGGGGGGCGCAGTGGGAACACCCCCCGAACAAGAGGACAAAGAGGGGGAAAAGGGGATACCGCTAATCATTGTGGGTGCTCCCAAAGAGGTGAGGAGAGAGGGTCAGCAATCCAGATGTGCCGCTGAGGGGGGCCGGGGTAAAGGATCCTCCCCTTAACCGGAGACCACAAGTTCAAAAAGACTCGGATCCGCGGAGATAGTCGCTAGTTGGCGGATGCAGCTGGCTGGGGGGGGCTTACCCAGGCTTGTCACACCGACTACCGGGGGAAGAAACCCAACGTAAACACAGGCAAATCCGAACAACTGGCCCTCCGTAAGGACCAGCGGGAAGGAGTGGAGAGAGTGAGTTGCATTGAGGGTAACATTCAAAAGGTCCTCTGGAGAGAGAAAGGAACTTTCGGGGCCCCCGCAGGGGTGCTTGACGAAAAAAGGGTCTTCATAAACAACGAGGCGTCGCGGCTGAAAAGAGTTTCCTACATTAAAAATCTTCCTGACGGGGAGGAAGGGAGACTGGGTAGTACCATTGGGCCGGGTCAAAGAATAAAATTTGTGGCTGCAAGCCTCTCACACTGATGAGCCTTTGGTGAGAAAAGGAGAAGCCAACTCTCAGGAGAGCGGACCCTCTCAAAGGGGTTATAGAGCAGTAACAGAAGATCTTTTAAACTCAGAAGTCCACTGAATGGGGGGTTAGGAGCGCAGAGGGAGAAGGTTAGCCACAGACTCTGTCGAAGTTTAGCCCAACGGTTACGCAACCTACCGGTGTAGAGAAAGAATGGACGTTCATCAATTTGCGGTAAGCAAACACACGTGCGTTTCAGAAAGGAAAAAAACTCTCCAGGAAGCGAAGCATAAACAGCGGACTAAGGCAAGGAACCGGCAGAAGCCATATTAAATGAAAAGGAAAAAGAGGAGGGGGAGAGAGCAATTACGGGACCCCCACAAAGGGACAGGCCCGAAGATTCAGGTAAAAAAAGAAATGGGCGGAGACGGAACAGGACTAGCATAAAGTCCGTGGAAAACGTAAGGGGAGGAGTATAATCAGAAAGTTTAACAGAAAAAGGCAAGACGGCCCGCCGACACAGTAAATCTACGCATAAAGTAAAGAAGAGAAAAAAAAAGAGATTGCCGAGAGAAACCATGAAAGTTCAGGCTTGGAATGAGGCTACAGAAGGCTCTGTGAGGGGGAGGGGGCGCGGGGATTGTGCCTGTTTTCCTGGTGATCGCCTCGGCTAAAGTTAGGGAAGGAAAAGTACATCTCTATGCGAAAAAGAGGAAAAGGCGCTCGGACAGGGGGGGGGGCGGATAACTGTGTCCAAAAGAGTGCAACGACAAACGGGCTTGGCTCGGGCGCAAGAGGGTCGAAAAAAAGTTACGGAGCCACGATTGAACGAATGCTATGAGTGGAGGGGAGGGGACAGACTGGAGAGAGACAGTACACTCAAGAAATGGGTGAAAGCTCGCCTTGGAGGAAAGCGTTCGAGACCTCTCGGGACGATTCAGAGGAAGGTGGACGAGCGACAGTGATTCATCTCGCGCGGCAGAAGATACAGTCAAATAGGAAAGGCACAACAAAAGGAAAGGCCCTCTATAACCTAGGGGGGGATGGGATCAAAAAATGCGGGAACAAGAAAACCACAGTCTTCAGATCCGAGGATATAGCATCGGGCATTAGAAGTAGGGCAAGCAGGATCATGGAGATGGGCACGACGCAGAGGGCAATGTAGGTTTTTTACGAGCGCATCCTTGTCGATGAGCAGGGGCCATTTTTTATTGGGCTCAAGACCACAACAACAAAAGAGGGGGGGGGAGGAAAGAAAAAGAAAAACGGGGGACAAACTTCGCCACGAGACAAAAGGATAGGGCTAGAAAAGAACGCAAGCATTAACTAGATGATAGGCCCTAAACGAAAGCATAAAAAAATGGAAGACGAAATACGCCGACGCTGCAGGGGATGAGCGAGGGCAGAGCGACCTTTACTTGGTTGGGACATGGGGGGGCTGTGCTAACGGACGCCCGATTGAAACGAGGACTTTTTGTGGTGACGGGAGTCTTATGGTGCACTGTCTAGAGGACGCATCGATTGAATGTAGGCTCAGCAAGAACGGGAAGGAATTACGGCTAGCCGGGAATGACGGCAGCGGGGAGAAGGGTAAACTTACCAGGGAGTTGAGCTGGGCAGGGCAAGGCGAGAAAGGAGGGGTGAGCGAAAGCGAAATCTTCGCCTAAAACTCGAGTAGAGGGGAACGAGCAAGGGACGAAGAGCCAAAGACGGTAGTGAATAGGGGGGAAACAAACTGTAAGAAAAAAGGAACAGCCGCATCTTCAATTCTCACATAGGAAAGGGGAATTGGGAGGGAAAAATTCTCAGGAGAAGCGGAAAAGGGGTTGCTAAAGAAAATCAAACACAGGAAAAGAAAAAGGGAGGAGGAATGCGGGAATAAATAGAACGGCTTGTTTTGGGAGGGGGAAGAAGTTTGGGTGAGAGTGCAGGATGGGTCTTACGCAAATGAGGGTAGAGTGGCGCCAGAACTGGTGCGAGAATCGGGAACCTTTCGGAAACCCAAATACCTTACCCGGAAGAATGGAGGAAAGAGAGGTTGCCGTTCCTGAAAATTTGGGTCTGGGAAAACTGAATAAGGACAGGCGATCTTCGTCGGGGGCACAGGGACGGATGCACGACGGAAAACGATTTCTGGTGATGTTATATGCGGTAAATTCCAGGGAACTGGAGAGGGGGAAGAAGAGGGGAGGAAGGGAATAATTGGGGAAGTTTGAGCCGGGCGAAATGGGGAACTGCAAGTCGTGGGGAGCCAGGGTCGTATGCATACCTAGGAAAACGAAACGGGGAGTAAAACGGGAGACCTGCATTAGAGTCGTGAAACCGTCAAGACGAAGAGATAAATAGACCACGGTCAGGAGGTAAAGATGGCCCTGCTCCTGCCGAGCCATTGATAGGGTCCGCGGGCCGAGAAGAGTGGGGGAAGGGAAAAGATCACAAGGCTAAGAAGGGTAGAAAGGTATGGGACGCCACACTGGGACTGAAAGGCCCAGAGGATAGTTATGCATCATCCAGGAATATTGACGCAAGAAAGACGAAAGGGGGGGGGAAAAGCCTTATTGGTACGCAAGGCGGGGGGGTCAAATTCACAGAAGTCCAGCGGAAATGACATCAAAGGAGAAACCGGCACAGACTTTCCAGAAAAGAAGGCAGTAAGGATGAGAACGCGTTGGTTCTGAGGGGGACTGTCATAGGTATAGTGGGGGGTACAAGGATGGTTAAGTCTTTTGCTAAAGCAAAACCAGAAGTCAACAAAGGAATCTATAGCGCATAGAGTTTTGAATCAAAAATGTTGAAGAGGATATCTAAACACCTTTGAGGGGAGGGGGCAAGCTGGGAGGAGGTAATACTCTTAGCGAAAGAGGGGGGGGGAGCAAAAAGTCTGGTAACAATTTTTCTGAAACGAGGGGGGGACTGTGGGTCTTGTTTTAAACCCCAGGGAGCACGAAGTTAAAAGAGTAAGTAAACCAAACTGGGTAAAGGAAGAGGGGGAAAAAAAAAGCAAGAATTGGGTTTTCCCTACAGCGGGGGGGGAAAGCGTCAAGGAGAAGAGAAGACGAAAGAAAGAAATGGTAGAAAACAAACCGCTAAATAATGTGATGCGGGGAAGGCAATTATGTGGCACTTGGAGGAAATAGGCGAATGTACTGAAAAGCAACGAAGGAAACACTGTTAGACCACAGTAATTGAGCCCTCTAGGGACTGCAAGGTTAAAAATTTATTGAGGACGGAAAGAAGAAGGGACTTATTCAACTGAAAAAAGAGTGCCTAATGGAGAAATTCAAACTCGGGAAGCCAGCAAAAGCCCAAAGGGAGTCCTCATTAGGCTCGTTGCTAAAAGAAGGACTCCGGGTGAGGGGGGAAATAATGGAACTAAAAACGCGTGTCCGCCTCCGGATTCCATCGAACTGAGTCGCGTCGAAGTGAAGGCAGGCCAATGGTCTAGGCTCTCGAAGTCGATGAAAACATCCGGGGAGTAGGACCTCAGGGGCACACGGAAAATCGAGGGCGCAGCGGGAAGAGACCTGAAAGGCCCACGCCGACGTCCGTACGCACGTTTCAGTAGGTAGGGACGAAAGGGGGGCAGGAGGGAAAGCAGACAGGAGTCGGCCGGACGAACATGAGTTCCAAAAGCAAACTGAAAGCAGGGGCGAGAAGGCATGAAAACCGAAGAGAAGGGGAGAAAAAAGTTATCGGCCGGTAGAAGGAAGCGCCGGAAAGCGGTCCCTCACGGGAAGGGAGGGGCCCGAACGTAGAAAGGGTAAAAGACATGCAGGACCCATGTGCTGGAAATGAGATTTCCCTGTTCAGGAAGACACTCTTTAGCCAGAATGTTGCCGGAAGCAAACTTTTGAAACAGGAAGGGGGCCCGTTCACCAGCGGAACCCCACCTGCTACCGGAAAAGAGTGCAGCATTTTACATCCTAGCACGGGGTCCAAGGGGGTAGACGAGCATTGCGTGAAAAAAAGGGATCTCGCCGGAAAATCTTCTCTATTAGTCGGGGACGAGGGCCGAAACCGGACTTTTATTAAGGGGGAGAAAAAAAAGGAGGGCTGGGACGTGATGGCTCAGCCTGCAGAGGGCGCTATCGGGGAACGAGGCACGCTGGGGAAAAAATTGGATTGTGCCTGTGGGAATGGTTGCAAACGGATGAAGGAGCTGTGGAAATCATTCGTCGACCAAGACTGATAGGGCACTGGGCGGAAAAGAAGAGGGGGGCTGGCGAAACTTCTCTGTCGTGTCTGAAAACGACGCGGTGGGGGAAAGAGGGCCCGGAACCGTAAAAATTTTTCGAGACAACGTTTGCTGACTCGGGCGAAAATGAGGTGGACGGTTCACAGGGAGGCTACGGAACTGTCAGTCGGCTAACGTTAGATTCCGGAAGAATTCGATGTTCAGGGTACGAAGTCGGCAAGATAAATACTCTTCACTGAACAAAGGGCCTGCCAAGCGCCGTTAAAAAAAAGTGGGTGATGCCCAACTTGCCGCACAGGCCCAAAAAACGTGGTATCTAGCAAAAAGAAGCTGGCGGAATAGCCCAGATCCTTTACTAATGCCGACCACAGTCAGGGGAGCCAGGGGCCGAGATTCTTACTTAAGGACCAAGGGGTCAAACTAACACTCCCTTATCGAGAGGCCTTAAGCGAATTGAACCGAGGGGGTCGCCCGTGTAAAGTGGCGGCCTCAAGAAGAACAATGGGGACGGGGCGTAGATTATCACTGGGACTAAAGGGGGAGAACTGGACTAACACGGGGTCCTCAGGGGGTCGACCGGACGGCATGGGATCTTATCACGGGGGTCTCAACGGGAACTTCACGAGATGGGAATCGGAGATACAGAAAGAAATAAAGGGGCGCGAGGGAGTCCTTCAGAACGGGGACAGCGCTGACCGCGAGGTGTCAGACCCTCACGAATAAGCAACAGAGGGAGGTCTCTAAAGAAAAAAAATTGGGAGGGTTCCGGGAAGTGCCCACTCATCCTAGTCGGTCTCCCCTAGAGGGGCTACCTCCCTAAGAAACGCCGGAGAGACTGGTGCGAGTTAACCTGTCGAAATCGACCGCACTAGCCCGAAAGATTAGCAGGCACCGGGGGGAGGTGGGCACTTGCCGAAGAAGGTGACCACTGGTTTCACCTTCGTTGAGGACGGGGGCGAGTGACGAAGGGGCCTTAAAAAAAAACCTAAGGGGGGGCGCGGGTAATATGAAGGAGAATTCATTTCATACCCAGAGGAACTGGTGGCTATACTCTCGGCTTTGAGGTCCGCTTCACCGTCCGAAACCTAGGCTCGCGCGTCCAAAAATCAACGAACTCAAAAACAGGGCCGTAAATACGACGGAGAGGGTGGATGGGGAGAGAGACAGAACTCAGGAGCGCGAGGGGGGGGGAGGGGGGGGGGGGGGCGAGCTCATCCAAAAAACCTGGGGGGACAATCCACTTCGCACTAATTAGACCAAAGTTCGAGGGCACTCTACAGCGGGAAGAAAACAATGGAGGGCTGTGTAATTACAGGCTTCACTCTCCTAAATTCCTTGAGATGATGTTTCTCTTGGAAGTAAAGTGCTACCCTTCTTTTAAGAGAAGTGCTCTGGGAAGATTCGACTACTTTTTCTTGAAGGGGCGGTTACGGGGAGAGAATCGAGCGGCCCGAGGCACAAGGCTTAGAGGCACGTCAGCAGCCGTCAAAAACCCGCGCGGAAGGCCCACTCACCTTTTTGGGAGGGTGGGGGAATGCTTCCTTCTAATTAAGGTGTGAGATATCATAGGGGGTACTGCCGCACACTGGCATAGGAGCCTCCAACCCTCTGGCATGGCCAAATCCGCCTCGAATATGTCACCTGTTTGGGCACCCCCGACCCCCCTGCCTCGGAGTTTTAAACCAGTGTCCTCCTTCGGATCGGAGGGGGGGTCACAGTCGTGAGGGAGAGATATCTTTCACTGAGGTTAGTCAAAGACGAGCCAGAGGAAGAGGAAATGGCTTGGCACCAGCCTAAAAATTCGACCTTCTGACCGTGCAGGCCTGAGTTACTTTAAGGGCGTCTTAAAAAAGGTACTGAAGGGAAGAACAACATTTGTCTCTTCGATGTATGGAAAAAATCTAGAGAAAAAAAAAAAAAAAAGGTATTAGTGGATCGGAGGGCCAGCCGCGCGCAAAGAACACTTTTTGCCTTGTCGGAAAATGCCGCCTCAGCAGAAAAAGTTTAAAGGACTGCCTTCTCACTCCGGCGACGCAAGGAAGGGGGTGGGAGAAAAACATTATGCCGCGCGAGCGGAATGAAGATACCTCCTCCGCCAGAAGAGAAACGACGCGTTAGCAACTCCGAACAGATGCAGGTCTGCATAGGTGATTTACCGAAAGAGATCCTTGGAGGGGAGTTGCAACCTTACCAAGAATGAGGGGGCAGGCAGGCGTCGGCTTCAGCCGATCTAGGGAAGGGGAAAGGGACGGAGAGTAGAGCTCGTACGAAAGTCCCACTTTAAAGAAAGGCGCAACCCCGGACGGGAGAGGGCCTCAACAGCGCGACTGATCACACAGTTGGTCCGCCGAAGGCACGGGGGAAGCGATGCGGATCCTTAACAAATCGAGGAAGTAAATCAAATTATGAGACAAGAGCACGATCGGAGGACGGCTATTCTATCGGCCCGAAAAGCTCCCAGAATAGCTTTCACCAGAGGCTTGCGTACGAATGGAAAAAAAGGAGCCGCCTGGCGTCCGAAAAAGCCGCTTAACGTGTTCCAACATGGGGAAAAGTGGACAAGAAAGGGGACCCACTTTTTTAGCGCCACCGATCCAGTCTCTAGCCAGGGGAGGGGGGAAGCAGCACCGAAAGTTCAGTAGAAAAAAGTGTACGGGCGAGGATGGGACGGTACTACTAAGAATCTGAAGCCGGAGCGACGAGTACGATTGACCACATAGAGAGCAACGAACAAAAGGATCTTCAGTAGCACCGGATGAACTTCTTACCAAAGGCGGCACTAGGTAGAATGAGAAGCACTCAGCAGGGCAAGGCCTAAACTATGGTCAAAAGCTTCCATTCTGCTTAACTCAAAAGGCCCGACCCGGGCGCCCTCCACACGATAAAAAGGTAGAAATTCCTCGAGTTTGGAACAGAGGGCAAAACGTCTTACACTTGGAGGGCGGGGGCAAATAAAGCTGAGAAATCGGAGGGCCGTGGGGTCTTCGCCCGCCCACGCACCTCTACCGTACCTACCCTAACGACGGAGGAGGGGGGGCGGAAATGCCGCGGCCAGCGCAGGGCACCAGTATTCCACAGGGGGGGTTCCCGGACAACTCTCCCAGTGCCATAATCGGGCTGAATATAAAAAGAGTGAAACGGTAGGCCACCTATGCCCCAGGGGGAACGATACCCACTGGGGCACAGACTTATAACACCCGAAGTAAAGGAAGGGAAAAGTTCGAAAAAGAAAAATGAGACGCCGGTCAAATTCTCTGAGGCGAGAGCCGCCACTGACGTTCAACCCGAGTTGAAAGAAGCATTAAGTGCAAGGAGAGCCTCGAGGAAAAGGAGTATTGTGTCAACGCGGGGCAGTGTAATTGGAAAACACCTTCCTTCGGGATTCTCAGCAGATCGGGTGGATGAAAGATTACACTGCAAAAGGACCTGTAACGCCAGCGAGTCGGGTTGAGGCATTCCGGGTGGTACGTGACTCCGGGAAAAATTTTGTTCAAAATCCATGGAGTTCCATACTAGAAGTCCTGGGGAAGCCTGGCGAAAGGGCAAGAGGGACCCCTCAACTCGGAAAATATCGACAAGTTCACGGCAAGCGAAAGTGGGAGATGCGCCTTAGAGCCCTCTTGAACGGGCAAAACAAGAATTGACAACGGGGTTTCTACTGAGCGTCGACACGCAAACCAGCAATTGCCCTCTTTCAAAAAGCCCGAAAAGGGGGCATCACCGAGGTCAAGCCAACGACTCCAGAACCACGAATGCAACGTCTACAGTCGAACTCTCTTACGTATTGCGCGAAGAGGGGAAAAATCAAAAAAGTCACAGATGACCCAGCGGCGCTCCACTCCCAGGGACCGGACGAACAAAGGCGCCAGGGCTGCTGAAAAAAGACCAGCAAAAGCGAACGCCAGGGAGAGAGCTAGAACCGCGGTAGGGGAAACCAAAGTCCCGAAAGAAAAGATCTAATTTGATGGGGACTGCAAATCCGGGCCTATATCCAAGAGCAAGCTCAGGCGCCTCCCGGGTGGCGATTGCCTTATAAACAGAAAGAAGGGTAATGTCCCATTCAGGGCAGGCCAGGACTCGACAGGGGACGAAAGCGAGAACCGACGCCGGGGTCACACTCCAAGGCAAAAAGTCGGGAAAAAAAAAGTCGGAGAGAGAAGGCCTCCGGCGTCCCCAGCAACATGTCTACGCACGTCTCAACGTGTATCGGGAGCGCCAAAAAACGGCGGACTCGGAAGGGAAAATGCGGGGAACCGCGTGCCGGAGATGGGGGGGGCATGAGAGAAGGCAAGGACCGGAAAAAACGTAACTATTGGCCCTCACTCAATCGACCCGAGGAGGACTGCATTGGGATAGGAGGGGAAGGAACGTTTTTCCCTAAAATGAAGAGTGCGGGGACGGGGCACGCAACTTGAAAAAAGAATAAACATCGCGGGGAGGTGGACAGCGCATCAATGGCAAGAGCGCCTGAAAAGCGTAGTTGCCGTGCTATAACGAGGGAAAGAAAAGAAGGGTCGAAGCGCCCTAGCTGAGGAAGGCAACGACATGGGCAGTAACAATCTAAAGACAGAGAAAGTCACTTCTCCGAAGGCACGGTCGGAATTCGCACTCGGTTTCTGATCCAGCCTTAAGAGGGGAAAACTCAAAGGAGTCGAGGTTTGGCAGCCCTAGAAAAAAACTGGAAGAGTTGGGAGTTAGCTTGTCTCGAGCGAGTTGGAAACAAGTTGGTGGAAAGGGTCACCTTGTGGTTAAACTGGCATAAGGGGAACATGATGACTTGACTAAAAAAGACCCCAAGACTGAAGCAGTTGAACATTAAACGGAACATAGATTCGAAATTACCCGGGGAACTACGAAGTTTTTCGCAGACGGGCGGGAATTAAACCAACAGATCACTACACAGCGGAAAAGCAATGCAAAACGAACAGGCAGTCCACCAACGAAGGGAAAACTTATGCTCAAGGCTGTAAAGGGTCTAACCAAGGGAAGTATCGCTTCGGTCTAAGGAAACACGAGCCACTAGTGCGAACCCGGCAAAGGCAAATTGGGGGGGGGTAAATTGAGGAAGGTAGGACAAGGCGGTACTATGCGTTAACAGGCGACGGAGGTCAACACCCGAACACCGGAACCAAGAGGGAGCGGGGACTACAATGTATCTCATCTGGGTTGCAAAAAAAAAAAGGGTCGAAGACAACCGATCCAATGGCCGCAGCCTGCGCAACGGAGTGTTCCTTCCGGGAAGACGAAAGCAGACACCTACAAAGGCCACAAAAGCCTCTATAGCCGCAGAGAGCGAAGAGTTCGGTGCCACCTTCGGGGGGAGGAAAACAAGGGCAAACCGCGTCTGCAAAACCAAAGAAAAAAGCAACGGTACGCCCATCAATCACGAAAAACACGCTGGCAACTCCGGACTGAAGGGGCTGCTGAAAGGAGGTAGACCTGAGGGACCTGGAGGTTCCCCGTCAACGGGCCTCTGGATAGGAAAGTGAACTTTTTCTTCAGCCCCTAAGGAAAGGGCGGGGACGACCCGAGGCCTTCATGCACTCACGACGGGCGTCGAAAAAAGGACTCCAGGGGCCAGACCTGACTGCCTTATCCCTTGAGGACGCGGGGCAGATAGTAACCCAGTGTGGTAAAAAAGAACGAGAACAAGCGAAACCGTCTTACCTTGGGCAATAAAAAAGTCGCAAAGAGCAGATAGGACCTAGGACCCTCATGACAATTGATAAGCTTTCAATCTAAGAGGGGGGGGGAAGGTACCGCAGGAAGAGCGAAAGTTCCAACGTTCCTCTCCGTTAAGATCTAGGTTAGGAGGGAATAACAGAACTAATGCAGGGGTTGATTGGTTACTCACCCTAACCGTTTACGAGAAGTATTTCAAAGACGGTGATACCCAGACTGGGGAGCTCCAACCGCACCGTTCTTTCGCAGCAGGGGGGACACTCACAAAGAAGAGCTCAGCAAATTGGGAACGAATAAAAAGCGAAAGGGAGGCAGGACTGACTCAGAGGAGGAAATAATAGGGCAGCGGAGGTCGCTCACTGTACACCAAACCCGAAGGGGGGGAAGACACTACGATTCAGTTGGCAAAGACAACAAGGAACAGAACGTATCATTCTAAGAGGGGACGAAAAGGTGAGGGGGAGGAAAGAACTTGCCACAGCCCGCTGCAAAGAGCCCGCCAAAGGCAATCTAAGAGTTGAGAAAAAAAAGTAAGTCCAAGGGAACTAGGGATCATGCAAACGAGACAGCAAAGGTTTCATTGATAAAGCAGGAAACAACTATACTCAAGTTGGGGATGTGATGCGGAGTGGGGAGGGTTCTTATCAAACTTGGCGAGAATAGAGGGGAATTGGGAGGGGGGGAAACTAACCTAACTGACCATAGCGGAGCGAGACTAGGAAATCGGGATGTGGAGCAGTCTACGTTGTTCCACCGTTCACTAACACAAGATTCTATTGGCGCACTATATACCTATTAAGAGCTGGTTTGTTTTGTGGGGTGTCGAGAAGTATTGTCTTGAGAGTGGGGACGGAAGAGGAAGGGACTTGCTCAGAAAAGGCCCAGAGCCCACAATGGGGGAAAGACCCTGCTTCTCAAACGGAACGTTACGAAGTTAAGTGGGCCAAAACGGACGACATTACTGTCTCAGCAGCGGAGGCGGAGATGAGACAGGGCAAAAGAGCGAGACCAAGAGTAAAAAAACAAAAGGCCGCGGACCACCAGCGGCAGCCTCGTTTCAAAGGATCAAAAAAAGTTAACCGGAAACCGTCAAACCAGGGGGCGGCTTCAAAGAGCGGGAGGAAGCATTCAAAGTCGGGGGCACGATCTCATCTCAATAAATTTCAATAAGGGAAGCTTCCTCCGGTTGGCACTCGTGTTGTCTTGACTCAGAGCCCAAAAACGGAAAGCGTGGACGAGCGGCGCGGGATGGGAGATAAGACCTCACAACAAGCGGGAGTAAGGAAAGAGAGGGTGCACCATAAAAAGGGGACAAGGGGGGTGGGGGGCATCGTAGGAGAGAAAAAACGACGGGAAGAAGGCGCGCATGTCATGAAAATTGAATATCTAAACGTACCTGGGGAAACTGCGATGAGAGAACTGCGCGAGGAAAGGGACGGACGGTTAGGTTTACCAGCAGAGTGGTAAGTACAGCGGAAAAAGATGGGGCCGCGGAAGGTTGGGGGGGGGCGACAGGGGATCGCGATGGTCAAGTGGTAAAAGGCGAGAGCTTGAAGAAAATGGGGGGGTCGCGCCACTCAACACTTGGAAATGAATGAAAACAGCGAGTCCAAGAAGAGCTCAGATCTTTCAAAACCTTGATGGGACTGGGGGGGAAGTGACGCGGAGCGAGCTGGCGAAATGATATGGTCGATTCAAGAGTAAACGACGGTATACAAAAAGGCTACGCGCCAAAGCAGACGGTAGGGAAGAGGTGGTTGGGGTACCAAAAAATGAAGGGGAAAAAAAGGGACGCAAGGGCTAAGGAGGCTTCGCAAAATGAATTTAGGGCGAGGGGAAAAACCAATTTCTAATCTATGCGCGCAAAAGTTTGATAACGAAAAAGGGCAAAGAAAACGCGGGAAAAGGGGCTTAATCGGAATAAGAGCATGGATCATTGGGTCTTATCAATTTTTTGAAAAGGGTTCGATGGATTGAGGTCGCCACTCTAGCGGCCGGGGGCGGGAGGGCGAACTTGCGAGTCCAGGGGGGAAAGGGTTCATCAAAGGGGAAATCAAAAAGGGACACGGGCCGGATAAAAAAGGGGAAATGGGGAGACGCGCAAGGAAAAGGGTGTGCTTGGAAAACAGTACCTGAGCGTCCGGGAAAAAAAAAACGGGACGCGAGGAAACCAAACAATTTCTTTGTTGAAGAGCGATCAGTTCCTGTGCAACTTTCGATCAGCGTAGGGAACGGTGGAATCTGGAGCAAGAGAAGGAGCTTTTGGAGAAGGCTAGACGCCGCTGGACAAAAAACTGCAAATTAGTTGCAAAAGTCGTGGCCAGACTTCATCAAGCCTTGGGGAGAAAAAATGGATAACCTAAGGGGAGGAGGGTCACCGGAGAACGAGCTAATCAAGGGATGAAGACCAAGGGAATGTGATCCTTATTTCAACGAAGAAATCATCCTAAAAAGAGAGAACGGGGAGAGTCCGCGCACTATCACTATTGGGCGATTTGAACTCAAACAAGGGTCGAAGGACGGGGGACTGTACTGAAAGAAAGGCAGAAACACACTGGGTACAGGTGGGGGAAACACTGCAAAGGACCTACGGGAGGCATCAGTCAGTTTCTCAAAGGAGGAACGCGTCGGACCCTCTTTTTTGTCGGTCAAGGGTCCTTCGGGAGGGAAGCCATGCGGAGGGAAGATTCAAGGGGGATAATATAAAGCAGACCGGGGGACGGTTAAACTCAAGGGAAGAACCGGTAAAACTCCGGGGAAAGCAAAGCCAGCGGGACTTAACGAGGTTTCGGATGAATCTGGGAATTAAGGGTGTATTCAGTTTGAAGAGGGTGGGAAAAGCCTGGGGGAGAAAGGACCCCAGAATGCCAAAGACAGCGAAGAGGATATTAGGTAGGAAGGGTGGGGTAGCTTTGGAAAGAAAGGAGATAAAGGAGGACACCGGGGGGGGGGATAGAAGGAGCCATAGTTCTTTTCGTAGCGAAGAAGGGAGAAAAAAGCGTGAGAAAAAAGAGTAGAGAACCCGTATTCCGCAGGGAAAAGAATGGGGTAATAAGGTGGAGGGGGGGGGGTACCCACCCGGGCCTCAGTAACGGGAAACTATGGGGATAAAGGCCGAGGTTAAACTCAAAAGACAGGGTGTCGGAAGCAAAAAAAAGGGATCATTCTTGCAACAATTCGACGCAGGGGAACCTGAAGGGAAAGCTAGACAGGCCTGCAGGATAAATAAGGTGGTGCCCGTGTACTGACCGGGGAAGGTTTTTGGAAAAAAGAGGGGCGGGAAGGGACCTTCTTAATGTGGTAAGTCAACACGAAGCAAAAAACCTACATTAGTGTGCAAAAAAGTTGAGGACGAGAACAGAGTAAACAAACAAAAGGAAGCGGGAGCTTCAGCATCATGGACCCTGTCAAGGCAAAAAGCGTCAGAAATGAGTAACAGTTGGGACAAACTAGACGAAAAGAAGACAAGCTAATCCGTTCCCCTCAGTTTCTGGTCAGCGAACTCGACTCCGTGGGGGGAAGAGAGAGGAGAAGAGATAAAACGCGGTCCGATTCCCTGACGGGGGGGCGATGACGGAGAAAAAGGGATCGGCCGCCTTCTTGAGAGGGACAGGAAAGGACGCGACGGGGGTCGCGCCCTGCTTCGACACTGACAGGTAGAAGGTCGCAAGCACGGGGAGAAGACGAGGCGCGTGAAGAGGACTCGATGCAAGTTCGAACAAGGAAGGACGCATGCAAACGACGGACGCGCACGGTAGTCGCGAAGTGGAAACCTTAACGAAAGGGGACTGATAGGGGACCGGGACAACAGGAAGCGGAAATCAGCAAGAAGGGAGAGAAGGAGTAAAATAGAGGGGGAAAACATCGGGAGGGAACGGACTGCCGATGCGTCCAAGAAAGTGCAAAACCAAAAAAGCACCGGGCGGTTTCCAGGAAAAGGTCGTATTGGGCCCAAAAGGAGCTATCATACACGAGAACGTGCATGCGACATAAATGTACGAGGAAAAAAAACTGAAAATAGCCGACCACATGGCGGGCAAAAGAAGGTCCATGTCCGACTAGGCGGGGAAAGAACGGAAAGGGACACGAGAGACACCGGGGGAAAGGAAGGTTCCCTCCAAGCTGAGAGGGTCTATCACGAGCGACCCTTTCTCTAATTGAAAAGCAGTGTCAGTCGCTCTAAGGAGAGAAGCGGGGCATACCTTCTGGGGTCTTTGAAAAAAGGAACTCCGTCTCCACCGCGTCGGTCTCTAGGAGGGAGATTCGAAGCAAAATTTTTCTTCTCATAGACCTAAGGGGCACCGAAGGCAGAAAGTCAAGGTGTAGTTTTTACTCCTTGGTCGGAGTGCCTCTAGATGTGCGCACTCGTCGGTCGATACTCTTCTAGTTAAGAAGGAGCACCTTGCCGTTGAAGCTAGTGGAGGGCGACACAGGGGGGCTTAGGAAGACTTGGAAACTCCGTAGAAGACCGTACCTTTCTCCTTTGGCGGCTGCTCCTTGTAGACCTTCTCATGATGGGGGAAGAAACGAGGCGCTCGCCCTCCTCTTGCACCGGGGGGGAAGTGTAAGGAGGAGACAAAAAACTGGGAACCCTTCGTCGATGGGCCAAATAGTCTCGACTTAGACATGATTCTAAGAAGCCCCACTGCTTTGGAGGGGGGGAAAAAAACTTCGGAGCACGTACCACCACGTCATGTCTCTGAGAAACCTAAGGTCTTGCTTCCGACACATAGAGGGACCCATCCACCGCCGCATGACCTAATCTCCGGAACGAAGGATGGCTTACACTTATTTACCGAGAGAGTTTGAAAAACTTATACACTCTCCTGAGAGATCTTCTCCGGATGCTTGCAAAACCGAAGGTGTGATACATATCCTGGCTTGATCACCTCCAGGACAAAGGGGCCGGAATTAAGGGGAGGCAGGGACAACGGGGATACAATGTACGCAAATGAATCACTAGAAAAGAGCATTTTCATACTCGGGTCATGGCTATGAAGAAAACCGCACAAACTTTGGACTTCTCAGAAAGATTACGGGACCTGGGGCGCGAGGTACAAGACGTTTGCGATAAGGAAAAGGGGAGGGCAATCCTCCGATCCCGCCAGAAAGAAACTTTCTTTCGCGAAAAGTCCGGGGGAGTCAAAGGAATGGAGGCAGGAGGGAAAAACCGGCAACAGCCGGAAGGGGGGGAAAAAAAAGAGGCTCGGGGGAAACCTACGAAGCCTTGTGACGAGGACCTGGA
>Ga0179593_1811312_pt1 | contig 18671 bp, 28 predicted proteins | sample CZODoug2_1_08_16_FD_185931 | JGI IMG/M metagenome (GOLD analysis project Ga0179593, IMG submission 185931) | Vadose zone soil fungal communities from Angelo Coast Range Reserve, California, USA - CZODoug2_1_08_16fungal (PacBio error correction) | ecosystem: Environmental > Terrestrial > Soil >...
TGGTGGCTCCACAGAAAAATTGCGAATCTTTTACCATCAATAAAAGCGCGTTCGACGAGGGAAACTGGAGAGATGGGGGTACTGCGGAAACCCCAGAGTATGCCTGGAGCCTGAACTGAAGAAAGAGCGCAATTACTGGCTCAAGTAACCCACCGAAAAGAAGAAGGGATGGAAAGAAGGGAAATCGAACTGAGGACGACGACGCTACGAAGATGGTCTTCCTGTCACTAAGAAGGGGGATAGCATTCGTCAGAAGAAAAGAGTCGATTCACCAAGGATGAAGGATTCGCTGACAAGGAACGCTCAGGGGAACGTTTACTCGGTTGGATGAAGAAATCGTTTAACCACTCTCTCTGGGGGAAGGTACCTATGAGGGGAGAACGCAAGGGTGGAACAAGAGCGAGGGTTAAGGTTGGTACGGCAAGACTTACCGTATTACGTGGAACACCCCAAGGGGGAAAAAGAACCAGACTGTTCGGGAAAATAGGCTTACTAAAGAGAAAGCACTTGGGGGTCTGTAACGAAGAAGGAGACATCCCACAGAATTATTCCGTCCCATCTATTAGAAACTAGCGTTAAAGAGCCCATAGAATAAGAACTGCAACCGGTTAGATTTGGGTAACTACGGGGAAAATAAAACACAAAGAGGACACGCAACTCGCACCGCTCCTCGGCCATTCGCCGATGTGGATGTTATCCGCATGAAAAGAAGCTGCACCCATTATCAAAGAAAGTGGGGATGAAATACTTTAGCACAAGCAAGATGCCCCGGCCTCCCCCGGAAAAACAGACCCCAAAAAAAAGAATCTCATGCACTCAAGTTCTTCCAGATCAAATCCATTAGAAGGAAGTATCCAAGGCCACCACGGACAGCTTCACACCTCTGATGACCTCCAACCACTCCAGAATCCATCTCTCTTTTGCAAAATTAACTCCACAGGAAAAAAAGAAAGAACACTGCAATAATGCCAAAAATTCCCTATCGAGAAGGAAGTCTTTTAGTACAAACGATGACCCCTCCAGGAAAGATTGAGAAAAAGTCTTACGGTAAATAGCTGTTTAGGAAGAACCGAGGAGCGGGAATGATCGCATCCAAAAGCAGGAGGGAAAAACCCTTCTTTAACTGGGGGGAACAGAACACTGGGGGATAAGGGGATTTGGGCACGCGCCGAGCGCCTTCACCAAGCGAAAAAGTTAGGCCGGGTTTGGCGCAGGAAAGAGAAAAAAAACAACCGAGGAGAGGAAAGATTATCCTCAAAAGAAGCATCAGAACAGAAACCGATCACCTGCGTGGAAAGAGGCGTGCGCATCTAAGTACAGCGGACATGAAGGAACGCAAAAGTGGCTCAACAACAACAAGGGGAGGATGTAGTTGAACTAGCATGAGCACTTATTGGCTGCAAGGCGAAAGGAGAGAAAAGGAGTGGAAGGGTGAACTTTGGGGGGGGGTGTTCTGGTCTCTGAGAGTAAGGCGAAGGGGTAAGCTTACGCTCTTTCGTGAGGTCGGGGTGGCCGGATGAGAGAAGTCAAACTACATAAGGTGAGGAGAGGTACGCGGCCGGTGACGGCGAAAGAGTTGTTGGTCCAGTTCCAAGCCAGTTGTGATCACATCTCTGTGGGTGAAATTGGCCTTCTTCTGGGAAGGGGTAAGAGCTGATGAATCATACTGAACAAGTCATCATGGAGCGGAAGGGACTACGTGGAAAAAACTGCGCTCGCTGATGGGGAAAATCCGAAGACCCAGGGAGAAATTGTGAGAGTACTTGAAAAGCGCCTGCCGCGTACGGCATTGGAACTCGGCTGTTGCCGCGGGAAAGGCTAGCGCGCAGAATAAGGGGAAGAGAGTCGGCAGAGGGATGTTGGAGAGGGGCCTTCGGGGAAGAGGGGGACGCCATCTTGCTTCGGGGGGTTTCAAGACGGAAAGAACATCTGGTTCTCCGATAAGGAAGGAGGGGCGCGGGCGAGTGGTGATCTGTGAGAAGAAGAAGTCGGAAGGAAAACAATATCGAGTGCAGTGGTGGAGTTGAGAGGAAGGACTGATAGGGGGAGGTTCTTCTGCCGAAGAATTGAACGTTCGCATAGCCATTGGAGGGGGGGGAAGGAAGCACAAAAAGGGGGTTAAAAGTAGTGGCGCGCGATTTAGAGAGTAATAAGAACCGACCACTAGCCAAAGAACGAGAGAACCTCTTTTGAGAAGCCGGATTCGCTAGTCGGGAGAAGGAAGATAATTGCCGAACGATGGAAGAAGAAACAAAAAGAGATAACGGAATTATTGGAATTGTCACAAGACGTCAGCCGAATGGGATTAACTTCAAGGCATTCGTGAAGTGAAAAAAGATGGATGGAGAAGGGGGGTTCGACTGCCTGGGGGAGGATTCGTCAGGGGGAAGGTAAGCCATTCCGAGTGTCGTTAAAAAAAAAAGGGCCCGATTGCAATGGTATAGGGGAGGGTGGTGCATCTCTAAGAAAGGGCGCGAGAATTTGCAGAGTAGTAAGACAACGGTTGGGCACGCACCAAGGAAAGGGAAAAAAACTCCGCAAAAGAAGAAAGTGCCAAGGGACGAACGTGTCGAAGCGCTCTTGTTGATGGGTAAAGACGCAAAGGTTGATGTGAACTCAAGCTTGGGTGCCGACAGAGAGCAAAAACGTAGGAGCACTAAGGCGCAAAAAGAAGGTGTATCTTGATCCCAGGCTGTGTGTCTTCAAAAGGGGGAACAGGTGCGATCTGTACCAGAGGGTGAAAAAGAAAAGGTGGCAGGCGGGAAAACACAAAGGGGGAAGGGTTCGGAAGATTGGCCGCAGGAAAAGAAGAAAAAGAAAATTCTAAGAAAAAAGTACTGGAGGTGTCCAAAATAAAAAAGAAAAGGGGGAACAGGTCTGGGACACTCAGAAGGAATTACGACTCGAGGAAAGAGCATTGTCTGACGGGGAGAGAATAAAATCGTGAACCGGGGACCGACCGTAAGATTTAGCTGACGATGAAAATGAAAAGATCGAGAGGGTCCTTGGGGTATGAACCACTAAGAGTGAGAAAGCCTTGTTTCAAAACAAAGGGCCTAGCGATCGTAGGGGGGGGGGGGCCAAGAGGCGAGGGGTGATATTGGGAATTGGCGGCAACCCTTAACGAGGGAAGTGAAGAGGGGATTCTCCAAAAAAAAAATAAAGTCCAATCACCATTACTGCCCAGGGGGAGAATATGGAGGAGAAGAAGCCGCACTGGCTTAGGGAACTGAGAGCAACGTCTTCAGTCCTGAAGAGTCCCTCCATCGAGCAAAAAAAGAGAGAAAACTCCCATCCAATGGCGATGGTGATGGGGAGTGAGTCTAGCATGATGCATCACCCCATCAAAAAGCAATCGAGTAAGTCTGCAAAGAAGGGTTGAGGACAAAAGGGAGCCGCTGCACCCATGATCAATCATCAAAGAGACATACTGGCAAAACATCAGACAAATCAGAAGAAAGAGCCTCAACGCAGGAAAATCATCATACGGTAGAGGACACTAAGGGGACATAGAGTCCACTCCCGCGGCAAAAAAAGGATCACATAAATGCCGTATGAAGGGAAAGAAACTTGGGTCCCATAGCAGAGGGAACGGCAAATGCAAAAGGTCAGAAACTCATCAAAACAGCGGCACAGAGGGTCCCCGTAGTTGTCCCCTCCAGAACAAAGTGGTCACCAAGGAGACTTAGGTGGAACCATAGGGGGGAAGAGAAACTTATCGCTCCACGAGAAAAGAAGGAACACAAAAAAACGATTTGATAGAAAAAAAAAAAACTTGAAGGGAGAGAAGGTGACAAAGGCTTAAGAGCGACAGGTTTCTCCTGGGAAAAAAAAAGACCTCGAGTGGCAGCTTTTCAGCAGCGGCCACCAGCGAAGCAACGCAAAAGAAGACTCGCCAAAGACCATAACACCGATCAAAAAGGACATATAAGTGGAACTAGCTTTAAAGAGGGATTGGAAATCATCATAAGCTTATAAAGACAAACAACACCACCGAGGAGGCTTACAGATAGATGCTTATTGGACGAGGAAAACGTCAGTGACCGAGGGGGAAAATATGAGCGTTTCCATGAGAAGGTGGTCACTTGATCGTGTGAAAAGGTCTCTGGCAAAAAGGTACTCTTCTGGCTTTTGCTGGGGTGTCCTATTCATTTCCGGACGGCGCAAGACTGAAAAAGTGGTAAGGTCGCAAAGGGGCAACGCGGCCGGACCACCCCAAAAAGAAAAAACCCCACCCCCAAAAACCGTTCTTTAAGACACGGCGCATATGACCAAACGGACATGGAAGCCGTGGTGGGGGTCAAATCGAGTGTGTGGCTTCGGGGAGGGGGCTTGTTTAAATGGGGGATCCCTATGGAAGCAAAAAACAGGATCACCTAATGTAAGAAGAGGGGAAGCGATTGAGACATGGATTTATATGAAGGTTAGTAGCTGTCTCTCGATCGGTGTTCTACGATCCTAAAGGAGGTCCTTGTCGATTGGGGGAAGAACTACGGAGGTTCGAGAAGGATTTGGGGCCTAGTAAGGGAGAAAGAACGCTCCGGGGGGGGTGAGGGATGGTTCGGGGGCAGGATTATGGGGGGTGGGGGTTTATTTCTGTTGTGTTTGGCGTTGGATCAAAGAGGGAAACGGATTAACACGGGCCTGCTGGGCATCGGAAGGGACAACTCCAAAAGGGGACCCTTGAAAGGGGCAGCGGATCGAGGGATAGGAGTGCTCATGCTAGTACTAAGAAGCGAAAATCCTCGCGGGTGGGGGGAAATTCTTGGGGGACGGGGAGGAGTTAAGCTGGGGATCGCTACTGGCATGAGCTTCGTTCTCAGAAGCAAGATGGAGATTGAGTACCGAGCCAAGCTTACGGGATTTGGGTAGTCGGGAAAAGTCGGACGAGAGGAAAATCCGGTGAGAGGAACCACTCGCCCAGCGAAGTCTCCACTAACCTCTCCCGAGAGAACCAGAACTCCGATTGCGTCGAGGGAGCACCCTCACGCAAAGGGGGCAAACTAGCCGCATAAAAGGGAATTTGGGGAAAAAGACAACGGTTCCCGCCAGATCGCAGCTATCTTACCGAGGCAGGTTTCATAAAAAATCTCGGGTTGGAAAAGGACCATTTTGGAAGGAAATACCCAAAGTCGGTCGTCAGCGCCTTTAAAAGGCCGAGTGCCATCTTTAGGAAAAAAGGCTAATGAAGGGGGGGGTGAATCTCTAGATCCATTAATTGTGTCCAGAAAAAAGTCGGACCAAGTTGAAAGGCATACGCAACCAATTAAAAGGGGGGGGTGTTTCCGAATCATTCTGAGGGTCCGCGAAGAGGTTGATGGACACACCCCGAAGGAAGGAAGAGTTTCCGATCATTAGAAGCCGCTGGAGACTTCTCAACAACACAACTATGAGAGAGAGAATTTGACGAGCGCTAACGAGGAAGAGGTGTGATTGATGGGGGGGGCACACATCAACCTTGAGAAAAAACGAGGCCCCAGAAAAAAAAAAAAAAAAAATACCGTCTCGAAGGTCAGGCGAAACACCCTGGGGGAGTCGTATAAACTTGGCCGCCGGAAAAGTACCTCAGGAAGAGATATGCACAAAATATGTCTCAAAGAAGATGTGGATCGTGAATCAAGGGAGGGCACAAACGAATGAAAAGACGACCTCGGAAGTTCAGCATGTTCTTCTTCCGAAACCAAATGGCGCATTCGACGTCAAACACCCGGCTAGAGCATAAAAACCTCCGAAGGGAGGGTTCCTCTTACTATGGAAAGGACTTAAAGCTCTTAGGAGGTCAACGTTTTATAGGGGGGGTGGGATTGAAAAGGTGATACCTATGAACAAGGTTCACACGCCGCCTAGGAGAAGTAGTTTATGGACCAAGGGGATGTTCTTGGGAGAACTTGAGGGGGGAGAAAAAACTTATCTTAGGAACAACAAAATGAAAAAGTCCTCCCTCGCGCCAAGCAACAGGGGGGAAAGAAGGTCAGATGCTAAGGAGGAACTCAAACCGCAAGGGTCTGGAACTCATCTCAAGGCAGCCCTCATAAAAAAAAAATCCCAGGCAAAAAGAACTGGAAGCTCCACGCCAACAAAAGTATATGGGAAAAGGGGACTTATTCTAGAATGAGCAAGGCAACAACTCGCCAATCGGGAAATCTCAGGGCTTTAGACGAGCCGATGTGGATGTTGACCTCCCGCAGAAGAAAAAAAATAAACATCTCTGTCGATGTGCTCCAAAATTTCCCTTAAAAAGGGAAGGCACCAGACAACAGGAGAGATGAACGAGCTTGCGAAAAACGAAGGCCATTAGCGCGCCTAGAAGTCAACCATCGCAACCTCCTCGATCACAGAAAAAGGGGCCGGCAGGCGAACATATAGGAGAAAAAAAGACATACTTCGAATCTAGTTCAGTGATCGTGACCAAGGGAAGTCGGGGAAGTGGGAAAAAGAGTCGATTCCCTCACAAAGATCGAAATTCAACAGGGAATGGGCATTCTCGATAGCGTTCAGCTGGATGAAATAAAACAATAGAAGGAGAAAAGAGCCCTATGCAAAAAGAGACACAAACCCGCTGTAACCTGGAAAGGGTTTTCATCTCGCGGGGGGAAACCGACGAGGCCTAATTCGAGAACGAGGCATGTAGGAAAAGGAAAGGAAATGACGAACCCGAAAGCAAAACTCAGACATCTCCATTTCCGACGCGCATAACCAGAGAAACAGATAGTGAAAGGGGCAATCATGATCTGAGGGAGAGATCACTGAAAATAAAAAAGACGCATATCTCTCAACACACTATTGGTAGGTAAGAGGTGCTTCTGGCTCCGGAAGGCAGTATTAGAGAGGATGTTCGCACTAGGTCAAGGAAGATGTTCTTGTCTGGCAGAGATGCCCTTCTACCTGGTAGAGGGGAGAGATAAACGGAGTTTGCGGGAGGAAAAAAACAGCCGTGGAAAACGAGTACCTCGCTGGTAAAAGTCTCGGGACTTCGGTCAGCCAAATCAAGAGGAAGGACACCAAGGGGGCAAAGGGGGAGACAATGGGCGGGTGGGTCGTTGATCGATCAGGGCATTGGAAAAGAATCTTCAAAGATAGTTCAAGACTCACATGTGCATGCAGCAGAGGAATGAACGTTGGAAAAATAGGACCTCAAAACGCCTAGTTGTTCAAGGAAAGAGGATGCCGGCGGTTTCAGGGTCGGGAGAGGGGCCAAGCGAGATTCGGTTTCGCAAGCATGTGATCTCGTGCGGGGGGGGGGGACTGCTGTCAAAGCAGAGGAGAGGGAAGAGGTGGTAGCTTCTTTGTCAAAAAAAGAGAGAAACGTAGGGGGCATCGCCAGCGTGTGAAAAAGAATGGGTGCAGCGAAAAGCAAGATGCCCGAGGGAAGCGGGAGAATGTGTGAAGGACGTCCTTCAGGAAAAGAAGAATCTCTTTTGGAAAGGGAGAATTTTTGAGGGAGCTTGAAAGCGCGATGCTAAGCAGGAGCTTCGTTCCAGAAAAGTAATCAAGAAAGACTGTGCGAAATTGGAAGGAAATTGTGCTTTCGCGAAGTTCGGACGAAATCAGCAACTAGGGTTGAAAGAAAAAAACCAAGAAAACAGAGAAAGGAACAATCGCCTCTTGTCCAAGAAAAGAGGACGCTAGGCGGAAAAAAAATGGGAAAGAAACAGGAGAGAGTGGTGAACCACACCAAAAAAACGAAGAGCGGCCGCGGGAGCAGTCAGCGCAATCTTAAAAAGCAGGGTCATTCTGGAGGAGAAGGACTAGGAATGACTATCCCTTTGGGGAAGAAAAAGGCGGAAAAACGACGTACGCCTTTAAAGCCAGTCGAGGGAGGCCGTTCGTCCCATACGAAGCCACGATTGCAATTTATAAAAAATAATAGGAGGTAATAGGCTCAGGCTTCAGTGAAAGGGAGTCTACGAACAAAAGAATTGGGTGTTTCCGGGGGGCCCTGAACGCGAAGATTCCTCGCGCTTGCCAGGGAAGAGGGTCAGTGGGGATCAAAAAAAAATCGCAATATACTACATACAAAAAAAGTGCGCGTAACACACCACAAAACGAGGTACGGCGGCTCTACGAAGTCAAAGCTTTGGAGCTTGAGGGGTGGCTCCACATCACATGAAAAGGAGAGAGCTCGACAGAGGAGCGGCCGAGAAGTTTCAAAAAATATGGTCCTGGTTGCGGAAATGTGACAACAGGGGGCTGGCAGCAAGCGAGGAGAGAGAATGCCCCAGAATGTGGAAAAGAGTGAAGGGACGAAGCAGATGGCAATCGAAAGGTTTCAAAGGCGTAGACGACCGGGACGCAGGGAGAAGAACCAAAAAAATGGGAAGGAACCAAAGGAGAAGGCATACTTCACCGAATGAAAAAGTAAGATTGAAATGAGAGCTGAAACGAAGAGCCGTGTCTAGGGGGATGCGGGGGAACCTCAGGGTTTTAATTGTTGTAGACCAAGGAGGGCCGTGTGAAACCCTGAGCTACGGAAGAAAAGGACTATGTTCGGTTGGCGATTGGGGAGGGGAAAGGGGTCGGAAAAAACGAGGAACTTATTACGGAAGAGGTGGCGGAAGGGGGATTGATGGGAAAAAAGTAAATAAAAGCAAGAGAAGGGTGCAAGACCTAGAAGGAAAGAAAAGAAGGAATAGTGGGTAAAGAAGGGCAGTAAAAAAAAAACCTCAAGAGGACTATGCTAAGAATCCATTACTCGGGGGGTAATCGTGGGAAAGGCAATCTCCTCCAGCACTTAGTTGAACTAATCTCCTCTTCATCCAAAGAGTAATCCATCGGATAAACAGGGGAAGGGAGGAAAGAAAAAATTTTATGTAGAAAGAGCTATCCATTGATCAACGAGAGAACAACTCGGAGATAAGTCGAGAAGAAGGATATCCAGGATGGGTATGTTTAAGTCACCGGAAACATGATCAAGGAAATTCTCAAAGAAAGGGAAAGTTATCCGCAAGCAGACAACCGCAAGAAAAACTACAAAGGTCAAAAACGCTGGCAATCTTAGTCCAAAAGGAGAAGAAAAAGGGAAGCGTCAACCTCCGATGAGAAAAAAGGACCCTTCATTCTAACAAAAGAAAGAGGGGGGTCAGTACTGAACTGGAAAATATTCAGAGGGAAAAACAGCAGAGAAAAAAACATCTTCAAAACTTCTCTCTAAAAGAAGAATGATCTATGAAGAAGATCAGCCCAAAAGGGGAAAAAAAACCTATTGGGGCTCCAAATGAGACAGAAAATGAATCCACTAAGAAGTCGCATGGAAGCCTGTCAAGCGGAAACGAAAGGGGGTGAATTTCGGAAAAATCGGGAAAAGTTTTTCTCGCGGAAAAGAGGGCATTTAGCAAAAAACGGAAATGGCAAAACGCCAGAGTCTTAGAAAAAAAACCAGACATAACAAAAGGACAGTAATATGCCGTGCAAAAGGCCAATCATCTCTTACAAAAGGACAGCCGGCACTGAACAGAGGGGAGGGCCCTAATCAGACAAAAGGAGAGGAAAGAGAGAGTCTATGAAAGGGGGCCTTCGGGAAAGAACTCGCGTAAGATCATGATTTTAAGCGATGGCACTCACTATCTTGGAAAGGTGAACGGGGTCGGATGAAACTGCGGCGACGTTGGAGGGGGTGGTGAAACTTTCTAGGAACGGAAATTCCTCTCTTTTCAAGAACAACGGTCTCGGGGAAAGGAAAAAGAGCCAAAAGGTTGTCAAAGTTAAAGGGGGGGGGGGGGGGTATCAAAAAGCGAGGGGAGGGGCCTTCTTCGGAGGAATATTTTTCTTGGGAGGGAACTATGGACGCGGACTCGTCGGACTGCAAAAGAGATCAGAGAAAAAAAACTACGAGAGGTGCCGCTGCGCTCGCTGATGGGGTTACGATCCTGAACTCTGGAAATGGACGATTGGTCTGGCGTACGGAACCTGGGGTCAGGTAAAGGTCGGGCCGCGGAATTTTTGCGGGGAGGTTGTAGGGGGAGGGGGGAAGAGAGCGCTGATGATTCTTGGGGGGGGGAGCGTTTTTTGTCTTGAGGGGGGTCCATCTGCCTAGAAGGCAAAGTATGGGGGGGGGTCTCTCAACTCCAAAAGAAAAGAAAGGGAGCATGCAAAGATAGGGTCGCGGCTAGTTGTGATCGTGGGGCCTCTTAACCAATACAGCGCGGAGTTCTTAGGGGGGGGTTTCTTGGGAGTCTGAGCATGTTCTGAAAAGTGGGATTACTCATGGTGCGGGCGGGAGAGGCTTCCAAAAGGAGAGGGGAGTAAGCACAATTCGGGAAATTGTGTGAGTCCGGTGCGGGGAGCCGTTATTTCCTGATGATGCACCTCTTCGTGAATCAGGATGGTGAACAAAACTCGCCAAGAACAAGCCAATACCATCTCCTTTGGATCCGATTCGCTAGGCGGCGGGAACTCTATAAGAGGCGCCGGAGGCCGAATCACAACCAGGAACTAAGGGGGAAAAAAAATCTCATCGAGCTTACTCTGAGGAATATCAGGCTCCTCGAACGGAGAATTCACGGGGGTCGACGAAAAAGAGTCGCGTTCTTCGGAACGCTTGGCAATCTGGGAAACAAAAGTGCAAATGTTCTAGAATATTGGGTGGGGAAAAAAAGACATTGCGCGAGAAAGTTGGATCGCTTCCTTCCTTAAAAAAAGGGTAACAGGCATACGCACCAAGGAGTGGCCGCGGTCTCGGCCTCTGGAAAAGTTGAGGGGTAAGGAAAAAGTTTTCCACCCAAACACTCCAAAGCTTTGCCGAGCAGGGAAAAAACTCAGGACCAAGGAAGGGAAAGAAAGGCGACTCTCCGGGAAAGACCCAATTTACGGGAAAAAGGGCGAATAGGGACCACACCAATATCTCTTCTGGAAAAAGGGGCACGGCCGAGAAACGCGTCGAGTGGGAGAAAGGAACAAAACCAGCTCAGGAGGGGCCTGGCCAACTTTGAAAAAGGAAAAATTAGAGGAAAAAAGACTGTCTTAGAGGAAGGAAACCAATATTTCTCAACAAAAATCGTGCATCAAGGCGGGAAAGATGCGAATCGGGAGGTACAAGAGTACGAAATACGTCCTCATTGTATGGCATTAACCAGAATAATTCGGAAAAGGAGGAGAGTAAAAAAAGAAGAGACAAAGTTTCACCACGTAACCGAACAAAGACGTCGCTTCGACGAGGATGCGCAGTTTACAAAGACGCGCAGGGCGGCTCGTGGAAAAGATAGGGGGGAAAGGGGGTTCAACAAACAAAAAGAAGGTAGGAGGGCGAGGGTTGCGGAAAGGGGGTCGGGGACAACCCTTAGCTTCCGGAAGGGGAAGATTTCCCTCAAGAAACGAATCTCAGACCCAGAGAAAGGAGGGGTAAATAAGATCTCCAAAAAAGAGAGATTTAAAGATCTGGAAGGCATCCATCACCCTTATTCCGCAAGGGAGACTTCAAGAAAAGAGGCAACCGCATTAGTCCAAGAAAAACAACTCGCAAAAAAGCCGCAAAATCTTCCAGAATGATCCATAAGATTGTGACCGAGGGGAAAAGGAAGTCAGCACGCTGGAAGAATACTTTCGCAAAAAAAAGCCGATGGATCAAGCCAGGAAACAGAAAACGAATCATCATGAGCGCGAAAAAACGGCCAGATCGCCTATCAAGGAAAGAAAACCTCACATTCAGAAAGGCGGACGGATTTGGTCAAGTAAAAACATCGGAAAAAAGAAAAAAAGTCAATGCCGAGGTGGAATTCTTTACCAACATCATAAGGAGGGCAGCGGCAAAGTGGGGACCCAGAAACTCCATGATAAATCGAGGGAAAGGGGAGGTATACTTAGGTGGATCCTTAAGGAAGTATTTCTCCCAATGAAAAAAAGGATCGCTCCACTATAAGGACAAACGAGGGGGGAACTGGAAAAAAACAGGACCGACGGGGAAGCTACCAGTTTGAAGCTTCCCCATCGAGGGCAATTAGAAGTTTGCGCACATGAACGGAAACCCAACCAACGTACAGAAAAAGGCATTACGCGAAAAAGGAACTCTATCACCTTGACACAGATGAAGTGCCATCGTCCGTGGCAATCAAGACAGATGGACAGGCGGGGGAGAAGAGATATCTCTCAAAAAAAAGGAGAGAGAGAGGGGGCGGCGCCGTCTGACCTCCTTCCAAGGAAAAACAGATTGCCAGGAGAGGGTGGGGAGAGGTGTGAAGCGAAGAAGGAAATGGGAGCGGTACATAAAAATTCTTGGGTAGGGTGCCCGGTCGAAAAGGACTACATTCCCTCGCGGGAGAGGAAACACTGGGCGGTCAGAACAGGGTGGGGGAACAGTTCAGAAATCAATCAGGAGGGGGCCTTCTTCGTGGATGATTTGCTTTTATTCCCCACTCACGTTGGATCTGCAAGGTAAGCACATAAGGGATAGGAAAAGGTAATGGGGAAGAGGGAAGGGGAGAAGCTCTCTACATGATTCTTTTTGTCCTGAACTTCTCTTCGGGAGGTAGTGAACGAGAGACCTGCCGAGTAGAACGGTTGCCGCGGAAGTGATAGTCTCTCTACTAAGGTCCTGTAAGAGGCGGGAATTAGAGTGGGGGCGTTGGGTGGTATCCAGACGGAAGGGAAAGGGTGAGCATCGCCAGCCGGTGATGGGATCATTTTTTGGGTTCCCAGTGACGCCACACGAGATGAAGCAGGGGGGTTCGAGGGGGGCTGTCGAGCTGTTTGATTCTATCCTCACTGGTAAATGGGGGGGGAGGAAGCTCCAATCGAAAAAAAAGGGTGTCATGGATGCTGTGTTGTGTTCGGTTTAATCTGCAAGCCCGGGTCGGGAAAGGGGGATGGCTTCCGAAAAAGAATCCATGGGGGGTAAGCACGCCGAAGCTACATCTAACGTTTGACTGTCTTTTCTGATGGGGGGGACAAAAAATAAGGGGCGAAATTAAGAGCCTGTAAGCTACGGGAAAACGACGGAGGGGAAGACGCCAATAACATCGCCTCTTTGTCAGAATCCTATTCGCTACAAAGGGAGACACGGCCCTAAGAGGTGGTAGGGTAGAGAGTGGGGAAACAGCCTAATCACCACGAAGGGAATTATTTGTAAAAAGAGAAACATCGGAATCAAGGGCAGGTTCCAGAGCTCGAAACTGAGGTGTTATTGCAATGAGGAGTGGGTTCGACTGCACAAAATGAGGAAGGTCGGGTCACAGTCATGAGATGAAGGGGGGAGGAAAGATTGAAATGTGGGGGGAGGGTGCGACATAGGTGGTGCCGGCGATAGCCATTGTGTCTCTTGCTAGGACTTCAAGTAAGGCTGCAAAAACAGGAAGGAGGGAAAAATCGAGAGATTTCAAAAGACCTCGTCGGAAGATTCGAAGGTGAAGGTGAGAAAAATTGGGTGGTCACTCTCCAAACGGGACCGAAAAGAGAGCCGCTTTCGTCCATCGAGAGAACAATAGGGAGGGAATTGGGAAAAAAATTAGACGGCTCGGCAAAAGGTTGTGGCTCAAAGAAAAGGGGGGGCTGTACCATCAACCAGAGCGCTTCGCCAAAACTGGCAGCTTCCAAACGAGTTGTATGGCGAGTGTGAGGCCGGTGCAAGACATGAAGAAAAAGAAAAATTATAGCTCAAGGGAGCCAATATGTCTCAAAAAAAAACCTATAACATTGCATCGTGCAAGACAGGGAGAAGAGTCAGATTGTCACTCGACTCTTGGATGAAAAAAAGGCTACGATAATACTGGTGGTCTTAAGGACAAATGGAGATTTCGCATCACCAAAGAATGCTATATCATACAAGGAATGACCTTCCACGGCTCAAAGGCGAAAAGAAATCCCGTGTTGGGTCTCGGGGGGGGGGAAGCCACTCTCCCTCTCGTTGAGAAAATAGGGGCCCGTGTTCAAAAAAAAATGAGTGGGATGGGCGGAGGGGGGGGCGATTTGGGAGGGCAAAACTTAGCTGAAAAAAGGGGGGGGGAAAAGTGTTGCCCCTCAGGAGGGAAAAATCGGCTCCAAGCAACAGGAAATTCGCACAGCTGTTAATCGGGGAGGTCTCACAGTGGCCGGGGCGAGAAGCAAGCAGAAATGAGAAAAAAAAAAAAAGAAACATGGCTGGAAAAGAAAAAAGAAAAAAAAAAAAAAAAACAAGAATCAGGCCACAGAGAGGTAGATGTTATTTCTTCCAGAGGCTAGCATGAGAACTCCAACGCACAGATTATCCAGGGCGAAAAAGCACCATGAAAAAAGAACAAAGGAGCGATGCTCCATACTTCAAAAGGTGAACATACACACCAAAGAATACATATTGGGAAGGAAAAGAAAACCGGACATTATCGCGCCTAAGCAAAATTGAATAGAAAACCGCCTTATCAACAATCCGAACAGGCAACCGAATCTCGTCTTGTGAAACCACGAGAACTTCGGCAAGGCATGGGACCAAAAAGAAGAGGCGACGGAGAAAAACTTAGGCGGAAAGCTAATTCAACATCAGAGGTCCTTTCATTCATGGGGGGAAGGCCGGCACTTAACTGAATAAAAAGCATACCACGAAGAAGCCCTAAAAGGAGGCACAACCACGTTGAGGTGTAAACAACCTTTGGAGGGCTCGTGCTTTGATAAAGATGAGAACCTTGGAAACCAGCGAGAAAGAACCGTTTGCGCAGGAAAAATGCCTCTTCCACAAAAAACGAAAGCAAAAAAACAGACCCAGGAGGACAAAAAGAAGACAAAAGAAACGATCACGTTTCCAAAGAAACATGAATCTTAAGCAGAAACATGCGTTCACTTAACCTGCGAAAAGATCATAGAACAACAAACGGAAAAAAAGCGATATGCGGGGTCGGAAAAATGCGTAAGGGGAAGAAAAGAAGGGGAAAGATGCACGCACTATCTGTTCAGGGTGATCGTGTTCGAGGCCGTTCCTTCGGACCTGGGGCTGAGTTCTTAAGAAAAGGGCCGTTCAAAGCCACTCGCGGGGAAAAAAACTTGGTCGCGGCAGAGGCGGGGGGCCAAAGCACTTCTCATAGACCACCAAGGGTCCAGCAAGCCGGGTTTCAATGCGATGGGTGGGAAGTGGGGAAAGGACAAGAGGTTCTTGGGGGGGTGTAGCGAGAAAGTCCACCTCGTCTCACCGAGAAAGGTTGCATTCGATCATGGGGCGCAGAAGGGAAAGATGTGCCAGAAAGAGAAAGAGAATAAACTTAGGGGTAAGGGGGATGGGGGACGGACGGACCAAGAAGAAAAGGGGTAAGCAGGTCTCGGGAAAGTTTCTAGAGAGATGGAAGGAAGATTCGCAAACCTTCCTTAGGCTTTTGTTGTCGGGGTATTCGTTTGGGAGGAAAGGAGGGGGGGGAAGGTAGAAGCTGATCATGGGAAGTCAACCATCCACATCAGGAGGATACATTCATCGGATCTATTTCTCGGAGAGTTGTGAGCGGGGAACAGGAAGAGAGCAATCTCCTTAGGGGGCAGTATTCTTGGGTGGATGGGAGCTTGAAGGGATGTGTCTGGGAACTCCGGTGTGAGGAGGAAGGCTGCCAGAAGCCAGACGCCAAGCCAGGAGGAGGGGAGTCCTGGTGAGGGACAGATTGGGGAAACGCTTCAGTAATCGGTAAGCTAAAAAAAATCGCCAGAAGAAAAACAGCGCCTCTTGTTCCCGGATCCGGATTCGCTATGTGAAAAAAGGGGAGAGAAAAAAGTCATGGGGGGAAAAGAGAAAGGAGTTGAAACGAAGAAGAAAAAAGGGCATCAGAGGAAAAAGGAGGGGACGTCGGCAGTTTCATTCGGTATGCTCTCGCACTGATGGAAAAAAGGCTATCCGTGGGGGGGAGAAACGGGGAAGGAGCGCAGGTGAAAGCCAGAACGTTCGGAAAAAGGGAAGAAATGGGATAGGGGGGAGAAGGGTGGCATCTCTATATCCGTGTGCAGGAGAATTTGGAATCATAAGCGGGGGGTTAAGAATACGCAACAGGAAAAAGAATGAAAAAAAGAGGAAAGGAGCTGAACAGGGCCTCAGGACGCTCTTTTGATGGTTACAAGAGGTTATGTGAGCCACAAGAGGTTGAAGGTGTGACAGCCGAGAAGCTCAAACGGGGGAGAAGAAAAAGAGAGAGTAAGACGGCAAAGGCTTGGGGGGGAAAAAGGATGGGTGGGCTGCACAAGAAAAGGGGCGATCTTTCCCATCACAGAGCTCGACGAGGCCTTTGAGGGAAAAGAAAAAAAAACCCAAGCTCTTGCCTTGGTTGAGACACCTTGGGGAAAAAAAAAAAAAAGAGCACAATTCTCAGAGTTAACTTTCTCTAAGATAAGTAAAAACCCTAATACATGAAAGAATCCTAGAAGGGATGGGGAAGGAGGGAAAGGCGGAAGACCGTCAGATCTTAAGCAGTCTACCCCAAATTTGTATGAGAATCACCCGAAGCGTTCAAAAGAAGGAGTAGATTAGCGAGGAGGAGGAAATTAATTCCGTTTCTAGGTTGGGAGGCATCGTGGTAACACTCTTCTCGTTGGAAGTATGAGGGCCGGGTTCAAAGAAGAAGAGGAAATTAGTGGGGAAAAAAAAAGAGGCGATGGGAGTGTCTAGTTTTTCCCGAGTGGTCAGAAGTACGTAATGAAAATAAAAGTCGGCACGAAAGAAGAAAAAAAACAGGACTGAAGCGGTATCTTGTCTGCTTAAAACCAGCGCATTAAAAGAAGCTCAAAGGACCCAAAAAATGAGTAGAACATGACTTCAAAAAAAGAATCAGGAAAAAAAGCGAGGGAATGGTAGGGAAAAAAAGGAGTTCTATCCTTGAAAGCTCAAACGGCAAAACCAAAGAGGGAAAACTTATCAGGAGGAAGTGTGTTTTGCTCTCCACGCTCAAAGCAAGAATAGAAAGGCGATCTCATACTTGAAAAAAAATCAAAAAAACCACGCAAAAGTAAAAAAAATCATCATATAGAGAGGTCGAATCGTCCGACACCGAAAGTAGACCTCGATGACGAAAGAGACACAATCGTACCGGCAAAAAAGAAGCCATACAAGGAAAAAAGGAAGACTTTCCAGATCTTGACCAAAAGAGGCGATCTCAGCTTCCCATCTTGTTAAAGGGGGCATGGATGGGACAAGGGGGGACAGTCTGGATACTTAAAAGGCATCTTCCATATTCGCCAAAGGGAACAAGAACTAAACTGACGCATCCCACGAAGAACCAGGCGAGTTAAAAAAATGGAAAGAAGTAAAAGACGTGTTGGAAAAAGTATGCGCGGAAAGGGTGACGCGCTGGCGTGGGGGCAATGTGACGGAGGAAATGCAGCGGCCACAAAAGCCCTAAGGGAAGAGAAACGCATGACCGCACAAACAGAAAAAACCTGGGAAGCCGTGACACAATATAGGTTCAAACATATCGACGAGGTCAAGAGGGAAGTGGAGGAAAAGACTCTCAAAAAAAAAATATATGCTTATGGGCGAGATTCAGTGACCTCATGGCGATAAGATCATGATTTAAAACAAGATCGGCGGTTCTGGGAGAAATCGTCGAAAAAGAGGTCACTCTCTGGCGGGGCTTTCTTGGTTTCCGGGAGGGGCGTTCTGCGAAAAAAAATAGGAGGCTGGGCGAGGAGCGGCCTCACGGGAAAGCAGAGGACCAAGGGTCCAGTGGAAAAGGGTGTGATCAACTCGTGGCAGAAAAATCTCGGGGTTGAAGGAACTGCGCAAAGGAGCCACCAAGTGCAAGAAGAAAGAATCAGGGAACAAAAAAAGGGAATCGCCTACGGGGGGCCGATGCGCTCGGATGGGGGAAAAAGGCCGGGGGGGCGGGGGGATTAAGAGATTCAGGGGGGAAAGAAAAAAAAGAGGAAATTGTGATCTCGGCGTTGCCGCGGAGGGTGCTATTCTCGCTACTGGCCGGGGAGTCCCATCGCGTGCTGATGATTCATATTGGGTCTGGGAAGGGGAAGAGGGGGGGGAGGAGGGTAGAGAAGGGTGCAGAGGGGAAAAGCTCCTGGATCATCACGGATCGAGGGAGGTGCTCTTCTATTGAGGCGTGCTCATGGATCCAGTAAAACGAAATCAGACAGGTTGCGGATTGGGGGGGATGCTTGGAAAAAGAGGGGGCTCGCTGGAGACATGTTTCTGTCGAACGAAGGGATCTTCCGTTCGCAGAAGAGTGGGGAAGACTTACCGCTGAGGGAGTCCCTTGGGAGACCTATTTCGGGGAGAATGATTTCCACTCTCAAGAAACGTTAGCCTAGGGGTAAACGAAAGGAAAAGGAATCGCATATTGGTCCAAAGTCTCTAGGAAAAGGAGAGGCCTCATATGGTGAACAACTCTAGAGTGAGAGAAATCCAACCGAGTACAACGAACTTTCAAGCGAAACATCATCGACGAACGGCGCGGGGGGATTCGGGAAAAAAAAAGGGAACTGTAGGGAAAAATTCTATCCAATTTGGGGGGGAGGCCATGAATACGCATTCTGAAGCATCGTCGTACGCCTTGGAAACTGCAATTGAAACCTTGGGGGGGTGGGACAGAGGGGTGCATCTCAGAATTTTGGGGAGAGAAAAAAAATCCCGTATCCAAGGTTGCGAGTGCAAGAAGCAACCCATTCAATATCTTTTGGGGGGGGGCACCTAAAACGAGAAAGGAAGCTGCAAAGCTCGTGGGAGCGAAAAGGTGTTGATTGAGCCCAAAAAGAGACTTTGCAAAAGGATTGCCGAGTTCGTCAATCTCTAAAAA
>Ga0179593_1459611_pt1 | contig 18670 bp, 34 predicted proteins | sample CZODoug2_1_08_16_FD_185931 | JGI IMG/M metagenome (GOLD analysis project Ga0179593, IMG submission 185931) | Vadose zone soil fungal communities from Angelo Coast Range Reserve, California, USA - CZODoug2_1_08_16fungal (PacBio error correction) | ecosystem: Environmental > Terrestrial > Soil >...
TCACTTTTAAAGAGGAAATTGACAACCCGGGAGGTATAAAAAAAACGAACTGAAAGAGTTGACACGGCGAGTTGGTAGTCCCCGACAACAAAGGGAACCTATGTGAAGGGGGGGTCAGTATTGAGCTTAAAGAGTTTGGGACAAAATAACGAAGTGGAGTTGGAGACCACACTGAAGGTTATTACTGTGGAAAAAGATGCAACCAAAGGGGGGTTGGGGACACCAAGAAAAGGAAAAGAAAGGCTAATTAGTTGCCCAGATGCTAGGAGCGATGGGGGGGACCAAATCTAACAGAAAGGGGGGGGATTAGTGGTTCCGGAAAGGGGCACCAACGGGGGGAAGGCAGAATTGTTTGGGCACATTTGGGGACAACACAGCAGAAAATCCCTTTGGAATTTTGAACTTAACCTTGGTTCGGGGTTTCGTCATTGCGAGAGGAACCGAAGGAAAGGGTGAACTACGTATAGAACATGGGGCGCATGAAAAGGCCTCAGGTGGGAGGTGTAATCTTGACGCTCCACCACACCGGGAAAAATTGTGAAGGAGCAATCGGGAAGCAGGGGTCAAAAAATCGGGGTACTGAGCCAGTGTAACGAATGCAGACTTGTTGCGAATGAGGGGGTTTTTGGGATTCCCGGGGAACCCGCAAAAACTAAAAAATCAAACACGGGCACACGAGGCTCGTGATAGAGGCCAGGGGAGGGCCCCCCAACCGAGGGAAGTAAAAATGAACCGACCGGGAAAACAGGGTTTGGGGTACGGGTGAGGGTGAACTCAAAACACCACAAAAAAAAGGCCATTTTGAAAGTGGGGAAGGAAAAAAGTAATTGAAATCACGCAACCTAACCTGTACTCAGGACCCACCCGTGAAAGAGCGGCGAGAGCTGAAAAAAGACGAAAAGGGCCGTGTGGAGACTATAACAAAAACCCCGGGGGGGTGAGGGTGAAGGTTGTCCCCTTGGAGGCAAAAAACTGGGGGTGGGGGTTTGCGAGTTGACGACCAAGCGAAACGTGTCGGGGCCGATGTCACCACACTGGGGGAGAACAGGAGGTTTTTTGGGCCAAGGGGGGGGATGGCAAATTCATCAACCAAGGGGGTGACTAAGGGTAGAAATCAAAGCGTCCGAGAAGCGATATGTATAAAAAAAGACAAGGAGGAAAGACGAGGGGGGAGAGGAAGAAGGAGAGGGGCGGGAAAGGTAAAGGAGGGGCGAAAGACGGATGAAAAGGAGGACTAGGGAGGGGGGAGCGGGGGAGGAAGGAGGGTTAGGAAAGAAACATCAAGAGCTGGGTGACTACTGGCAGTGCGTGCAAAGCACTGAAACGCCCACCAAAAAACTGCCCCGTTCCTGGGAATGGGTGGAAAAATTATGAACGCTTGACTTACCAAGGTAACGTGGAAAAGGGGATAGGGGGTTTGGGGGGGGCAAGCAAACCACTTGGGGAGAAGTCATCAAGTTAACGAATACGGAAAACCGAAGATACCGAAAATTGCGTTGGGGGGAAAAAAGGCGACTATCAACTCAAACCCAACAGAGTCCGGGGGGGGTTTTCTCGCTTGCACTAGGAGGGACGGCATGGACAAAAAAAACAACCACAAAAAGACGACAGAATGACAGCGGGCCAAGACGTGGAAGGGGTAAAGGATAGACAAACTGGATTCTTGCGGGGGCACGCGCATGAAAAACAGTTTAGTGTTGGGGGGGGACTGTACTCAAACAAGAGACGCTGTTGGCTTGGAACGAGGGGGGGGCAAAAAACTGGACTTACTCGGAGATCGTCCGGGACGAACCAATCCTTGCACTCTTCTAATATTCTCGGTTGGCTGGGGTTTCCTCAAGAAGGGGTTGAATGACCGTTGCCTGAAAAAAAGGTTACTGGGCCCAAAATCCAATCGAAGGGGGAATCCTCCTTTCAAACCCCAGACAACGACCAGAGACTGTAGGGGTCCTAAGTGGGAAGAAACCTTGTAACTTCCGCAGACCAGAGGGGCGGGTGTCACAATTGTAACTCCCAGATGGGGGTAGGGATACGGTAAGTTTAAACACAGGAGTAAGGTATGAAAAAGAAGTCCCGACGGGGGTTTTGGGGGCTGGGTGGGGGGGAAGGGTGTGTATGGGAGGAAGCAGCAATGAAAAAAGCAGAGAGAACAGTTTATGGCTCACTGCTAAGAATACTCCTATCGCAAAAGTCTGGGGAAAAACAAAGCCACAGAGAGTTTGACGTCACTCTGAGATCAAAATGTGGAGAGGGGTGGGGGGGTGATTGGCAAACATTCAATCATGCGCGCGGTTAGTCCGCTGGTTGAATAGGGGAGAGTTGAAACAAAGGGTTATTGCCTGTTGTGAAGAAGAAGGCTCAAGAAAGAGAAACGAACAACAAAAAGGCAGAGGAATTTGTCTAGGGCCTGGTTACCAATTGGCGGTTAATTGGGCGGTCTTATGGGAAGGCCTAACCACAAAACTGGGAAAAAAGTCCCTAGGTGAAAAAAATAGAAAAGAATAGGCCATTTGAAGAAAAAACCTCAAACAGGGGGGGGGGGAGGAAGTGGCACGGTGTAAACGTCGAACTGCCAACACTTTAAGCGGGGGATGTTGTTAACAAGAAAAGGGTTTGGAGCATCACGAGATCACAAAAAAACAACTAAGGGGAGGAGGGGGGGGAAAAAGAGAGAGAGGTGCAAAAGGGGAAAAAAGTTTTTTGTTTGGTGACAACTCGGGTAAAAGTCGGGAGCCATTTGGTCGCCTTTTTCTTGACCACGCCCACATTTTCAGCAAGGGGTTTTGAGTAGGAGGGGGGGGGGGGTACTTCCAGTAGCCTCCATGGAAGGGAGACAGGGGTGGTTCTCACCAAAACAAAGGTCGACGCAGTACCCAAAAAGTTTACCCTGCAAGGAAAACAGAGGCAGGGGGAAGGTTGGTTCGGTGACTCCGGAGAAGCCTAGGCTGCATCCGCAACTAAATCGCCTGGGGAATTGACCCCAGGTTTAACGGAGAAAAAATCACAGCGTCCCGCCCCGAAAATTGGGGCAATCCAACCACCGTGTTGTAATATCATAGTGTCCACGATGAACGTCTGGCCCCCCCTTGGTGTTTTACAGCTGGAGAGTATCAGGAGTTCGTAGAGGCGTCCATAAATCAAAAAACCAACAAAACGGGAGTCGAATAAATCTTCTTTGGCTGAATCAAAGAAACCTGGGTCAGGGGTGCCCATCAAAAAAACGAAAAAAAAAGAAGGGAATGCGGTCTGCAGAAACCCGGGGTCGCATTGCCCAGGGGGTGATCTAAAAAAAACATATATGACAACAGCGAGCAGGCGGCAAAGGAAAGTTTTCGTAAAAAGAGGGGCACCGAACCCCCCAGAGTAAGTGGGGAGGGGGCGTCAAGAATAGTTTACCAGTGCGGCGCTGGACTTGTCTAAACCGTAACTTCACGCCAGAACCCGTTCGCCGGGGAAAACAACTCAACAAGCGCGTTTTAAGAAGGGGTAAAAGCTAACACGTGAAGCTAGAAATCAGTGTTGTGTGCACAAATCAGAAACCGAGCAGATTGAGGGGACATTAACCCAAAACAACGTTTGGGGGGATAAACGCCAACAAAAGTAGATACGGGGAAGTTAACAGGGGCACTCGTCGCCAAAACAACCACGGCATGTCATAAAGGGAGGGGTAAATTGACCGGCAAAGCGCCAAACAGAAGGAAGAAACAAAACAAATGATCTGGGTGGGGGGTGTGGGGGGGTTCACGACTTGTACTTCAAAAACAAAAGGAGGCGGACTAGGGGGGGGGAGTGAAGGAAAGCTGTCACACCTTGACCGTGAAAGTATCCAGGGAGGGGTGTTGATTCTGAAAAAGTTAATACCTCGAGGAAACCCAAACAGGCACAGAGGTGGGGGGGTCGACAGAAAATCTTTAACAAAGGAAAATGAAAGACGGCTGGAGGGAAGCTTTGGAGAAAGAACTCCTGTCATGTCGTAAAAAAAAGAACTGGGGGGGGAAAAAGATTGAAAAGGGGGTATATGCATAAAAAGCAACAGGGATATTGCAATAAACTTAGGGCAAAATCCCGCCACTAAACCAGGGGGGGGTGTTGACTCAAGCGTGTAAAGGACAGAGGGGGGGGGGGTTGGGTGGGGGGAAAAAAACTAACAAGCGACACTCCTTTAAAAGGGGAAGAAACATTGAAAACTAATGGGAAGGCAGAAAGTCCGGGAGGTGGGGGTAAGAGACAAAAAACAGGCAAAAACTTGGTGAAGAACGGGGAATAAAATTTCATGGGCCTCCACGAAAGGGTTGAAAATACGGGGGTTGTGGGAAGCAGGTAGGACGATTTAACGTTCTTTGCGAAGTGGAAAAAAAGTGCTAACAAGTACTCAAAAAAGGTTGAATTGAATTGGTGTGGAATTTCAAATAAGTAACAACAATGGGTTAAAGGGAGGGAAGGGGAAAAAGGCATGGAAGTTTACTGGGTGACCACGAGGAGCGTAAAAAGAAAAGCGAAAAAGCCACACTGTTGAGGGGCTTGGAGGGGGAAACAGGGGAAACAATACTAAGAGGGAAACAATGCGAGCAGGACTGATAGGCAGTATATTACTGTTGGGGAAGGAAGGGATGAGAAGGAGAACCAGGTGGGGTTGGTGGGGGGAAGCGTCAAAGGGGGAAGAAGGGGGGGGGAGGAAAGGAATTTGTCCTAAAAAAAGAGATGTTCAGGGAATGTACTTTAATGGCGCGCACAACAAGGGGGATGGGAAGAAAGTCGAAGAAAAAAGCAATAAAAAAGGACACGGTACCCAAATACAAAGGAAGGGGGGAGAAGGAAGTGGAACAATTGAACACCAGAGGGAATTTATTGGAACGTGGGGTTGAACAACCATTAAACACTAGAACAACAGGAGGGGAGCAAACCTTGGGGGCCTGGAATGAGACTAATCGAGGAAGGAAGACAAAACGTGACCTCACATGCTGCCCATCGGGGTAGGTTTTAAAAAAAAAGCCATAGTAACCTGAAAAAAAGTACGTGTACCCCATCATCCAAAGCATGGTGGTGAAAAGACCCAGCTCCAGAGACAATGACCATAAAGGGAAGGCAAATTAGAAATACTCGATATAGGGAGAGGGCCCTCGACAAATGGGCGGGTGTTAGTAAAACTAAAACGGCGAAAGCCGAACGGTTTGTCAGACCCGCGAAAAAAGAGGTGAGAATTCAATCTTAGGATGTGGAAGTCTTGGGTGGTCTTTTGATGGGGAACTTAAATTGTGGGGAAGGTCAGACTTTGGGGGGATTTGGGTTTGGCTGGAAAGGGGGTTCCATCTACTGGGGCAATGCGGTAAAAGTGGGCACCGACCAAAACTGTTAAAACAAAACATAGGGGGAAGTTGAAGGGAGGGGGAACTAAGCAAAAGAGTAAAAAAAGGGAGCGGTGCCCCGTGACGTAGTAATGTTTACCACCAGGGGGAGAAAAATTGGAACGTCTAAATGCTATTGGACCCTTAGGATGGGAGGACACGAATCAATGGACTTATCGCCTGGAAATGTGCACAAAAGCATGACGGGGGGGGGAGGGTGTCGGTCTTCATACAGCTCAAAAAAGGATTAATGGTTATAAAATTGGGGGGGGGAGGTGAAAGAACTACGCCAACATGAAATCCGCAAAAACGGTGAGGAGGCGAAGGTGATAGGAAGGGGAAGGATTGGGAAGAATATAAAAAGAAAAATAAAGGGGTAGCACTGTTTCCCATGAGGGGGGGGGGGGTTAAAAAAAAAAAATCAACTTGAGGGGGGGGAACACGGACAAAGAGGAAGAACAAGGGTAATTAACAAAGGGGGGGGACTGGAGGAAAACCAAAAAAGTAACTGACCAAATGAGGGGTTGTGGGGGGGGGACCGAGGGGGGGGAGAGGGACATGAGTTAGTAGGGGAAAGAAATGGAATTACATAACAATCGCAAGAAGTAAAAGCATTGACAAATGGTATGGAATGAAAGAAAAGATTCACAAGCCACATATGCTCAAAGGGACGGTTCAAGGGCAGAGTCTCCGGGGGATCAGAAAAAAGAACGGAAAGTTGAGTCTTGATGATAAAAAAAAAAACATGAGATGGACGAATGTACAAACAAAAAAAAAGGAAACCGGGTTTCATGGGGAAGAGATCGGGGGTGGGCACTAAAAAGCCCGTGGAAACTTATTGGTTAAGGACAGCACAAAAGGGACAAATTGGGTTAGGGGAAAAAAAAGGGCACTAGGGAGGTGGTACCAAAAAAAGGATGGATTCTGAAGTTTGAGCCAAGAGTCTGCGGAGAGTATCCCAAAGGAAAAGGAAACAAAAGGGGGGAAGTTGGGTAAAGATGGTGGCAAAAGGGTGTAATGGGGATTCTCCTTTGGGGTGGCTTGAACCAAACTCAGGCCAAGCAGACTTGTAGGTGGTCCAGAACGTTACAAAATGTGGAAAGTTGCGAAAAAGGGGGCGATGATGACGAAAAAAAGGGAGGCAGGAAAAAAGTTTGGGTTGCTCCGGAAAAAGAGATCGAAAAATGGGGCTCTTAAAAAGGAGGGGAAAGAAACCAAACCTCTGGGATGGGAAAATCTGGCCAGCATGGGGGGGGGACAAAAAAAAAAAGGGAAAATGCTGGGAATTATATTCCATAAAAGAATGGGAATGTGGGTCCGGAATGTGTTGGGGTCACTAACTACCAAAAATACAAAACATCACACCGGGAAAAAAAAAAAGGAGGGAGTAAGTGTAGAGTAGGCAAAGGCAAAAAACGGGATACAAGTCCCGACATCACCCTTAAAAACTTGGGGGGTGGTACGGGATTGGAAAAGAAACAAGCCATTGGAATAGTGTGGGCATGGGGGGGAAAAAAAATGAAGGACCAACCGTCTCAATCGCAAACGTCAAGGGAAACAATAAAACGCGGGAAAGCGGGGAAAGGGACTCGGGAAGAAAAGGGCCGGTTTTCCCGGATCCGAAAGAGGGAAATGGGCATCGTGAAATGATACCTGGTAAGGCTGGGTTACGACTAAGGGGGGGGGGCGGAAAAACAAAAAACCTGACAAGGGGTACATCACCGAGGGGAAAAAATGGGGCGGACAGGGCTATTTTCAAAAAAGGGAAGGTGAAAAGAGACCAGTGGGGTTTCAAATGCCAAAAAATAGAACAAGCAGAGACAAAGGACGATGGGGGGTAAAGGGGAGATGAGGGGGGCGAAGGCCTTTCAACCAAAGGCGCAAGAGGACGGCGAGGGGTTTAACGTGGTAACAATTACGAGGAATGAAGAAAAGTCTGACCTGAGTTTTAATCTCGGGGGTAGGGGGGAAAATGGAAGAAGCAAACACAACTTGAATCATGGAAAATGGGGACAAGGACAGACTGAAACGGGGGAGGGGAAGTCGAAAGACGATCAACCAAAAAAACACGAAGTTGTTGGAGAAAAAAAAATGAATGGAGCGTTCAAGAGCTATGACTCGGGGGGAAAGGCGGTGGCCACCTTTTGGGGGGGAGAAGAGGTTGATACTCAACAGGGGAAGTTGGGCGTGTCGCCACAAAATTCCAAGGTGTGGTGAAAAGGGGGACTCAACAAAAAGCTTCTTACGTACAAACAACGGGGGTGGCTGTGTGCACACACGGGGAGTAAGGAGATGATCTTTAGAGGGAAACTGAGTGCACTCTCTGGCATTCTCGGGGGCGCAGGGTCAGTAGATGTTTCTGGGAGGGAGGAGTGAGGAGGGGGGGGGGCAAAGAACATCGACGAGAAGCATAGTTGCTAAAAACAAGCAGATGAGGTGAAGGGACCTACATTGTGAATGCAAAAACAAAAAAAATCTTCCGCTCAAGGGGGGGGGAAAGGGCGAAATCGTACCCATTTAGAGGAAGGGGACCAGGGGGGGTTGGAAACGCTTTAGTGTGAACTAAAGGTCCAGCGGGTGGGTGGGGACTGGGGGGTAGGGGGGGAAGGTGGTCCTCATCCTCAAGGGAAGAAAATAGTCCGACGCAGGTGAATGGGGTAGGTGCCATATAGAAGAGGCACAGGAATACGAAAAGGGACAGGGTCCAAAAAAACGAATCGAAAAATCAACCCGAAGGGAAGGGCGAAGGGGGGGGGGGGAGAGAAACTTCAAATCAACGAAAAGGGAAAAAAAACGGGGGGGGGGGGGGAGCCGCCAAAAAAGGGGTCAAGATGGCAGTTCTTTTTAGAAGACAAAAAAAAATTCAGCACAAAGGAAAAAAAACAAGCCAGGATGATCATTTTTCACATGCGGGGGGCAAAGGGGGTAACAAGTTTTAAGTGGCCGGACGTTCTTGGCGGGGGGGGGAAGGACAAACCACAAACTGGCTCAAACTAAAGAAATGAGAAAGTGAAGACCAGCCACGCACAATGGGGGACTAAGTGGAAGGGGGCGGAGAAAAGGCTCTTTAAAGGGGGAACCCAAGAAAACTGGGAATCAAGATCACTCACACAAACAGGATGAAGAGGAAGTACAAGGTGTTCGGGGGCGGGGTAACTAGGATGGGGGATGTGAGAGTGAACTGTTTGAACAAAAAAAACTTGCAAAAAAAGTTGGGGGGGGAGAGGAGGGGTCACGTCAAAGGAGGTGGAGAGGGATACAGGGGTTATACCATTTGTGACCTTTCACAAAAAGAAAGACGCTGGAACAAAACCCTCCAAAGGGGGACACCCAGCAGCTGACAGACTCGTGAGCGGGTGTTGAAAAAGTGGGAGAACGAAGAATTCGCCTTGAAAAAAAAAAACATCAGGAAGATCGCCATGATTGACCACATGGCGTAGACGGGGGCGGGACCAGAAACCAAAAAAAAAGTGGGGAGGGGGGAGACATCCCGAGGCTTGAGATCGCGGAAAGGGGGCCAGAAAAAGAGCTGTTTCTTGGGGTAGTGGGAAAAGGGTCAAATATGGGAGTCTAGAGCATGGGGAAAAGAACTGGGTAGAAAGAGATTCAAAAGGGAAATATTAAATCACTAAGGGGTGAAGAAGGGTACATAAACAACATCAAAAAAAAAGGATAGTAGGCGAAAAAAAAACATACCGAGTCGGCACTTTTTTACCGGGGGAACTGGACTAACAGGCATAGGTAGTTGACAACTGCTAGGGGCAAAAGCAAATCAAGGGAAAAAATCAACTTAACCTAATCGAGGTGGGGGGGGAAAAAAAAAAGGGGGACAAAGAGCAGAATATTTTCCGAGGACAGAGGTGAGTTTGTGGCCCCCAACTGGACAAATTTCAAAAGAATAAAACATTGGGTCAAGAAAAGGAACCGCGGGAAAAACAGATAACTTAGAAAGAAAAAAGGGGGGGAAAAAAAGAAGGGCTAACTAGAATATCGAGTCAGTAAGTTGGGGACCAAAAAAAAAATCGGGACAAAAATCACACTAAAGTATCAAGTACAACAAAGAGAATTGTAAATGCGCTACAAAAAAAGTAAACAAGGGGAAAACAGGTACTGATCACCGTCCGAAAAAAAGAATCAAACGAAGGGGGGGAAGGGGGGACAAAAAACGAGGTAACTAATGCTGACATGTTGACGTGTGCAAAAACTCCGGGAAAAGGAAAATCTATACAAAAAGATCGGTGGGGGTGGGAAGTTAGGGAAGGAACTGAAACAGCAACAGGGGGAATTCTACGTAGGTCATGCTGTCAAAATTTCCGGAATTCAGACGTGTGAGGGGCGGGCCGAAAAATGAAAAGCCGAATCAAAGAAGGGGGAGATATGGTTGACTCAGAACAGGAAGGGGAAGAATGGTGGGATATGAAACCAAGAAATGACCGCACCAAGAAATGCAGTATTGGGGGGGCACACACTAGCGCAATGGTCGGAAAAAAGGAAGGAGGGGGACTGAAGGGGTCTCATGAATCAAAGAAAGGAAAAAAAAGAAAAAAACAGGATTTGTACAGTCACAAAGGGCAAGAAAAAACAAATCAACCACCGTGGGGGGGTTGGTGTACAATCGGGGGAAAAAAAGGGTAAGTTTGCATCTTTTTTGGGGGGGGGGGTTCGGCAAATAAAAATCCTTAAAATTTTGTTTATAACGGAAAAACAAGCAGGGAATCAAAGAGGGGGGGGAGGGAAATTACCCGCTACAAACAGGTACCTTGGCGAACTTTAAAGGGGGGGAAAGCGTGACCCTCCATCAAGGCAGAAAGGGAAGAATGAAAGTGGGGGGTCCTATTGCGGGGGCAGGAAGGCAGCATGGTCTTCAAAAAAATTAGAACACACACTTTTCATGGGAAGGGGGGGGGGGTTAAAGAAAACACTTACCCATGGTGGTACCTAGGAGGAGGGAAAAGGCCGGCACTGTGAACAGCACCTCTAAAAGAAGCTCCCGGGGGGTGGAAAAAAAAGGGAAAGATTTCTTCACGTGATACAACCATATTACGCAAGCAGCGAAGACTCCAGAAGAAGAGGAAGGTGGGGGTACCCAGATGGAAAGGGAGAGGAAGGCAACAGGGGTTGGTGCTCCAAGAAAAGGACAAATCCAATTTGAGTAAAAGAGCGCCTCGGGGGAAGAAGGGAAAAGAGAACGTGAAAGAAGGCCAAAACAAAATGTGCAGCAGCGTCCATCCAAGGAAGAGACGCATCCGTAGAACCAAAATAGGGGGGGGAGGAAGTGGGGAATTGTGTGAAGAGTCAACCGGAGGGGAATGCATGGACTCTTGTGGACACAAGTGGCAAAACGAGACAAAAGGATGTGGCAAACGCATCCCTGGGGTGGGGGGCTACATAGACCTCGCGGAAAAGGGAAGATCGCAACCAGAAAACAATGGTGGGCGGGTGGAAGTTAGGGTGGACAAAAACATATTTCCACTGACAACATAAACCCTGGTACAAACTGGGGGGCGGCATCAAAATGAGGTGTTGGGAAAAGAAACAAAACTCGGAAAAGTGAAAAGAGAAAAAATGGGAAAAGGGGGGGGACCGACAAAAAAACTCTCTGAGGAGAACAAAGACTAATGATCTCTAAAACCACAGGACAAATGGAGGGGAAAACCAAGGTTAAACAAAAAACGAAACTCGTGTTAAACGCGAAACTCCATATTGAAAAGCATGAGAAAAAAGGGGGGGTGGGAAAAAAAAGATTCGTTTTGGCAGGGGGGGGTGAAAAAGGGTACTATACATTTGAACAGGAGGGACGTAGGACTGTCTTGGTCAAAGTTGTTGAGTTTACAGGTTGGTGGTTGCCAATACGCGCATTTATATAAATAGGCGCTTGAGAAAAAAAAACAATTGAAAAAAAAAGAGGAGGGAGGGATGGAAGGGTTCCTGGAAAGGAAAGAGGGAAGCCTGAACTGGTTATCTTGGAAAAAAAAAAAAAATCAGGGTCGAAAGGGGTTTCATTTGGGGGGGGTTGAAAAACGGTGACAACAACAATTGGGGTGGCAAAGCTGAAATATAGGAGATGGGGTCCAAATTCTAGGGGGCTGACAACAAATAAGAAAAATGGGGCCTGAGCCGGAGAAGGACGGTCAAGGTTTTGAAGGGGGGATGTAGGGCGTCGGCCTCCTCAAAATAAAGAGGGACAAAAAAACACAGGATTAGAGGAAAAATAGCAGAAACAAAAGACATAAAGGGAAGGGGGAAAAAACGTGTGGGGGGATTACATTGAAGTGAGTGGGGGAAGGGAAAAAGGGGACGTGGAAAGCCCCGGGGGAAAATATGATTTTGGAAGACGGGGTTTGTAAAACATGGTGGATGCAAACACCAAAGAGGAAAAAAGAAAAGGAAGGGAGACCAGGGAAAGGCAGGAATAGAGAGAAAAAGCAACGACAGAACATTCAGGGGGGGGGGAAAGGGGGGGCACGGAAAAGCTTGAAATGCGAAAAAAGATGAAACATGGAAGAAAAAGGGAAAAAAAGCACAGTCCAGACTGGTCAAAGCACTGTTTCATGGTAGAGGGGAAAAAAAAAAAGAACAAGAAAAGGTTCACCCGCAAGAGGGAAGGACAATATGTGGAGGGTGAGACTTGTGGGGCACGCAAGGTAGGCAAGGGAAAAGACGCCATGGTTGACGACAGGGGGGTCAAGCCAGAGAGTTATCTGACGAGGAGGGACGACCCAAAGGCAAGCATTTGGGGCAATTGGTAACTGGGTTTACAAAAAATAAGAAGGATTTATACAGCACAAAAGGGGTTGAAAAAGTTGAAACGTGGGAATCTGCCTTGGGTGTGAAAAACGTACAAGCAAAAATGGCCTAGAGTACGGCAGAAAAGAAGGAAAGCACGAAATAGTACAAAAAGGGAGGAAAAAAGGAAAAGGTGGTGTAGTTCAACGTGTGTTGGCCAAAGTCAAGGGAAATGGACCTCACCGGTGGGGGAAGGGGGGAACAAATCCAAGACGGCAGCCGCCTGGGGGGGGGAGGGGGGTACAAAGTGGGGTTCGGGGGTTCGTCGAGGAGAGTATGCCTAACGGAATGGGGGGTGGGAAACGTCACGAAAGGGGGAGAAAAAGCTGAGGCGCCAAAGGAAATTCTCGGGTGGGGGAAAGCAAAAAGAAAGTGGCTGGACGTCTCCACATAAACTGGTGATGAAGGAAAGGAAGATCGGTCCTCTGTAAAACCATAAAATATCTGACTAAACAGGGACCGCTTGGAAGGGGAAGGTAGGGGGGGGAAAACGAAAACTCCCCTCCAAGACTCAAAAAGAAAGGCAAAACGCGGCGTAAGTAGATCGAGCAAAACCCAGCAAAAAAAGAAGTTATGCCAGTACTAACTCAATACAGGGTTGAAGGGGGAAGGGTGGAACTCACACCGTGCATGGGGGGAAAGGTTGGTGGGAGGAAATGGGCAAAAAATGCGCAAAGACCGATACTAGAAAATGAAAATTAGGAGGCTAGAAGAATCTGAAAAAATAGTCCTGAAGGCAAAAAGGGGGGGGAAGTTTGAGACGGGGGGAAGAACCAAGAAACAAAAAAGTGAGAATGAAGTTGAATGGAGCCAATGTTAAAACTTTCGGTAAAGGTGGACGCCCAAAAAACACTCAGTTGAAACGGGGGGGGGGGGGGAAAAAGGGGGCCAAGGGAGGTACCCAATTGGGGGGGCAAGGCGAAGGGTTGGGGGGGGGACACAACGGTGGGGGGTTGGGTGGAAAAGTGGAAAACTACAAAAAACACAAGTGGTGGCTCCGGCAGATCATAAAGAGCACGGCTGGTACGGAAAAAAAGGGAAGGAGGTACTGGACAAAGGAACAGGCAAGAGAAGGAAGGGGGGGGCTTCCAGGGAACATGGGTCCAAAATACAGTCTGCAGAAAGCAGCCTGGGGGAATTTCAGTTGAAAGAAAAGAAAACAAAATAGTAGAATTGCAAAGCAATGTGGAAGAAAAAATAAGGGAAGAAACGACAGGGATTTGAAGGAGAAAAAGAACTCACAAAAAGCAACCCGAGGAAGGGGTTGTCGCGGGATGCAACCCGGGGGGGGGAAACTGAAGGCGAAAAGGGGGGAAACGCGGTGAAACGGGGGGGGGAAATCAGGGGGGGACTGTGGTTGAAAAAGACTATTTTATAACTCCCGTATTAAGGTCGGGGGGGGAGGAAGCCCGGGAAAGGGGGGGAAATTTTGGGGGTTGGACCAATAGAAAGAAGGGGCGGTGTCTTTTGGGGAGATAAGGGGGGGACCACTTGACCTAGGAAAGTTCCGGCACCCAGTTGACACGCTGGGGGGGGAACTATCATAGAGGGGGAACGCGGGTCCGGAGAAGGTTGGGAAAAAGGACAAAAAAAGGTTTGGGGACGGTGTTTACCAACCTACACCGGGAAGCGGTTAAAATTCATCGTGAAGGAAAAGGCAGATCCTAGCATTAGGGGGAAGAATTTGCCGAAAAACAACTGACAGGGACCCGGCTCAGGGTGGATTGCGACTAAGGACAGGGAGGGAACGGTCCAGTGTCCACTGAGCAGGTAGGAGGGTGAAAATCAATGGCGTTTGGGGGAGTGGGGGATGGGAAAGTTATGATTTACTAACAAAGACAATATGACGAAGGGGGGAGAAAAGGGTGGATGGTGTAAAACTGAAAACCTTCTCTACTAGAAAAAAAAAAGAGAGAAAAATCGCCAACCAACAGGTCAAGACCCGAGGGGGAATCCCGTGAGTACAAAAATAAAGTGTAATGAAAATTGGCATGACAGGGGTGGAGAGACCAACGGGAGTCATTTCTAGTGGTAAGGGAAAGGGGGGAAGTTACAGACAAATTCTCTCCGGAGAAACGAAACCAAAAGGAAAAACGACCAGGCACATGGGTTCATAAAGGACCCCTGGGACGGGGGCTGACGGTCAGGTTTATTGGGATTGGAAACCTCCACACCTAGTACAGAAAAACAGGGGGGGAGCGGAGAGTTCTTGAAAAGAAAAAAGAATCAACCTACTCAACAAAGTTTGAAAGGGGGGGTGAATTCAACTGGGAACCAGCAAATTTAAAAAGAGGAGGGGACAAAAGAAACCTTTAACTCAAGCTAGAAACAAAAAAAACACGGAGGGGGGGGGGATAAGATGAAAGTGAAAGTTTTGGGATTGTGTCAACTTCAGCAAGACTGAGCAGGACGCTTTTGTTGAATAAAGGAAAAAGTCATACCAGGTGGGGTAGTAGTAGGGTGATTCAAAGGAAACGATTATCGCGCACGGGAAAACAGTTGTTTTCCCACCAAGAACACCTGGCAGTAAAAAAAAAAAAAAAAAAAAAGGAAAACGGGGGACAACCACACGACTGGGGGAAACCTGCTCGAGTCCGTTGGGGTCACGTCTCTGATTCCTTAGAGCATTAGGGGAGGGGAAGACACTAAAAGAACTATCGACAAAAGGATTGACCCAGTGGGGCGGACATCTTGAATACAGAATGTGGGCCAATAAACCGACCATGTTGAAAATTCAAAGACGTACGCCAAGAAAAAAGAACGGACTGGGGTTTGTCTCGGGGGGCGATTAGGCGGGGAAGAGATATACAAACATAAACTATGCCTCAGTGGGGGGAGGGGGAGGAAGATAAGGGGAATCCTTTACAGATCACCGACCCAAAAAAAAAAACAGATTTCATCATCACAAATAACTGCGCCGGTTGACAGGAAAAAGGAGCTAACAAAAAAGACGAGGGGCAAAAAGGGAAAACAGGCTTACAAGGGCGGACAAGTCAAGTGGAGAAAGTCAACGCGGCGGCTGATTGTGTAGCAAGATAGGACCGCGTGGTACTGGGGTTGGCAAGGCCACTGAAAAACAGAAAAACGAAAACATGCACTCCGGACGCGCACAACAAGAGGTATAGAAGAGCGGGTGCTATGGAACAAACTGAGCGAGTAAGTCAAGTGGGGGCACACTAAAGAACATCATGGGTAAACTCAAAACAAGAAATTTAATGGCGCGAAAAACCCAAGAAAAAAAAAGGTAGGTAAGGATTCTATCCCAACTCCGTCTCAAAAATTCAACTCCAAAAAGAGGTGTCAATAGGGGCGGACCTTTGAATGCATCAAAATCTCCAGAAGAGGGGGGAAAAAAAAGACCCAGCTTTGTTGTGAGAAGTGGACATAACGCTTTCACGTGAGATCTAGGTTAAGGGAAAGAGTGACAATTCAAGGTTCTTTGATAGAGTGGCAGGGGAAATAATGGAATAAAAGAGATACCCAAGGTCACACATCATAAAGATGGGGGGTCGCAGAAACTTCTTAAGAGGGTGGTCACCAGGGTAAAGGAAAAAATCAGACCCCTTCTTACTAAAGAATTGACAAAAAAAGTTCATAACTATGAGAAGTACCCAAATCTGGGGGGGAGGTAAATTGCTATTAAATAGTATAAAAAAAAGAGAAAAAAAGGTTGGTCAAGAATAAACACTTGTCCAATCTCCTCATCAACCTTGGTCGGGGCAAATAAAGGGGGACCGTTTAGTCATGGTGTTGGTGGGGGGGAACTACACTACATACACTCAAGCGGGGAAAGGGTTATCCATTGGAAACAGATGGCTTCTCAAGATGGGAAAAGGGGGGGGTATTGGGGTTCCAGCTGAAAAAACAACACGGAAAATTGGAATCACTGTGATCGGGGAAAGGTAAACTAAGCCTATTTCAACAAAATATTAAGTGGGAAGTTCGGGAGGGTTACGTTCTGAAAAGACTCATGTGGAAAGGGGGCAGACCCATTCAGAAAAACTTTTTTCAAGGGACTTGGTGGGCAAAAATGAAACAAAAGTAAACAAAAGGGGAGGGGAAGGACTCACAATTGGAATCGTTTTTCCTTTTGGAATAGAACCTCGACTAAGTTAGGGTAAAGAAACGACACTAAACCACGGGGGTGAGGGGGGGGAGGTTTTGGGACGGGGTTATCCTATAAAAAAAAGGAGAAAAAAACTGCTAGGACGGGGGGGATAAAGGGACGAAGAAATGGAAGGTTTAAAAGGAAATGCTCATACCGGTGTTGGGGTGGAAAAAATCAAGATGACAAAGAAAAAAGGGCAAAAGAGCATGGTAATGAAGAGGAAAAGAATAGGGGGGAAGCTACGGTAGGGAAAAACAACCATGTACCATCCCATGGAAGAAAGAAACAGGACGTTTTTTCCGGTAAAAAAGGAAAAAAAGGGGGAAAGGGGAAGGGGGGACCGAAGTGGAAGTCCATGAAAACACCGGAGGAAACATTCAGTGACCTTTGGGGGTCACGTCGGAAAAACTGTCAAATTCCTGTTAGACCTAAGGTTGTGTCTACAACTCCATCTCAAAGAGAGGGCCAAATCAAGCATAAAACCAGATTGGGGTGCAACGGGGGTTTCTTTGGAAAAAAGAAGAGGCCCACAGATCCACTCAATGGTGGACTTGTTTCTCACATAAGGGATTTGGGGGGGAGACACACGAGAATACCGAACCAGTACCATAGTCATGAGGGGGGGTAAGGAAAAAAAGAAGAACGACGCGCCCCATCTTAGGGATATAAGATAAGCAAACGAAAGGGAATGAAAAGTACAACAGGGTACTAAAGGAAACAAAAAGGGACCAAAGGAGCAACCGCAAACAAATATTTTATCGACTAGGATGGTGGGTTTGTTATTTTCCTAAAAAAAAAATACATTTGGGGGGGAAAAATTATAATTCTACAGTGGGTGAGGTTTCAGTTGGGGGGTGAAAATGTGGCCATCATCTCTATAAAAACCTGCATGAGGGCCCACGTCAATTTAAAAAACCAGCGGAGGGAAAAGGTGGGGTCCGGATCAAGCGATCAACGGGGGTGGGGCAAGTGGGCCATCTAGAAGGGAGGGAATTTTTAACCACCTGAAAAAAACATGGCAAAAGAAGACTAGGGTCCCCCTTCTATGGGGGACCGGGAAGAATGGGTTCCGAACTAGAAACATTCCTCAATTGGGGTTGAGTCCAATTTATGGGAGTCAGTCTTTTCATCAACCTCCAAAAAAAAACAAACGGAGGAAAATATTAAATATAAATAGGACAAAAAAGCTGATCAATGCAGAACCCCGTGGATGAGGCGAGTCTAGGTTGGGTATTTCGTGTCACCAAAGAGAAAAAGGGGTCAGAGAGGGGGGGTAGCAGGGTCACCATGTTGGAAAAAGTTTAACAGAAAAGGGGCACCTGATGCGTCCACAAGGGATCGAGGCACATAAAGGGGAAAAGCCAGAACTGCCTAATCTGTTTAAAAAAAAAAGGGGGGGCAAACGAAAAAAAGATTCTTTAGAGGAATGTCTTATGTAAACAGGTACAATCAAGAACAACATGCCAGGTTTGCAACATGTAGGAAATCAATAAACGATTCACGACCTAAGATGCAGAAGAAGGGGAGTTGTCGCAATTTTACGAAAAAAGTCACGGCCCTTTCGGAGGGCCCATGTACTCACGTCGGGAGCATCAGAAGCTGGTCAAAAAGCGAGTGAGGAACGCATGGAAAATTGTTCATTGGGGGAGAGGGAAGAGTGTTGACGTTGCAAAATCCGAGTGATGGAGACAGCCCCACCGTGGAGAATGGAACCGAGTTTGGGTCAACAGAACGGGCAAAAAAAGATGGCAGAAGGGGGCGTGAGGGGGGGAGCAACAGAGAATCAAACTATCCTGCGAAAAAAAAAGGAGAGTAGCCAAAAGAGCTAACGCATTGGTCACCGGAATTTGGTGTCCGGGATTGGAAAATCCGGGGGGATTGAATGCCAAGAGGCAAAAAAACCCGAATTGGGGGGAAGGTGGAAAAGAAAGGGGGGGAACGTGGTTTCGTTTCTTGCGGGGCATCAAATGGTGAACGGGAACGACCCAGGAGTAAGAAATGAAATGAAAATAAGGTGGGAAAGAAAAGTATTTTGATGATTGGACAAAACCAAAAAACCAATCTGTGGGGGTGGAAATGGGAAAAGGGTATCATTCTCCAGAGGTACAACCGTCTAGGTAGGAGCAGTGCCCAAAAAAAAACTCTCAGTGGCTGTGCGAATTAGTTGGATGAAAGGGCAGAAAAAGCAACAAAAAAAGAAAAAGGGAAACGTGGGTCTGTTGTAGTGGTAAGAGGCAACAAAGCAAAACCGAGGAATGGGGCCTTCAAAGGTCATCCCACGGAAACCCATTGGTGTAAGTTGGGGTTGAACTTCCAAAAGAACAGGTTGTTGGAGGAAAGTGTGATTACTCCAAAGAGAAGACCAAAAAACACTACAAAATTATAAACCTTCGTCGAGAGCTGGAAAGAAGACCGAGCCAGGGAAGAGGTC
>Ga0179593_1504747_pt1 | contig 18670 bp, 22 predicted proteins | sample CZODoug2_1_08_16_FD_185931 | JGI IMG/M metagenome (GOLD analysis project Ga0179593, IMG submission 185931) | Vadose zone soil fungal communities from Angelo Coast Range Reserve, California, USA - CZODoug2_1_08_16fungal (PacBio error correction) | ecosystem: Environmental > Terrestrial > Soil >...
CCAAAGGAGGGAAAATAGACCATTATAAATTCATGAACCAAGATTCATAATTAGGGGGGAGAATGGGAGGAAAACGGGAGCAGTCAGAATCGCGTAGGATTGGGGGGGTAGGGGGGGAAGCAGCCTCGTGTTTCACGTAAGCTGAAGGCGTCCAGTGTCGAGTCACATAAACCAAAGACTTCGGAAGGGGGAGAAAGGAAAACGAGGATACTGGTCCCTTTCAAAAAGTCAGCAGGAAAATGGTTCCGAAGCAATATATCTGTGACGAAGGAAAAGGCCAGTCATCTGTGTAACTGCTAGAAACGTTAGAACATTTAAATGTTGCGCTATTTAGGGAAAAAACCGTGTGTGACTGATTCACCTGGAAGATCCAGTAGGGAACCTGGGGAACCTCGGTCCTCATTTGTCTAGGAAAAGGGGAAGACCCGGTGGACATTGGAGTCTGAGGGAATACTCGCTCAGCCGAGCTACTTCCACGTTAGAGACGTGTGGGGTGGGTAGTTTCGCATGGGCGGCTAAAAAAAACGCGGGCAAGGCAAGGGGTTTTTTGTTAGCAGCAAGGCATCCGAGGAAAAGAAAAACAAAAGGTCCACAAAAGGACGCCCGAGGAAAGGGAAAGGAAGGTTTAGGCAAAAAAGAGGAGGGAGTGCAAGAACCGGACCAAAAGACTGAAAGGAGGAGCGGGATAGGCAAAAAGGAAAAACAGGAGAACCAAAAGGTAACAAAAACGCTAGGAAACGCAAAGGACACCGCATGAAATTTGCTGCGGGCGCTTGACCGAGAGAGGAAATAATAGCACACACGCAAGGCGTGATTCGAAAGTGATGCAAAAAAAAGGCAAGAACCACGGTTTTGGCGGTAAAGGGGAGGAACAGATGAAAGTCAGAGACGCAAAAAAAAACGTGAAAAAGCCGGCCGAAATGCGGCAATTAGCAGGGACAGGTACGTATGGTAAAACATAAAGAAGGGTTCTTTAGGGCCGGCAAAATCGGGGGCAATGGAGGGGGGGAATGAACTGGAGCAAAAAAGGATCTGTTCCTCTACGGGAATTCGATCAAGGGGAGGGAAAGTACTCCCCGCGAAAAAAATAAAAAAGGGGTAGAAGGCCATTCAGACTTAAAAATGCGGGAGGGGGAGACCTCTAGAACTGGCAAGTTCAACTCAAAAAAACACTAGGGGAAAAGGGCAAAAGGCTGCCACCCATCAAAGCGAGCTGTGGGGGGGAGGTAAAAGGAAATGGGAACCCCCAAAAAGCTGATGGGGGAGAAGATGCCAGAGGAAGGGGCAGGGAATCCTCCCTGACGATGTTTTAGTACTGAGGGGGGGAAGTCGAGAAAGCTTACTTGAAGCGAGAGGCTTCCAGCTTTACTTTGACAAGCAAGGGAGAAAAAGGATATCAAGGAGGAGACAAAAAAGGACACTTGCACTAGCACCTTCCCTGGAAAGAAAGCAGTGCGAGGAGCAAATCCCGTTCAAAGCTCAGGGAAAGAAGGGGGAGGGTGAGCAAGAAAAGAGAGGGACACAGTGAAAAGGAAGATTGAGAAAACTCGTCGGGGGGGAAAAAGGGGGTCGGGGTCACCCTTCTCCAAAAAAAAAGGATCTTTCCCAAGGGGGAGATGAAAAAGAAAAGGAAGAAGGGAAGCTCAAAAAAACAAAAAGGAGGAGGAAAGGAGAAGAGCCATTTTACGGCTATCTATCAATGGTTTTAAGGAGGAAAACATGGCGAAGGGTCGCAGGGCAAACCGAAGATAATGAAGAAAAAAAGCAGAGAGGGTATCAAGGGATGTTGTGCGCTCAGGCGAAAAAGTTGAAAAGCCTTAATGGGGGGGGTTGTATAGACAAGGGAAGGGAGGAAGTCGGGTGAGAGGCAGGGGGCAGTGAAGTAAGGAAAGGGAAAGGGCATGGAGGGCCTGGGGAAGTCGGATGAGCAGGGGGGCGTGCGTAAAGGAAGGCTGTGAAGCGCTTCAAGGAGGTCTCGCCAGGAAGAATAACAGAGGGTAAAAGTCGCCAAGTTCTATGAAAGTTCAAGGCCCGGGAAAAGGGAATGAGACGTGCTCAAAAGGCAAGGGGTGGTGGGTTCAAAATCCCAAAGACTACAAAACCCAAAACCTCGCGGCAGGAGGGTTTCGCGGGGGATGGGTGGGAAGGAGGGAATTACGAGAGGGAAGAAGTTGCACTTGCAGAAGGCGAGGTCAGGCCAGAAAGCATTTTGAGGTAATGCGGAATGGCCGAAAGGGGGGGGACAGGGCATGGTTGGGAGAAGCTTTGATAATTGAGAACTCCATCTCAGCCTTTGGACCGGGGGGAGAGACAGGGAAAAAGCTGCACGCTGGAACCTCCCAGTCAATGGAACACGCAAAAGGAAAAGCAAGAGGGGGGGAAGAGCTCCTCAAAAGCAATCGAAATGACTGGAATTACAAGGAACGCCTTTCCTTGGCCGCATTTCTTGGGCGGAGGGGGGAAGCGCTTGGGAAGGAGTAATAAAGACTCTTACTACTCTCCGAATGATTAACCCCGTCAACAGCAAAAGGCCGCGTGGGGGAAATTTGCTAATCAGCAGGTGCGATGGGGGGGGAGAGTGTTAGTCATGGCTCTGCGAGATCGGGAGACAAGAGCCACCGCCTAAGGCTGGTTCTGTTCCGGGGGGGAGCGAGCTGGGGGGGATTGCGGCGGTGAAGGTACAGGCTCGTTCGCGCCTTTTTCCTTTTTGCTATCGATCCCTAGGTAGAATAGAAAGAGTCGAGGCCCTTTGTGTCCGGCCTCTGCACAACTCTCGGGAAACGCGTGACTAAACGGCTAATGAAGTACGTTCGACGCCTGAAAAAGGTGAACGTTTGACCTGTCTGGTAGCGGCCGTCGCTGGGGGGGGAAGTGTGCTCACAATTAAGGTGCACGCAAAAAAAAAAAAGGAGCACTCCAAAAAAGACGGAACGACTAAAGGAAGTCGCTTACGGGGAGAGACCACGGAAGGCTCGCACCAATGAAAAGTCATCCAAAGGGGGAGAATTAAGTCCGGAGAAACCTGAGTGAAAGGCAGGGGATCCGCCATTCAATGGCATATCAGGAACAAAGGTTGCATGTTCGACACTAAACGGGAAAAGGGAGAACACCATTTAGGGGCGGTGGCAAAGAAATCAAAAATGAGGGGCGCAAAATCTGCAGAGTCGGAAAAGATTGGGCGGATAGAATTCCGAATTTGGAGGCAGCGGGGGTGCCACCAAGGGCCGGGATTCGGAGGAAGTCAGCGCCCGGGCCGGAGCCAGGCGGGTGAGGATTGGGGAACGCTGGAACCGGCTCGCATTGAATAGGAAAGAAAAGGCTGCTGCCACCAAGCAAAAACCTCCGATTCTGACTCGACCGGGTAAACAAAGGTGGGAAAACGCCCGGTGCTGCCTGCAAGAAGAGGCTCATAGAGGCATCCTGGGGAAAACGCTAACTCTGTCCACGCGCAGAAGATAAGTAGCGCTCAGTTCATTTGAGGAAGGGAAAATCGGGGAATGGTTCGCACGGAGTGAAGGGCCGAAAGAGGAAAATAAGTAGCTGAATTGAAACCGAAAAAGCAAAAGCATCAGGGAAAAGAAAGGAAAGAGAACGGAAAAATCTAATCGCTCAGGTCCATTCCCACTTTTCCCGACACAGGCCAGAATTACACCCAAACTGAAAGGCAAGACTGCGCGTTTGGTGAAGGGGGGAGACGACTAACGACTCTATTGACAAGAAAAGACGAAAATCGGAGCGACAGATTAGGCATCGGTCGGGGGCCCTGGTTTGGCCAGCGTCCTCTTCAAGGAATCGAAAAGGACATTAACACCTATGTATGTCTACGCATTACGGTCCGGAAGGGAACCTCCAGCTCTTAACAATCCCGGAAAAATACTCCGTGGTAAGTGACATCATAGAAAAAAAAAAGCTTGGAAGACAAACCACAAACGAACGCCGATTCTTCGAAGTGGCAGGGAATGCGAATGCGCAACTGGAAACCGACGTTCAGTGTTTTTTGAAAAGGGAAGGGAGACTGTGTTTGAACTTCTGGCGCGGTTGGGGGGAGAACAAAACAACCTGAGGCGGAGTAAAAAAGAGAGGAGTAATGATCAAAAGTCGCCAGGCAGGGAGGACTGGGGACTATCAACACATCCTCCACGACAGGGGAGAAGGTCTAAGCATTTCCGACCGGAGCGGCCCCACAGGTGTGGACACGCGTTTTTGGGGGTGGGGGGTGGGGAACAAGAGATGTCGTCAGAGATGGCCACAGGACGTCTCGTGGAAGGGAGACGTGTTCCCCGGAGCTGGCGGGGGGGGGGACAGATAAAGCTGCGTCGACACGACCATAGGTTAATGGGCAAGAAGTGAGAGGTGGACGATGGAAGATGGCCAAAGAAAGGGGGAAAATTACCGGATAGTCAGGCCGATTACAAAGGCTGTTAGGCTCAGTAGGGGAGGAGTAGTAAGCCCACCACTCACAACGCGGTCAGGTTGCGGGGAGTAGGACTAATTCGTGCACCTGTGCGGGAATTTGGCCGGAGACTAAATAGGGGGGGGAAAGAACTATAATTTTGATTTGCCCCAGATCTTCGAAAGATGGGGGGACAAATTGGCGTCATGCTGGGAAAGGATTGACGAAGACTTAGCGGCCTTGGAGCAAGGGGGAGGTGAACGGATCACCGGCTTCGTTCGGAGGGGGGTACTCAACAGAGAAGATTAACGGACGGTAATGGTCCAGTGATCTTCCGTCGGGGACGAAAACAGGGGATCCAGTATATGAGAATGAAAGCATAGGATTGCCGCAGAAGGGCGTTTGAAAAAAAAGGAAGTAATCGCGAGGGATTGAATGAGGTGGGGCAGAAACGCGGCCATCCATCGACGGGGGATCTCCCATCGAGAAGGGGGGAGATAGGTCCGATCCCATAAACCGAGGCTTAGGCCGCTGAGCTGCGTACCTGATCGAGGAAAATGGTTACGGCCCCGGGCCTCCAATTCGGAAGAGAAAAAAGGAAGAAGCAAGGAATCTGCGACTAACAGGAAGAGTGGGAGCAGCGCTTGTTGTCGGGAAAAAGAGGGCTGCAACATCAACCTTGTGGGTTCTCCATTTGGGGGAGGAAGGGGGCGGAAAAATGCCCAGCTGTGGTGCTAAGTGGAATCTAGATCCGTAAAAACTCGGGAAGAGGAGTGTGGAACACGTTTAAAAATGGCTGAGGGGAAAAAGGGCAACTTCTCAGGAGAAAGAGAGAATGGGGGGGGAACGCGACGTCCCATGCGAACGTTAAGGGGGTTTAATTGACTAAATTTCCGGAACATGATGAGAGGGTGTTGGCAAAGGCCAAGGGAAGACTGAGAATACAGCAACAAAGGCTGGAAAGCCCCGGCGGAGAAGTAACGTCACGATCGTGGGAAAAAAAAGAGAAGCTTGGGGGAAAGAGCCGAACAAAAGTAATGCATAATACCGATGTCACGAGGGAGGAAAAGCCTAAACCGATGCCAGGTAAATCAAGACAGAACAGGGAGAGGGAACCTGACAAAGAAGATTAGGCGGGGGGCGCTTGACCGAGGAGCAGAGACTGTCAAAAAAAGAACGAGCAATCGGTGAGGGGAAAGGGAGCCTAAAGGGAACTTTTTGCTTGGTGACGGGGGTTAGGACGGTCAAGGTTCAGTAATGAACAGCCCATACCGATTGGCCGAGCCGCGAAAGCGTGGAAAGGGGGAAAGGTCAGCTTAACGGGGTCAATTCGATGGGAGGGGAACGGAGAGGCCTTTAAATGGGTGCGTGCATAAGGGGAGGAAAGGCACGGGGTCTAACGGTCGCATCATTCCTTGGATCAAGCTGTGTCAAGCTCAGGCTAGAAAAACATCAAAGGCCAGGGGGTTTCCCCAGGGGGGGGAAACCATAAGCAGGAAAAAATGCAGGGCGGGAGCTGAAAAGAGATCCCTTGGCCAAGTACGACAAGGGATGCCACGCTCCGTTGAATTAAATAACGAGTAAAAAAAACGAAAAAAGCGTCAGGAGTTGGGGTCCGTTGGGTATGGTGAAACGTCTGGTGCTGAAATTCCATTTCCCCGGGTCCTTGAAATTAGGGGGAGGGTTGATACTCATCAGGGGAAGGAGTAGTGGGCGATACCGTAAGGGAAGAAAGCAGAGTCAAAAGTTAACGGTACAAAAAATCAAAACAAAGTATTATCGCAGTATCACATTAAAGTCCAAGTTAAAGGACTTACACAAAAGGAATTGCCCGAAAGTCAACCACCGAAAGGAGGGCGCCGCAGAGGGGGGGAGAGGACAATCCATGTTCAGGCATTTGAAATGATTCAAGCAACGCCACAACCTGTTGTTAAAAAGATTGAGAAAAAGGGGGGCTCGGGCTGGGAAAAATTCCCCATATGCTGGGCCCCTGCTCAATGAAACCGGGTCAATTGGGAAGTAAAAAAATAGAGAAAGTACAAATAGAGAAAAACAAAACTGGAGTAAAAGAGAGAGCTAATTTTGATTGGGAGGCGGAGCCCTATATTTTTTACTGACACAAGGGGAACGGCTCATGCATGGCAACCCATCATCTGGTATATGAAAGCCAGGCGAGAAACTCAAAGCAAAAGGGTGGTGCTCTCGTGAGAGGGAAAAAAAAAAAAAGCGAGTCCAAAGCCCGAGGGATGTGTGAGGGAGGCAAAGACCGGCGTTTTAGGGGGGGGCCTGACAAAGGGGGAGGAAGGGGAACTTTCCATGGGGACCGTGGATAAACTTGCTGGGGGGGTGGGAGCCTTGGGCTAAGATGAAGAGAGTAGGAGGTCATCGAAACGCAGAAGGAAAGACCACGAGGCTTAAACATTTAAAAAAGTAAATGGCCAGGCGAAGGAAACGGGAAGAGCTAGAAACGCAGCTGGGGGGGTGAAAAAAGGACCAAAAAAAAGGACCAAAAGCGAGCCGTCTGGTAGTGATGTGGCGTAAAAGGGGAGAAAGGGGCACTTTAATGTGCACGGAGAGATATGGGTCTCAGAAACACTCGCAACGCATGTGGAAGTTACTCTGTGGCCGTAGGGTCCTAACCATTGCATGGGATGGGTGGGGAAAGTTAGAATGATCCATCTCCAAAAAAAGAATGAAAGGCCCTCAACCGGAGAAAGCAGGGGAATCTTTCAGACGGCCAATGAAACGCCAAAAAGACATCGATGATGACCTAAGAAGAGAGAAAGGACACCGTTACACTGCAACATGAAAAACAAAGACATGTCGGCGCGGCGGGGGGAACAATCGGGAGGGGGGGGGGGATGCGGGTTCATGCGGTCTCTAGAGAAAGAACAATCCTGCGATAAAAACAAGAAAAAGGAAGTGCGGACGCGTGCCACATGGAAGCGAAAGAAGAGGGGGGGGGTGGATATTTTTAGGCCTGTCTAGGATCCGAGGGATACACGCTGCAGGCAGCAAAAGCATTCGGTTCTGGCGGGGCGAACGAAGTTTAGGGCGGGGATGACAAAAATCGGGGGCGTCTTTGCTTTGCCGATCGTAATCGAAAAAGAGGTCTTCAGGAGGTGTCCCTTTTGGTCCGGAGAGAAGAAAGAGTCAGGACGTGCGAAACCCTGTTGCGGGACTTACTTTCAGGGGGTTCGTGCCTGTTGTGCTGACGGAAGATCCGTCTTTGACTGGGGGGACAAAACGCAATTAAGGGATTGAAGAAAAATTTAATACCACAACACGGAAAGACCCGGAGCGAGGAAGGCAAAAAAAAGGATTCCATGCTCGCTTCGAGGGAGGCACATCCGAAGAAAACCGTGAAGGAGACCATTCCGGAGAAAAATGATAAAGCCCGCTAGACGCCGATTCATGCCTCATCGAACGAGGGGGGGGTCAGGGGGGAGAAGACCCTCTCAATCGGCCCCCCAGAAGAACCAGGTTGAAAATCTGGGGTAAGGAAATGAACTCTACAACAAGCTGGCGAAAGTTGCAGGGGGAAAGAGGGAGATCATTTCAGGAAACATAGACTACGTTGGGGGGACCGGGGAAAAAGGAATAGGATAGGAAGGAAGCACTCCCTCCGCATCCGAGTGGTTTCGGTGAAAGATCGAAAAGGCTCTCAAGTGATACCATGCTAAGGAACACGTAGGGGCGGAACCACCAAAATCAAGTCACATCCCCTTACTATTGGGGAGAATTTTCTCCACGTGGGGGGGTTGGACAACGGACCTTATGCCGATCCAAGGTGAGGAAAGAGACTGGTGACTCACGCCTCGTGTCCATGGGAAGCCCACGCGTAAAAGACGCAGACGACGTTCAAATATGGAAAAAAAAAGGAAGGTGGAACTGTGACTTTTCGCAACCTTAGAAAAAAATGAACAGCTAAGGCTTGCGGGAGCCAACACAATGGTAAAGAAGAGGGGGGGGAAGTAAAGGAAAAAAACTTACAAAAAGGAGAGAAATCCGCGAGCAGGTCCAGGACAAACTTTCCCGAACAGGAAGAAAAACAAGAATGACGGGGCAATCAGAGGAGGGGTGAGGAGACTACGAAACTTTATTTCGAGAACCCGGGGAGAGATAGCTGCAGGGAAATATCGGTAGGCATCTGGCGGCATGGGGGGGGGGAAAAGCGTACAAGAGGGCAATTCAACGCTCCATTGCAAAGACCGCCCGTTTAGGCAGGGAATGGGGGGGTCGGAAAGGGTTAAAAAAGAAAGGACTATTATAACACCCGGCGGAAATACGAATTCAGAAATTTTCACTATTACAGAACAGAAAGACTCGTCCGAACACCAAGGGGCAAATCTAAAACTTCTAAGAGGGTTTAGGTGCGCCGGGAAAAAAATGAGAAGGTGGGTTGTTGCCAAGGATTCTTACAAAGGGTAAAAAACTAGGCAAAGGTACTTTTGGGGAGTTTCAGGTGATCTCTACACAAACAAACACGGAGATGAGGGGGGGGGGGAAGGAGGAAGGGGGGAAAAACGGACCAAAGGCAGAAAAGGGGAAGGGTTGTAAGGAAGAGCGGGAAACACAGAACATGTCCGCTCGGGGAAGGGAAAGAAATCCGAACCCGAGAATACGGCTTGCCACCTTGGGTAGAATGGGGGGGAGACTCGTCAATTCAACCTAGAACGGTGGGCAAACTTCGTGTTCATCAAATAGAACTGGGGAGGGTGGAAAACGTCCATTTCCTGGGGAAGAAAAGTACGCTGTGTTCCATTGCAATTACAGGAGGTGAAATGGGGGGAAAGTGGCCATCACAGGAAGAAGATGCCAAGGAACGGCTTCAGACGATTACGAGAGAGGGCTGTGCGCAAGATAAAGGTGGAGTAGGCGAACAACAACGCTGGCATGATTGGTTCCGAAGGGGGAGTGAGATATTCGAACGGTTTCGGAAGTTGAGACGCGAATTTGGCGAGGCTCCTACCAGTTTAGATGTGGGAATTTTCCGGACGATGAGTGCGAAAGATGCGTAAGGGAAAATACACTTAGCTGGTTCTGGATGAGGGGGACAGAAGGTGCTAAAAAAAGGTCACCGGGCTTCGACCTTCTTAAGAAAAAAGTGAAACTGGTGGGGGGGGGATCATACGCGTGATCGCTATGGACAGACGCACTCTAGCTCCCCCGGAAAAACCGGGGGACTATGGGGGGGGCCTTCCAAGGCGTTGAAAAAACGTGTATACAAGGAGGGTGGGCGATGGGAAATGAAGGTGTTTAAGCCGCCCTGTGGTTCGAAAGGAAGACCCAGTCTATCGGTTCTAAGATCTATCCAAAAAAAGGCTGCACGGGCGCTGCTTACAGCCAAGACAGGACTACAGTGTCCACGGGAAACGGCCCTGAATATGGGGGGAAAGATGTTTAGGCCGGGCAAGAATCCGAACGATGCGAAACAGGGGCGCCACAGAGGGTTGTCGGCGTAGCTCAAAAAAAGCAACTGGTTCTCAATTGCCGGGAAAGTGGAAGGAAAAAGAACCCGCTTTGTCCGAGTGAACCATTGAAAAAAAAACATGCGGAGAGGTAATCATGTTTGGCCGGAATGCTAACGTTTAAAGAACGAAAGCGCCGCGAGAAGTCCGTGGGGCCGGCTAGAAACGCGACGTCCAGAGTTCCGAGATGGGGGAGATTGGGCGCCATTCGCGTTCAAATGTACAGGAGGCGGGGGTCACAAAAAAAAAAATCCCGAGCAGCAACACCAGTACAAGGAACAGCCCAACGGAGAAAGACGAAAAAAATGAGGAAAAGGGGCGCCAGATATAGCTGGGCTTGGGAAAGAAGGGGGGGTAAAAAATGAATTCATAACCATGGAGAAAGCTGGGGGGGCGGAAACTCCCTAGAACCCTATCCCTGGAAAAAAGCAAACGGAAAAAGAAGAACAACCTCGAAAAAAGATTTTTCTGCGGTAGGAGGAAAGAGGAGGGAGGAAGGGCCTCAAAAAGGACACCCATCGACTGGGGGAGGACCGAGGCACTCTGCCTAAACTTTTGTGATGTGACGGGGTTATGAGTAGAAGAATACGAGATTCAGTCAGGACACAGAAAGCCCCAACTAATTAGACCAACGAAAGGCCGGCGAAATGCGGCAAGGATCGGGAAAGGGAAAGTAGGGATAGAGTATGATTTCTTTATTTACTCAGGCAAATCGAGGAGGGAGGGGGGAAATGCATTGACTGTGCGGCATAAAGCGTACATGAAGAGGGAAGTCATTCTGAGAGGGAAATTCAGGAGAGAAAGCTTAAAAAATCCAATGCCGGGGAAAACACCAAGTTTCAAGGGGAATTTCAGCAGTACCTTAAAAACGTAGAAAAGAAGGGGGAGCTAAAGCTAGCCTCGGCAAGTGACTCCCGGCCTGCCAACTCTCAGGGAAAAGGAGAAAAAAGAAAAAGCTAAAAAAGCAAAAACGCTTTGGGGGCCGGGGGTTAAAAAAGGGGGGTTGAAAAAAAAAGGGATGGGAGAAGCTACTATGCCACCGAAAAGGCCTGGAATTTTGGAAGATAATGTTGAAGCAGTCTGGAGGTGAAAGAGTCGCAAAAGGGGGAGCGGCGCTTCAAAACAGCTTATGTAGCAGCCGACCGACTTCGAAAATGCCGGTAAAATGTCCAAATTTCACATACTTCAAAAAGTCAGGAACCACCTCAGGCTCGCGCTCGGTGCGTTCCCCACAGAAAAATAGGAATTGGAAGAGGTGGATTGGGACGCTACCAGAAGGAAAAACAAGGGAAAAAAAAGGGTTGGACCGATCGAAGGGCTTTCAGAAAATTCCAAAAGGGCGGTTGCCCTGATCAGGTCCACGGGAGGGGTAAAACAACTAAAGAAGCCTTCCAAGAATCTCTACTCACCAACACCTAAAGGAAAAAAAAGGTAGGGAAACGATCTATCGTATTTTTTTACTGAACAGGGGAACGGCTCTGGAGCAAAAAAAAAAAATCATAAGTTCGACTGAAGGCGATGAGCGTTTAATCAATGCAGGAAAAAGGGTGGGGCGCTAGGAGCGGAAAATCCAGTCATTGTCCAAAGAGGCAGAAAGGGGGGACGGGAGTGGAATTCAAAAGCGCGCGAACCAGGGGGGGGGCCTAAGGATGGTGAAGAAGAGTGAATTGGACATTTCAAGGTGCTCCGGCATATAAGAGTGAAAAGGAAGGGAGCTGGGAAAAATGTCTATCAGTAAAGGTGAGCGACGAGAGGAAATTAGGGGAGGAGCCTCAGGTCCCCGAAGGGAGTTACGAACTTCAACAAGGGTAGAAAATTCCAGGCAAAGACGGAACTGGCAATACGGAAAGTCCTCAGCAGCAGGTGGTGGGTAAAAGAAAAAAAAACAACCGGCCACGCGCGCCCTTTGTCGGGGGGTGAAAAAATGGGGGAAAAGGGATTGGCGAACGGGGGTGCACTGGGGAAGGAGAGTGGACATAGCCCCAGCAATAAAGCAGAAGGCTGTCTGGCTTGAGGGACTTTCCTGAACCAGGGCATAAGTGGGGGGGGTAACGTTCGGGGGGGGGACCCAAAATCTCATCATGGGAATGACCAGCCTGACCGTTAACGACGAAGAAAAGAAAAAAACAAGGTCATTCACTCAAAATTAAAGTCGCAGGGCCGAGGCCAACTCAAGAAATCTAGATGCTGCCCCCAAGTGAACGTAAACGTGGAAAAGGAAACCTGAAGACGCGGCTGTCTTCCGAGGTTGTTAATCAAAGAGGATGGGGAGGGGGAGTCGGGGGTCTCTATTACCTCTGTCCACAAATTCTATCCCGGAAAGAAAAAAGGGAAGGTATGGAAAAAAAAGAGGGCTAATCACAGAATGGCGGGAAGGGGTTTTAAATGTCTCATTCTCAAGACGCGCTCAACGAAAGCAAATCATTCTGGTGGTCGCGGGGGGTATTGAGCGATAGGGGTTTCGGGACTACAGGGCAGAAAATCGGGGTCTAGGCGGTTTTCGTTTTGCCAGAAGCGAGAACGGATCTGGCATGACCTTTTGGAAAAAAACCGGACGGCGTGCGAAAGGCTGTTCGTGACGTCTTTGACTCGCGGGCGGGGCCAATGTTGTAAAAACTCAGCTCTTTGGCCTTGGCCAACCAAAAAGCGAATTCATGTTGAAGAAAAGAAGAACTCCAAACAGAGGGAACGACTCGCACATTGGGCTGTCGCTTGGAGGAGAAGGACGGAGGGAGGATCGCGGCGGAAGCCGTCATCCGAATGGAAAACAGTGGCTAGAGGAAGGGGAGCAACACGGTGTCCCGCATGGAGTCCCAAGATCAGGCTATAAAAAAGAAAGATTTTTGCACAGCCCGCGCAACGACGTCGGAGGTATAAAACGTTGATGAGGGGTGCAGTAGCGCCTACGAAGGTAAACTTCTGCCTGGGGAGTCGCAGCGTTCCTGAAGTCTCTGAAAAAAGGGGAAATTGAGCCGCGGGAAGAACACAAGTAGGTCCTCTATGGGGAAGCAGCGGGGCGGAAAGTTTCGATACTCGAAACGAAACCAAGGCAGAGCCTGAATGAAACCGAACACGAGCGGCGGCAACAGAAAACCTAAAAAAGTTCTGGCGCCTGTTCTCCACGGTTGGGGACAAGACAATCTGCCCGGCAATCCCTTTGCGAAGGCGGCGTGGGAAAAAAATGGGGTGAGGCTCAGCGCTCTTATGTCAATAGAGCGAAAAGAAACTAAATCCTCACGATTTGGAGGCTGAAAAAGAAGGTCGAGTAGGGGGGGGGGGAGGACACCGTATGCAATGGAAGAAAAAGGAACAAGAACGTTGAGGGGTCCTTCAAAATAATGAGCGAGGGGGGGAGCAACAGCAGGGTCCTTCCCACATATCCACTTGAATTCTGGAAAAAAAAAGAGAGTCTCATTGCGTCCAAACTTTCCTAAAGGGAAAAGCGAAAAACTCCATGACGGGCAAGGGGAAAAAAAAGCTGGGTGGCGAGAACTACGACTGGGTTATTTGATCGAAAGAAAAGTAACCGAAGCCGTCCTGGCTACAGATCATTCATAAGGAAATGTTGAGACAGCGTACATAGGGGTCCATCGATAGGAAGCAACCTCTTTTCCCTGGGAGAAGTCTGGTCGGGGTTAAACGCCAGAAGAGAGCCCTCTGGCTTCAAAAAAAGAAAAAAAGGGGAATCTTGGGCGCGAGGCGAGCTAAAAAAGAGTTAAAAGACATCACGGGCCATTAAAGCCGAGTCGGGAGTCAAAAGGCAAATGAAGTTCGCCGGGAAACTAAAAAGGGGAATTATTTTTCCCGTCCTTACCAAGAAGTTGGGTGAACCTTCTCTGTGAGGTGCAAAAAAAGAAGCACACGCTCTCTCTCAAAACACACGGAGATATAATGAAGTCATCAAAAACGTCACCAGGCAGAAGTTCAACAAAAAGATCTTGGTACGATATCGGGACATCCCCATCGACAAGGGTCCAGAAAACCGGAAAACGCTGGCTTATATTTCCCGCGGGGGGTGACAAATAAGGAGGGTTTCGCCGTAAGAGGGCCACGTAGAACGTCGCGTATGGGGGCAGACGTTGTTCTCAATCTATCTGCCGGTGGTGGAACAAGTGCAGTCGACGGGGGGACACGTGGAGCTTGAAAGGAAAGTGGTGTAGCTTTCCATCAAGAAGAAAAAAAAAGAGCCTTTACCTTTGTCCGCCGGAGGAAGAGAGGGTTGGGCATCAGGAAAGTGGAGTCGGCCACCAACGCTGGGCAGGGGAAGGGGACCCGAGGCTCATCTTCGGCAAAGGTGCGGAAAGTGGGGACCTTGAAAGAGGAATTGAAAAAAAAAAGGAACGAGGGGGATTATAGTACACTATGATTGGCTAAATGGCTTGGAAAAAGGAAATGCTGGGGGGAAAAAGTATTCCGCAAGCTCCTTATTGTTACCTGGATCGAGCAATCCGGGGTAAAAGTCACAAACGTCTGACGAAAACTCAAATCGTGAACTTAGCGAAGGGAGCGAAGGAAAATCGTGGGGGGGGGAATAGCGAGGCTCCACCAGGAGAAAAATAAATAACGAAGATGCATAAGGGGAAAAATAATTTGGAAAAAAAGGGGAATGCTCGTCATAAGAGCGGAGTTGTGAATTGAAATCAGTTTCCTGGGGTGTTCATCGACTGTAGCCTTGCGAGCGTTTTATAAATCCAACAAGCTGGACCCGTCGCTGCTAACCTCATAATCTGAGGAAAAAATTTTGTGACAAAAAACGCATCATTCGGAAGGATGTGGGACAACCGGAAAGGCCGAATACGGGAAAACAGGGACCAGGATCTTGTTGAGCGGTCTCTATGAAAAAAAAAAATTTCAACCTTTGCCCGTGCGCGGCTGCGAAAAAACCCGGCTTGGGTCAGGGGGGAGAAAAGAGGCGGAAAGAATGCGGGAACTCGATCCGGTTTGTCTCCGGAAGGGGACAAAAAAAGGTGTTCCATGACGGCTCTTACGCGAGGATGGACAAGGGGGGGAAGAGAAAGACGAAAGCGAGGAGTCCGCAGGGTGGAGTGCTCCAGTGGCGGCTCAATTCCCGGCAAAAGGGAATATAGGGGGGGGACATTCGAACTAAGCAGCAAAAAGACAACGGGAACCGCCCGAGAAAAAGGGGCGTCACGAACAAAGGGGATCACGGAAGGGGACGTGAAGACCTGGACCAAATGAATGCGACGACCGCGGTGCAAAATAGATCAGAGAAAAAACTAAACAAGAGGACCCTGACAACGCATAACCCGCTCTTACTAACAACAGAAAGAAAAAAAAAAGGTTTTTCTGCGCGCTTGAGGAGAGATAGAAGACTGGCCATATACCGGAATGGAATTCGCCCATGTTCCTGCCACGAAAAGGTCGGAGTGCGGGTTAAAGGATTGCAGAGTATGGAAGAAGTAGACGCAATCCCCAGAAGGAGGGGGGAGGCCCAAAAAAGAAATGGAAAGTAGCGGGAAAGTTCATTTAACGGGGCATGGAATTCGAAGGGTTAAGGGCCTCCGGCAAAAATCGTAGCCTTTAACTGTTTGAGGAAGACTTGGGGGCGGAAGAAAAAGACTACGTCAGCGGTGCTTTCCAAGGCTGAGATGGGAGTTCTTCTCACCAAGGCACACAGAAAAAACATGCCCTGTTTAATTACTCAGGCCGGCCAGGCCACAGTAAGGAGAAATAGCCTCTTGCAAGCAACTTACCGGCCTGCCAAATCCGTTTAGGATCGGGAACCATCACCTAAAAAAGGGCCGCGTTGGGGAAGGTTGGGTAAAGACGTTTGGATTAACAAAAATAGATGCAGGGGAAAGAGGAAGTAGAACGGTCAGTCCCGGCCTGGAAATAATAGTAAATTGAGGGGGGTTTAGGAAACGGGGGGAAAGCTGAGGAGTCGCTGACCGTAATGAGCGAGCTGCACATAGTTAAGGTAAACAACTCAAAATATCCATCGTAAGAAACATTAAGGAACTTCCCTCTGAAAGGGGGGAAAACCTGCCATGGGAAAGAAACAAAAAGGCGCGCTGGGAATTACCACATCCATTTCATACATCCTTGACCGCGGTGGGATGGAAAGAGAAAAAGAGAAAGGGGGAAAGGATAAACCGCTCGAATAATGTCTTTTCAAAGTCCCAGAGGAGGGTTTGAAAAAAAAAAGAAAAATACGGGGGAGTAATTAAAAAAATGATCGGACCGTCAAAGCAAATGAGATCGAGGCAACACAAGAGGGATGAAGAGAGGGGCTTTGAAGGAGATGGTTTGGAGAAGTCACATTGGAACGGCTCGGGAGCCTGGCAACAACTGACAGAAAAAAGGAAAAAAAAAAGTGGAGACCGTCCCCGGGGGGGGCCGCTCGGGCGCGGAACAATCCATGGGCCAAGGAGAGGGATGGACTGGAGGGAAGGAGCAGTTGAGACCGGCAGGTCATGTTGAAGTAGGGGCAATGGGAAGAAAAAATGGACCTGGTAAGACTGCGCGTAAGCTGGGGGCTGGTGCGAGGAAAGGGGGCTTGTGATAAGCTCAGAAAGGGCATCGCGACTCCCAGGACACTCCACAAACTAAGAACCAATTCTATAAAGGCCCGTGACGGAACTGCAGATACGGCCTAAAAAGAAAGACCTTGTTGGGTGGGAAAACACTAAGGCCCCCAACGAGCGCCTCTTTTGGGTCGCTGTGAGGGGTTGTTGAAAGAGGAAAAAGGCAAAGTAACGAGATTGGCAGGATTTGTCACTGCAGCACGGGAGATCAAAAAAGCATTGGGGGAGGCTGAATGGGGCAAAACTGGGGGAATGCAAACCAGGGGATTGGGAGGTTGGTAGAAGCGTTAGAAGAACTCCAATAAGACCTTGAAGGGATGGCTAGGAGGTGAAGAGGGGGAGAGGAGGGGGGGAAGAAGAGTGGGGTGGGGGGAAGGAGGGGGAAATAAGAAAAAGGGAGGAGGGAGAGAGTAGAACATGTAAGAGGAAATGGGGGGATGGCTGGAAGTAGGGAAGAGGGGGGAGGGAGGAAGGAGAGGGGTTCGGGCAGGAGAGATCATCCTTACCGGACGATCGGGGGACGGAGGGAACTCAAAGAGTGAAGATTTGCCGCACTCAACTAATCACTCTATAATTGTGAAGAAGATGTCAATACCTCCGCATTTGCGGCCGTCGTTGTAGCACTATTGGGATGGGGCAGACTGTGACTCTGCCATCACGAATACCAACCGTACAAAAAAAAAAGTGAAGTAGGCCGAGGGCAGCACGGGGGTCAATAAGCAAAGGGGATTGGGGGATATCGATTTCTGCTAGCACCCCCCCAAAAGGCGAAGCCCTCAGCGATTCTGGTTCGTTCAAGGGGAGGAAGGTCAAAAAATTTCTGGAAAGTACAGGGCATCGTTCTGGTCGGGTCGTGGGCAAGAAAGTGGGGGATCCGCGTCCTGAAGGTCTCGGGCTCCTGGTGGAAACTCGGGAGTTGAGGCTGAAGGGTGACGTATTCTCGCCGTGTTGCGGTTAAACGTGGGTGTGGACCGGCTACGTCAAAGGTGGGGCCTTGTGCTTCAACCCACACGGGAGAATGAATGGGGACAAGAGGGTTGACCAAGAGCAAACTCCAAACAGCTGCTTAACGAAGGAAGAAGACGAGGAGAGTTGAAAAAAAAAAAGATGAAGCTCGAGGGGGGTCAGAGACGGAAAACCGTGTCGAAACCTTCCGGAGAAAAACCTTATTAAAAAGAGGCCCCGAATGAAGCAACAGATTCAATGGATCATGACCTGCAAAGACCCGTTTTGGATTGGGGAAAAAGGCAAAAAAAGGGAGAAAAACCAGGGGCCTTTTCAGTAGAACCTCGACAACAAAATATGCTGGAAAAAATGAGGGAGTCGCACTATTGACATTGCCGGCAGAAAAACCTAGGCCTTACGAAGGGGTTCCTCGGGGAAAAAAAATCAAGCCTCGGTAAGAAGCAGCGGAAACGTCCTCAGCCGGGGAGTGTTGGAAAAGCAGGCCGAACCTAATGGATATCCAGGGCTTACGAGAAAACCGTAGCAGGAACAGAAGTCCCACCGCCGGATTCTTACGCGACTTTTCTCCAAGGGAACCGAAAGTTCCCGGCATCTGCTCATCGTGTCTGGAAGGGACTGGGGGGGGGAAGGGAGATCTTCTTAGACATCCGCAACACTCGTACCATGAGACGAAGGACACGATTTGTATTGGGGACAAGAAGGCGGATGAAGACTTGAGGCACAGGGGTGGATTCAGATAGAACACTAAGTGACTTTCTTAATCCTTAAAAATCATTAAAGGCAATCGGGAAGTAAAGGAAAAAAACGGTGAAGGGTAGCTCGAATCAAGGCCGAACAAACTGGCAGACACCTTGTTCCTAAGGGAAGATCGAAACCAGGAAAGGGACAGCTGCAATCACCGCGTGTGAGGCGACTAAGAGAAGTGATTTCTGATCGAATCAGAGAGCGAAATATCAAGGTAAAGTATCCTCGGGACCTGTGGGGGGTACAGCAGAAAAGAGTCAAGGAAAAGGGAGGCAAGGAAGGAACCCACCGAGGGTAAAAAAGGGAACGGTCGGACGTTTAAACCTCCAGCAGGTAAAGAAAACAGGAAGGAGTAAAAGCCGAACTTCACTTTGCATCTAAGGGGAAGAAGGGACCAGAAAAAGGAGAAGAAAGGGCCATCTACATCGGATTCAGCCGGTGCTGTAATGGAATCAAGGAAAGGAAACTGAGAGAAAGGTGGGGGGAAGGGGAAAGATAGTCCAAAGAAGCTGTGTTGAAACTTCTTGAAGCTACGGGGGGGAAAAGGAGAG
>Ga0179593_1635965_pt1 | contig 18670 bp, 16 predicted proteins | sample CZODoug2_1_08_16_FD_185931 | JGI IMG/M metagenome (GOLD analysis project Ga0179593, IMG submission 185931) | Vadose zone soil fungal communities from Angelo Coast Range Reserve, California, USA - CZODoug2_1_08_16fungal (PacBio error correction) | ecosystem: Environmental > Terrestrial > Soil >...
AAGCCAACACTGCGGCACGCAAACGAAACCCGAAGGAACCGTGAAAAACCCAGTAGAAAAAAAATACATCGCGGGGGACTCATCGGGGCTGCGCTCAAAAGAAGAGTGCAAAAAAGGGGGGCTACGATGCCACACCTACATCTGGCGAATCACCCCAGGAAGCCGAAAAGCGTGGACGATCTTAAAAAAGGGAACAGCTAAGTTGGGGAAGGGCCTCAAAAAGGTAGGGGAATCATCAAAACTCGAAGCGGGAGCAGAAAAAATTCTCAAAAACATCGCAATAAGGGCTCAAATCGGTAAGGGTCTTGATCTGAACGCATGGTGGCGCATTAAAGGACGTTTTTCAGGGTCGTAAAGTGGGACAATTCCAAGGAGAAAGGGGGTGGCAAGGGAGTGATGGGAAGACTTTGGCTAATTCAAAACGAGCCACGTCATCAGTGATATACGCTGAAAAAAGGACCTGATCGAATGAGAAGGAACCAGCAGAGAAGAAAAAAGGCACTCAGTCAAGAGGAAAAGGCCGCAGAGCTACTTCTTCAAACACTGGTGACGAAAAACCATCGGGTGGCCTCAAGCCTTTGAGATTCCCGAAGGAGGCCTGATGATAAAAATTCAAGAGGAAAAGAAGGGGGAAAACGCGAAAAAGGAAACCTAAGGCTTCGCCTAAAGCGCGAAAGGACGACTGAACCGATTTAAAAACTTCATCACCTTCGTCAAAAGAGAGATACCAATATTTACGAGACGGGACGAGACAACGGAGAGGGGAGGTCGAAAACGAGAGCCACATACACAACTATCCCGAGGGCGATTAGAAAAAAGGGCAAACGCCACCACATATACTCATCAAAAGGAGGCCAGGGGGAAAGGGAAATGGGAAACGGAAAAGACGCCGAGGAAGAAAGAAACTAGAGCCGCCCAGAAATCAAACCCTGAGTCCGCCTTAATTGTGCCTCGAGCGGCGGCGAGTCTGGAAAAAATAGGGGGGGGAAGTATCGCAGGGGAGAGAGGGAACCGGGAAAGGGGGAGGAAGAAACGATACCTCTGTCGACTTCGGCTTGGAGCTGGGAGGCACGGCACGGCAAGCGGGGTGTACGGGGGGCATCTCAGAAGGGGGTTGGTCAGTGAAACAAACGAAAAAAAGTGTTCGAAATTTGTAACTTCCAACGTAGAAATAGCACCTATTTTTCGCAGAAAAAAATCCCAGTAAAACTTCACAAAACACCCGAAGAGAAAAGACAAGAGCGGTAGGAAGGGTTGAAGAATCAAGCAAAGAAAAACAAGAATCGCGCCAAGGGCAAACGGACAGAAAGTAAATAGAAAACAAGGGGAGTCTCGGGCAAATGGGCTAAACTAGATTGTCGTCGAAGTGAAAAAGGCGCATGGTGTGGATCGGAACCATAAGGCCTACCGGCATAATTCGAGGAGGGTTAGGAAGGGAGCCATAGCCAAGCGTTAAAATACAACGTCACTGCTAAGGACACAACATGGGTCCCTTCGAGAAGAAGATGCAATTTTAGAGTAAAAATAAGATTGCATAGGAGAAACTGTAAGGGGCACAAAGCAAGCGGTGAACGACACAGGGAATACAAGGGGCGATGACACCGCAACGGCCTAGCCATCGCGACGCAGCAGGAAGCCATTCATGTCCTATTAGTTAAAGGTAATCGAAAGAAAAATACTAAAAGAGACCGAATACGAAAAAAGAGTCTCGATCAAACTAAAAAAGGAAGTGGACGACACACCCCGAAAGAAGATGACACTACACCGGAAAAGGGAGAGGGAAGAAAAAACTAAAAAGCCCTCCCTTGGATCTTGAAAAAAAAAGAGATCATTCCTCGCGGACACCAGAACCGGCTGAGAGATAAAGAGGGGAGTGTTGGGCAAACTGCACGACCTCCTCATACGGGAAAAGGAAAACTGGGGAGAAAACAAGACATCAAGGGCACGAATGTACGGGGCCAAAGAAACAAACGACCCCATTAACCCAAAAAGCTCAGGAGAAAGGAGAACATGCCGAGTGTCGGGGGGAGGAAAGCTAAACCGCGGAATCTCTAGACTCTAAATTAAAATAATAAAAAATCCGACGCGATGGACGGAAGGTTCGCGAGAACGAGCTCCCTCCACTGCGGTGACGCCACTTATACCAATAAATGAGATCGCTCTACGAATTGTGGAAAGACATCCGAGAAGCAGGATGCTCATGTAGAAAGGCCCAAAATGCAAAAGACGGGAGGATGACCGACTCAAGAAAAATGAACAGCACGGGCTCTGATCGATAGGGCCGGGGCCCAATGAGGGAAAGGGAAGCCGTTGACACACAGATGATTATATCTCTCAACAACAACGATGATGAAATTCGCCGCGAGTGTCATCCCAAGGGGGAGGAAACTGACCATCATTGGACCGACGGAGAAGGGAGAAAAAAAGGTCGTTGCAGGGGAGGGGGGGTTATACTTATTGTCTGGCCAACAGCCAGGTCCCGCGTCGGGGGGTGAAAGGGGCCTGGAACACTACGCACGAAATGGCGTCCACCAAGGAAGTAAAAAACGTATCTCCACTAGTTCCTTGGGGTAACAAAGAACACCTTGAAAAAACGTGGAGGAGAGCGGGTTCTCAAAACGAACTAAGATTCGCGTCGGTTTGGCTAGGCTGGCGAACACGGTAACGACGTATTCGGAGACGACGAATGGGAGGGGACGGACGAAAGAACGGAGGACGGAAAGGCTTATCGAGGGTGTTCAAAATGCGGAAGAGGAGGTAGTCCTTTTCGAAAGCTGATGTGGAACGAAAAATTCCGCGCGAAAAGAACCGGAGAAAAGGAAAGAGGTGCAAAAAAAAAAACTCGGACGGCGCGGGGGCGGCTAGGTGATGAATCGAGGAAGTCGGCCAGCAGAAAAAGAGTCATCAATCAGAGACGTCGGCCTGGGTTTCTCTGTAGGGAAAAAAAAAAACTAACGTGAGAAGGACTCAGAGGAACTCTCATTAAAAATTAGGAGAGAGTACGACCGGGGGCTCGGGGCTTTACGGCGCGATGGGGGCGGAAGCCCGCCAAGTCCATGCACGAAACGTACGGAACAGGAGGGAATGAGAGGAACTCGCGTTGCCTCTCTATTGCGCGGGTCCGAAAATCCGGTGCTGATCTGGAGGGGGCGTCCGGCCCTAAAAAAGAGTCGGAAAAAAAGATATCCCAAGAAAAACCCGCGAACACTTTTTAATATCTTCTGAAAAGGGGTGGAAGATGATTCCGCGCCGTGTCGACGTTGGTATTTTACCGAATACCCATCATCGGGCGGCGGGAAGACTGGGGATGAAATTACGGAACGGGGGGGGAAAGCGGATGGTCAAAAAGGCTCCGTAAAAAGGGAAGCCGAACGCTACCATCGGAGACGCAAATTAAACCGACAAGACGGAAACTGTCGGGAAAAAGGAACTCCATGGAGGTTGGGTCAAGCGGGAACAGAATGTGCATTCTCGAGCCGCGAAAGATTTTAAAATCGATACTGTTCGGGAAAAAATGAAAGGCAGGTTTATACACAGAGGGAAGCGAGTGAAATTTCGAAAAAAAAAACACGCGAATAGAGGGGAATTACACAAAGGAAGTGGAAGAAGAAATCAAAAAGGACCGTATCCTCGATCCAAAATCGGGAATACGCGCCCTAGAAGGTCCGCAGAAATCGGGGGCGCGATCCACAAAAAAGGGCAAGAGACCCCTTTTCGCAAAATCCCCCGCCGCCATTCCTCGGACTGAGAGGTGCCGGAAGGCGGCGGTCATCACTTCGAGGAAGAGAAACTGAAAAAAAGGTACGCACTAGGAAAAAATGAACGAGACTCCGCTGCCCGGCTGAGGCGGAATGCGTAAGCGGATAGCGCCAACGATTACCTCGGTCGTGGAGCGGTTGGAGTGCTCCTTCCCGGTAGCGCCGGAAGACCGGCCACACGCCGTAAAAAAACGTGGGTAGAAGAAGAAGGTGTGTTTCATCGTCAAAGGCGGCAAAAAAAAAGATCGTGTGAGCACTGCGAGGTCTCCGTGCCGCGACGGTGCAAGGAGGAAAGGATTGAGAAGCGGATCATCACCTTCAGGGCTTGAGGCAACAGAGGGGAAGGGGTATGTGCGAAACAGAGTGCTAACCGTCGACCGAAGCGTAGAAGTTGAAGTTGAAAAAAAGCGAGCTGCGAACTAAGAAGAGCAGCTTGTCGGACGATCGTGAGAAGAACCTAGAAACGTTGGGCCAAGATCGGCGCGTCCGAAAAAAACAATCCGGCAAGCATTCCTAATGGAACCATGTACGCCACCACGTCAAAAGAAGGGGGAGGGAGACAAATGCGCTTTCACAAAAGTGGACGCCCGGAGGGAGATCGACGGAAAAAAAGAAGGAGATGGTGGTCTTCAGGGAATCCGGGATCCGCGGCGATGAAAACGCAAAAAAACGAGAGGTCGTCCTCCACTCAACGGTGCCTGGCCGGAGGAGGGGAGAGGGCGGCATGGCAACGGGGGAGAGGCGAGGACCTCAGAACCCTTACAGTGGGAGGGGAAAAGAAAAAGAGGCTTTGAAATCTCCAATGAACGTAAAAGAAAAAGGGGTCGTCTAAATACGTGTTTATCAAGAGGGGTGTCGGGAAGGGTGATCAGGGAAGCCTGGACGGAGAAGAGAAAAAACAGGTAGTGAGAGGGATCCTACAACTGCGGCACTCAAAAGTCAAATGATCAACACCCTTCTATCTCAAAACGAGAGCGGATCGGCGGAAACGAAAAGGTCCTTTGAAAGTCTTGAAAATAAGGGACTACGTGGTGCGAAAAAAAAAACAGAGAAAATCGGCGTCAGAACACGGATAAGAGATAAGGAAGGCGTCCTCCCGACAACGTGAATCGAGGGAAGTGCCATGGACAATGACATGGAGCGCTCTAATGGACTAAAAAGGCGGGCAGCCAAAAAAACAGCGAAGAACCTGCCTCTAAAGAAGAGTAAAAAAAGGGTGGCGTCCGAGCGCTCATTTGAAAAGGAGTCGAAGGTGAGGCGTAAAGTGTCCAAGGAACGCAAAGACGAATTGAAGGATTGAAGTCGAATCACACGCAAAGGGGACAAGGCTCCGCATCACGGGGTAGAGCGCTTAGACAGGAAAATCTAAGCGGAAGGTATCGGGAAGGGGAGGTCCAAACATCTCTCGAAAAAGGCAAACTGCGAGATCGTTACTTACGCTCTGTAACCCCCCCCAACCAGAAAAGGGGACGCAAGTTGGCCGACGACATACAAGAAAAGGAAAAGGAAGGGGGGGAATTGATACAAAAATCCCAGAGGGGAAAGGGAATTCCGCCCAGAAGGAAACGCCGCAAAAAGTGGAGACCTCAGAGGACGCGAACTAAAGAAAAAAAGCGGGGTACATTTGCCACTCGTAAAAAATCACACTTCTTCTATCAGAGACCTCTGAAAGAAACCGGCGAAAGGGGCCCGGCTTCGAAGCAAACAATACGGAAAAAACTCTGCAAAACTCAAGGAACCGAGGTCCTCGAGTGGATATCCGTGAAAGCAAACATAACTCCCGGCAAGCGCGCGGGAAGTGCGGGGAGGAACGAGCCGCGTGCGAACTCGAGCCGAATGAACAGAAGACAACTCAAAAGGGGGAAAGCATGGCCATGGGGAAGGTCTGCGGGGGCGAGTAAAAGGGTCGATCCACGGATTCGACAGAGATGTCATCTGCGGAAGACTGTAGGCGAGGCTCTTCGGCCACTCACCGTGCGATTGACGGGCCGTGATGTGTGGTGCTCATGACATTTTTGTGTAGAAAACACAGAGGAGGAGAGGGAAAGGAACGCGAGGGCCATGAAAAAGAAAAAAGGTAGGCACTTTTCAGGGGTCAAAACACTAACGTCAAAAAAAGCGAACAAAGACGAGCGGCGTACGAAGTGGCAAATTGCGGCCCGGAAGCAACAGGAATCAAGCGGAGGGCACGAGAAGGGGGGAAACGGTTTAAGGAATTTGCAAAGTCTCTGGCGGGAAGAAAAGGGGGACTGGCGAATTGAACCCGGAGAGAAAAGCAGAAGAGGCAAAAACAGAAGGTGAAATCGCCGTCTCCAAGAAAGGCTGAGAGGACGAAAATACAACGTCCTAAGACACGGGAACATAACAGGTGCTTCCCAAAAAAAGGTTTGGAGCAAATGCCGTGCGGATTAAAAAAGATCTCATCGTCAAGCGGTGGTGAGGCGTTAAGACCGTTCACCCTCAAGTCAAGCACCGGAGGGAAAGGAAACGCAAGAGCCATCGAAAGACAAAGACTGATCCATGCCCCTCGCCATACATAAGGGGCGTCCACCGGGCGACGGGAGTACAAAAAAAAGAAGGACCGCAGGTCACCCGGGGCAAACAACGGAACGGGGTACGAAAAAAGAGCGAAGTTCGTCGTCCTCCACCGCTTGAGACGGCCGCCGCCGCAAGGGGCGTCTTCAAAAAAGATAGAAGAAGGAAAAGAACACTCAAAATCAAAAAACACCCCCCAAAAAAACAGAAAGCCCGACGGAGATCCGCAGGTAGTGGTGGGAAAGGAACTCTAAGACTAAGAGGCACGCGGTAGAGAAGAATCAGTGGAAAATGAATCAATAAGTGGAAGAAAAACCCTCGAGAGCTCTCCGACGGGAAAAAGTTGGGGAAAGATTTCTTCGCTAGCGAAAGCCCCATTCGGCGAAAAAAACGAAAGAAAAAGTGCGAGCAGAAAAAAGGAGCCGAAGGGAAAAACGATACCACGGAGCAAGGTGCATGCACATTACTTATAACCGAGAAAGCCTCGGCATAAAGGGGGGGGGGGTGGCCAAGAAAACGATGCGCAGGATGTTCAAGAAAAGAACGAAAAACTGCTGGGGGTGAAAAAAATAAAGAGCAAAAACAGAAAGTGCTTAAAAAAAGAAGGGGACCATGATGGGTCCGGCCTTCGGGACGGAAGAAAAACTGCGGTAATAACTCAACAAGCAAAAAAAGATAGGGGAGTAATCGAAAAGGATGAAAATCCCGTCTAAGGTCCTGAGAAAAACATCAGGGGAAATCGAGCCTGGGATAGTCATCGGGAGTTTGTTTTAGAAGTCGGTGGAAGCGGGCCTAAAGAGGAGGTGAAGGGCCTTGCACATCATACAGAAAAAAAAAAGGTGACAAACATGTCGTAGATGCGCGAGGAGGTCTCCCCTCGGGGTGAAGTATGGCGAAGCCAAATGGCGAAAAGTGGAGGAAGGAGAGAGGACCTATCGTAGAGGGGGGTTTCAGGAGGGAAAGAGCCCACTCGTCATCGACGTAAAAGGCGCGCCAAAACTCGCGGACGATGCCACGGCGGCGAGCTGCATTCGGAGCTGAGAGGGGAGCGCGCGAACCGGAATTCTTGAGGAGTTAGGGACAGCATGATGGGAGAAAAAAATTTGCATGAAAGAATATTCTAATGCCCAAAAATCGCGGATCCTCTACGGTGGAGGGGGATGCAGGTGAAGGGCCAAGGGATCTAGGGGATCATAAAACTGTCTGACATTCAAAAGGGGGATCATCACCGTCGGAGACCGGTGGGGGAGAGGAGTCGCAAAATCAAGGCGTCTAAGAAAAAAAAGACTACAAAAAGGGAAGAACGCGGTGATAGTTTGGGGGGTCACGTACTCCTTCCGAAAAGGTGCGCCAACGCGTACGTCAAATGGCATGGGAGAAGGGCCTTGGGTCCAAACGTCAATCTCGAGGGGAACGACGGGAGGGGTCCGGTAGGAGTGAGGTTGACCGGAAATTCAAAAAGGAAGATAATAGCGCGACCAGCTCACCGGAAGACCCAACAACAGCAGCTTCTTCGAGGAAAATGGGGGTGGAACACGCGCTGAAGGAGGTAAGCCGTCCCTCCGCCATGAAATCAGAAAAAAAAGCGATAAATGTGCCTTTCGAGAGGACCCTGGTGTGCCCGCGATGGGAAAAAAACCGGACTCGAAAGAGAAATCAGGAACGAAATTCCCTCTCCCATCATGAAAAAAAAAGGACGGCGTCCCGCCCCGCCATGGCGGGGGAAAAAAAAAGGATATGAGGAGCTGGATCGGCCAGATAGTCAATTGCACAGGGAAAAAAAAATACCCTGGATTATGGGAAAAGCCTGGAGAACCTTGTGAACTGAGGCTAAAGGTATGGAATCGCGAGAACTTTCGCAAACGACTGTGTTGATGACACAAAAGGAAAAAAAGCGGAGAGAAAGGACACATCAATGAAAGGGAAAAAACGAAGCCTCCAAAGGGGAAGTGACTTCGCCCACCACAACCAACGTCAATATTCTCTTCGGCTGAAAAAAAAGAGAGTAGACGTCTGCGCGCCGACAAGGGGGCCTCTCCCTCCGGCCGACTGGTGCACCCGGGAAAAAGGGCTGTTGCCAGAGGGTATTGTACATCTGCTCGATGAAGCGCAAATAAAAAAAGAAAGGGTGAAGGCCATGCCACTTTCCCGCGCCCGACGCTGCCGCGGGGGGGGATGAACAGGAGGCTCCAAGGGGAAAGAAAAAGTCTATGAAGGGATTCAAAGCCTTATGTCTCCTTCGAAATTGCCCCGAAGGAAAGGTCGTACGTCGTTCCAAATGTTAAGTTTTTTGTCATAAAAATAGAGGCGGATGCCATCAGCAGGAGAAATATAGAGAAGGGGGGGGAATTAGGAGGGGAAAATGGCCGGAGAAATTTGTCCAATCTAAAGCACCTTCGTTATCATAAACCGGAAAGGTCACCAAGGGATGGGGATCGTCGTCACAGACGGGCGGGGAGAAAAAACAAACTTTCAATTAAAGGGTCAAAGCTGCCGAGCTTTTCCCGCGAAGTCGAACTTCGCAGCACGATCGTGATCACCTTGAAAGGGAAGGAGATTGGAGCTCAACAATCAAATAACAAAAAAAACGCCTAAGAATTTGAAAGGGACTTTCCGCATGTACAAAAGCACCACGACGCCACCGCTTCAGCTCTGGACTTTTTCTTACACGCGACAGGCGCGCAGGTCCGGAGATGTTCTGGGTAGGGATGCGAAAGGAAAGAGCGTGGTAGGCGAGGAGCCTTGTCGAGCTGCGGCCCGTCAAAACAGGGTAAAAAGCGCCAAGAATTCTTCGAGGGCGCAAGGGAAAGGGGGGCCAGATGGTCCGGCGTGGTGCGCCACTAGGGGATGCGGTGGCAAAGGGAAGGCCATGAAACCGAAAAGAAAGTCAAAGATTTCACGTCGAGATATGGGTTCGAAAAAAGTGAAGTTGTCTGATCGTTCTTCTCTCAACAAACAACAAGAGAGAAACGACGGTAGGCGGCACAATTCCCGAGTGAGTGAAAAAACTCCTCTAGAAAAAAACAAGAACCCACTAATCGGCGGGGGAAGGGGTATATGGGAGGAAAAAAATCAAGGGGCTGTAAACGAAGCCAAAGGTTTCTACTACGTGGGCAACGAGACATCACCCGCTCTGCCAACGTAAACCGCAGAAGGGATAATCCTCTACGAATGATGGGGAGACGCCGCATTAGACAAGAGGCAAACGCCGCGGAACTAAACCAAAAGAAGCAAATGATCAACCGACGTATCTTCTACACTCAGGGCTTCCGGAATGGGGGGCGACCTTCGGCGGCCGAGTTTATGGCCACAACGCAAAGGAATGCGTGGCGACGCAGTGAAAACGTGGTTAAAAGGGAAACACCTGGCTAGGGGGAAAAAGAACGTCATCAAGGGTATGAGAAAAGACTAGAAGCAGTCCGTGATCGACTTCCGGGACCAGAGGCGCAGATCGTCAGGAGGCTACGCAGTGGTGACCAAAGGGGACAGAAAAATCGGTACTTTGTGCCCTCAAAACCCTTTGAAGTGGAAAAAGAATGCTCGATGCTCAGACGCTTCGCAAAAGGGAACCGTCGCCGTGACCAGAGACTACGAGAAAAAGGAGGAAAAATTGGACGAAGGAACTAAATTCACGCTTCTGCAACGGGATACCAAAGGAAGGGGCGGCAACCGACCGGCTGAGCCGATACGTGCAGCGCAAAGACCAAAATAGCGGCCCTAAAGTAAAATGTAAAAGGAAGGCATCTACTTGTGGAACCGGGAAGAAAAAAGATGGCGCTTTGAAATTGTGCATGGCTTCTGTCGGCTAAAGACTCACCGAGGGGACCTTTGCGATACATCAGAGACAGGCAACGAGAAAACAAGTGACGATGAGATGAAGCAACTTTGTTCTGGAAAATCTAAGTCTTTCATATGCCGAAACCGAAGGACGGGAGAGGGGCGACGTCGTGATGAAAACCGGGCGGCGGCTAACGAAGAACAAAAAGACTCTCTAATGGAACTTTTGTTTCAAGTTACAAAAAAACCAAAGGAAAAATGGAGTCACATCCGCGATTTCCGAGGAGGAAAAGATATTTCCTTTTTCGAACGAACAGTCAAGCAGACTGGTGAAAAAAACAACAAAAAAAAATATCAGCTATAGGGGAAAGGGGGTCGAAGATCCAGCTCCACAATCAAAAAAGAAAAAAAAGAATGTAAACGAACGTCCTTTCCGCAGACCTGGTGAAAGGTTGCTAGCGGTCTCCGAGAGGTCGCGTCGAGGTCTCAAAGGGGGAAAGAGAAGACAACAGAACGAACAAAATTGCGACTTCTAAAAGTTATCCAGAAAAAAGGGCGCAGACCCTTGAGGGCTAGGCGGCGATAATCGGCGGCGGACATCGCCGAAGCAAGTGCGACCAAGAAGAGTAAACGGGGAACGCAGGGCGAGCTGCGCAAGCCGGGGAAAAAAAAGTCGACTCTGGGTGGAGGGCGTAACGTGCCGGAACTAGCCGGCCTGGAGGAAACCAAACTCAATCACGAGTCGGCCGAGGATCACGGAAAGGCAATGCCCTCACAAAAATAGGCGTGCATTCAATGCGAGAGTACAACCATCGACAGTGCAGAAAGAAGAAAAGGGTAAGCAGGGGACGTGAAAAGACCGAGAAAGGCGATTTAAAAAAGGGGAGAAAGAAAGGGTACAAAAAAACCGTCGCCTGGCGCGTTTAATATCACACCGAGCACGCAGAAAAAAGGATCGACTCGAGGAGGGCAGTAGATCCTTCTAACTTGGAAGCAACCGAAACACAAACCGTCCGCGTCCGCATTGGCATTTTTGCACACATCTCTTTCATACGGTTAATCTCAAAAAAGGAACACCAGTGGGGGGGGGGTACAAAATACTCAAGAACTAAAAGAAAAGGGGTTAAGGCAACTACAATGAACACCCTCTGCTCCTAATTGCAGAAGAGAGCGCTCTTAAAATCTCACAGAAAAAAGAGAAAACTAGAATACTCGAGAAGGGGAGATTGGCAAGCCTCTCAAAATCCGAATCGAAAGAAAACTATTTCGCGATGGAACCCTCTCCTCACGGGGCTAACAAGGGATCGACGATACTTCAAAAAATGGACGGGAAAAGGAAAAGAATATCCGACATGGTTGGGCCAAAATAAAAAACCGATCTCGAGGGGTGATGGTTCAGACGCAGACCAACGAAGGAGAGGCTGGGGGAAAGAGTCTCAAACAAGTTGGAAACACTTCTGACTATCTAGTCTGCCGGCAGGGTCCCGGCCTCCTGATGACACTAAGGGAACGTCTCACACCACAGGAGGAGAGAAGAGAGGTTAGGTTGAAAAAGAGTGTCAATGAAAAGAAAAAGTCCTTACTCATAAATTGGGCCCTGTCGCCGGGGAGAGAAGAACCAATGAATGTTGCGGTACTAGAAATCACCCCAAAAGTCAGAGGCTCTCTTCTGGGGCCGGGATCCGCGAGAAAAAAGCTCTCGAGGGGCCACACCAGGGCGTGAGACCAGAAGGGGTCAAACGGTACTTTCATTACTGCGCAAAGGATCGCACCGTGGATCGTTCTCGAAACGGAACGTACGAACGCAAGGTGCATAGACACCTCATCAGGCCTATTTCACTCTAAAAAGTGAGCCGCAGAACGATGCCACGGGCGATCAGGACCATTCGATCCTCGAGTCATGGAGGAACACGAGTTCGGGGGGAAAAGTGATTCCAGAGGAGTTGCTCGCCACCCGATCCTCGATCAAGATATAAGTAGTTCGTGTAAACAGGTGGCCCACAACAACCGCGCGCGGTGGCGGCTGCAGGGGACGTCCCGTAAAAAAGAGAAAAGGGAAGTCGTCCCGCGCGGAAGAAAGATCAACCGCGTCGGCGGTGGGTATCGAGAAGAACTGGCCTTCGGCGTCTAACTCGCAGGTTGGCGGAAAAAAGAAATTTGGAGCGCGTTATGTTGAGTCAAAAAAAAAACTCCACAAATGCACGCCCGCCTGCCATGCATGAGGGGAGGGCCTGCAAACGATCCTCGCATGAAAAGCGCGAAAAAGGTTCCGGTAAAAAGGTGGCATCTGATTTTTACCGAAACGTTCAAAAAAAAAAAAGAGTACATAGGAAAGCTGAGGAATGCAGTCAGCGCACCGAAAGGGAAAGCTTCAAGACGGTCAAAGACCCATGTTTGTCGATGATGAAGAGACTGTTGATTCCCGCCTCCCGCCGAAAGACGGGATTCAGGCGGTCCGATCAAATTCGCTCGACTGGGACCTGGTGGGGGAGGGGGCGGGGCCGGATGGTTCTCGAAGCCAGTAAAACGCGACCATCTAAAGAATTCAAAAAAAAAGAACAGGAGTAGGAAATCACCCGACATGTTGGCACGGAATTTGGAAAGAAGGGGCCGAAGGAGTTGACATTCCTGCTGCCGCTCTGCCTGACTCGGGAGACTTCGGCTAAAGGAAAGGGGCCTAGGGAAGAATCAAAAAAGGGGGGGGTTCACACAGAATCTAGGGGAATGGGAAAACAAAAAAGGGCAGCCGTGGGATCACCGCAGCAGCTTTGCCCTACACCGACGTAGGGGATCAAACTGAAAAAAAATAAAAACCTCGGTCTCGGAACGGAATGAAAGCAGTACGGCCGACCCAGGTTGCGCCCAGAAAAAAACTCAGAAAAAAAAAAAACGCCAAAATAAGCGGGAGGTTGGCCGTCTATTATGCTTCGGGAAAAAAAAGCAAACGCGTCTCGTCGCGGACCTTGTCCGCCAGGAACACTTTCAGCGACCGCTGCCCGGGCGATTGGTGGCCCGATACGCGGGGAACCACTCAAAAATCGGAGCGCGATTTGTACATGGAAAAAAAACAATCGGCGCCTCGAAATCAAGGGGACCCCGCTGTGGGCCGGAAACCGTCTCGGTATTGTAGAGATCGGTGCCAAAGAATGTGAGGGGGGAAAAGAGATACATTAAACGGGAGGGAAGCGTCGTCGGTTATTCAAAGCGAGTTAGAAAAAAAAAAAAACAGGCGACGGGAAGGGGGAGGCTGATTGTGCCCGGGGAATCATCACTTTCACGAGATGCACCCGCATTGTGGGAAGAGTAAAACATCTGATTGAACAGGAAAGAAAACGCCGACGGCGAGTTGAGGCCTCGATAAAAAGGGGAAAACGTATCAATCACGCGCTCCTTGTAACGAGCGTGAGCCAAATTTGAGGGCAAAGAAGGGAAAGTAGCAAGTATAAGTACCCCCGATCACGCTTAAAACTCAATTAAACAGGGTTGTCCGGACGTGGCACCATGTACGCCTGACAAGAGGATCAAGCGCCACACAACTCAGCTCCTGGCCAAGGGGGGGTTTCTAGGGGGGAAAACCTGCTACCATGTCAGGTCGAGTGATTTCTCGCCGGTGCGCGCCAGGGCGAGGGAAAACGTCACATGAGGACGGAAAAGAAGAATGGCCTATGAAAGAAAAGGACTCAAGGGTCTTCGAGAATGCGGCAGGGAAGTTCCGGATAAAAAAAACGTGGGGTGAGCCCACGTATAACAGGGGTTCGTTTCAAGAAAAAGAGAGGGGGGGCGCTACGAATCCCCGCCGAATAACGAATTCGTTTTCGTCGGATATAATTGTGTGGAAGGAAAGGTTCTTCCCGGGGGAAAAGGGGGACTGGTCTCTCTAAACCAACAACGTATTATGTGAAGATCAGGGCACGCACCTTCCCGACGTCCCCGTGATAACACCAAGTATAATCTCAATCGGGGGATCGTCGTATGGTTCATAGGCGCAGTTCAAAAGCAGAAGAAAAACGTATGGAGCCCTAGGAAAAGCAGGAATCGTCTGCATCAAAACCCGAAAAAAAAAGGTCAACGTCTAGAGGAGGCGACTCCGAGACAACGAGGACGGGGACAAATGAAACGCGAGCTAGAAACGAGGCGCAAAACCAGGCCGAAATGAAGGACAAAATCTCCGACCTAAACGAAGCGCATTCGAGGAAAAAAATGTCCAGTAGCTGAATCAAAATGGGTGGCGGCCGATAAGGCGTAAATCCCGTCCGAAAACGCGGGAAGAAACGGTGATAAGGGGAAACTGGAGGAGCTCTCCTATATGAAACGTCGAAAAGGGGATTATAGCGCGACAGGGAAGCGTCGCGTGATCAGTGCGCCGACCAAAATCAGAGGCAAAGAAAAAAACGGAGGGGAGTGGGGGAGCTCCTCTGGTCTACGTAGGAAAAAAAAAAAAATGGACGACTCCCCCTCAGTGGTGCCTAAACAGTTGAAGGTGATGAAGAGGCTCGATGCTCTCGCCAGCGAACCGCAAAACGAAAATCACCGGAAGCAAACCAAAGAGAAAGGCTTCTTTGGATCAATGGAAGCCTCTTAGGAAATGAAAAGATTCTAAAACGATCGCTACCAATATCGAGACGGGGGGAAGAGGGGGCCCCCGGCGACGAGGCCGAAACTTGTACAGAAAGAAAGAACTAAAAAAGAAGACGGGGAGGAGATTGGCGATATCAAAGGTTCGAAAAAAAAATCCTCCCAAAACGGCGAGCGGAAGGCATGAGGAGCGCCGCCTCTTCCGGAAGACCGACCAAGAGAGGAAAATCAACCGGAATCGCCTTATTTAATTTCCGCGGTGCAGGGGAACAATGCGCCTGGGTCGAGCGGCCGACGGCGCGCACGAGCTGCAGAAAAAAAGAGGATTGAGGGCTGGGGGGATTCGTGATCTAGAACCCGTAAAATTATGTGTACGGTTCTCACGCATTGGAGGGGGTGGCCCAAAACCGGGGACTTGGGGTTCGAGGCAAACATTAAACTCGCGAGGTCCCCTATGGAGGGATAAAAATGGGAAAGGGCCTTTTCGCCGAACAGTCGAACGACTGTTGGGAAAAAAGGCTACAAACAGAGCGGCGGCAGAGAATTGGAATGCCGACGGCCGTCCCACCACTCAGACAATTCACGAAAAAGAACAGGGCGGGAAAAAAGGCGTCAAAGGCCTTAAAAATGGGGGGGACCGAGTGGTCAACGCGAATTCAGCAGAGGGAGAACCCAAACAGGGCAAACAAAAGAAGAGACTTCGAAACATGAGCAAGGGGTATGATGTCTTATCCATAAGCGGCGCGGACATCTCGACATCACAGGGGCTCCTGATCTGCACGTGTTCGCAATCGGCGCTGCTGCAGATGATCCAAGGTAGAGCGCCTAACGCTAGGATTTCAATGCCGGGCCCCCAAGGCTGGAACAAGGGACCCGAGCGTCAAGGGAAAAGGATCGTCTCTGATAGAAAGGAAATCATAAAACCTCGCCATGCCTTACGAACGGGGCGTTGTACAACTCTGATACGACACCATCCGCAGCAAAGGGAAAGGGAAGGGAGGTTCACGAGAACGGAAAAAGTCTACTTGACGAGAAAAAAAAATCAATCGAGTACACAGCGAAAGCGGTTATCGGCAAGCGCCGGCGCACCAACGAAGATACAAATCGAGCATTTTCCTCGCGATGCACGGGAAAAAAAAAACGCATCAAGACCTCGCGGAGCCGCGCGGGGGCGGGGGGGAAAGGAGCTCAGGAGATTTCTACTGTTACGAAAGAACGTTGGGGAGCGCAAGCAAACACTAAAGGGAACGTCCGCCGGGGGGGGGGAAAAACGACCAAAGGAAAGAAAAGGTCCGAATGCGCACTCGGGAAGGGGGGTCAAGGTGAGTCGCGAGCTCAACCTGAAGGGCCTTCTCAAAGAATGGTCGATGACGAGGTGGCTAGCCTATAAACAAGCAGAGAGGAGATGACAAAGGAGAAAACGAGCTCTCCAAGGCCACGTGCGCAAGGTGATGAGCCAGGCTGGGGAGAAATCGAACGGGAAAGCAGATGAATGTTTTACGACATCGAGAAGACGATGCTCGAGTTGTTGGAAAGGAACGGCAACACGCTGCTGGGAAGGAACGCATAAGGAAAGAATCAACAGAAGGGAGGGAACTGATCTCCAGGAGTCCTGTAAAAAGGTTGGAAATTCGCCGGGATGACAACGGTCTACAGGAATCTCATCAAAAGGGGGAGAGAGGATATAGGCGAGAAAAAAAAAAAAGAGTTCATACAGAGGACCTTGACAACTTTTTAAATTCTCGGGGAGAGAAGAAAAAAACCGTGCTGGATGTCGTATCGTTTGGGGGAGAAAAAAAAAAGAACGCGCGCGGGAGGGGGTGACCTGAACAACTACCTGATCAATAGGCTCTCGAAAGAAAAAAAGAAGAGTCTCCCGTCGAGGTCCGTGATTACTGTTGGCACCGTGAGGCTTCTCAAACGGCGTCCCATCTCGCGTCGGATTTGGGGTGGAAAAAAAAGACCACCTCATAAAGGCGTCTGGGAAAGGAATGGGCTGTTAGCATCCCGAGAACTAAAAAAAGAAAAACTTAATTCGGAGCTCTAAGGTGAAGGAGGGGAGCGGAACGGTTCTGATTCCTTTTTCGTGTACAAAGGCTTGCCGCCCGCGGCAGAAGAACCGTAGAAAATAAAAGTCTCATTGAAACTCGGACTCCGCGACGGGGCGCTGTTGCGGAAAAACAACTGTTAAGCAAGAAGGCCGCTCCTCTCAAAATCATCAAAACGTCCGGCGCCTGGGTACTCGAGGACGGACTGTTGACTCTCGGCGTCCACGTCGCCGTGGCACCACAAAAAAGAAAAAAAAGAACCAACTGCGGCGGAGGTGATACTAAACGTCGCAAGAATGCTCGCCCGCGAGGAATGCAGGCGAGTCCACGGTGCCTATTAAAGAAGCGAGGGCGATTCTCTTTGGAAGGGTCCGACGCCGGTGCGAGCTGTAGGGTGGGGACCGGCAACGCACCTCACCACCCGTCGACGAATGCGAGCGGAAGAAAAGAAGCTAACAGCGCAGCTCAGAAAAGGGAAGAAGTTCTTCTCCGTGGCGACCATGTGAAGAAAGGGCCGCTGTCTACGTTGTATTTCGAGCCCCGCCACCTCGCGGGGCCGGCGATCTATCAAAGAACGGCTCGACTTCGCCCCTGGGGTTGCCGAAAGTAAGGGAATCCTCCAAAGGAGAGAACGCCGAACGGGAAGACCGCATTCCCGCGCCCAACTTGCGGAGGGACTTTACACGACCCCCATGGGCGATGAAGATTGGTCGGCTGGAGGGGCCTATATTCGGGTTGCGAAGACTCTGCTGGTCTGGTCGCCTTAAAGGGAAAAAGAAGGCGAAATAAGAAGAGGTATCAAGAATGCGAGGAATTGGAGTCGCAAAACAAAAATGGTGACTTGACCAAAAACAAGCCGTGGAGAAAGTCACATCACGGCGTGCGTAGCCGCCGAGAAGAGTGTCAGATCACGACTCGAAAGAGCTCGGACAAAAAACAGATTACATCTGGTGCGGCAGAAAAAGAACCGGCCAGCTCGACCATTTGCGCACTCGCCCGGAAGGACATTCCATACGGCGGAATCGCGGTGGAAAAGAGAGGCAGCGGGAGAGAGAAAAAGGCTGCTCGTCGAGACCGGGGGTGAAAAACCAGAAGGGTTCCAGCGCCGCGCTGCCAGGGGCGCACTAGCGCCACTCGAGCCGAGGGGAGAGCGAGAGGGTGGTGTGCAAAGAAAAAGATAAAAAAAACCGTCGAAGCCGCCCGCGCGGCCGGGCAGGGAAGAAACTTTGGTAGCGACTCTGAACCGAAGGTGACTGTTAAACGTTCAGGGAAAACCCATAGTCACCGAAAGTCAGGGGGAAAAACTGAGAGTCTAACGCAGGCGACGGTGGCCGCGCGAATGCGGGGAGTGGGGGGGGGGGGGAAATCGAAATCATCACCTTCAACGTGAGCACCAGCGGGAGATGTCGTCGAAAAAAAAAATGGCAGAAGGGAGGGCGAGGACCACCAAAGCTGGAGGGGGGGGCAACTCGAGCTGCTCGGGTCCCGGGGAAAAAGAGGAATGCAATCGCTGTCCGATCGTGATCCCTCACCGTATTAGCGCCGTTGGTAAGAGGGGGAGAAGATCCGTCCTTCCAAAGAACCGATAACAAAAAAACAGAAAAAAAAGCGCTTGGCCTGACGGGGCCCAGGGCGCGCTCACCATCGAAGGAACACCAGGCCTAACTCCTGGACGCCCTTTGGTCGTTCGCCTACCTGCAAAAAAAAAGAGAAATGGCGTAAGCGGGGTCGAAGACGATAGGAGCTCTCTGTTAAAGACAAAGAAGGCCTCCACGACGACACGGGTCGAGGAAGGGGAAGATCCTAATCGGGAAAGGCGGCATGGCGCCGGGTTATGCCGAAAGAGCGGGGAACAGATCACACTGAGGGGGAGGAGTGGGAGGGCTTGTAAAGCAAAGATGAACGCCTGAAAAAAAAAAAAGGAATATTAGGAAGTCGGTTCGGTGTTATCAAGTGACGTCGAAGTGAGGATTGTAG
>Ga0179593_1416184_pt1 | contig 18667 bp, 26 predicted proteins | sample CZODoug2_1_08_16_FD_185931 | JGI IMG/M metagenome (GOLD analysis project Ga0179593, IMG submission 185931) | Vadose zone soil fungal communities from Angelo Coast Range Reserve, California, USA - CZODoug2_1_08_16fungal (PacBio error correction) | ecosystem: Environmental > Terrestrial > Soil >...
CTGAAGGCAAAGGATAATAACATAGCATCGGGAAGCAGCGCGACCAGAGGGAGAAGGGATAAAACTAAAGGATGGTGAGATCGAAAGAAAAGGGATTCAGGGGATCATGGTCAAGATTTCCAGAAGAGAGGGCGTAAAGAGGGGAGTATGACAATGTTCCTCTATTCAACTATAAAAAAACGATGGAGGAAGAGAGGGAAATTTCGATGGGAAGGAAAGCAAGGAATTAATTCAGAAAAGATCACCTGAAGCACATATATTCTCAAAACGCCTCCTTTTCCAACAGGGGGCAGACCCGCACTTGAGACAGATCACCAGCCCTCAAGGGGAATTCAGGGGGTGTGCAATCAGCTTATGCTCGCTGGGGGGGGGAGGGGGAAGTCAAGGGACAAAAAGATAGGACAGGTAAAAAAGAAGAAGAAATACATTCGGTGGATCCATGGTGAGGAAAAGCGGCTGTTTCAAAGTATGGGAACAATCAAAAAGGCTCGTCCATATCAAAACAATTCGTAATCAAGGAAGGGAAAAAAAGTAAGACTAAAGAACAGAACAACGAGCCAATATAACGGGAGACAGAATCCACCGGCGATGTCAAATCAAGAACATATTCTTCAGAAAAGCGGAACTTTCCGGAGGGGAAGGTGGAAATCAAGAGGGGAAACAGCCGTCGAACGAAACTGGGGGGGGGGAAGAGAATCACAATAAGGATCTCAAATCTTAAAAAAATTTCTTCAAAGGGTAGCAGGTCGGGATACATCACTTTTGCAGAAGGAAATAATGATAAAACATAAGGGAAACAATCTGATGAACAAGATGAAGGGCGAATAAGAGGCCCAAAGGTAATTGGGGGTCGCTGTTCGAACCGAGAAATGGGGGGGAAGTGTACTACACAGACCAAAAGGTGAAGCATAGAGGGATGCAGGGAAAGGGGGAACACGCAAAGACAACGAGCTACTCAAAAGGCACAAATTCTAGGTCAGTAATAGAAGGCTACAGAAACATGCGAAGGAGAGAAATCCCAGTAAATCAGAGGGGAAAGGGAAAGGAATCAGGTCACAAGAATGACGCAACCAAAAAGAGAGGAAAGACATCAAAACTGACATATCAATGACAACCACTCGTCTCAGGAGGTTTAGAAAAGGTAGATTCATGTCAAATCGGTACCATATAGGTAGGGTGGAATCATGCAAAAAGCTTGTTCTCCCTATGGGATGGGAGGAGAGGAAAGGAGACTTGAAAACAAGGCGAAAAAAAGTTCCAAAGACATGACTTCGACCAAGTTTACACAAAAACCTAGGAAAGGGCTGCTATGCAGGTGACACGTACCCTCAGAAGAGTAAGCGGGGGTAGAAAGATAACACTGGCAAACTCGATGGACATAAAGGGGATAGTGACGGGAAAAATAAGGAGGGAAGGGACTTGGATAACCGAAGAGTTAAAAATTGAACACAAAGGAATGACGATTATAAGAGACAGGAAAATCTCGAAAAGCCATCCGAATCCGATATGGAAGGTTACTTCAAGGACATGGGGGAAATAAAAAAAAAGATCTAAAAAAAGAACCGAAAAAGATAAAGAAAAATTAACATCCATAGAAAGGGGAAATTCGAGATCTGCGAAATTGAAAATCGGATTGGAACAAGAACATGATAAGAGGGAGGTAAGTGATAACGACTCAGGTGGAAGAAACTTTACATGACCCAAAAGATGGGGGAAAAAACTGTATTGTGGCTATATGCATCAAAAGAGAGAAGCGAAGGGGAAAACGAATATGCCAAGCCAAAACTAGTAACAAAAAAATAGCTGGCAATAAGGGACAACGGAAAAATTAGTGACAGTAGAGAAAGGGGCTTGGCATGAACAGGTCGCCCCTGAGCCTAAATCTCTAGTAGCCCACGAGAAGAGGAATCGAAACCAGGGGTGGACAAGAAAGACATAAGAAGAAGGGAATAAGCAAAAAAGAGGGACAAAACGGGAAAGGAACGAGAAAAAAAAGAATACTAAGGTCACCTATAGGAGAACGACGCACGGCTTCCACGAATGGGGCGGGGAAGAAAAAAAGCAGACAAGTGAGATGTAGCAGAGGAAAAACTGAGGGTAACGCATTGGAAAGAAACAGGAAAAGAAGACCGAAAGAGAGTTTTCAAAACAAAATATGGGGGCAGTGAAATGGGAACACACAAGTATATAGGGACAAAGGGGCGACGATCCGCATTGGCGCGAAGAGCAGAGGAACGGAAGACAAAAAACAAAATGGTAGGTCGGGAGGTGGCGGGGAAGATAGTCAAACGAAGGGCCGATGAACGACCTCCGAAAAATCGACTTACTGGGTATGAAAGAAGGAGTATGAGAAAGGCCGACAAGAAAAATAATGAAAAGGCAACAGCATGAGGAACAGCAGGGATGCCGGTTGAGAAACGAGGCGCGACAGTGAACGCAATCAGGGGGACCAGTCAACCAAAAAGAGAAGAAGGGAGAGAAAAAGGCGACAAGCAAAAACGACGAAGCACAGACGATTTAAGGCCAGAAATTGTTACTCTCGGAGCGGGGATTGTCACAGTAAAATGGGGGAGAAGAGCATACGGGATATGTTAAAACACACAGACAGGAAAAGAAAGAGGAAAAAGCAAGAGAAGACAGAGCGATGCACGGGTGTCAGGGAGGGACTTCTTAGGAATGTTAAGAAAATGTAGCTAAAAGAAACTACAATACTTGAAGGGGAGGGGGAATGTCAGGTGAGGTGTTCAGAGGGGGGGGCGAAGGAGGCTGGGACAGAGAATAGGAAAAAGCTGAAGACAATGGGGTGGAAGGCCCGGGTAGGATAGAGCCGTCAAATAAGCAAGAAAGTTACACTTGGGCAGGGATAATGGTGGAGATAAAGCGTACTACGGGAAGAAAAAAAAGAAAAAAAAAAAAGAGACCGGGGGCGCTGGTTCACCATTTACAGGAAAAAAACTACAGCGAAGTGGACCTAGGGAATGCTAGAATAGGAGAAAAGGAAGCGGGAGACGAGAGGGACAGAGAACTCAAGAAAGGATGACCGGAAATGGCCGGGGACTCACGAAGAAGGAAGCAGGACAAGAAAAAAAAGGCGGAACGCAAGACTAAACAAAGTCCAAGGGGGAGGGCAAAAGAAAAAACTGAAGGTGGCTCAAGAAAGGGGAAAGGGGAGGGAAAAGAATAGCGGCAGAAAAGGATGGAGAAAACTGGGAAAGAAGGAATGACGGACTTGCGAAAAGAAAAACCGAGCCGATTGGCGGCGGAGGGAAACAGAAAAATACTTAAACAGAGAATCCATACCAAGGGGGACGCCTTGGGTGATGATGAGCCAGAAGGGACACTTAAAAGAAAGGAGAAAACAGAGGTCTAGGTAGATTGGGGGTGAGAACGGGTGGAGTCAGAATGCTGTGAAAATGCGCCGGAAAGTCCAAAGAAACTTCAAACGAGGAATCGCTAGTCAGTCAGGACTGGTTCTAGGGGAAGGTAGACTAGGAATAAAGTGAGAAGGAATTTCGCTACAAAGAGACTTACTTGGGGAAAGGAATCCTGCGGTGTGGACCTACAAACACTAGAGAATAATGAAGGCGAACACAGGAAGGGGACAGGAGATGTAGATACAGAAATATCCGGGGTGAGACAAGGAAGGCAAGTATAATAGAAAGAACAGGAATAAAGGACGGGGGGCATTGGAAAGGGCTGATCAACGGGAAGGGGGAGGAGGACATTCAAAAAGAGACGACAAGATTTAGTGATAGAGAGTCGGGACAAACTGGGGCAAGTTAAAAAAATAGAGGACGGGAAGTCAGAAAAAAACTAAATCCACACAAAAAGAAAATTCGGTCTTTTATGAGGATCACAATTACTCTATAAAAAGAATCAAACAAATGAGGAGTGAGGGAGGGAGGGATTTAACCACTCGTATCAGGGTACTGATTGAAAGCGTGGGAAGAAATAGATCGAAAAACTTAGAAAAAACAGAAGTGGGATAGAAATTCCGGCCGGTGAACTACGACGGCGATCAAAAAAGCCGGGGAGATGGTAAAAAAAATTTAATATTGTAACCGTCAAACAAGGAGAACGTGAAAATTGTGCGAGTGTGGCCAACCTCCATTGGTTTTCGAAAATAGGGGCCGGGGAAAAGAAGAGGAATCATTCCTCAGAAGAGGACGGTTAAACACACGCTCCTAAAAGCACGAAGAAGCGGCCATCTTCTCCAGCACAGCAGATTTAATGGGACCAAGGGACAAAAAAGAGAGGGAGGAAGGACGGTCGAGAAGACTGGTTTAGGGGAGAAAAGGAAATGGCATTTCGCAAATGTCACTTTTCAGCGAAGAAAGGTTCGAAAAGATGAACGTAAGAAACTTATGAAGGGAAAGAGAAAAAAGGGGGGACCAGGAAAATAAGATCTGAAGATGTGACTTCACCTTGACACTCCGTCAGGGAAGGGAGACCAATCTCCAAAACCCCGGGATGGACGAGGAACGCTCGGGAAGGAGGTGGGGCAGGTACCGAAAGGAAAAGTGAAGGGGTCTAGGGGGAGTTGGGATTGTCTTCGTCATGAGAGAGAAAAGACTCAAGCGGCACGAGCAAATTAGAGGGAAACCGGAAGAAAAGGTGGTGAGGGGGATTCTTAAGGGGGGGTAGTGCTTGGTGCTTTTCCTTGAGAGATGGGGTTCTCGTCTCAAGAGAAGAACAAGGCGCATATGAGAAAGTGGAGAAGATGAAGCAAGTCCCGAGCCGCACGCGAAGATGGTTAAGATGAGAAGGATCGGGCGAAGAACTGAAAAAGATCACGTTCCACCAGAAAAAGGGAAGGAAGAGGTCGAGGCACTCCATTCCAAACGCCCTCAGAAAAAAGTTTTTTTTTGGTCCTTTTTATGACACACAAAAGGACATCAAAAGAGCTCAGCCGGTATGCATCGTGTACACACAAGAAAGGAAATCAGATACAAGATAGGCAAAGAAAAATGGCTAGCGAGGAGAAACTCCGCAGATAAAAATGAGCAAGCAGACGGTATTCCTTGAAAGGGCTCAGGAAGGGGGGAGCATTTTTTGTTTCACTATCTCGACACGAACCCGGGGGGGGGAGAATCGTTAAAGGGGGCTCCTATTAAGAGAAAACCGTCACGAATCGCAGAAGGGGAGATTTTTGGCGAGCGGGGTCTCACTCGTCAATCAGAGGGGGAGAGGAAAATTTGAATATGGGTCGAGAGGATCAATGCACGGCTAAAACATTATTACGGGTTGGGTAAAAGAAGGATGGTGTGGTAAACGATCTCAAATGGCATCGGATGCGGCGGATGGGCAGTCCATCTTAGAAATATTTCAATACTAACGAGTCACGGGGAGAGATAAATGGATAACTTCATTGATGTTTACAAGAGACCAAGGAGTTGAGAGCAAAGGTTGGTTTAGCCCCACGCATGCCAAAAGAAAGAAAAAATAATTCGTCAAAGGAGAGAGGAAAAGAATCTTGGAAGGACATCGGAAGAAAGCTTCAATCTATTTTGTCTTGGGCGTGACCAACATGAAAAAAGTAAGAGAGTTCCGAAGAAGACTTAGGGTAAAAGGATGGAGGTCTAATGGGGAAGAGGTCTAGGCAAAGGGGGGGGGGAAGGGGGGATAGGTGTAGGGTATGGCATTACCGTAGACTTCCCCCGACCCACGACAAAACGACAAGCAGGAAAGGTGAATGTCAAGGGGTTCTCAAGGGTCTCCCTCAGAAAGAGAAGGGAAGGTGAGCGCAGCAAAAGGGTTGTTAAAGAGGTTGGGCCACGAAAAACGAGTCGTGGACGGAGACGTAGGTTAATCCAAACAGAAAAAAGGTGCTTAAAAAAACAGCAATTTGGGGGATATTAAGGGGAAAAAGGGGGGAATGTTAAAGAAGTTCGCTGTTGACACAATTATAAACATAACGAGCATTGAAAGGTCGGGATGTTCAGAGGTGTAACTAGGCAGCAAGACTTAGGGGGAAGATCATAAGAGGGTAAACAATACTCTAGTCTAGGTCAAGGCTGGACATATTGGATGAGTGTTCAGTAAAGCATCTTTTCACTTAAACTAGAGTCTCTGAAGAAAAAGGAAGGAATCTCGTGAGAAGGTTGAACGCGGAAACCAAGTTGGTCGTGTTTTAAAAGGGGTGTAAAGTAGTCATCCAAAGCGGACAAGCAGCGGGCCAAAGGGGGTGGGGAGAATTAGAAGACGAAGGCAAAGAAAAAGAGTGTTTAAGCGACGGTAAAACGCTGGGCAGGCTGGTGGAGAAAAAGGGCGAAGGTGTCTGGAAAAGGCTGATTCCTGGGAAAAACGGCAACATGAGGAAAGACTGAAAAAAGAAACTCTGAGAAGAAAGGAAACACCCTCGTAAACGGGCGATCCGCGAGTCGATCTTTATGAGTAGGTGAAAAAAAGACATTTAAAAACAGGAAAAGATCAGGGAGAGAAGGATTCGGGCACAGGACGGAAAAAAAAAAATAGACCAAAAAAAAAGTCGCCAAGCGATGGCCATCAATTGACTCGTTGGGGTCAATGGCAGGACCAATAAGGAAGAAGAAAAAGAAACATGAAAAGGGGGTGACAAGATTACCCATGGGGATGGAGGGGCTTTGATTTCCGATAAAGAATTGGAGTCGGAAACATTGAGCGATCGGACAAGGCAGGGGGAGGAGATTGGAAAGGGGAACGAAAGGGAGCCAGGGGGGCGAAGTACAACGAAGGGAAGTGTTGAACCGTTAGTAGGGTCCCACAAAGCAGACTCACGGGGAAAAGAAAATATCGGTAGGGGGGGGAGACGATCCGGGAGCACAAAGAGTCCGCAAAAAAGTGTGATCAGACGAAAACGGGGAAGAAATTAATTTTCCAGACTGCACGGGGATGGTCGCGGAAAGGAGAAGGGTAGAGATCAGAGAAACAAACAAAAAAAAGAAAAAGAAGAGATAATATTAAAAGCAACGTCGAAACTGAAAACTTGGGGTAAAAAAAACCAAAAAAAAAAAAACAAACCCCCTCCCCAAAACAGTTTTGTTGTGGGAGACACAAGAAAAAAAAAACTCCTGAAGGAGGGAGGGAGGGGTGACCAATAAAGTGGTGGAGTCGCAGATAAAAGAAAAAATTTTCATTGTGACAGAGAGGACGGAGGGCCAACTATTGCAAAAACTACTAAAGGTGTCAATGGGGGCAGTGAGGATACGGAAATTGGACTTGCAAACTAACAATTTCAAAGAACGGGGTATTAAAACTGACGACACGGCGAAAAGATCCGAACCAGGCCGATTTATAGAGGGAGGGAGGGGCCATTTAGGGGGGGTAAAGCGTGTGATACCGGGTCAATCGCATGGCTCAGGGAAATCCCAAAGTGGGATATCCAATCCACTTGAAGGATTTGAGGGAGGAATGTTGAGGGATTCGAGGGAGAGGGGAATAAACTATCAACAATGAGGCGGTTCAAAAAGACGACAGTTGTAAAAGGGGACGGTGTATTGAGAGGGGGAGAACCGGGGAGGGAAAAGGAGTGGATGTGTTTCCCCCGGCTTATCAAACATAAAAACAATCTGAAAGTCCCAAGGAGGATAGTGAAAGAAGAACCCGGTCCGGGGGGGGAGGGGGAATCCTGGAGTCAAAAGACAACCTTAGAAAAAGACGAACATCATGACGTAGCAACCATCTTTGGGGTGTGCGGGGGATCTTCGACTGCTAAAATCAAGGTGGGGGGGGGAAAAAAGCCAAACGCTTCGGTGGGAGGCTGGGCTCAAACGTCCAATGTAAAAGGGCAATTGGTCAGTGACAATCTCCCTCGGATGAGTAACGGGAAGAAGAGTCCTATCGTCAGAATTGGGAAAAGTGGTTACACTTTCCCCTAGCGGGGCCCAAACTAACAGCACTTGAACTTCGCGATGAAAAGGTGAGGGGAAAAAGATGATTGACACACAGAATGCACTTCGGAAATTCCCAGGAACCCTCGCGAAGCAAAGATCATCCTTATAGTTGGGGGTTTGGGGGAAAAGCATACCAAGCTGAAAGGGTTGGAACCTTAAAGGTCTCATAAGAGGGGGGAAAAATTCTTGCGAGTGGGAAAAAATCGGAAGGGGGGAACTCAAAGAGTTGTAGAAGTAAGAAGTACCGACAATTGTCCAGGATGACCATTTAAAAAGATATCTTTAACAAACACGGGGGGGGCGTGAGACCTTAAGGAAAAAGAGGGGGGAAGCTGTGCATTAGGGAGAGTTTGGGTCCGCATGCTGCAAATATACAATAGGAAAAAAAAGGGCAAAGCAGCTATGGGGCTTGGGGGTCCTGTTGAGTCAGGAAAGGGAAAAACTACAATCTCATCAGGGGAAAAAACTCGAAATAAGCCGGGCCAAAAAGTTACGACGGCAAACCAGAAGAAAAGGGGGTAATAAAAAATAGAAAAGGTAGACGTTGTACGGGGAGGGAGGAGAGGAAAGAGGGGGATGCTGCATTTAGAAAAGAATAGATTTGCAAAAAGAGGGGAGGAGTCCAACCCAGAGAGACGAATTAGGTGGGAGGGGAACATTCTGGGGGAAGCGGTTTCTGCATGTGGATTGGGAGAATCTCCAAAGGGAGAGCTTCGAAACATCAAGAAATCAGGCCCAGGGAGCCATTGGAAAGGGGGGGGGGAGGAGGGTCTGAGGTTGGTAGTTTTGCATAGGCGGAAAGCGTCGAAAGGCATCGCAAGACATTCGTAAAGAGGGGGGGACCAGCACCAAAGGGGGGGGAACGGGTAACGGAAAAGGGACGCTGGGAATGAATTGAAAGGGCGCAGGATCCAAGGAAGCCAAGTCCTTCGAGGAGGGGAAGGACCGCTCATAGAATGCGACGAGGACAGGGGTTTTCAGGAGAGGATAAAACATTTACGAAATCGTGGGCATGAAAGGAAGGTGGCGACCTATTGTGCAAATCCTCAAAAAAAGGAAAAAAACGAAATCCGATTCTCTGGGAGGAGGAAGTGAAGGAGGGAAGTCTAACTAAGCCTTTGAAGTGGAGGTGAGCGCGGTATATTAGGGGTTCCAGTGGTTTTGGGGGGGGTCGCGGCAGTTATCCATAAGGGAATTCAAAACTGTGGGTTGAACGTAAGGGGGGCCGCGGGGGTAGGGGGGAGACAGAATTGAACAGGTGGGAAGCGCAGTGGGGGGAACCTCAAAGAAAAGTCGGTTCTGGCCGATTAGATGGGGGGGAAAAGTGCGGAGAAACCACGCCTGAGCCAACGAGGTCAAACAAGAGGGACTGTGCTTGAGCTGGAGGAATATTATAGAGAAGCCAAGACATTTGGCGAGGGGGGTCTAGACTCAGACAGCGGATGAGAATGAAACGGAAAACGGAAAAATACCAAAAAATGGCGACCTCCGAAAAGGGACCGGCTAGAATTGAAAGCAAACTTAGCAGGGGGGGGAAGAACTATTCCAGAAAAGGGGGAAAGCTCTTCGGAAGAGAATCGATATTCAGGGGGGACCACCTCTGTCAAAGGGGGAAAGGAGCCAGAAAGACGGGAAAGGGGGACTTATAAAGGAGGGGGTCGAGGGGGGTGAAAAGATTTCACATAGACGTTTGAATTCACTATACAAAAGACCGAAGGGGGAGGAAAGCGATCTTGGTCAGGAAAAGGGTAGTAGAAGCCTGTGTATACGAAATCTTTGGGACGCCACGGGCCGACTAATTAAATGCATTATAAGCGTTCGAAGAGGCGTTTAAAAAAAAGTAGTCTTCAGGAAAGGGGGGGGTAAAAGGTCAGCTGAGAAGGATCGTGGGAAAAAAACTGGGAGAAGATTTACTTTGCTTGAAGCACATTAAAAAAAAGAAAAAGGGGGCATTACTCCGAACCAGCTGTTTATGAAGGGGTGATATGGACAACACTAACAGGGAAAACAGAAAAGGTCACCTAAGGAGAGAAAAAAAGCGAATTATTCGCTGGGGGACGGTCACATAATGGTCAGAAAAGAAGGCTTTGGTTCTTAAGGAGTGTACCTTTCTCGGAAGGAGGTCAGGAAATACGATCTAAAAAAGATCAAAACAACAACAACGGGAGGGGAGTGGGGAATTAACTCAAAAAGGAGGTTCATCACCAAGAAGAGTGACGGGAAAAAAAAAGAAGGTGAAACTTGGGGAGACTTCTACATCTAGAAAGCTTTCTGGTTCGACGCCATACACGAGGATTCAGTCAGGGGTCAGGTGGAGATAACCGAAATTCCCTATCAGGGAAGAAGTCGGAAACCAATGCCATACTGGCCAAGCCAAGCGGGGGTTGACTCAGGAAAGGGAAGACTAGAATGGAAAAGGAACGGGTCCCAACGGGGAGAGGGGACTTGAATATATTGGAGGCACCCAACATGCTGAAAGGAGAAGGGTAAGAGTCTGAAAAGGGGTCAGATGACCGTAAAAGGGGGGGATGCACGAGGCGCTCACCGGTAACCTCCAACTATAGCATCCTTTGGGTTGTCACTAAAAGAAGATAATCAGAATCAATAAAAATGGAACACCCGCGACAGGAATACGCGTCATGGCCAAAAAGAGGGGTAAAAAGGAAGGAGTGGAGGAAACTCCGCCGAGGGGGGACACTGCAAAAACGGGGGGAGTAGCTTCTTCATTTCCATTCGCTTATCGACGCTTGGCTGGCACAAGTAGGGAACACAGGGGGAGGAAAGGGAGGGAAAAGAGGAGGAAGTTGGGTGCGGTGATGGGGTTTGGGGCTGTTGTTGGAGAGGAACTAGAGAAAAAAGTAGAAAGAAAGGATTGGAGATCTTGGCTCTTACGAGGCCTCAGAAAGAAAAAGGGGTTTTAACCCTTTGTGGCAGGAGGACTACGACTCTCAGGGAACCGCTGGAGAGGGAGAGGCAAGAGAAAAACTACGCAACGGGAGGATTCCTTGAATAAAACACTTCTGCAGCTCAACACGTGCACATGGTCGCCATCAGAGCCAAAAGGAAAAATCAAAAATCCTCTAAAAGGGAGAAAAAACCGGAAGGGGAGGGCGAGGCTAAGCCTCCAGTAATCCATAAGTCAAGCAACAAATCATCATTCACGAAGAGGGTAGGTTGGCACATAGAACTGGGGGCCAACTGAAAAGGAAGACTTGAAGGGGGGGGGCTCAAATTGAGGAAATTAAGAGTAGCTCCTAGAGAGGGGTTCGCTTTCAGAACAGACTAATTCATAACGGCAGGTGGTTCTCAGTACGAGAAACAGGAATGACCCGGCCGGGGAAGAGGGGGAGTTGGGGAAAGAGATTGGAAAAAGAATGAAAGGAAAAAAGGGAAGGTCGCCAGAAATCGGTAAAGACTCGCAAACTTGAAGCCGCCAAAGAGAAAATCAAAAGAGGGGGCTCGTTCTTTATAGAGACCTGGAGATGAAGGAAAAGGAGCCAATTGGAAAAAAGAGATTCAAAAAAGACTTGGGAAACTAATCATTCGTCCGCGGCGTTTTTCCAGCCAGCGTTCTTACCAACTCGGAATGAAGCTGCAAAGTGTCTTTGGGGGCGGAAAAACTAAACTCCTAAGTAGAAGTGAAAAAGGAAAAGAGAAAAGAAAGACCTACCGAATTAAAGGTGGAGGGGGGACAACGCGCGTTGGTATGAGTATCCGGGATTCCAGGGGAGGGGGGGGGGGAGGAGAAGGTGTAGTGGAGGCGTTTGGTAAGATATCCTCATCCTAAGTAACCGAAACTCGGGGGTGGCAGGGAGAGCAGTGCATATGGACACTTTTTACTTGCCCCTCGATGAGCGGTGACGACAAAAAGGGTGTGTTGCGGAGCTTGGGCCAGTCAAGAGCGTCAAACAAGGCAATTCGAAGGGGATCACCTGACAGGGTTGCGGACAGAAAAGGAGGTGTTCAGGGAAGAGGGAGAATTGAGGAAGAGAAACTTCGCAGGTTTCATGGAAAGGAGATTCCAGAGTTTACCCAGGAGAAAAAAGATACAGAAAAAGGAAGAAGGGATGCAAGGAGACGCGATGGTAAATTGTGCAGAACTAGGAGGGTTGTGCAAATCTGACCTCATACTCGGGCATAGAAGATTCGACACATTCAAATTAGGAGAGAAGTTAATTGAGAAAAAGGAGGCGTAAGGGGAGCGCACTTAGGCAAGGGAGGAGAACTGACAGCGGGATGAAACGGTACATCAAAAATACTTTAAATTCGACCCACGTGGTGGTGTACAGGGGGGGGGATACATAAAGAGGAAAAAAAAAATGGCGACAAGCAGCGTTGCAGGCCATGGTATCAAAGGATAATACCCACTCAAGCTCGGGGATTTTTTTAAGAAGAGGAGGTTTTTTCTAAGTGGGGGTCAGGGGGAAGAAGTACGTAAGGGGGAAAATAAAATGACAGTCGGGAAAAAGAGCAGGTTAGCGAAATAGGGGCTCTCCTCTAAGGCCAAGGGGGAAAGAGCGAGGAGGTCCCGGCCGAAAAGAAAAAAGGGAAAGTCAAGCAGGAGGGACAGGATGGAACGGAGAAAAAATAGCAGAGGGGCTCGTACAGCTAGATGGGGGTGCTAGTTAGTACGCAAATCAGCCGTACAAAAAAGACAAGAATATAGGGGGGGAGGGATATGAAACAATGGGGATGGGGCAAGCGGGGAATTCAATGCGGGATGTGACAAGAGAACACTAAACCATTTTCAAAGCGGGAAAGCAGGAAGAATTGGTCCGAGGATATGTCGGACGTTGGAGGAAGGAAGAAACTTAAGAAAACTGTTAAAGGGAACGGAGACGGGGTTGGAGGCTCTCAAGGACCCAGCAAATTTCCGTCCACTCGAAGATCGGTTCGTCTCACTCTGAACTAAAAAAGAGGGAGATCAGGGGGAGAAAGGAAAGAGGGGTGCTGGGAGAGAAGAAAATGGATTACTGGCACAAAGTGACTAGATGCGGTGAGCGGGGTTTTCCTCTGGAGGAAGGGATTATTCTACACACACTAGGAAAGTGGAAATAATCGCGAAAAAGGGGGAAAGACTTCACATTAAGGGAGACAGAGGCAACGCCTCCAAAGATGAACTGGGTGCAAAGAAATAAGGTTGGCGTCGCAATCAGGCTGTGTGAACACTTATTCTCAAAGAAAGGGCATAGAAAAAAAAAATCTCGTAGGGAAAGGTGAGCAGTCGGGGATGAAGGGGCCAATGGCCTTCCACTGCCTCGGTTCCAAAAAAGTCAGAAGACTGATGACTATATCCGAACATGCCTACGCGACTTTGAGGGTACGCGGGTGTAGGGAATCGGGAGAGAAGGGAAGGGAAAGAAAGTAATAAATCCACTTTGGGATTCGGGGACGTGTGGGCTCCGTAGGTTCAGATAATTAAAAGGAAGAGGGAATGTCAGAGTTACGTGATCCAATGCTTGGGGGGGGAAGTTCTGAAAGGATGGGGGGTTTTTACAGAATGGTAGTCGAAAGCAAGTAACTCGTCCCTTCGATAAAAAGGGGGGGCACTCCAGCTGAAAACCGGTAAGGGAAGTGAATCGAGAAGGGAGAATGAAAAAACCGGGAAAAAAAAGACAGCGAAACAGGAGGAAAAAAACGTATCCGCTTGATTTTTGACTGGGTCGGAGTCTCCAGTCACCGAAAGTCTGGGAAACGCTGCAGGTAGAAAGGGTTGGAGAGGGGGGGGAAGAATGGATCTAAAACCAACAAACTTTGGAACGCGAAAAGGAAGGAATAAGAGGAGGAGAAATTGGACTACTCGGCAGAGAGCTAGAGAACTATTCTTAAAAAAAGTAACCTATTTATCAGGAAACTAGTCTGAACAAAGGAAGTGGAACTGAGAAATTAGAGGATTACGGGGGGAAAAGGGAGGAGCAGGGCACTCAAGGGATTGGCCTCTTTGACTGCCTAAGAATCAACGCATATGAAGTCTTCTGTGGGTGAAGAAGGGGGGGGACAACAGGGAGAACGAAAGGATTAAAAATTTCAGACTCTCGGGTCTCAGAGTTTCAAGGAAGGGCGCACCAGATTTATTGGGGGACCATATCAGGGGGGATTAGAAGCTGATCAAAACCTCATGTTCCGGGAGTTACGTTTACAAAATATTTTACAACCAAGGGGGGGAACTACGCGGCAAAGTCATGAGGATAAAAAAACGCTCGGCAAAAGAGAGGAATATAACTAGGTTAAAAAGCTGCTGAGGGGGGGACCAGGGGTATGGCGATGAAGAAAGAACGGTAATACTACTACAAAAACCTTTCACCACGCTGAAGCCACCCTTAGCCCTACGAAAAGGGGGTAAGACAACGGTAGAAAAGGGGGTCGGGGAAGGGGTCTTCGCGGAGGCTTCTTCATTTCGGTGGAAAAAAATAGCTTTTCAAATAAGCAGTGACGACGGGGTGGAGCAACAGGGAGTAGGTAAAGGGTTGCATGGCAGGAGGAGTGCCAAGTTGGGGAGAGGGGGGAGAAGACTCAAGAGGGAGGGAGAAAGAAAGAACGGGAGGGACGTTTGACTTTGGGGGGTCTGGCGAGCTACATAGGAGACGTTCCCGTGCGGCGAGGGCAAGGATCGAGGCAAGAGAGGCGGGGCCGTCTCCTAAGAGGAAAAAAAAGACAGCAGGGGAGCCTAAGGGAAGGGGGGGAACGTAGGAGAGAGCGAACAACCACAACGCCCATCTTCAAGTCTGCTTCTAAGAATGTATACCCTCACAAAATAGACGAAAGCGCCTCGTTCTTTAAAGACAAACTGAACGAAAATTCTTTTCTTCAGGGGGGGGGGAGGGGGGTTGGAAAAAAAAATCAAGGACTAGGACAACTGCAACGATGCAGTTTCTGCAGGTTCATTTGCATACGATGCCTCTAGCCTTGGAAGGATCAGTCGAATTCGAAGGGGGGGGGGGGGGGGGAGGGTGTTCAATTGTGTGTCAGCTGCTGGCCCTGAGAACAAAAAAAAAGAAGCTGTTGGGGTGAAATGGAGACCCGTGCCAAAATGAAACGGGGAGCAGGTGGAAAGGGGGGGGGATGAACGAGGGAAGGCACGCGGTTTCGTTTGTTCAACGTGGGCCTGCGTGAAAGCCAGCGAGGGTTAAAAAGAGGTGTGGAGTCGGGGGGCGGGGGGAAAAGAGTCTAAAGAACTGAACTCATGAGGGGAGGGTCTACCAGAGGACGATGAAAACATAACAACACAGCACAAACTTTCTCAACGCAAACTATAGCCGGTGGACGAAGAGAGTGCAAGAAAAAGGTAGGACGGAAGGGGGAACCGAGAAGAAAATCTGTATTATAAAGGAAAACGGACTCGAATCAACAGGAAACACACTTTGAAACTCGTATTCCAATAGTACAAGTTATGTAAGGAAAAGGAGAGGGAGGAGGGTAAGGGAGGGAAAAAAGTGTTACAAGAGGAAGCAGAAGGCCTTTTATGATTAATAATCACTCGGAAACCTATGATCGAAGGCGTTTGGACTAAGAGGCGAAGAGGGGAACGAAGGTGTAGGGGGAATCTTGTTCTCAAAGTGCTATTACCATTAATGTTCATCCTACGGGATTTAGACCTCAAACATTAGAACGGAGCAGAGCCTGTGGGGAGGGGAACTCAAGAGATCGGTGCGGGGAAGAAGAGGCCTCTCTGGGGGACGTGGCACTGAAGGAAAAGATAAATTTGACCGAGCGAGAAGTGTTAGAGAGGCTACGAAAAAAAAGAGGCGAAAAAAGGAAAGACAAGGGTGAGGGCACATCTAGAGAACTACAAAGGCGTCTCTACTGGCAATAAAATTTCCTTTGATTGGCGTAAAAGGAAAACAGGATCACCCGCCTTTCTTAGGGCGCGTCTGGGAAAGGCACCAAAAAGAGGAGAGGAAAATTGGGAAAGACAGCAGGGAAAGAAAGGAAGGAGTGGAGAAGAGAAATCAAAAGCCGATTTTTCTAATTTACTTGTGCTCAAGCGAAATCATCGGGGGGGACGATGCAGAAAGAGGTATGTTGAGGAGAAGGGGTGATGACAACGAAGATAACATCCATTGCTCGATCTATTGACCCCCTAAATCAGACAAAAAAAAAAAAAAAAAAAAAAAATAAAAAAAAGCGCCAAGGAGAGAGGACTCTTCGCCAGCCCCGAGACGCTCAGTATGACAACAAAAACTAAGGGGACCGGAAATGGACGAAGACTAGCTGGTAGGCCCCCGAAAGCAGGCTGAAGGAAGGGAAACGGAAGAGTCGAGAAAGGGGGGGAGAAAAAGAGTCCGGACAATGTTTATTCGAGGCTAAGCACTTAGAAGTCCCCCGACTATCGTCAAACGGAGGGGACGTCTAAATCTCCAGCAGGATGAATGAAAAGAGCTGCAAAAGAAGAAAGCTAAAAATCAATCTGAGAAGCCACTCTGCTTAGGGGGAAAACGAGGAAAGTTAACTGACACTACCTGGCTCGCCGTTGATTGCTAAGTCCAAAGAAGGAGGGAGAGGGAAAAATGCGAAAGGGAAGGGGGGGCCACGCAGTCAAAGAAGCACACCTTCATTTATTGCAACGATGGGACTTTGGGTTGTGCAGGTGTCATTATGTACGAGGAGAGAAAAAAAGGAAAAATAGGAAAGGAGTGGGAGAAAAGAGGGGGACGAAGAGTCCGCAGAAGAACCAACGATCTGGTTCCTGTTTCACTGCATTTCACAAGTCACTTTACTCAAAGGGGACCGAAAAAGAGATCGAGAGGCAACTCCAAGAACGAATTTCAAGGAGGGGAGGAAGCAAAAGGAAAGACCACTGGAACAAACATCGAGCATACGCGGATATTTCTGGACAAAGGAACAAACAACCATACAAGAAAACTAAAAGTTAGCGCGGAAAGACTAAGTAATTAAAAAAAATGAAGGAAAAATGAGAGTCGGAAAAATTCTAGGCTTGGAGGAGGGGGTTTTCAGCATAGCCACTCATAAAAGTTTATTAAACTTTCTGTAGCGACTTTAAATGGTCTAAACTAGGAAAGACCCACGAGGGCTAGGGCGAGAGGGGGAGAAAAAGCTAGAGACGTTGCGTGAAAGAGGGAATTGTTCGCCGAAAGGAAACAACCTTAATTCCTACTTCCAAGGACCGTTAAGAGTGAAAAAACGAATCTAGGGGGGGGCGAAGGCAAGAAAACCGCCATCGGGCGCGGCAATAAGGAACCGCCAAAAAAAGAAAAGAAAAAAAAAGAACTCAAAGGGGAGAAGGAGGTTTGAGGTTTAGCATCTACAAGGGAGCCAACTGCGCCAACTTGTGAACAAGAAATTCAAAAACTCCTTGTGGGGAAAATCAAATAGCGAAAAGTGGGCGCCACCCGTGAGCCAAATCAGCGAAGCCTCGGGCGAGAGGGGGGGAGGGGAGGTGCCAAAGGAACTGGGACTCAAAGGTACTCCGTGCTCAGGGAAGAAAGAAGAATCACTACACTTAAAGTTAAACACTCGTCTTGAGCCGGATGTGGGCGTTCCCCTAGGGGGGGGCTAAAGACTGAGAGGGGGAAGGGACGGGAAGTTACAGAGAGAAGAGGAAAAATAAAAGAAGGAGTAAACGGCTTGCAATTCATCATTTGAAAATAAGGGTGTAAACTGAAAAGGGCAGCAGTAGAGGAAGGAGGGGAGAGAAAAAAAAAAGGGGGTGGGAAAGCTAGTGCCACCAAGCATAGGACAGTGGTCTTTGTCTGGAAGAAGTGAAACAGTGCTCTTTGGGGAGGCATCGCGCCTCGCAGAATTGAACACGAGAAATTCGCGGGAAGGGTCATGAATTGATCAGGGGAAAGGGTTCCCCCCCTCCGAAGAAAAACGAAAAATATCCGGGGAGGAGGCAAAATTGCGTGAAGAACGGCGGGAAGGGGGGGAAAATACGGCAATGTGGGAAGGAGAGAAGATTTACAAGCAGAATCTAACGCTTTCACGTATTCCTTGCTTTAGGGGATGGTCTGATACCCTTACCAGGCACTTAGAGAAACCTTCGCGGAGGGAAAGGGGGGACTAGGAGGGAGGAATGGGGACGGAAAAAGGGGATGGGTTGTTAACCTTGGTAAAGCTCGTCTTCAGCAAAACAAATTCTACCCTTTTAGCCCCCAATGTGGGCCGCAGTCGAAGAAGGAAACGAACTAACTCTTTTGCGACAGCACGTCTTATTTTGTGAGGGAGAGAAGTTGGGAAGGGGTAGAACTTCTGGAAGAAGACAAGTCCGGTTCCCCATAAACTTGGGTTCGCTCACTCTAAGGGAAAACAGAGAGAGGGAGGAAGACCGGGCACAGGGGGTAAGAGAGGAAAATGGGAACAACATTCTGCTCCACAGCGACAAATCTAAAATGAAAACAAGAAAGACACTAAAAAAAACGGGAGCCAGTCCTCGCACAGAGACTAAAAGGGAACAAAGAAAAGAAGAAAGGGGGTTAGGGAAAGTCCCCAAGGTGATGTGGCCGACTTCTAGTCCGATCCTGATGACACGAAGAAGTTTTTTTCTTTAACGCCGAGGGGCCGGGACCGTCTATGGAACGGGCGGAAGGGGAAACCAGAATAAGGGGAGGATTTTGAAAGCACTATATCAGGGTTGCATGAACTCACTGGAAACTCACATTAAGATATAACCGATCGGAGTTTTGGTGCTCCGCAATAGGGGGAGATCATCAGAACCGAGAGGGAGAAACTACAAAGTGGATGAGGGGGAAACTGAAACTTGGATTCTGGCACCAAGTATAGTAAAAAATTTGGAGGCTTCTCAAAACTTGAGACTTTGGGAGATTCGAAGAATCCTG
>Ga0179593_1424629_pt1 | contig 18666 bp, 14 predicted proteins | sample CZODoug2_1_08_16_FD_185931 | JGI IMG/M metagenome (GOLD analysis project Ga0179593, IMG submission 185931) | Vadose zone soil fungal communities from Angelo Coast Range Reserve, California, USA - CZODoug2_1_08_16fungal (PacBio error correction) | ecosystem: Environmental > Terrestrial > Soil >...
AAAAAGAGCGCAAAGCGAACAGGCGTCGTTGCGGATACGGGAAAGAGGCCACGGAGATGTTGGGTGGGGGGGGGCGAGCAGCTCGTTCGTTTGGGGGGGCCCTGCCCAGAAAGAACAAGCCACCTTCGGAGGGAAGTCGGCAGAACGGAGGGTGGACGACCCTTAGCTTGCAACGAGGTGCGGCCGTCGTATTGGTCGGAGAGGTTGACTAAAAATCAAAAACCGCAAGACGAACGGGATACACAGGAAGCTCCACTAACGGGCATGCTACTTTGAAGCAGTACCGAGGAAAGGACGGGACCAGGCTAAAAAGAGAATACTCCGTGTGCAGTGTAGTCTGGGCACGGAGGAGTTTGAGTTCTTGTACGGAGAGGTGGAAACTCGTCCCGGTGAGGGCAGAAAGTCAAACACACGTCGGGGGTCCGGACGGAGGGGGGGCCTTCTTTTGCGGGGGGGGGGGCGAGGCTTCTTCGGTTGCTATTCTGCAAAGCAAGTTCATCCGTGGACCGGAAAAATCCCACTATCTTGCAAAAAAGTATCCACTTGGATTGAACCGTGGGTGGGATGGAGGTTCTGATCGGTCATCTAGAAGAGGAAGGAGAAGCAGTCGGTTGTGCAAACGGGGGCGGGTTCTCGGCCTAGTCACACACAACCAAGAAAAAAGAAAGGGAGATCAACGCTCGGGAATTTCCCACTGGTGAAGAGTTTTTGACGGCAAGGCATGAAAGGACCTAATTGGGTGGAAGCTCCGTCAGATCGCGTCCACCCGTAGAGCCCTTTAAGCTGAAGGGGGGAGCTTAGGGCCTCGGTAAAAAATCCGGGCTTGATCGCGCGGGAGCGGCGTCGCCCACACGTCTGTTGTCCTAATGTCGAACGCCAGACCGACCGCTGCCTCGGGCACCGCGTTCTGGTGCATTGGTCGGAGGCTGGGGAAACGCTCTGGATGGCGAGGGGTGGCGCAGGAAACTAGGGGGACACGCAACGGCTAGAATAGAGACAGGACAGGCGGTCCAATCACACATAGGTGGAAAAGGTTGTTTAGGCGCCCAAAGGCTATGGCAAAGTGGACTGAGAAGCCTACCAAGCGAGGGCACTGCACCGGTCAAGGGACAACTTGCTTTATTATAGGGGGGTTTCCGTGTCAAAGGGTGGCGGAGCGCTCGGGTCCACCTGAATGGGGGGAGAAATTGAGTACCTTCAGAGGGAGACAGCAAGCGTTTTTCGGATATGGGTTAGCCGCGGCCGAATGGATTCACGCGATGGAAAAACAACGTTCCACATATTGTGGGGGGGCAGAAGCGAAGTGTAATACTAGTTGGGCTCTACATGGAGAAGAGCCTGGCGGACGGATGACAGAAAGGGCGACCTCGCGGATGTGATCCTCCATCCATGCTTCCTGTACCAGGTAGAACAGAGTGGACGGATTCTCTGTCAAGGGGGTGGACGTGGATGGACGAGAGTGAGGGGCAGTGATTCGGCGTATCAATCTGAAAGGAACAAGAACTTCGGGATTGGACGTGTGTGCGAACGAGACAACCCTCAAAGCAAAAATCATGACGTCAACTGCGAAGTTCATTGGGGGTGAAAGACTTCAAGACTCGATCCGCTGAAATCCCTCCGAACAAGGCACGGGCCGAGATCCGGGGGCCGGGCATCGGATCCCTGTCCGGACCATGATCCCATCGGAGATAGGCGAGGTAATTCTTCTTAGAGGTGGTGGTAGGAGGGGGAACGATCAGAAAAACTCTTTGTCACCGCTAGACCGAATGGGAAGTCCTAAACACTGGAGGAGATGGGCCAGGGTCGAATGGGCACTAGGAGTTGGTGACGAGAGGAACCGCATGGGTGGAAGAATCACAGGGGGGCCTCCGCTAAATAATAGTTCAGAATGCGATGTTTGGTTGGGGCCGCACCGGGGAAACTGAAGGATAGCATCATGGATCTCTCCGACTTTTCTCTTAGAGTTCATGGCTAACTATGTAACGCGATAGGAAGGGCTTCAAGGAGAGCGCCGGGAAAAGTTGGTTTTCCTCAGGTCCTATTCACCAATTCCTCGAGTCTGCGAACCCAGTCGTAACATTAGGCGGTTAGTCAAAAACTGGCACACATACGGGTATGCCACTATGAAAAGCCTTTTCAAGTCCCCTCATTGAATGGTGACAGGCTCTTCTGAGGCAACCATCTTCCTCGTGAACTTTTCTGCTGTACCGGGAAGATAATAAAATCCTCGCTAATGCAATAGTGGATTTCTCCGATCGTTTAGACCGAGGCCTGGTAAAGATTAATGCTTGATACTGGATCGTCAACGGACAGGACATAGTGAACTTCTGTAGTACCGGGTTGAAAGGGCTCATCTTTTCCACTAGTGCTCGAGAGTGTCGGACCGTAAGTCGGAAGTAAGAAAATCCTTACTTAGAAGCAGGTCCGTACGCTTTGCTTATACAATGCTGCTTCTACTGGAAAATGTGGGGCAGGACATCGACTCAGCCTACAGCACTAAGAGAATATTGTCTCTTTTCAAAAAACCTTTTGTGCAAGGGCCGCGTGTTCAGCTTTGGAGCCTATCGACGGAGGGTAGGACATACAACGGGAAATGGAAAACGACGGGTGTCTTTTCAGGAAATCACCTGATTAGGGGGGGGGGGGGGACTACGTGGGGGTTCGCCCAGGCCTTCAACGCTCGGTGAGGCCTGGACCCCCGCAGGGGGGAAGATCTGCTACCTTGGGTCGTTAGGAAGAACGCTAGGCGAGGGTCTTCTCTTATTTGCGGAGCTGGAAGGGTGTTCATTTATACAGTCGAGCCACGCGGACCCTGTCGGGAGGGAAAAGGGGGATCTTCAAGGGGAAGATATCAACACGGGGGAGTAAAAAGGGGAAAGAATCGAAATACAACGACCGCCAGGGTGTCGAGTGGCGCCGGTGAGCGGCAAGGAAAACCAAGAATCCCAACCCGCCAAACACGTAAGAGAAGAGGGGTCTCCCACACCCAGACATTTGGGGTACGTTGACCGTAAAAGCTTCATCTCCAAAACCAAGATTGAGAAAAAAAGAACCTGCTCATGAACCAAGGAACCTAGGCCTGGTTCTCCAGGTGGGGGTGTTCGTGGAACACGAAAAACAGAAACAGAGACAGGCAGGTTCACGTAACAACCATTGTGTGCCCTCTTCTAGACAACTTCTCTAATATGGTAGTGCTTGTAAGGCGAGGGGAGCTGCTTGAGAAGGTCATTGTGACTAGGGGAGATAAGAGAATCTCTCATGAGTACTTTGGGGGAGATCGTGGCAAAAAGACGATAGAGACGAAATTTGAAAAGATGCGCGTCACAGAAAGGGGGGCGAGGCCTTGAACACGAACTTGAACGGGGACGGAAAAAAGAGATCTTAAAGGGGGTGCCAGGTTACCCGCGAGAAGGAAGGTGATGACTTCTAACGCCAAGCGTGCGTCTCAGCGCGGAGTCAAGAGGGGATCACTCACCGCCAGAGGTAGAGGGGGGTCTATCTAGTCAATACCCATTGGGGACGGCCGATTCAATATCATACAGGGCAGAGTAAGGGATGTTGATTTCTTTGAAAAAAAACCTCATGGAAATAGACGCGGGGGGTCGCCCGGGACAAATGGCTTAAGTCCAGGGGAGCAGGGCAAGAAAGCATTGGCTGCGCATCCTCCTCGAGTTTATCCCTATCACATATTACTTGCGGGCGAACTCCGCCCATCACAAAGGAGCCGAAGGCTCGGGCGGTAACTACCCTTCGGTCACAGAAGGTCGAAAGAACAACCGGCGCTAAGGCTGAATTCTTAGTAAACTTACGTCAGTGTATTCCACAGCGCTGGCGAGGAGAATGGGAATAGCGCGCCACAAAGTCTGACAAATCGGACAGACAATAGCCCTCATGTTTGGTCATGCATCGATGGCGGTGAGCCGGACAGCGTTGGTTCCGACAGCAACACCGTCTCAATGAAGAATATTCCTCTACAGCTTGAATCCATGGGAGCAATTATGACTATCGAGGCCGAGAGAGAAATCTTGGATCGGCGGAATGCCTCGCATCTTGACGGAGAGTAAAAAAACTTAGGATACGGTGGCATGAAGTTACCTTGAATTTGCAGCGTTAATCAAAGCAAAAGGAGGGTGGGAAAAAAGGTAGTGAACCAGCCCCGAAGCACCCATTCCAAATCTAATCGCCTCAAAGACTTCACACGCGGTAAAAAATCTCAAGACGTTAGAACTTGCCGCCGAATGACGGGAAGTACCGAGAGAACAAATGGCAGAGACTGCCAGACTTGAGAAAAGAGAGCACAAGAAAAAGAGGCGCCTGTAGGTCGACCCACTCGGCGGGAAAAAGCTTTTCGGTATCGAGAGTTACATAAACAAAAACGAGTCTCACCGTCAACGGGACAAGCGTGCTGTAAAGACGGTGATTTCCTAGGATACAAGTAGAAAAACCAGTACTGGGTTCCCATGGAGAGCCACGCCAAAACCATCAAGGGGAAGAAAGTCGAAGACCCTGGAAAAAATCCCTGCCAAGTTTAGGTTTCGAAAAGGTTACAACACACGTGAGGGGAAATGACCGGTGAGCAAACGGAATAGCCGGGTGGGCGAGGGGGGAAAAACATGGCAGCCTGATCGATAGGCAGAGGGACTGTTCTTGCGGACTTCTTCCTAAGGAGGAGTCGCCCAACCATCTCATGTTTCGAGAGGGGGGAAGCAGCAATCCACTTCAAATAATTGAACGTAAGTAATCTTCGAGCTTCAAGTCTGGAACACAGACTTGTGTAAGGAAGGGCCGTAAAGATGGGCGAGAACGAAAAAAGGGACAATTCAGATCAAAAAGAACGTAAAGATTAGGCTCTTGCCAAATAAAAGGGTCGAATTTACTCAATTCTAAACACGGTCTGGGGGAATTTCGCAGACGTTATCGAAAAGGGAATGTATTATCTCTCGAGGTGGTGGGGGGGGGCTATGTGCAGGGTAAAAAATATAAAACAGTGCAAAATGAGTCACTACTTTTATTGTTATTAGAAAATACGAGTCAGAACGAAAGAAAAAAACGTGCGCATCCTAAACGTGGGGATCTGTGAGGAAAGAAGGAGGCTTAGGAAAGGCTAACTGATTAGGGTCGCGCTCAATCAGCGGAAGGGGAGCACGACCGAGTCGACGGAAAGGTCAATTCTTTGGTACGGACGTGGGGTCGACCGTGGTCTGTGAAGGCAGTTACAGACATCGAACGTCAGACCGTTCAAGCACCTGAAAGAGCTACGGGTAAAACTTTCCAGGGTTTAAGACTGTCAATTTCGGATAGGGTCCTACCGAGCAGTTCGAAGGTGAGTGGAATATCCGGGGGTGGAGAGACTTAAGAAGGGTGGTCTCGTCAAACTCTTACAAGTCAAGAAATTACCTTGGAGCCCCTCTTGAAGCCTAAGTTCGGTTTCTAAACAACATCAAGGCGAAGACTAAGTGCCTAGTTTGCTGGGCATGAAAAAAGGTGGGCACCAAAATGCAAGCGCAATGATCTGCCAACAGTCACCAACGAACTGCCGGGAAGTTCCCGGGAAATAAGTTCACAACGCATAGCTGTGGGAGAAGAACTCTCCAAGCAACAAAACTGATGGGTATTCTTAAATGTACCAAACGGTTGCAGGAGGGACCTTAGGGGGGGACTTTCACTCTGGTTCCTGCTCCTCTACACTGAGGAAATTTTGGGGTTCTCGTTTGCTATCCTCGGCTGAATCTTAGGTGGGTTTGTGCCGACACCGACAGCAGCAAATACGTGGGGTGTCGCACTAGAGGTTGGCTGCCTTAGAAGTCACAGTGTCACAAATTCTTGATGTTAAAAGTGGGACGGCAGCAAACACATATACAAAAGAGGATACACCATGCAGTCACTCGTGCAGAACTCTGGAGCGAGGGGAAGGGAAAGGTTACAAGGCCGAGCCTAAGACGTGCGTGATGGGACTCTCACGGGAGTGGCGTTCCTGACCCGTAAAATATCTAACTGATGTAGGGACACTGAAATCCGAACTGGGGAAACGTTAACCTGAGGGGGATCTTCCTGCCGTAAGATAGCGCACAACATGCACTCCTGGGGCCGGGGCCAATTCCTAGGCTAACAACCTAAGGCGATCGAATCCCGAGGTCCCCAGTGATGGAGGCAGAGGGTTTTGTGGATTACCGGCATCTAGAAGAAAAAACCACGTCACCAGAATAGAAGGGGGGGGGGGACTGAAGGGTCTCGCCTCTGAAAAAAAGCGGAGCGATAAGGGGATAAGATGGCGGCGGTAAATGTACCATGGTCCGAGACACTCGGCCGGAAAAAGGCAGTGCCAGGAAGCGCTAAGGGAAAAGAAAGCAGCGGAAGGTGAAAGTATCTCCCTTGGAACCGTGCGGCGCAGAATTCACGCCGCGGGCTCCTGTCCCCCCCCCACCCCCACCACACCCCCAACCACCCCACCACCCGCCCCCCGCAGAAGAAACCACACCACCAAGCCGCCTCGTCGACCTCCACATCGGTGTTCACCTGAAAACGCCCTCGACGGATCAGTATGCACCCTGGGGAATGGGGATTTGGAGGGGGGGCGGCGGGGAAGGAGCCGGGTGGGTGCGGAGAGAGAATCGGGCACAAAACATTCTAAGAGGAGAAAGGACAGGTCCGAAGCAGATCCAGCAAGGGGTGGAAGGTGGTGGGAAGGTATCGCAAATGCTATTATTTTACCATCCTACGCGTCACTCAACGCATGAGAAAAAAGCACCGGAAGGATGCGACGGTCGGGAGAAGGGTCACCGGGGGTATTTTGGGGGCGCGACAGTAAAACTGAAGGGGGGTGGTCTAGGCGGATCATGATGCAAAGACACAGTAGCAGAAGAGAGGAGGGGTGGTCGGGATCGTTTAACATCGACGATCTGGATGTCACGAAAGATTATAACCACTCGTGAAAAGAGGATGGTTATTTGCCAGGAGAGCACTGTGCACGGTGAGCTAGGGGGGAAAGAGAGGGCAAGCTCATTTGCAAGGAAAAAAAAAAAAAAAAAAATGCTTCTGGGGGGCGTACGGAAACAGGAAAAGTAGGAGAAACGGCACGAAAAAATAGAGTCCCGCGTGGGAAGTCGTAAGGGGAGAGAAAAAGGGGATGAGGCCTTGGCGGTAGGTAAAAAGACGGAAGAACGTGCAGTTCCTCTTGTGCAAGAAAGCTTGCACTCAAAGAGAAAAACTTCACTTAAGTGACAACGTCTACCGCGGGGGGGGGGCCGCTCGTAAAAGAGATGAGCTTCATCCCTCAATATTACAGGAGGCATAAAACGGGCAGCGGCAGAGAAATTGGGGGAAATGATCCCGAGATGTCTATGGGGGGCGGCAGGAGAAGGGGTTGACGAGTGGGGGGCTACAAGACTCCTCTTTGAACAAGGCTTCCCACCGAAGGGAAGGGAAAGGATACATGAAAAGGGGAAGTCGTTTAGTTTTCTGTGGGGGTGGAACTGCCCCATGGGGGAGAAAGGCAAACGAGAAGGACGTGCAGGGATAGGGAGCGTGTTGGGAATGGGCCTCCTGGAGAAAAGGGATCATTCCAAACAGATAAACTCGGCGGGAGTGATTGTCGCTTCAGCCCGAGTAAATCTCTTGATTCTACACGCGAGATTGCGGGGGGGGAACTTCAGCAGTTATTTTAGAGTAAGGAAGAAAAAGCGATCTTCGCTTCAGGCGACCCCTCTATCAGAAGGCGGGGCTGGGGGGGCATTCACCCGAAATACTTCTCAGGCCATGGAAAAGGATAGTTCAAGGGGGACGTTCCCAACTCGTGACGCGAGAGGCGCGGAGGGAAACAACTATTCCGCGCAAAAGGGAGGGGAGTACCATGTCTAAGAAATCGCCTCACGAAAAAACTTTACGCAGTGGCGGTGGCAAGCACTGGCTACTGAAACGCCCTCCGTAAAATTTCACCAACACATGAGTCTTATATCTTGATAGCCAGGGAACAGTTCAGAAAAAGGGGTAACGGGAGGAGATCGGTTTAAAACTCTCAATCGGGGGAAAGGAACTAGAGGATCCGTCGGCGGGACTCATACTCATCACCAAATAAAAGGAGTCTTCCGTATGAGGGGTCCGAGCATGTCGTCGAAGATTTTTTGGGAGAAATCAAGAATGGGCCTTCGACTCCTGAGAGGCTAAAACATTGGAGCTCACTGAACAAACACGGTTTTCCCAACGTAAAGCCTGCCTGTTCCAGGTGTGCGGCCTAGGCGAATCGGGTGTTCGGGGGTCAAGCGACCCACGACCTGAACTTGTGTGTGTGTGTGGGTGGGTGTTGTGTGGGGGGCGGGGTTGGTGGGGTGTTGGTGTTGTTGGGTGTCTCGTGGGGGGGGGGGTTGGGGAGGGCATTGGTGTTATTAAAGGGGGGGGGGGGTTCGGTGGTGGGGGTAGTCGCGGGAGAGGGGTGGGGGGGGGGGTGGTGAGGGAGGGGAGAAAACGGCCAGTAAAGCAAAGAACCTTTACCCAAAGGGGGTGAAGGGACTGTGCAAAGTATGGGGGAGAAACGATCAGGAGGAAACTTGTGAAAGCTGACTTGTTGAGGGGTAGGGGCGGAAGGGGTGTGGTCAAGGGGACTGAACAAAAGGTCGAACAACTCGACCCGTCGGACTTGGGGTATTTCGGGCAGGGAGCGCTCTCAAAACACAAAGTGAAATAGGGAAGGTAAGGAAAGAGTCAAGCCTAAGACAGAAAGGGGTCGGGGTTAGAAAAGGGAGGTCTATTGAACAACCGTCCGACCCAAGAACCACCGTCACCAGGTTCAAGGAGAGGAAGCGGTATCCCAAAAAGTAGCATCCCAGATTCCAAGGTGGAAAAGGTGTCGCCAGAAAAAGGGGTTGGTAATTCCTGCAGTCGAAACCCCAAAAGGGCGTAGAAAAAAAGAAGTAAAAAAAAACTTAGCGCAGGTGTCAAAGGAATGAACTAGGCAGGGAAACCGGGGCGAAGGAGGGGGAAGAAAAACAGGACTCCTGTCTCAGTCACAGACTGCCGAGATTACGAGTGAGACACAAAAGGTGTTCACCGGAGATAGGGGGAAAAACCATAAACGGCAGCGCGCGGCGCAGTTCTTCGAGGCTCCGATGGAATTGGAACCCATCGTCGCGGAAATTGGCGAGGACGAAAGGAGTCTCAAGAAAGAAGAGAAAGGATTCTGTTTGGGACGAAGACGCAGATCCGAAAAGGGTAAAAACGCTTCAACCAGAGGGAGCTCGCCTGGTCACCAGAGGAACTGGACGTGGGGGAATATCCCTAATAACATCAAAGTGGCAATTACGTCTAGTCATCTCCATAGGGGGATGCGAGCAACTCCACTCGTGAGGCGCCGCCTTGAGGAAAAAAAATGTACAAAGACCCTTGCGCGCAAGATGGGGGGAGCGCCCTCTCCTTAGGAGGGTTACTGCCTAATATCAACATGGGGAAGAAACAGTATGGGGGGGTCTGTGAAACTTAGACACGAAATCATAATCAGAGGGTTACTCCAACTCGAAGCGTAAGTAGCTGTTAGGAATATTAAACATACATGTGAATCTGTGGAAAAACAGCGGCGCTGTGTGGGAACGGCAGCAAGCTTAATTGCGGGAAAGCTCGAACCAAGCCCGCAAAAGAAGAACAGCGTTCTAGCTTATGCCGGGAGAAAGGGAGGGGACTTCGGAAATCAAAGCAAAAAAACTAGGAGAGGGAACTTAGGGCCAGAAGCGGGGGAAGGGTGATTCTTCCCGTCTAACCAGGAGGCGCGCCACCACAGTACACGCATAGAAAGGCCAATAGCGAGGTGGCCATTGGCTCACGTCGTTGCAATACGGGGGGACAAATCGTGTGGCAGAGGACGCAAAAAGAAGACGTCCACGGCTAATATAAGGAACAATCGCAATAGAGAGGTTGGGGGGGAAAAACAGGAGAAGATGCATCAGTCCGGAGAGTAGAACAAGTGTATCGGCGGGGAAAGCGGGTCTCGTCTGGGGGACGAGAAAGGAAAAAAATGAAAATCATAAGTCAAAATATTTCTCCTTGGGGGGGGGTGCCGGGCAGTTCGGCACGAAAGGTGACAGAAGTTTTCAGGGTGAAGAGTTTAACCCGACCGCCTGAAACCAAGCGTGAAACGGGAGACTTAAGAACTAAGTAAAGGGGAATATCGAGGTCCAAGTTAAAAAAAGACAATTTCCAGTAATAATCGGAGATTACCGGGAAAACGAACCCGGAAAGGGAATAAGATGCCAATAGGATGAACAATTCGAGGAACAAGCACCTAACGTCTTCAGATCGTTACTTAAATAACACTCGCGACCAAAGCCTTTTTTCGGGGTCCTAACTGGACATTCAGGAGGCCAGAAGGACCAAAGGGGAAGAAGCCGAACCGCCCGAGGGGATGTGAACGCTCTAAGGTCGTTTCGCATCATTATACATGGTTAGAAAAAAACCATCCGTGGCGCGAGGCCAAGAAGACATACACTGAACCTGTTTATCAAGACGGGACAAATGTCGGAAAGAAAGGGATTTGGCCCCTGTTGAACAGGGCGTGAGGGCTGAGGCGGGGGGGGGAAAAAGGGCAACGAATGGGCACGGCACAAATGGACAAAAATTGCTCGAGGCGAAGGGAGGCCTGGGATAAACGGAGATGCGACTTTTGGTAGGGAGGAGGGTGGAGTAACAAAACCATGTTCTAGCTGGAAGCCAAGAAAGGCAAAAATGCCGGCTGGGAAACCTACTGAAGTCGCTTTTGTCGACTGTTGACACCTAAGGGGGGCGGGCGGGATGAACGGGACCTGAAAAGCGGAAGAACTCGTCAAGCTATTTGAAGAGAAAAAAGCTTTGTCGCTGGACATCCGCAGGCGTGTAATGCACTGCAATGGCAGCCCACCGCTCGGGGTTACCGCCACTAGTGATAGAAGGGAAAAAGAGCTCGTTGGGACTAGGAATAGAACCTCAGGAAAGTTCAATCTCTCTGGGAAATGGATGGGAGTCTAGAGGGAAAACGGGGGGGATTCCAGACTCACCCGGATTAAAAATCCATGGGATAAGTGGGAGAGAAAGTAGGGGGATTCGGGTCTTCTACCTTTGCTTTTATGAAAGATAAGCGCAATCACGCCGCGGGTAATTACGAAAGTCGAGGTTCGACGTGTCTGAACTGGGCTGTAGGGTATCAAAGTTCACGAAAAAAGAAAAGGGGCCCTCTGAAAGGGAAGAGTCATAAGAAAGAAACTACGTCCGGCGCTTGTAAAGGGGGACAGTGCTACTCGCACTAACCGGGCGTCAGTGAGTGGTAATGCAAGGGGGGTGGTACTCTTCTATTATCTTAAATGACGGGGAGAAAATCCACGCGGAGAACTCATAGGTATTTTAGACCTAGGTTAAGATTGGGCGTCCAAATACGCTAAAACATCCAGGTCCTCTTTGCTTTGGGAGGGCTGTTCAGGGCCCCAAAGCACCTCTAGTCCAACGCGCAACCACATCGGCCGGGGGGAGGGAGGATCCCGTACGAACGAGTTCACCACTACAATGGTCATAAAGGGGTGTCGCAATCTCTAGAGAAAAAAAAACAAATTATGAGGGTGAACATAAGGATGCGACCTCAGGACGGACCTTTAAGGGGGAGGTTCAACTTCCTTCCTTGGCATCGCCACGGCAGGGTGGGGACTTTGGCGCTCATAGATTCGAGGGGGACAGGCAAAGAAAAAGTCCACCTCGTCTTTAGTTCTCGCAAGGAGGAAAGGGCTCCCCTGCTTCTTCACTAGTGATACAATTCCTGAGGGGTAGTTTTTGAGAGTGAAGAAACATCATCCCGAAGAAATACAGAACAAAGTACAGTCGTCCACGCTTATGACTAGTGTGAGAAAGAGGGAAGAAGGACAACTGGACTGGCGTCACAGCGTCCGAAGTCGGAGGTTAGCTCTAAAAAGAGGAGGAGAAAAAAACCCCCCCACAAAAACCAAAAAGAAAAGTGGGTTCGGACCACTTTAGTACCGCCTAGGGGGTTTAGACACGTACGGGAAAAAAGAAGGGGGGAACGTAGAATTTCGGCGAGAGATGGATTCCGGGCTGATAGCACCCCGGCATCAGTAGCGCGAGCCAACGGTGAGGACGGAAAAGGGAGGAGGAGCTTTTTTTCAAGGGTGATGACTCAGAACTAGACTCCAAAAGTGCCAGCATCAAGCTTTTGAACGCTAGGATGGCGACGCTTCCGCCCCCCGCGAGAGCTAGAAAAAACGAAGCCTCTAGGTCACTTATCGCCGCTGTGTACTTCATGAATGTTACTTCAAAGGCGAAAGGGAGAGGACTCTCCATCAGACTTTAGTCCACTTAGAGACCGACGAGGGGCCCGCAAATCCGCCGAACGTTCTCATGGGCCACATCGACATCGGGTGGGAAGCAGCGACGCCCTCAAGTCTTGGCGGCTTCCGCGGAAAGAGGGGTGAACTGGGTATGGGGAAGTGCGGGCCCGCTCGAAAGGGACTGTCTGGGGAGAGAAACCTCGGAAAACAGAAGCATCTCTGAAACAGGACAAGCGAATCAGACAGCAAACATGTTGTTGGAGTAGACAACAGTCGTGTAAGAGAACCATCCTCCAATGAAACACGAAAGGTGAGAAAAGGTCGGGTCCAATGATACAGGCGATTCCTTTTGAATAACCGGATTGTGGGGGGCGTGGGGCGGAACAACGTCTGGGGGAACAACTTTTCAGGATACCGAAAAATACGATACATCACGCGCGGGTTGCCGGGGATCGTGCAGAAATGGAATGGGGAGGACTTTACAAAAAAAAAAGGAGGGGAAGAATAACGGGGGGTAGGGTCTAAACGAAGTATACCTTGTTCTTGATCACTTGTCTAGGGAAACTGAAAGTAGGGTTCTGCCTAAGGAGGGGGAAAACCGACTGAGGCGCTTTACATTTCTGAACATCAGGATTAAAAACGAGGAAAGGGGCACTTATTAGAATCACTCGTGGGGTTCCGGAGGAGGGGAAAGAGGAAAGGTAAAGAAATTCTGGATTGCTGGGCTGGTCAGGGGAAAAAGCTTAACCCTCATCAATAATGAAAAGGAAAACGCAAACGTCGGGTGTGGACGAAAGGGCAAAGAAGCGAAGAATCTTCATACGTCCGTAAACGGCAGGGAGTCGAGGCAATCACAAAGCAAACAAACCCCCAACCCAACCCCCCCCCGGGTTGGCATCTGAACTACTGGACGTCCCCAGAGCCTCAAAGCTAAGAGAGGACGCATTGGGGGACGGAGGAGGGGTCGCCTCCTTTAAACCGAGGTTTGGCCACAGGAAACACCGCATCTATGATTAACCCTGTGCCTACCGGCAGGGTCGACAGGAGGGGCTTGACGCGTGTTGGGTGACTCCAGAAGGTAAGAAGAACCTAACGCCTACCTAATAAGACGCAAGGCAGAACTCCTCTTGGTTTTGGTGGGGCTTCTCCGGCGGCAAGAAGTATCTTCATAAAAAGGGAGAGGCTCACTCAGTTCTTCAGGCGGGGGGGGGGGCTAGGAAACCGATGAATCTCTCTGGTTCTAGGATACCTCGCAGGGAGGCAGTTGGTCTATCTCCACCTTGGTGATACTTAAGAATAACAGGCCGTCCTCGTCTGAGGGACAAGAGATCTCCAGGGGGAGCAACTGATTTTTCAGTACTCCTCAAAAGAAGGGATATTCCATTGGGGGAAAAGGGTATGAGGAATGGGCCCGTTCCACCTCAGTCAAGAAAAGGGCAAGTGTCAGCTCTGCCACAACGCAAGAGAAAAGTGAGGAGAATTTATCATTGTAGCTGCCAAAACTCCCGGGAGGGTTCTGGTCGCAACTCAAAGTATGGCGCTTCGTCATTCAGGGGACACCTTTCGGGGGGAATAGGGCGAGAAAAAGTGCCATTAAATCTGGGGTACGATCTCCAGAGGTGTTGGCGATAAAGATTCCAAGTACCGAGACTCTCAGGGAGGGATAAGAAGGATTCAAAGCATCATCTGACTTCTGCGCTTCGTCCTTCTGCGGGAAATCTAAAAAGGGAGTCTACGGTTTGTTCCATAATCGGAGACCGGCACGACCCACAGTCGAGAGGAGCCTAGAGGAAGATGGAGCACCGGTGGGGCCTCTTCATCCTAGAAGCGGTTAAAAAGACTTTTTGTCCATTAGAGAAGTGGAGGGGTAAAAGAAGTATAAAAGGCAAAAAGGGTGGGTGGGGGGGACTGCTCACCATATCTACTGTCTGTTTCTAAGGATGTTGGTTTCTTGGGACCATTAAGGGGAGAAGGAGAGGGCTACTGAACCAAGGGGCAGTTGGGTCACGAGTGGGAAGACCCTCTCTCTTGTTTCTGGAGCGGAAGGGGGGAGTTGTTCGTAAAGGTGTGTGTCAAAGTGCGAATCACATGAGCACCAAGTCGCGGGGAAGGAAAAGTGACTCTTAAGGAGAAGAAGGAACAAAAAAAGGGGAGGGGTATTAAGGGAAAACCGTTATCAAGACCCCAACCAGAAAGGGTCCTTTTTGCGACTGTGATCAAACAAAATAGAAAGAGAAAAAGGCCGCAAAAAAGAGCGGAATAGACCCAAAAGCCATTACTAACAAAATTTTTTCACAGGGGGGGGGGCGCCTGAGAAGGTTCCGAAGTGTCATCACTAAAACAGAGTAGAACAAGGAACGAAGTCAGGGGGGCTATCACAAGCAAAGAGGAAGGGCCGGTAGACCTCTTTAACGCCCGCTTATGGCGAACACGAGAACCTCATTACTAGGAGTGCCTATTAAAAAGGGGGAGCCCGCGGACACCGGATGCTAATGGGGTGGGGCGATTTCCGCTTTGAAAAGAGAAGAGAAGGGAAAACATCCAGAACCAAAACCAAAACCCGACCCTGGATCAAAGTTTCATATTACACGAGGCACATCTGCGAGATAACAAGTGCATGAAGAGGTTCTATCTGGATAAGAAAAAGACCTCGATCAAGAGACTTAGTCAACCGAGTTTATCTCGACCTTTCCCGATCAAGATTTTCCTCAAGGAGAGCAGCACAGCGTTTTAAAGGTACGAATACTGAAGACCCAGGGAGTGAGAAAAAGCACACTCTGGCTCGCCTCGCAGTTTAGGGGAGTAGGTACATCCAGCCCGGGGCCTAGGACGGAAGGGGGGAAAAGGCGCCTCTCACCGGTGCCTGCAAGCTTGTGAACTTACCAGTACTATGCATAAAGGGGAGAATTGTTATGTCGTGGGTGGGCCGGCCACATCACGCGGAATGGTCAAATGTTTTTAGCCCGCTCATATTGAAGCGTCTGGGGGAGAGGAAAAAAAACATAAAGGTGGGGAGCCTGACTCCCATCAAATGGTGACCAGAGCAAATAAGGTGTCTTCTTGCTAGCGACAATCACTCACGGAAGAGCAGCAGGGAGGGGAGCAACGATTAAAGGGGGGTATCATATGTTACATGTGAGGCTCCTCCCAACCCCAGATGATGTCACTGAGTCGGAGGCGGGGTTTGGAGTATGTAGAACCCAGAGGCGTCTCCCAACGCGCAAACGAACCTCTACAGCCCAACAGGGCAGAAGGGAGAAGTCATCATATTCGAAGTACGGGGGGGGGCCGCACGAGTTTGTGGAAGAGAGAGAAACCCGAATAAAAAATTGGAAGAGATATGAAAAGGACATCTCGAGGATCTGTGACGGACCTGATACTAAGGAGAGTCCACGTAAGATAACCAGTGTAATCGTGCGGGATTACTGGGGCTGGTCAAACTTGGTAAAGAGCACCAAGAAGGGAAGGAAGGGAAGTCATTATCCTTTTAGGTGCCGGCGTTCGGCAAAAGAAATCAAGTTCTTCACTGTCAGGAAAGACAGGAACAAGGAAAATGACCCGCAAGTTAACTCGCCAAATCACCTATAAAAAAAAAGAGCAGGCAAGCTGTGGCGACTACAGCTAGCGGAGGAGGAACAAGGACAGAGAGAGCAATGGGTAAAGGGGCAAAATATCACTTCCAATATAGGGGAGGAAATGAATCCCCCACCCGCTGTCTTCGAGGTAGGGAAAGAAAGCTCGCTGAAAAGAGTGTGTTGATGTCCTCCGTGAAAAAAGAAAGAGAGGGCGACGGCTAACCTATCAATCAACCACTCGTGGAGAACGCTAGGGAAGGGGAGAAATGAACTCAATCTATACCACCCATTAATGGGGGGGGAAAAACAGGAACAGGAATCCATGTCCGGGCACTCCCGAAAAATCGATACATTCAAGTTGCTCCGCAGGGGGTCAAGTTAGGAAGGGCATGATTCTGCGAAACGCATCGCCTGTGGGTTCACAAAAAGAAAATGAAACAACAATGCCGCATAGGAGGGAGAGTGGGCTGCGAAGGGGAGTTTCAAACAAAACTTTTCTGGTGGGCGCCCACACGCTCATTTTGCGGGGCAAAAATACGCAAAGACCAGCCAAGAAGCGGGGAACGACTGGAACTCCTGTCGCTGGAGTAAGCAAAGAAAGTTTGGTTCGTAGGGGCCATTGATACTCTGCGGAAGCGCGCCGAAAAGGGGCTTCGGGGGCTATTGGTGAAGAGTAACTGTAGGGAGGTCCATCCCGGCTATTTGCACCGTCCTTCCTCCACAGGGGCAGAGGGAGGAAAAATCTAAAGTTATCTTCGATGAGAGAGGGGAAGTGGGGAAAAGGGACCTATAACCTCCTTAACACTTCAAAGCGATAAGCTTATGCACTAGGGGGGTTTAGGGAAAGGACCGAGGAAAAGAAAAAAAAAAAAGCTTGACATACATTGGGGAGAGTTCGCGAATAGAAATGGGGTTTCGGGGGAAATTATTGAAGGGGGGCGGGCCTCCCTTCATCATGCCTACTCCGTAGGGGATTAAGAAGAAAGGAGTCAGTGGTTTCATAAGACTGGAAAAGGGGAGAGTTACTATGATCAAGGTTCCCGACCTCAAATAAGGAAGAATCACAACTTCCTTAGGAGTTTAAAGTCGTTCATTACTCAGGAGATGCTAAAAGCGGGGCACGGTAGGGGGGGAAGACTGCAGGGTGGGGTAGATTCTATATCGTGGTTATTGTAGTAACACGACGGGCACAAATCAAGAGCGGGGGGATCAACATCTTCGCAGGAGGAAGCCAAATAAATTCTCTAAATCAATAAGGGGGGAAGGGTGAGGGGGGGGAGTTCAGGGCCCCAAAATCGATGATAGAAACGCTCACCAACAGAAAAGGTTTCTAGGGGTCCGGCTGGAGAAAAAAAAGGAAAAGGGGACTCTTATCAACTCAAGCAAAACCAACAACGTAGGGTATATGAGGATATGCGCCAAATCGTACAACTTGCCGTTCGGGTGGATCGGGGATTACTCATCGCCAAAAAGTTGGTTGATGGCTTTTCTATACTCTCGGGAACCTTCACCGAAAAAGACCTGGAAGAGATTTTCGATTAGGGTGGCGCCGCCCTTCTGCGGAACGATGTGCTCAAGGACGAGGGTGGGGGGGGGGCGAGGTGACTACTGCAAAACAGAGGCGATACACCAAAGAAAGGGAGCTAACTAAAGTGCAACGAGGGCAGTAGTAGGAGTCAGATGCACGGGAAAAATGCCATGAAACAGAAACGTCGTTGAAGGTGTACGACTTGCAACTGGAGGGGAGGCGGGACCAGGCTGAGCGAAGGGCAAGAACTCAGAGGGACGTAAAAAAAAAAAAAAACAGCAGAAAATTTACTCATTCTCTTCCTGGAGAGACAAAGAGCATGTAAAAGTACAAAGGAAAAAAAGAGAGTCTCGCCTTAAAAGCGTTGATTGAAGAGGTGGGTTTCTTGAGTGTTCCAAACACGAAAAGAGCAATAAAGAAAGTCGGCCAGAAAAAGGGCGTTTTGAATCCAGGATGTGATCGGAGAGGACCCCGATCGCGAAGGATCACGGAGCTGTCATCCTGCCAGGGTGTCCGTCTCATTCAGGAAAGAAAAAGATGGGGAACGGGCCATCACTGCTTACCAAAGGGAATGCCATGACCTCGTTGGAGAGCTGACCTCGGGCATTGAACAGGAGAAGCAACAATCTTTTCAGAAAGAAAAGCAAGGGGCGGAAACTAGCGTAGGCACCAATGGTGACCAGTGGGCTTGGAAACTCTAAATCAAATGGAGGAGGAAAAAAACCCGAAAAAAAAGAAACGCAGTATCCTCTCTAATACCAGGGTACCTGAAATCAACTCTAGCAGAGGGGGGCCATTTTTTCCTGAGACAACACAGGCGAGGGCTTCAGCAGAACAAGCGCCTCACACTTTAAAAGGGGGGGAGGAAGAAACTGGTCAAATTTAGGGACATTGCATTTGGGAGAAAGCGTTTTGGTGGCGCACAGTCACACTTGTCATGGGTTTCTAAGGGAGGATTCAATTATTAACTAGGAGCTAAAAACCTGGTCAGGGGGGAGTTTATCAGGTTTCTCCGCCGATCTGGGGGTTCAGCTAGTCAAAAAAATCGGGGGAAAAGAAAGAAAGAGGGGGAGGAAGAACTAAAGTAGACGGTGCGGTTGGGGATGCTTTCGAGATAAAGACACGGCTATGGGGGGAAGAAGTGTAGAGGGGACAAATTAACAGGCGGACAGTAAGAACAGCGTATCAGAGGCCAGGGAGTAGGGGATGGAGAGAAAAGAATGGGGACATTGGGAGGGAGGGGAGTTCATCCGGGATTTTAACCTGCCTGGGG